>JAABUV010004137.1_pt1 | contig 17606 bp, 12 predicted proteins | sample 5559971 | NCBI WGS metagenome assembly JAABUV01 (sample SAMN10711881, study PRJNA513362) | rock metagenome | isolation source: Antarctica rocks | place: Antarctica: Victoria Land, Knobhead nord | collected 2015-12-19
GTCTTGGAAACGACGAAGCCCCACACCCAAAGTCAAGTTTGGCCGCCTGGCTGGGTGCAGGACTTCTATCGCTCTGGAGGAGACATTACCCCGCCCGTCTCGGGCAGTCACCTGGGACACGCCGCGAGTTCGGCGTCTCTTGGTGACCTGCTGCTGATGTTCGCGCGTGGCCGGCGCCGCTTGCGGCGGTGAGGCCACCGGCGGTCGCTGTGGACCGCCACTTGCCCGCTGCCGGTCTGACCCGGCCGTTGTCGGCGCCGATCACCGCGTTGTTGCGGGACGGGGACACCGACGGGCGGTATGCGAGCCGGTCGGAGGCGGTGCTGGCGACGGCGTTGGCGGCGGCGGGCGCCGGCTGGACTGAGGCCGGGTGGCGGGAGGTGCTGGCCGGTAGTGCGTTGCGCGAGTGGGCGCAGGTGCAGCGCCGCCGGACCGGCACCCGCCGGCACCGCAACCTGCCGGATGTGGAGCACCGGCTGGCCACCACTTGGGCCAAGGCGGCCCGCCGGGCCATCCAGCGGCCACCGGTCGCCGACGCCGCCTCGGTACGCGGGGAGCTGGCGGCGGTGCTGGCCGCAGCCGACCGCAACCCGGGGGTGTGGCGGGGGGCGGCGGGGGTCAGTGATCGGGCGGTGCTGGCGGTGTTGGTGCAGACCGGGCTGGCGGCGTGCACGGTGACACCGTCGGCGTCGACCCGGCAGCTGTCGGAGCTGGCCAACATCAGCCCGGCGACCGCCGCGGTCGCACTAAGCCGGTTGCGGGCCCGCGGCTGGCTGCGCTTGGAGCACCCGGCCGCCGGCACCCGGGGCGCCACCTGGCGCCTGGTCCGCCCGGACCGCCTCCAGCATCCCCCGCCGGCGGTGGAGCAGGTGTTGGAGGCGTTGCCGCCCCGGCCGCTGCTGCCGGCCGGTGGCAGCGCCCGCGCCCATGATGCGTTCACCCACACTGTGCACGGCGGCCTGGGCCGGGTCGCCGCCCGCCTGTTCGATGTGCTGGACGACGGCGCCCACGGTGGGTTGAGCGTGGCGCAGCTGACCGCGCTGACCGGGCTGCACCCCCGTACGGTGCGCCGGCACCTGATCGGGTTGCAGGCCGCCGGGCTGGTCACCGCCGGCGGCGGTGGGCGGACCTGGGCGCGCAGTTTGGCGGCCGGCGACCCGGAGCAGCTCGGCGGCGCGCTGAACGAGGCGGCGGTGCTGCTGGAGTGCACCGGGGTCACCGAACGGCGCCGCCAACGCCACCTAGCCCAGCGGGCAGCGTTCACCGCGTACTGGACGGACTTCTCCGCCCGCCGCGGCTGGGCGGTGCAACGCGGGCTGTACCGCCCCGACCAACCCCAGCTCCCCCTCCCCCAGGCCGCCTGACCCGGCCGCCAACCTCCCCAGCACGACCCCTCCCCCCCTCCCCTGCCCCGCTGTCAGGCTCCACGCCCCGCACACGGCCTCCTAGGGCATCAGGACAGTCCGGCTCCCCACCCGCGCCCGTCCGGGCGGCGTAAGCCAGCCCCGAACGTGTCGTCACGCCCCGAAGGGGGCTGTTGACCGCCGCCGGGCCGGGGCCGAACACGGTCAGCTGGCTGACCGGAGTCGCAGGCTCGCTTGACGGCGGTCTGTCGGACCAGACTGGTCACTAGCCTCACGCCGCGTTCAAGACTCCTAGTGTCCGACTTGGTCCTTACTGCCTTGGTGAGTGTGTGTGTCGCTGACCTGGGGTGTACCGCAGCCGGCCTCAGGTCGTGCTGCGGTACACGGTGGGCCCGGAGAAGGTTGGCTGCGTCATTCGATGGCAAGGCCCCTGGTGTTGGGGCCGCGGCAGCACAAGCACCGAAGGTGCGCGGGAGTCGCCGTGTGGATTCGTGAGCTGCTTGACGTAGCCGACGGTCGCCCGCCCGGGCAGGCTATTCGCCATCGGTCCTGGAGCCGCACCCGGAACGGCACGTTGGGCTGCCGCGGCAGAAGGGCCAGGGGTGCCAGAGGGCGCGTACACACGGGCTGTTGAGCTGTAGCCCGAGATCTCAGCGCCGCTGGCGGCCGTCCGATGCTGAGATGCGGCCGACTTGAGTGAGTTGCCAAGGCGACTCCTGCCGCTAAGTGGACGCCGGCACGGGGGTCAGGCGGGCAGGAGGGTGAAGCTCGAGGTATGCGCGGGACGCACGACGGTGACGTGTCGGCGGTCGAAGGTCGCCAGGGTGGTCAGGCCCAGGCGTTCGGCCAAGGCCACCAGCGAGGCATCGGTGCCGCCCAGGCCCAGGTCGGCGTAGCGCTCGGCCAGCTCAGCCATCCGCGTCACGTCGTCGACGGTCAACGCAGCTAGTTCGAGCTCGCCGGCGGCGATGCTGCGCAGGAACGACACTTCTGGTGCGGGGCCACCGAATTCGTGCAGCAGATAGCAGGTTTCGGCCAGTACCGTCGGCGCGACCAGGAACCGGTCGTCGGTCTCGCGCAGCAGGCAGGTGGCGGCGCCGTGGTGGGTGTCGGTGGTGCGGGCGGCCGCGACCAAGACGTTGGTGTCGACCAGGTCACCCTCGGCCGAAGCCTCGCTGCAGGTACTCATCGACGCGCCTGGACACATCTGCAGGACCACTGTGGACCGAGCCGATGAAGGCGAAGCGGCCGGGCTTGGCAGCCGGTACCGCGCGATCCGGCGACGGTACGTCCAGCGTCGAGACGAGGTGGAGTCGCTGACCAGGGCGCACGCCGTGCCGGCGGAACTCCTCGGCCAGATCAGCCGCGTCCTCCGGGACCGTCAGATCCCAACCGTCCACCGCACTCATGATCACGACTGTACCGTCGGGAGAAGCGCTAGGCCTAACGCCCGTGCTCAGCGAACCAGACTCGGCGTGGGTCGCCGAGCCCTTAGGCAGCCGCGGGTACCTAGCCGCACCTAGTAGGGCCTAGGTAGTAGGGGTTGGGTCGCCGCGCTCCGCCAGCCAGGCTCGTAGTAGTGCCTCTACGACGTCTGTTTTGGGCAGGTTGTGCTCCTCGAGGTGCCGCGCCATGTGATGGAACAGCGAGAATGTGATCCCGACGTTCAACTGTTCCTTGGGTTGATCCTTACGGACCCTACGGGCGGCGACGGCCGCAGTGGTTGGTTCAGCGACGAGCGTCTCCCACCGCAGCTTTCCTACCTGCAGGCTTAGGTCGACGTCGGGTGGCGGCGGCTGTTCGCTCTCTGCAGGCACACGGGCAGGGGCAACAGTAGAAGCGGCCTCGGATGGATGAGTGGGCGGCGCGCTCTCGTCCGACGCTGCTACTAGAGCCGCGGGGCGGGGAGCCCCTCCCCCATCGTCTACGTCGACAGAAGCTGCTGAAACTGCCTGCTCGCTCTCTGACCCCGGCGCGATGCCGGGACGGGCTAGGGGTCGCCTCGAGGGCGGACCAGGCACCGCCGCCCGATCGGGCCTTGCAAGAAGGGCGCCGACCTTCAGCTGTCGGCTCTCCGACATCGGTCGCTCGGTCATGCGGGCTGCACCGCCAACATCTCCTGCATGCGTCGCAGCACCTCGGCGGTCACGTTCTGGTAATCCGCTGCGAGGGTTGGTGCAGTCGCGGCGAGACGCCCCACCGCACCCCCCCGTTCTCGGGCATCTCGGAGCTCTGCGTAGAACGGTTCCTGAGTCTCGGCGTCGCGTTCGTATTCGTGCGCGAGCTGGTGCCGGTTGCGCGCGCCGACCGCCGGGGCCTGAAGGCCGCGGATGGACGCCTCGAGAACGAGGCTTTCACCCAGGTCGTGGATCTTGCGTAAAGCCTCGGCTCTTACTCGCTTCGCCGAGCTAGTCACGCCAAACAGAACGACGCCCAGCAGTTCGATGTCGGGGTTCACGAGCCGGACCCGCTCGAACCGGTCTGACACTTCCTCCAGGCCCTCGATGCTGGCATCGTCGGGCATGAACGGGATCAGCACGAACCTGGATGCAGCCAACGCGAGCAACTGAAGCTCTTCGTTACCGGGCGGGCAGTCGAAGAGGATGAGGTCGTAGTCCCCCGACAGAGGCAGCAGGATTCGCTCGAGGGTCAGCTCTGGAGGGTTGCGCGGATCGGCTCGGGAGTGCATCGCAGCATGCACCGACCACTGCGCAAGGTTCTTGCCGGCGGGTACGACGTCCAGGCCTGGACGAACGTCTCGCAGGATCGGGATGTCCTGGTTGAGGGTAAGCGTGGCCAGCAGCCGATCGGCGTATAGAGCCTTCTCGTAGCCGAAGTCATTGCTCGTGTTCGTCTGCGGGTCAAGATCGACGACGAGCACGCGGTACCCGGATACTGCCGCTACGCCGGCCAGGTTGGTGACCAGGCTCGTCTTACCTGTGCCGCCCTTGCCGTTCACGACCGAGATCGCCTGTGACAGCACTCCGTCCACTCCTCCTCCGGCTCGTTTGGTTCGCCCATTCTGAGGCCGAGTGCCTTCGTCAGAGGGCAGGACACGCCGAGGTAGGCCGACTAAAGGAGCCCTTGGGGTAGGTAGAACTACCTAGGCACCGCTCGGAGCAGCTAGGAATAGCAACCCAACAGCAGCCGCGTCTTGCGCGACACCTAGGGCGTCCCACCTAGGCATGCCTATCCAGGGGTAGGCATGCCTAGGTGGGACGGATCAGCAGCCCGGAATGGAGGCCGTCGAAGCTCCAGGAGCGTCTGGGGGCACCCGGACGCTGCCAGCATCGCGGCGATGGACCTGGAGGCGTGCGGAGTCGTGACGGCCTCGACGCCGGCGGTCCACCGCTTTCTTTGGCAGCATGGGACAGCGACATCGGCCCGCTGTCGCGTCATCGCTGAAGCAGCTCAAGGTGAGGCCGCGCGGCTGGCGGGAGGCCTCGGGTGGTTACGGCGATGAGGATTTGCGCTCGATTGCCAACGTGTGTCAGCCAGGAGACGTTCATGCAGGTGCGCGCCTTCAAGCAGGCCGCTAGGGCTGAGGCCAAGGCCGTCGGGGACTGATCCGACGCGCACCGTGCAGGCCCTTGAGCACGACCGGTGCCGGGATCGGGATCGGGCAGCGCCGGTCAGTCAGCCGTGACCGGTGCCTCAGCTGTCGAAGGCTTGCGTTCGTGGCCTTGCGCCTCTGCGGCAACGTCCGGGCCGGCTAGTCGCCACTGTCCAAGCCCGGAACATGGCCGGGGGGACGGCTTGACCACCGCGGAATGCGCGGAAGTCATACGACGTCTCGGTGACCGATTGTGAGCCTGGGTGAGCTTGGGGCCCGGGACGCTTGACGGTGAACTTGTCTCAGCGGTCTCAGCTGTTGCCTGGACTTGCGGGGTACGCCGCGGGTCAGGGTTGGTACGCCGATCACGTCGATGGTTGGGCCGCCCCCGGCCGGGTCGAGTCCGCTGGGAGCCGCGGAGCGGGCCTGCCGAGAGCGCTGTGCGGCGTCTGCCCGCTCCAGGCGCAGCGCGACGCGCCCTGGGGCATCGGACAGGCCGAGAGTGGCACGCCCGCCTGGCTGCGGGGCAATGTCGTGCTGGCCGAGGGTCGGGCTGCTGGACATCGCTCCACCGACATGACACAGATGTTCGATGACCACCATGGACGGCGGCCCGGCACCGGTGCGCCTGGTGCCTTATGGACCACCTGCCCTGGCTGCGCTCCGCGAGGCGCTGACTGCGGCTCGTGGGGACTGCCCGCTCGACCCCGTCACCGTCGTCGTCCCGAGCGCCTTGGCCGGGGTGACCCTGCGGCGCTCGCTCGCCCGGCCCGGGCTCGCCAGCGTCCGCTTCTGCTCGATGCCGCAGCTGCGCCGCGACCTCGCCGCGCGCGGCGGAGGCGTGCCCCTGGACTGCTCGCGCACGCTGCGACAGGCCCGCCTGCGCACCGCCCTTGCCGCGCGCCCTGCCTGGCCCGCGCCGGCGTCCACCCGCTCGGGCCTGGACACCCTCGACGAGCTGCTGCTCGAGCTCGACGAGCACCGCCTCAACGACGACGCCCTCACGGTCCTTGACCGTGCCGAGGGCCGCGCCCCTGCCGTCGCCGAGCTGCACCGGGTCCTGCGCACCGGGCCGGATGCCGCCGCGCTCGCCGGGGCGGCCCGCACCGAGGTTCCGGTCGTGCTACACCTCCCACGACGCCTGACCCCGGCCGACCTCGAGCTGTTGACCGTCCTGGTCGACCGCGGCCTGCTGACCGTCGTCCTCGGCCTCACCGGGGACGACGACGTAGACGGGCCCGTCCACGCGCTGGCAGCCCGGATCGGGCCGGTGCAGAACGCTTCCGGGGCTCCTCCCTCGCCGCAGGTCCGCCTCGCCCCGGACGCGGAGGAGGAGGTGCGCGCCGCCGTCCGCGACGTCGTAGCCCGGCTCGAGCAGGACGCTCAGCCCGACCGGCTCGCGCTCAGCTACCGTGCTTCGGTCCCGTACGCGCGCCTGCTGCACGAGCAGCTGCACGCGGCTGGCGTCCCACATCACGTGCCGCGGCAGCGCTCCCTTGCGCAGGGCCTCACGGGGCGGACCCTTCTCGGGCTGCTCGCGCTGCCCGGGCAGGATTGGTCGCGGCAGGCCGTGCTCGGGTGGCTGGCGGACGCGCCGGTGCGACTGCCGGACGGCTCGCTTCCCTACGTGGCGCGGCTGGACCGGCTCGCGTGCGAGGCGGGGGTCAGCCGCGGGGACACGTGGGTGCGACTGGAGACGCTGCTCGGGACCCTGACCGAGGACGACGCCAACGCCGAGCGCGCCCGCGCCGACCTCACCCGGTTGTCCGAGGCCGTGCGCACCCTCCTTGAGGACGTCGCCCTGCTCGCCGCCGCGATGACCTGGACCGGCTTCGCGACCGCCTGCCGGGAGGTTCTGTTGCGCTGGCTGCGCGACCCGGCCTCCTGGGGGCATGACGACGTCGAGGCGGGCCGCAAGGTCGAGGCCGAGCAGCGGGCCCACGAGGAGGTGCTCACCGCTGTCGGAGCGCTCGGCGTGCTCGACGACCTGGACGACCCCCCGCCGCTCGGCGACATGGAGGACCGGATGCAGGCGCTGACCGCGCAGTTGTCCGGGTCGCTGCGGGAGTCCGCGGGACTCGGTCGCGGGGTGCTCGTCGCTCCTCTCTCGGACGTCGTCGGGGCTGACCTCGACCTGCTGGTCGTCCTCGGCGCGGTCGAGAGCAGCTACCCGCCCCGGCTCCGGGAGCACCCCCTGCTCCGCGACGACGTCCGGGCGCCCCTGGGCCTGCGCACGACTGCGGACCGGCGTCGGGACGAGCGGCGCGACCACCTGGCCGCGCTCCGTAGCGCGCCCGTCGTCGTCCTGTCCGCCCCCGTCTCCGACGGCCGGTCGCAGCGACCGCTGCAACCGAGCCCGTGGTTGCTCGAGCACGCCCCGCACCCGCAGCGGCCGGTCAGCTTCGAGGCCGGTCTGCTCGCCGCGAGCGTCCCGGCCACCGCGCAGGAGCAGCTCCTCGCCGGTCTGCTGCGGCGCGAGCCGGTCCGGTTGCCGGCAGCCCTCGCCCGCGGGCTGGGCGCCGTCGACGAGCGCCGCCGCGGCGTTTTCGGCCCGTGGCTCGGTGGTCTCACTGTCGCTCATGAGGACGACGTCGTGGAGCGGTTGCTCCACGGGCGGAGCGCGTCCGCGCTGCAGGACTACGCCGTCTGCCCCTTCCGCTGGTTCCTCGGCCGAGCCCTCGATGTAAAGGACCTCGAGGAGCCTGCCGAGGACGACGTCTCGCCGCTCGAGCGCGGACTGGTCGTGCACGCCGTGCTCGAGGAGCTTGTCGGCGCAACGCTCGGTCGCGACCCGGACCGCGCGTGGTCCGACGCCGAGCACGAGCTGGCGACCTCCCTGCTAGAGAAGCGCGCTAAGGAGCTCGTGGCTCAGGGCAAGGCGGGCAGGGCTGCCGTGTGGGAGGTGCGGGCCGCGCAGATGCGCCGCGTGCTGCGACGGCTCCTGCTGTCCGACGACGCCTACCGCAAGGCCCGGCGGGCCAGTCCCCGGGCGGTCGAAATGGGCTTCGGGTTGGACGACGCCAACGCCGCTCCGGTCGACCTCGTCCTGCCGAGCGGGCGGGAGGTGTCGCTGCGCGGCTCGGTCGACCGCGTCGACGTAACGGACAGCGGCGTCGTCGTCGTCGTGGACTACAAGACCGGCAAGAGCGAGAAGTACGGCGAGTTCCCCGAGGAGGGGGCGGCGTCCGGCGCGGACCTGACCGACCGGGGCCGCCGGCTGCAGCTGCCGCTGTACGCGATCGCCGCACGGCGCGAGCACGGGAAGCCTGACAGCCCGACCGAGGCGTACTACTCCTTCGTCGATGAGGGCGGCACCCGTCGCGGCGGCGTCGTCGGGGACGACGAGCACGCCCGCCTGGTGGGCGTCCTCGACACGGTGACCCAGGGCATGGCCGACGGCGTCGTGCCGGCCCGCCCCGGTCCCTACAACGCCTACTACCGCAGCTTCGACAACTGCGGCTTCTGCGCCTACGAGCGCACCTGCAGCGCTGCCCGCGACGAGCAGTGGGAGGCCGTCCGCAACGACCCGCGGGTCGCGCCGTACGCCGAGCTCGCCGAAGGGGACGACGCGTGACGCTCACCGACCAGGACGCGCGCACGCGCATCGCCGCCGGACAGGACGAGGCCCTGTTCGTCGAGGCGGGTGCCGGCACCGGCAAGACGACGGCTCTGGTCAAACGGATCGTGACGCTGGTGCGACACGGGGAGCAGCTGCCGGACGTGTCCCGGCTGGCGGCCATCACCTTCACCGAGAACGCCGCCGCGCAGCTCCGCCAGCAGCTGCGGGTAGCCCTGCAGAAGGCCGCCCGCTCCAAGGACAAGGCCGGCGAGCGCTGCCACGCCGCGCTGGAGCGGCTCGACGACGCGGCCGTCACCACGCTGCACGGCTTCGCCCAGCGACTGCTGGCCGACCTTCCGCTCGAGGCCGGCCTGCCGCCCGGCTTCGAGGTCGAGGACGACGTCCGCGCCGGACTCGCCCGCGACCGGTGGTGGGACGCGCTCGTCGACGAGATGTTCGCGAGCGAGCAGCTCGCTCCGGTCTGGCAGACCGCGCTGACCCTCGGCCTGCGGCCCGACAGCCTTCGCCCCGTGGCCGAGGCGTACACCGCCAACTGGGACCAGCTGCCCACCGGGCCGCTCGGGCCTGTGTCGCTCCCGGGCTGGCGCACCCAGGAGGTGCTGGACGCGCTGGAGCGGGTCCTCGTCACCTACCTGCCCCTAGCGCCAAAGGACAACGGGCTGACCACGCACCTGAAGGAGGTGCTGGAGCCCGGCCTTGCCGACGCCCGTGCCGAGCCCGACGAGCTCGGGCGGGCCGCTGTTTTGGCTGAGCTGCCCATAGCGAGTAAGGCCGGGGTGAAGGGCCAGTGGAAGCAGGTCGAGAAGGCCCAGGTCGTCGCCGCGCTGGCCGAGGTGAACGAGCTGTGGGTGACGCAGCTCGACGGGGTCCGCAGCGCCGTCCTGCACGCCCTGCTCGACCGGGTGCGGGTTGCCGTCCTGCAGGACGCGGAGCAGCGGCGGACTGAGGGCCGGCTGCAGTTCCACGACCTGCTCGTGCGCGCCCGCGACCTGCTCCGCGACGTTCCCGAGGCCCGGTCGGCACTGTCGCAGCGGTGGCGGTTGCTGCTCGTGGACGAGTTCCAGGACACCGATCCGCTGCAGGCCGAGCTTGTGCACCTGCTGGCGGTGTCCGCACCGCCGGACGGCTGGGAGCAGGCCGTCGTGGACGGTGGCCGGCTGTTCTTCGTCGGCGACCCTAAGCAGTCGATCTATCGGTTCCGCCGCGCGGACGTGCAGCTGTACGAGCAGGTGCAGGACAGGTATGGCGAGCAGGCGCAGCTGCGGTTGACCGACAACTTCCGGTCCCGCCACGGGGTGCTCCGCGCGGTCAACGCCTCCTTCGCGTCTCTGATGACCGGAGCGCCCGAGCAGGTCGACTACGTCGACCTCGCCCAGGTCCGCGAGCGCCCGGCGCGCGACCCGGGGCCGGACGTCCTGCTGCTCGGGACCGCGCACGAGGGGGTCGCCGTGGCCGAGCTGCGGCCGCTCGAGGCGCGGCACGTGGCGTCCGTGATCCAGCGGGCGAAGCAGCAGGGTTGGCGGGTGCGCGACGTCGTCGCGGAAGAGGCGCGGGACCTGAAGGACCTCGAAGCGCCGCGCGTCGAAATCGACCGCCCGGTGGAGTACGCCGACATCGCGCTGCTCGTCCCGACCCGCACCTCGCTGGGGGCGCTCGAGGACGCGCTGCAGGAGGCCGACGTCCCCTACCGGGTCGAGAGCCGGTCGCTAGTTTGGGAGACCGATGCCGTCCGCGACCTGCTGACCCTGCTCGAGGCGGTCGAGGACCCGGGCGACCAAGTCGCCGTCGTCACCGCCCTGCGTCACCCTGGCTTCGCCTGCTCCGACGACGACCTGGTCCGATGGAAGGCCGCGCACGGGTCATGGTCGCCATTCCGCGAGCCGCCGCCGGGGCTGGAGGACTCCCCGGTGGCAGCGGGTCTAGCTGCCCTGCGGCAGTACCACGACCTACGCTGGTGGCTGCCCGTGAACCAGCTGCTGGACCGGATCGTCCGTGAGCGCCACCTCGTCGAGCTGACGACCGCCCTGCCCCGACCGCGCGACCACTGGCGCCGACTGCGCTTCGTCGTCGACCAGTCCCGCAGCTTCCTCGACGCCGGCGGCAGCGGTCTCGGCGCCTTCGTACGCTGGGCCCGGCAGCAGGCCGAGCGCGGGGCCGACGCCATCGAGTCGGCGGTGCCCGAGCCCGACGACGACGCCGTCCGCATCCTCACCATCCACGCCAGCAAGGGCCTGGAGTCCTCAGTCGTCGTGCTCACAGGCATCAACGTCGACGAGGTCGTTCGCGGCCCGGTCAGCTGGGCCCTCGGCAGACCCGAGGTGAAGCTCAAGGACTTCGCCACCGGCGACTGGACCACCTCGCGCGAGCGCGACAAGGTCCTCGACGCGGCCGAGGCCGTGCGGCTGCTCTACGTCGGCATGACCCGGGCGATGGACCACCTGGTGGTGAGCCTGCACCACAAGCCGACCAAGGCCTCGCCCAAGAACCACGCGGCCCGGCTCACCCTGCTGCTCGAGCAGTTGACCGCCGTCGGGGCGGTGCACGAGCCGGACGCGCCACCAGCGACCACCGCCGCCTCCACGAGGCCCTACGTGCTGCCGAGCCGGCCGACAGGGGACCCACAGGCCGACTTCGCCGACAACCGAAAGGCCCTGCTCGCGCGCGTTCGCGCTGCGCTGCCGGTGAGCCCGAGCGGCCTAGCCGACTCCGACCCCGACGACCCGGTGGACCCGCTCGAGCAGGTCGCGCCCGACCCGGCCCCCGTCCGCCGACCCGCGGTCGGCGGTGCCGTGCTCGGGTCGCTAGTGCACCGGGCGCTAGAACTCACCGACTTCGCCCAGCCCTCGACCGCAGCGGCCGCGGTCGCCATCGCGGCCGGCGAGCTGGGTGCACCCGAGCTGCAGGCCGCTGCCGCGGCCCGGGTCGCCGCCGCCCTCGACAGCCCCCTGCTTCAGGACGCTGCCCGCCGGGCTCACTGGAAGGAGGTCCCGGTCGTCGCCCACCTGTCCGGTCGGTACGTCGAGGGCTTCGTCGACCTCGTCGTGCAGGGCGACGGCGGCCTCGTCGTCGTCGACTACAAGACCGACGCTGCGCCGGACGACGACGCGCGGCGGGCCAAGGTCGAGCTCTACACGCCCCAGCTGCAGGCGTACGCCGCGTGCGTGGCGACGGCGACGGGGATAACCGTCAACGGCGCGGTGCTGCTGTTCGTAGCTGCCGACAGCTGCGTCGCCGAGCCGGTGCCGTTGCGCTGATCTGCGAGCGGGTTCTGCCAGGTCCTTCGGCCGCTCGCCGGCTACTCGACAGCACGGGTCCTGCGGGCCCGGCGTGGACGGCCTGCGGCCGGCTCAGCTTCCCTAGGCTGCCCCCCGGATTGTGCGGGGCCGCTCCTCCCCGGGCAAGGGCGCCCAAGATCCTTCCTCGGGCGCTCCGCGGGAAGCATCGTGGGCTTGTTCCCTGGCCCGGCGAGCCGCTGCGACCCCTGCGGGCGGCTTTGCGGCGGAGGGGTGAACCCACCGCCCTCAGGCCGGGGGACACCACCCGCACCCGCACCCGCAAGTCGGGACGGGACAGGGAGGCTCAGATGAGCACCAGCACACACACCAGCACCAGCAGCACCACCAGCCAGACGAGTCGCGGGCAGGACAAGCTCGCCGCGCTGCACGAGCAGATCAGCGACGGTGTCGCGGCGCTGGTGGAGTCCGATGGGTGGCAGGCGATGCTGGACACCGCCGCGAAGTTCCACAGCTACAGCCTGGGCAACCTGCTGCTGATCGGCGCGCAGGCCCCGCAGGCCACCCGGGTGGCAGGGTTCCGCACCTGGCAGAGCGTGGGCCGGCAGGTACGTAAGGGGGAGCGGGGCATCGCGATCCTGGCCCCGTGCACCTACCGCCCCAAGACGGCCGACCGGGCCGAACCGGCCGGACCGGCCGGGCAGGAGCCAGCCACGACCTGCAGCGGGGGAGCGGCGCCCGACGCCGGCGGCAAGCAGGTCCGGGGCTTCCGCGCTGTGCACGTCTTCGACGTTGTGCAGACCGAGGGTGACGCGCTGCCCGACGTCGCTCCGACCCTGCTGGTCGGCCAGGCACCGGCCGGGCTGTGGGACGACCTCGCCGGCCAGGTGGCCGGACACGGCTACGCCTTGGAGCGTGGCGACTGCGGCGGCGCCAACGGCTACACCGACCCGACCCGCCGGGTGGTGCGGATCCGCGACGACATCGACGACGCCCACGCCGTGAAGACCCTGGCCCACGAGCTCGGGCACCTCGAGTGCGGGCATGTGGCGGACCTGCCGACCTACCTGACCTGCCGCGGCCGGTGTGAGGTTGAGGCCGAGAGCGTCGCGTACGTGGTGGCCGCTGCGCATGGCCTGGACGCCAGCGGCTACACCTTCGCTTACGTCGCCGGCTGGGCCAAAGGAGACCTCAGCCATGTCCGGCAAGCCGCCGAGACCGTCACCAAGGCGGCCCGCACGATCCTCGGCCACTGCAGCGCCGACATCGACACCGCCCCCGACGACCTGGCCGACCCCGCCTGAGCCCGGGACGGCCCGGCGCCGAGCCGGGCCCAGGCCCTCCGGCTGACCTGCACCAGCAGAGGCCGCCATGACCCCAGCGGGCAGCCGACGCAGACCAGCTGCGGAACACGTAGACCGAGCACCTGCGGGCGAGGCTGCGCGAGCAGCGCAAGTGCGACGCCGAGCGGGCAAAGGAACACCCGCGAGCGCACTGCCGAGCGCTGAGCCCGTGTCGACGAGCTCACCGCTGCCGCCGCAACCGCGAGGCAAGTCGCTGCAGACGCCATGAGGCGTACGGCCGGCTATAGCCCCGGCTGCAGATAGCTGGCGGGCACCCACGCCTCGATGATGAGCGTCGCGGCACCGTCGTCGACGGCGTACACCACGCGGCCCTGCCAGCCGCCGGCCTCGGTGTCCTGGCGGGTCATCTGCAAGGAGGCCGGCCTAGCAGGTCAACCGCAGCGTGCGCCTGCCGGAGTTCACGCTTGCCACCGCCACCAGCCGTCACGCGGGGGAGGACCTGTCGGTGCTGTGCAACGTCAGCGCCGAGCAGCGCAGCAACGTGCTCAGTAACACCGGCCCGGACGGGCGGCCGGTCATCATCGTCACCGTCGGCGCGGTCACGGTGGACGTGCACACCACCACCGCCCTGCGGTCCTACCGCGCCGCCTGGCGCAAGGCCGCCACCGTCACCGGGATGCTCGAGGACGCCTGAGACGACGCCTAGCCCGACCGGACGCGGCCCGGCCCCGAGGGGGCCGGGCCGCGTCTGCGTGCGCACCGTCCCCAGCCCCGTCGACTGTCCACAGCAGCAGCGCCGGTCGGCCGCGCTGCCGCAGGCGCCACGACGCTAGACCCATGACACCGACCCCGCCGCTCGTCCCGACCACCGTTCCCGGCTTCGTCGTCCTGGACGCCGAGCTCCCCGACCGGCCACCGCTGGGCCACGCCGGCAACTGCGACGCCGCGCTGTACGTCCTGTCCGTCGTGCAGGAGGAGTTCTACGACCAGCTCGACGCCAACCGCGAGGGCGGCCACACCGTCCACCTCGCCCTGGCCCTGGCACCCATCGACGCCACCGGCACCATCGGGCCGCCCTTCCACTTTGAGACCATCAACGGCATGCGACCGGCACAGCGATGACCACCGGTCCCGACCAGACCCGCCGCAACACCGGCGGAGAGGCCATGCAGCGCAACATCGCCGTCGAGGCCGTCGAGGCCGTCCTGTACGCGGGCGGCGGCTGGTAGCTCACCGTCGAGCACGGCCAGCCCCTTACCGAACAGGCCTTAGCACTACTCCGGCAGGTCGTCGACGACGAATACGCCGCCACCAGCGCGGGCGGCGGCTACCTCAACGGCTGATCCTGGCCACCCGGCCGCCGCCGACCGGCTCAACCGCCGGCGGTTGGAGTCACCACGGCTGACGACCGTGCTCAAGGCGACGCCTTCACGCCGGTCAGTGGTCCGGCCGGAGCGCTGCCTGCAGCCACTGGACGGTGTCCCTGATCGCTATGGCCGCCTCCGAGAAGGCGGTCCAAGCGGCTTCGGCCTGCCGGGCTGCGGCGTCGGACACGACGGGGACGACGGGGACGACGACAGTCTCAACGTCCCGAGGGTTCACCTGGTCGACCACCGACCCGAACGAGAGCGCGTTCACTTGCGCGCGGGTCTGTCGGGCGGCCATCGCCAACCACACCGCGCCCGGACGCACTCCTGACCTCGGCAGGAGCCGCATCACGTGGTTACTGGCGAGCCAGCCGTCCCTGTCCCCGGTGACCATCGCTGCCGAGCCCTGGCTACCTTCGGCCCGGCCGTCAGCCGCCATGATCGTCGTTCCGGCTCCCACCACGTACCTCTCGGCGTCACGGAAGGAGCGGTCGGAGACGTGCTGGAGGTTGACCGGTTCGAACTGCAGGATCTGTCGTCCGCTCAAGATCGGCCGTCCGTGACCGGGCTCGACGTAGTAGCGCTTGTACCGGACGGGGAGCTCGGCGGCGGCAAGTTCGCCGAGTGTCACGCCGCCCGCGCTGCGCAGTTGCGAGCGTGCCGCCTGCACACGTGGGTCGTAAAAGGCGGCGTCCAGCCGGTCGACGACTCGCGTTGAGGGTGTCATCCAGCCGTCCCGGGGCGACGTCGGCCGCGACGGCATGGGCAGGCTGCTCTCGCTCTCGGCGAGGAGCGCGAGCAGCGTTGTGCGTGCACCTGCCACCGCGGTGACGGCAGCGCGCATGCGCGCGGCGACGGCAGTGATCACGTCGTCCGCCGGAAGGGGCAGGGGGAGCGCCGCGACGTCGCTCGTGGTGATGTGGTCGATGACGGAGCCGCTCTTGCCTCGGCGCAGCAGCGCCTGCCCGAGCGGGGTCTTGAGGTAGGCGAGCAGGTAGTGCCGGATGTCTATGTCCGGGACCTCGATGCGGATCATGTGTCGTGGCTCAAGGCGTACGACGAGAGTGTGTCGTCCGCGATCGTGACGGGTCCGAGGTTGCGTCCGGAGCAGGTCTGCAGCAGGGCGCCGGGCGGCGGGCGAAGGTTCTCTAGGTCGTCGTTTCTAGCGAGCGAGAGACGGTCGTCGCCGACGGGCAGGTACTCGAACACGCCGTACGGCCGCAGGTACGGCAATCCGGGCTCGGCCGGGGCCGCGTAGGCGCGGGCGAACCGCGGCGGGTCCCAGACCCGAGCTACCGCGCCAACGTGGGTTGTGCGTGAGCCAGCGGCCTCCCGGACCGCCAGGTGCTCGGCCGCGGCGACGCCTGGGGAGGTGAAGTAGTGGGCGTCCAGGCGGCCGTAAGCGCTGACGGACCGTGCGCGCACTGTCGTAGCGATCACCGTTGGTCGCTCAACCAGCGCAGGAAGGCGGTAGCCGCGTCGGGCAGGTCGTCGTCGACCTGGCGCTCTTGCACCGTGACGCTCGTCAGCACTTCCTCGCCTGTGACTGCGTCGATGTCGGTCACGGTGTCCGTCCGGCTGACGAGCACGTCGTCACCCGCCTCGGTCCGCCGATACAAGGTGTTCCCGCGCTTGTCGTGCCCGATCCGTTCCGTGACTGCCATGAACATCGCGTACTCCAGGGCGCCGTCCTCGGCGGCCGCCTTCTCGGCGGGCGTCAGGCGGCGCGCGAGGACCATCGACGTCTGCGTGTCATTCTTGGGCTGGAACAGTTCCCGGGCCATGTCGACCACTGCCAGCACCTGCGTGTTCTGCATCAACCAGGTGCGCACGTAGCCAAATGCCGGGTTGTTGAGAATGCCATTGGGGATGACGAGTGCGAAGCGACCCGTCCCCGGCTTCAACAGTTGAACGCAACGCTCGATGAAGAGGATCTCGGGCGGCTGGCTCTTCTGCAGCACGTACGCGCCGTTCCGATCCCTTCGGGCGTGCCACCGGCCCTCGTCGTCGCGGTCCCAGACGGCCGCGAGCTCGTACTGGTCGAGCACCTCGTGGTCGTCGATGACGATGTTCGCGCCGAACGGCGGGTTCGCGACGATGCAGTCGATCGTGCCGAGCCCGATCCGGCTGTAAGCCTCCGGGTGCCAGGTGCGCGGGTTCGCGAGGGTGTTGGCCTGCCACAGGCCACCGGACCCGTCATTGTTCATAACCATGTTCATCTTGGCAGCGCGGACCAGGCCCGGGTTTAAGTCGAGCCCGAAGACCTTCTGGGACAGGTAGTCGTGCCGGCGCCTGTAGAGCTCCTGTCGCTCCTCGTCGGTCCCGCGGGCCGGGTCGTCCCACTCCGTCCGCTCCTCCGTCTCGATGTGCCCGAGGGAGTGGTTCATCGCGGTGATCAGAAATCCGCCCGTGCCGCACGACGGATCCAGCAGGCGTTCGTCGGGTTGTGGGTTCAGCATCGTGACCGCCATGCGACAGGCGTTCCGAGGAGTGAAGAACTCGCCACGGTCGCCGCGCAGGTTGCTGCCGACGATCTCCTCGTACGCCACGCCCTTCACGTCCACCGGCGACGCCAGCAGCGAGTACCCCTGCAGCTGACTGACGACGAACGCCACCACTGTCGGCCGCAGGTCGATCGTCATGTCAGCCGAGGTGAAGATCGCGCCGTACTTGTCCAGGACCTTGTCGTTGAACAGCCGCTGCACCCGAGCCTTCGCGCTAGCCGCACTAGTCGAACTGGTGCGCTCCGACACCGTCGCGTAGAAGTCGAGCTGACGGCTCCGCTCGTCCTCAATCTTGCAGAAGATCAGTTTCAGGAGCTCCCAGAAGGCCTCCGGCTTCTGCTTATCCTCCGTGCCGGCGATGTGATTGTGGCACCTTCGAAACGCGAACAGCAGGTTGTCCGCGGTCGCCGGCCGCAAGTCCTTCCGCCTGGGCCGCTGCGCGTCGGCCTCGGTCTGCCCGAGCGCCGGGATGTCGATAATCTCCTCGAACCCGAATCCGCCGGCATCGTCGGGTCGCTTTGCCAAGCAGAACTGCTCGTCACCGTTCGTCCAGATGCCGTAGGCAGCGTTCAGCCCGAGATCCGCCAGTAGCCATGTGATCTTGATCGGGTTCGGCTGGTTTCGGGCTTCGGCTGGGCGGGCGGCCGGTGGACGTGCTGGGGTTGCCGACCGGGTGTCGGTGTCTCCGGGTCCTTGCTGGT
>JAABUV010004138.1_pt1 | contig 17603 bp, 27 predicted proteins | sample 5559971 | NCBI WGS metagenome assembly JAABUV01 (sample SAMN10711881, study PRJNA513362) | rock metagenome | isolation source: Antarctica rocks | place: Antarctica: Victoria Land, Knobhead nord | collected 2015-12-19
TGGGATGTCCATAAATTGAAGCATGCATGCAGCGGTGTAAGCAGGGGGTCGGACTCTGTCTTGGGTACACTCGCGAGAATGGGGAGGCTGAACGGCACGTCGAGCAGCATGCGAATGCGGATCGGCCACCATGTACCTCACGCTGCACCACGACCGCTGCCGGGGCGTGCAGCGAGGTGCGCCTGCCGCGCGGAGGCGCGCTGCATGCGTACGCGCCCGGCGCAACCGCCAACCGCACGTGCTGCGGGCGCGACTGCGCGGCGCTCGGGCCCGCCGACGTGCCGGCGTCCGGGAAGCTGACACTACCGCTCCTGGCCGGTGCGAGCTGCCTGCAATGTGACAGGGTTGTAGTTCAGGGTTACGACAGGGTACCTCACCCTACCCTCCGGCGTTCCTTAACACCGTGCGCTGCGTCGCGGCCTCTGGCGGCTTGTTGGGACATTTCTGGGTCAAGGAGGACACAGCGAGGCGATGTGGTGCTGTCACCCGCGCTCGCGTTGTCACCTGCATGCGATGACAGCTCCAGCGTGCAGCGCGGCATCCAGTGATGTCTGTATGCACAGGGCTTGTGGCGCGTGCCGACAGGCGGCACAGGGCGGTACTGCCAGGCTTTGCTAAACAGCACATAGCATGGGCTGAGCACGGATTACTCTGCTCTACAAGATGCCGCGTTCACACAAGAAAAATGTGTCCCATGCGTCTTACGTGTCTTCTGGGGCATGCAGGCTAGGCAATGGAGCTGGAGGTGTCGCACCTGCGGATATAGGCTTAAGGTAGGTGTCTTACGTGTCTCCTGGGGCATGCAGGCGAGGAGGTGGAGCTGGAGGTGTCGCAGCCGCGGGGCGCCGGCGGCAGCGGCCCGCCGGCTGTACGCCTCGCCGGCGTCATGCAGGGGCTGCCGGCGGACCTGGCGACGCTGGCGCGTCGCACCGCGGCGCCGGAGCGGCGGCGACGGCGGCTGCGGCAGGCCGCGGCGGCGCCGGCGGCGGGGCCGGCGGCAGCGCCTGGGCAGGCGGCGGGGCAGGGGCTGCCCACGCTGGCGCAGGGCGTGCTGGGCACGCAGTTTGATGTGGACGCCATGCGCCAGACCATGGACCAGGCGCGGCGCGATAGCATGACATGTAAGCAGTGGGTGCTGCGTGTGGGTTGACAAGTTGTGGGGTGCCTTGGTAAGGCCTGCTTTGACATGTTCAGTCATGTTAGAGTCCTAATCAGCCGAGCAGCAATTGTGCATGTGGCTCACTTTGTCGCGCGCGGCGCCAGCCTCAGGCGCCAGGCTCGTAGCTGTGAAGCTTCCGCCCGCTCAGCCTCATTCACCAGAGCGCGCGCTCGCAGCCACCGCACAGCCGGCCTGACGCTACGGCGCCCTGCTGATGCGGGCCGCGGCGCCGCAGGTGGGCCAATGCACGCCCAGCATCCGCTGCGCCGGGCGCGGCTTCCAGCAGGCGGGCGCGGGCGTGGTGGCCATCTACGCGGTCGACATGCGCGTCGGCGCCATGGGCCTGTGCACCGGTGCGCGGCGCCGCGCGCGGGGCTGCGCCAGACGCTGACTGCGACTGAGCGCTCGGGCGCGATGTGCGCTGGCACGAGGTGCTGTGCCTGTGGGCAGGGCACAAGTGCTCAGTTTCCAAGCCCCACTGATACTTGTGCTCACTGGATGCTGCCTGTGCAGGCGCGCTGGTAAACGGACCGAGCCAGCAGAACTACCTGCTCACCGCGGACCACTGCTTCGTGGGTGCGGGGCCTAGCCAAGTGCCCCTGACTCGATGCAGCGTTTTGACTGCAGCTCCTGCTGTGCTGTAACGCGTTCCTGGCCTTGTCAAGGCCGCGCATGCCTTGACGCCGCCCGCGGCTGCGCAGATAAGAAGAGCATCAACAGCTTCCACTACTGGCTCATCATCTTCAACTACGACGCGCCGTGCGCGTTCAAGCCCGGCCAGATACCGCCGATCAAGCAGGTCCTGCAGGTGGGCCGGTTCTGGGTGTTCTCCCATGGTGTAGGACCAGGTGCTCAAGCCTGGTCGGAAGCGCTCTCCTTCCCCGAATCACGAGTGGTGCAATTTCGCTTGGCTGCCGTGCCAGCCGCTGACGCATCCTGTCACGGCACCCCTGCCCGCCGCTCCTCACAGCTCTTGCTGCAGTGCGGCAGCGAGCTCCCAACACGATGGAGCTCCCTGCCCGACCCTACCTTATACATGGCGCGGGCGGGCAGGGCGCGCGCCTGCTGTACTACGACAGCCGCGCGGACGTGCTGCTGCTGGACGTGCCCGGCCAGATCCCCAACAGCTTCCATGCGTTCCGGGTCGGCTATGACGCCAGCGCCGGCCTCGCGCCGCGGCGCGCGGTTGGCATCCACCACCCCAACGGCAACGTGAAGCGCATCTCGTATGCCAACAACACGTGCGCGCTGCGCTCGTGATGAGCGCGTATGGCTGTTCTCTCGGTTTCCTCGTGTCCCTCTCATCTTGCTGTCCGTGCGCTGGGTGCAAGAGCGCTGTTTGTGGTCAACTTCACTGATGCTCACATGGTTTATATCATGCAGGGGTGACATCTCGACGAGCTTTGTCGCGCCGCCCTTCATCGAGCTTGGCATCAACCCCACGCCTGAGACGCACTACCAGGTGCGCACTTTCGTCCTGTCAGCGTGAGTGCTCCCCCAGGGTGGTTCTCCTCATGGTGCATGCCTAGCTGCTCACATCATGAGCTGTGTCCGGAACTGTGGTGGTCGGTGTGCCAGCGGTTTTTCCTGGAACGGAACAGCGTGCAGGCGCCATAGGCATCAAGCATACAGTACAATAAGCTTCAGCATCTAATTTCCCGTGCGTGTCATGTTAAGCCTCATTTGAAGCTTTATCCTGCCATGTAGGCCGAAGAAGTCGAGCTTCCGCTGATATGCGCGGTGTGTCCACGAGTGCAGGTGAAGTGGACGTTGGGCGCAACGCAGCCAGGGTCATCTGGCTCGCCCCTCATCGACTCGGCCACCCTGCGCATTGTAGGGTGCGGAAAGCTTTTCTGTGCAGTATTTGTTCAGTCGCTAGCGTCGTGTTGATGCGAATGAGCGCGACACCTGCAGTTATTTGCTCTAGCTTGGGCTTAAATCAAGGGATTATCTGACAGCCTCTCACCTCAGCGCGCCACGCTCGACTGCACAGCATGCTGTGTTTGACAAGCATGAAACAGCCATGTCAGTAAGTGCTCATGCACTGCGTGGCTCATGCAGGGTCCTGACGGGCGGCACGACCACGTGCGACGTCTTCAGCGGCGCGGACTACTACGGGAAGCTCTCGGTGGTGCGGCCCGGTGTTGGTCGCCTGAATGCGCCCGACCAAGCCGCAACTGCTTGTACATGGATTCTGTGCATGGATTTTAAAGATGGTGCGTGCGCCCATGTGTGCTTGGCTGCCTAAAGTGCAGTGCAACCTGTGGCGCAGGCGTGGGCCAACGGGCTCAATCGCTTCTTCGCACAACCGGCGGCGCTGGCGCCGTCCGCGGCCGCGGCCGCGGCGGCCGCCCCGTTCCCGCCGCCCGCGCCCACCATCCCGCCCAGCCAGCTGCTCGCCGTCCCTGGGACGGCTGGCCCTGGGCCTGGCAGCGGCCCAGACCCTGGCCCGGACGCCGGCCCCAGCGCCGCTCCCCCCGACAGCACCGCCGCGCCCGTCGCCGCCGCCGCCGCCAGCAAGCCCCTGAGCGCGCAGGCGGGCAGGGCGCCCCCGGCGGCGGCCCCCGCGGGTGACCCTGCAGCCGCGTCCAGCAGTGGCGGCGTTGGCGGCAGCGACGATGCGGCGGGCGCGCCCGCGGGCGCGGTGGCAGCCGCACCGATTGCGTTGAGCGGCGCCGCCGAGCGCGACACGGGGACCGGGCTCAACTTCTACCCCAACCTGCTCACGTTTGAGGCCAACAACACGCGCACCATGCTCGCCTACTAGTGCGCCCGCCACGCCCGCTGTGTCACTGCCCTTGCCCTTGAGGCTGTCACCATGCGCTCAATGCTCGCCTGTCACAGCGCCTGCTGCTCCTCTCGTGTCAAACACAGCTGCTGGACTGGTTTGTAAACTGGGCAGTTGTGTGGATGTGCCAGCTGATATGCGACGTGCCTTGTACTTCACTGGCTTGCTTCCGTAATTCTGCAACAATGCGGCAGAGCCCCTGTCCAGCTTGCGCTGCCAAGTTGTGGCAACTCAATCTCCACAAGGCCTGTAGTTGCAATATGGCAGCTTGGGTTCATGCAAGGCCTGGAGTTGCAATATGGTAGCTTGCTTCCCGCAAGGCCTGGAGTTGCAACATGGCAGCTTGGTTCCTGCAAGGCCTGGAGTTGCAACATGGCAGCTGACAGTTGGTAAGAACAGTACAACTTGCGCGCCAGCCTGACGGACGCGCCGGCCGCGAACGAGACCATGCTGCTGAGCATCGCGCTCGACGGCGCGCTGCCCGGCAACGCGGTGGACGCCGCGCGGTTCGTGCGCATCTCCGCCAACGCCGACAGCTTCAACGCCAGCACATGGAACAACGGCGGGCGCCTGCTCTACCTGGAGGTCACCGGTGCGCTTTCCGTGGACCCCACTTCCATTCTGCGCGTCTGCGCCAGAGATGCCCAGCGGGCGTGGTTCCGTGTGAGCTGCAGCACGCTCTCTGAACGTCTCCTCAGGTCACGCCCGCTCGGTGCACGCGCTTGGCCAGCTGACCTGCCCACCAATGGCCGACCTGCGAGCGCAGCTCGGGTGGCAGCCTGCAAGCCGCCGTGCAGCTGCACTGCCTCGTGCCCGCGCATCTGTGCGCCCGATGCGCCGCGAATACGGCCAGCTGGGGTTCGCGCGAGTCCGCCGGCGCGCGCGCGCAGGCCTGCCGCCAGCGGTGCCTGACGACCTGCTGCGCTTCGTGGTGGACTTCCGGCTGCGCAGCAGCACCAATGCGCTGTACGACCAGCGCAGCCGCGTCAAGGTGCGGCCCTCTAGGGGCCTTTAAAGGAGGCGTTTAAGAGGGCCTTCAAGGGAGCACACCAATGCGCTGTACGGCCAGCGCAGCCGCGTCAAGGTGCGGCCTCAAATGGGGCGCGCCACGCGCATGCGTGCTTGTGCGCGGCGCATAAATAGGCGCAGACGTGCGCGAGCCGACAGGCGGGCGCCCCTGTCATTGCGGCCGTGCACTGGCACAGGCGCTTGCTCTGACCGCTGCCGTAGGTTAGGTCAAAGAGCATTGCCGCCGCGCTTGTCACACCCCCTGCAAAACCCGCTTATTGTTACCCACCGCCTCACCGGCGCGGCGCATCCCAGAAAGCGAGGACCGCGCATCCTGAGGGCTGGCTCCAGCAGCATGCGCTGCCGACCTTCGCCAGGTGCTGCTGCGACAGATGGCTGAAGTGCTGCTGCTGGGCGGCAGGGCGTCATCAGGCAGGCCCCGTGGACGTGGCAGGACGCGGCGGCGTTGCGCTGCGCCAGCGTGCCGTGCGATCTGAGTACTGCAAAGGTGCGCGGGCCCTTTCTTCCCATATGTGTTGCTGTGTTCTGTGGCTTGGGGGGGTAGAAACGCAGCGGCGTGCTGAGCCGGCGCATGTGCGCGACGTGTAGGCGGCCGCGCCAGCGGGCGCTGCGGCCAACAGCGTGGCAGGGCCCAAGGCGGTGTTCACCTACCGGGCAGCGCAGGCCACTGTGCTAGCGCCCCTGGTGTGCCTGAGCCCCGTGGCGCTCGACGAGGCCATCGTGTCGGCCTACGTGAACGACCTCTTCACATGGTGCGCAAGTCCGGCCAGGCTTACACGCCCGCTGAGCAGCAGCATGGTGCATGTCTGCTGTCCGTGTATAGCAGGTGCTGAGCAGCACATATGTGGGGTGTATGTTAGGGTCAGGCAGGTGCTGCTGGCAGCCGGCACCTCCCTGCAGCTCTGAGCCAAGCAAAACGCGCGCTTGGAAGCTGCCAAGGGGCAGTCGTTGTGCCCGGCGCAAGTGCCCTTTCCTGGCCTGCGCAGGACGCTGGGACGCGCTTCCGCGCACCCCGGCTGCGCGGAGGTGGGCCGGCTGCCGCTGGCGGCCGGCGCCAACATGACGCTCGTGGTCAGCGACTCCGACGACACAGACGCCGCGCTGCCGCTGCGGCTGGTGTCCGCCCTGACCCTGGCGCCTGCCGCGGGGTCCGGCCCTGCGGCCGCGCCCGCCGGCGCCGTGGGCGCGGCCGCGCCGGCCGCGAGCGGCGTCGGCGGGGCCGCGCCCGCGCCGCCCGGGTTTGGCGCCGTGGCAGTCGCCCTGCAGGGGCAGAGGCCCGGGCCATAGCGCACATGTGCGTGAGCCGGGGGCTGACTGGAGTCGGCATGATGGTGCTGCAATGGCCGCTCTATGTGCGAAATTAGCTATGTCGCTGGACCTGTCAGGGCTTTGATGCGAGACTGGGGTCCGTCAACGGGCCGACTCATGCTGCAGCAAGAGTGAGCTGCAGCAAACCATCTGAATTCACATGCGCCCATTTCGTGACACATGATGCAGGATGTTGATCAGGATGTTGACCGCTGTTTTGTGGGAGACCTATGTGCTTGCTGCCCCGAAGTATGCCTGAAATTCTTTTGGTCTGTTGAAGTGCGCATGAGCATATGCACGGTGTGGAAGCATGTGAGCTAGCTGCCTATCCATGATATCATGGGATTGGCGTGAGTCCTGAACTGCAAGTCAGACATGTGTAACTCATCACCCCTAGCTTTGAGCTTTTGTTGCCAGAGGATGTCCAGCCTCGCTCAAAACTCGACACATTCAATAGCAGAGATCCCTGCGCTAGTCTTTTGTGCGTCGCCTAGCAAGCCAGGGCACTGCTGCGCAGGCGACGGCACTGTTACATAGTATCCAAACGAACCTGTGGGCATTAAGCACTGCAAGCGGGACAACAGCAAGCAGCACCCGACTTGGGTGTGGTGACGCAGCCTATGCGCGGAGCTTGCATGTAGCGTCGTGTCGCCGGCATGGCGCCCGCTGCGCTGGGTGGCCTGTGCTGCCGCAACGTACCTGGGCAGCAGACCGTTGGCCACGGCTGGGGAGTCTGCAGGCAAAGGTGCACAGCGGGCCGACCATCAGCAGTGTCCGCTGCTACACCATGGCGTCTTGCGTGCACCGCGTTGCGACATGTGCACAGCATGCCGGCAGACTGCCAGCCGCTGCTGCAGCGCAAGCAGCGACGGCGCGTCCTGCTTGCAGCACGCCTGCGGTGCACGGCACTGGCGGCAGCCACGAGCGCCGGGCCCGCGGAGCCGCGCGAGGGCCAGGCGCGGCAGTCGTGGGGGGAGGCGTGGCGCGCCTGGTGGAGCGTGGCGCCCACGCCAAAGCAGAGCGAGGCTGCCGCGGCGCCGCAGAGCCTGCGGCGTGTGGTCGCCAAGCTGTGGAAGGTACTGAACATCAACAAGCTGCAGCTCTTTGGCGCGCTGCTGTTCATGGTGCGCCCCCGCGTCCCGGCTTCCCTGGCCGACCTTTGAGCAAACACGCACCAGTATGGCGGGACGGCTCGGCGCAGCTCTTTGCATAGCTGCTGCATCCAGGGAGCTTCTTATTCGCTGTGCAAGCGCTCTCTACAGTGACACATGTCGTACTGTGAAGAGGCAGCTTGTTGGCTGCTCCGCAGGTCCTGGCATCGCTTTCAGAGCTGGCCATCCCGCACCTCACGTCTGCCAGCATCTTCGCCGTGACGAAGGCCGGCTCTGAGAGCCTGTTCCACCACAACGTCCGGTTGCTTTGCGTGCGCCCTCGCATGATGCATCTCTGCCGTGCCCTGGCCGCCCGTGCGCTTCTGCGGGTAATGCAAAAATCTTACGCCAGCTATGTGGGTGCCGTGACGCAAATGCATGCGTGTAAAACATCACGCGCAGTAGTTCTAAGCATAAGGCAGAGTGTGTGGGGTGAAGAAACTGGACGCCGTGTCCGCGCAGGTGTTTGCGGTGGCCTACGGCGTGACTGCCGGCATGCGGGGGTACTTGTTCAGCATCATCAATGCAGACCTGATCCAGGTGTGACGGGGCTCCTGCAGTGTTGGTGCAACTGCCTCTGTGTGTGCGCTGCACGTGCCAGGATGTACTGTTATCCATTGGTGGCGTCCGCGCACCCGACCGCAGCACACTTCCTAATCGTGTCTGCAGTTTGTGTGTGTGCATGCATGGCTGCTATGCGCTAGGCAGGCATGGTCCAGACTGCAAAGGCGCACCGTGCTTGCTGGCAACTGTACGCGTGCCGGCGCGCATGCGATGCGTGTGGCACCGGCTGGACGCTGGGAGCGCTGTGACAGGCCCCAAAGGCAAGGCATATCGGCTGTGGCATGCTCCTGACCTCGTGGTATGCCGGCTGCAGAACCTGCGCGCGGAGCTGTTCGCACGCATCCTGCGGCAGCCGATTGAGTTCTTCGACGATGCGGAGGTCGGCGTGTTGACAAGTCGCCTCGGCAACGACTGCCAGGCGCGCCGCGGTCTGCGCAGCAGTCAGAGTGGATGCCTGTCATGTTGCTATGCGGAGCTGTGTCGAGGCTTCTTATGCGTTACTGCTGCAAGTTCTTCGCTTGTCTGCAAAACCTGCTGCGGGATGGGGTCCCTTGGCGCGTCTACCAGACGTGGCAAGCCAGTGCACATGACCACTGTGATTGTCATAAGCCGCGTGTGCCACAGGTTGTCGTGAAGTGCGTCAGCACAAATATCAACGTGGCGCTGCGGAACTCCCTGCAGTGCATAGGTGCGGTACTGGGTGAACAGCTGTACGAGACAAGTGCGCATACATAATTGCTGTAAGTGATACGACCAGCTGTGCTCTTAATATCTCTGCTGCCCAGCATTGGAGGAGCTGAATGTGCCTTTGGGGTGTTTAACAGCCTGCAACGCGGCGTGCACAGCGCGTCTTAGGGGTCTGTGCAGGGCAAGCCGGCGCCTCGCCTCAGCCGGCGCCGGCGCGCGCGCAGGCGGAGGCATTTACCTGGTCGTCCTGTCGCGCGAGCTCGCGCTCGCGTGCGCGGCGTCGACCGCCGTGCTCTGGCTAGTGGCGCTGCGGTTCGGCGGCTACTCCCGCCGGGCGCAGCGCTCGTACCAGGACACGCTGGCGGACACGAACCAGGTTCGGCCAGGTTATGAAGTTGCGAGGCAATGGCGTCAGAACACATATCATGTCCGGCGTTGCGGGTGAGACGCAGTTGTCCCAGGCATAGGATGGGAAGACATGGAGAAGCGAATGATATGTAACACATGCTTTCACAAGGCCAAGCCTGTGCACTGGCGGGTAATCCGGGAGCGTCAGCATTAAAAAGATGCGTTGTCATGTGCGCCTGCCTGCACACGCCTGTCATGACAGACATGCTGCATGCGCCGGCGCGTGAACCAGCGCGCCGAAGCCCTGCCCAGCCGCCTGCAGCAGCTGGACGCGCTCGCGCGACGCCGCGCGCAGGTCGCTGAGCGCGTCGTGCGCACGTTTTGCACTGAGGCCGGTGAGGTCGCACCCCAACCCCAACAAACCCTAATGCGCGCGGCGTCCGGCGCGCAGGTCGCCGAGGAGGTGTACACGCTCGCGCGCGTCGTGCGCACGTTCGGCACCGAGTCGGGCGAGGTCGCGCGCTACGCGCGCAACCTGGGCCGCCTGCGGCGCATCAGCGTGCGGCTGGCGACGGCGTACCTGCTGTACCTCGTGACCAACGCCAGCCTGTTCAACCTGACCAAGGCGCGGCGGTGGCCCGCCCCGCGCGACGGGGCCCGCGCCTGTGTGGCCCCACGCGTCTGCGCACGTGCTTGGCACCTGCTCTCACCCGCTGCAGAGTTCTTTATGGCTCGCCCTTCCGATCACATCTGTTGTATGCACTCTGACCTAAGATGGGTTGACCAGACGCAGTGCTGACGGCCGCTGGCCTCCTTTTGCACACATGCTGTGGTGGGTGCAGCATTCCTGCGTATTTGTGTGAACACTTTGAGGCTGGTGGCGGCAGGCCCTGGCGCTGCTGCTGGGCGGCGGCATGGCGCTGGCGGGCCGCATCAGCGCGCAGCAGCTGACCTCCTTCTACCTGTACACCGACTTCGTGGTGGCCGCCTCGCTGAGCGTCTGCGACCAGTGGGGCGCCATCATGGCGCGCCGCGCGCCACAACCATGCCACTGCAGGGACGTGCCGGCAGGAACATCGAGTGTACACCCTGCCAGCTCAGGCCCAGAGCATGCGTGCATGCAGTTTCTGCATGCACCAAATACGCATTGCGACCTGAGACGAGTTGTGAACACACATGTGTTCACTTCTGCAAAGCGTTGAGCTTGCATGCAAAAGGACGCGAAAGTGCAGCGCGAGAACAGCACAGGCGCAGACGCAGAGCCTGCGCGTCGCGCCGCCGCCCTTCTTGAAGGGCGGCGCGTCACCTACCCTATGACGCGCGCAGGAGAGCGTGGGCGCAAGCGAGCGCGTGATGGAGTACCTGGAGCGGCCGCCCGCGCCGCAGCTGGCCCCCGGCGCCACGCTGCCGTCGTTCTCGGGCCGGGTGCGGCCCCGGCGGCGCGCCAGGGAGGGGCGCGCTCGGGGTGGCGACCCACACATGAGAGCGATCTGGACTGTGCCTATATGGGCGGTCCCTGAATGCTATGGTGTTTGCACATTGACCTAGGCATGAGCGAGCGCTGCACAGAGGCCATGTCACTGTATGCGCGGCACCGCGCTTGCAGAGCCGTGCGCAAGAGGGCGGGGCGCACTGCAGCCCGCGCGTTATCCCCTGCAGGCCACGGCGTGCATGCACAGCGACAGCGCGTGCCGCGCGCGCCGCAGATAGAGCTGCGCGACGTGCACTACGCGTACCCGTCGCGGCCGAACGCGCCCGCGCTGCGCGGCGTGTCGCTCTCGCTGGAGCCCGGCCGCCTGCTGGCGCTGGTGCGCGCGCACGGGCGCCCACAGGGTCGTCCCTGGCGGCTGACCCGGCTGCGATCCTCTGCACTGTCAGCCTGCCCCGGCGTGTAGCAGTGACGCGCTGCAGGGCGTCTCCGCGCGCACAGTGGCAGGCACGCTGTGCGAGCACGCCCACGCGCCGCTCACCTCTGCACGGCTGAGAAGAGACGGGAGCCGCTCGCGCTCAGCGCTTGCGATGGGGTGCATGCGCGGCGCAGGTGGGCCTGAGCGGTTCGGGGAAGAGCACGCTGGTGGCAATGCTGGAGCGCCTCTACGATCCGACCTCAGGCCAGGTGCCGCATTTGGCGCCGTGTTCCTCCGCTTGTATGTCCGCCTCGCCTGCTGCCCGCAAGCACGCGCACCAGGTCACGTGAGGCTGCTCAGAATAGGGGGGTGGTCGTGAAGGGCACCTCAGCCCTGACCCTAGTAAAGAGAAACCCTAATGAAGCAGTACTACATGCACGCGCGCGCGCAGGTGCTTGCGGACGGGGCTGACCTGCGCACGCTGGACGCCTTGTGGCTGCGCTCGCAGCTGGGCGTCGTGTCGCAGGACCCGCGCCTGTTCAGCGAGAGTGTGGCCGCCAACATCGCCTACGGCCTGCCCGGGAAGTCGCAGGCGCGCGCCCGCTGACAGTGCTGGAATCAGCTCCCTGGCCTGACAAGCCAGAGCTCGCCTGCGCTCTGCCGTTGCGCTCTGACAGATAGGGTGGCTGGTGTGCATGCTTGTTGATCCTGGCCTGCCTGAAAGCTTGCAGGCGCGCGTCTGCTGCCAGTCCTGCGCACTGCTCATTTCTCACTGCAATGCAGAGCGTGTCACATGTGTGCACATGCGCTGTTTATGTCTGCGCCGGATGGCGAGGACAGGTGCAGCGTATGCGTAGCGATGCGACGGGCCGCTGCGATGCAGCGCATGGCGCCGGTGTGCAGACATGCCCAAACTGCCATCGCCGGCGCTGTGAGCAGGCGCCGCGCGAGTGCAGCACCGCACAGCGCTGCGAGAGCGATGCGACCCGAGCCCAGGGATGACGCGGGGCCGCCCGGCCGGCAGGCGGAGGTGGAGGAGGCTGCCAAGCTGGCCAACGCGCACAGCTTCATCTGCGCGCTGCCGCAGGGCTACGCCACGCAGGCGCGCCCGGGCAAGGCCGGCCCGCACGCGCGTGCATAGCTCGCTCCGCAGGGCAGCCTGGCATGGTGCGGCGTACTGGAGGCTGATGTCCAGCTCGCAGAGAGCGCAAGAGGGGCGCGCTTGCGGAGCAGCCACCTTGCTGGTTTGGGCTTCTCGTAGGCATACATGCTGCTTCGGGTTAACTGCAAACCTGCAGACCTGTCTGCAAGAGTGCTGGCTGAGCTGGTTCAGTGAAATACCCGAGACACAATTCTTGCAGGGCCTGGGATGCAGCCGAGAAGCAGGGCCTGTAAGCGAACGTGCGCGCGCAGGTCACGGATAAGCTCCTGTCGGGCGGCCAGCGGCAGCGGCTGTCCCTGGCGCGCGCCATCATTCGGAAGCCGAAGGTCCTCATCCTGGACGAGGTGCCGCTCCCGGGTGGCCCCAGCATGGCAGGACCTTATGGGTGTGCATATGGCCAGCTGCTGTTGGTGGGGGGCGCTCGACGTGGAGACCAGGGCTGCAAGTATGAAACTGTGAGCGCGCTTAATGCATGCTATACTAAAAAACTCCCCAGCATAGCTTGTCAACAAGCATCAACAAGTGTAAATAAGCGTCATGCATGCTATACTAAAAAACTCCCCAGCATAGCTTGTCAACAAGCATCAACAAGTGTAAATAAGCGTCAACACGCGCAGCTGGGGGACACAGACGCGGACAAGCATGAACCCGCGCAGACAAGCGCAGACAAGCGCAGGCAGGCGCAGGCAACACGTGCCTGCCCAGCACGAGTGGAGCAAGACCGTGGGGGGCGCTGCGCGGCAGGCCACAAGCGCGCTGGATGTGGAGAGCGAGGCGCAGGTGCAGGCCGCGCTGGACCGCGCGATGCGCACGACCGGGCGCTCGGTGCTCGTCATCGCGCACAGGCGCGCCTGCCACGCCGACCCCGCCGCCGCGGCCGCCCTGCGCATGTGTCGGCGGTGGGCACTGTTGGGGGCTCGAGCGCTGCCCAGGCGCCCTGCTCCTTCTGCTCTCGCCAGTCCGTTGTGTGCGTTCCCGCCTCTGTCCTCGCCGCCCCCGCTGCCAGCATGCCTGGCGGGCTCGGCGGCGGACTGAGCGAGCCCGCCGCCCGCCAGCCAGCCGCGGGAGCGCGGCCGCGCAGGCTGTCTACGGTGCGCACGGCGGACCGCATTGTCGTCATGGACCGCGGGCAGGTCGCGGAGGAGGGCACGCACGCCGAGCTCGCGCGCGCGGGCGGCATCTACGCCTCCCTGCTGCGCCGGCAGACCGGCGGGCTCGCGCCGCCGCCCGACCTGGCGCCGCGCGTGCGCTTCCCCTGCCACCTGATGGTTGGGGTTAGGGTTAGGGGCCTGGCGCCGCGCGTGCGCTTCCCCGCTACGCCACGCGCGATACTCTCTCCGCATGCGTGTGCAAACACGCTGGCAAGCGCACCTGCGCCTTCATGCGCATGGCGGGCATCCGCATTTCCCTGCTCAGCCGCGTCCTGGGTCGGGCGGAGATGCGAGTCAGGCTGCCTCCTGACCCTGCAACATACCCCAACAGCACTGCGAGGTCATCAGAGGCTGCGCCACGTGCAGGAGAAGGCCAAGGAGCCGGCGCCTGCAATGGCGAGCTCGCAGAGCATAGACGACCCAGACGCGTTCGAGCTGGCCGGCGTGGACCAGCACGAGGCGGGCGGCAAGCGCACCAAGCCGCGGCGGCAGTAAGTGGGTGGAGCTTCCGGGTGGCGCGTCTGGCATGTGACCTGGGCACCACCGCGCATCCTGGGTGCAACACCGAGTGTTGGGCTCAGGTGCTGCACCCGAGAACCGCCCGTGTCGCCGCAGGATGCATCGCAAATGGAGGATGCATCGACCGCCCTCAGTTACACAAGTGGGACCATTAAGGCCTACTTCAATTCTTGCATCCTCGCAAAGCGATGCGATGCTATCTTAGCCTCAGGCAGCACACAGGTCCTTCGAAGAGCTGCGATAAAAGCCATCCACAGCGGGCAACACTTTGATTCGCGGCGGCGCACGCGGCCACACGCATGGCTTGCACTGGACCCTGCAGGTGCCCCTGCGCCCCAGCTGCCCCCGCAGAGACGAAGATGCCTGCATGCTAAGCGTTGCTGTGCAAACGTGTACAACCGGCTGTACGACCGTGCTCCAACACATACCTTTGACAACTAATCATACACTCATAGCTGCCGGCCCGGCACCATGCGGCGCTGCACCGCCCCCCGCTCGCCGTCCACGGCCGCCGCAGCTGCTGCCGCATGGCCCCGGCCCGGCGCCGGCCCTCCTTCAGGGTCGCCGCCCCCGCACCCGGCCGCGTCCCCGCCGCCTCCAGGCCACATGGGCGCGCTGGGCGCGCTCGCACCCGCCTGCGCATCCCTGGGACTGCCCTCCTGAGCGCCCCTGCTCTGACCGGTCGCGGCAGGTGGCTGCAGCGCGGCCGCCGCTGCGATCGCCTGCGGCGGCGCCCAGTTCGCCAGGTCCGCCATGATGTCGATGCGGCCCTGCAGGCGCCGGCCGCCAGTTGTGCCCAGCACCTGGTAGCTATGGACGTGCGGTGGGCACGCGCAAGTCGCTGCAGCAGGCATCGCCTGCCACAACATCAGCCCCGCCACCACGGCCGCCGCTTTGCCACTCACCTCAGCACGCTGCACGACCTGCACACAAGGCGCTGCTGTGGACATTGTCAGGCGCTGGCAGGGCGCTTCCAGACAGGCTCCAGGCCAGACTGCTGCCGCCGTCTGGGGCGGCGCGCGTGCGCCGCGCGGGCGGGGCACCTGCAGGACGCGCCAGTCGTCCAGCAGCTGCTGCTTGCGCCGCGCGTTCTGCACCGTAAACGCGCACAGCCGCCGCAGCACGCCGTTGGCCAGGCGGTACACCTGCCGCTCGCGCGCACTCGCTACCCTAGCCCCCCTAGCGCATACTCGTACCCTATACCGGTTCTGGACCCGGGTGCTACAGACAGATGTGCTACACCCACGTGATCAAGCAATGATCATGGACGTACGCTTCTCCCCCTGCGCCAGGAAGCTTCACCGCATGCTTCTCTCTGAGCACGCCTTTCCGGCCACAGCACTGGGCAGCTGCCGCACCTCGTACGCCGCGCCCGCAAGCCACACCGCGCGCCCGAGGTTGGCGGTGTTCTGCGCGCGTCTGAGCACAGTCACTGCTCTCCGAGGCGCTTGTGGCAGACTTGGCGCCAGTCTGTGCAATGCCATTCGCACCACAGGCCCCGAGCACGCCTTGTGAACGGTACGAGCCCGACGCCCGCACGCTGTCAGGGTACATAGCACGTTCTCTACTGGCCGCACTTGTACTTGATCTCGCAGAACTTGCAGCCGCGTGCAGGATGCGCCCCAGTTGGCGTTAGCTGCTGGCAGCATGTCAAAGCGGGCCGGGCGGCACCGGCAGCGCCGCGAAGCGCAGCACGCGGTTGATCGCAAACGCCGCGGCGACCACCATACCCAGCGCCCCCAGCTCCTCGCCTATCTCGTCCGGCCGCGCCACCTCTGTGTCCAGGCCGCTGATGCTCTCTGCAATGCCCTGACCGGGCGCGGGCACGGCAGTCGGCAGGCTTGCAGACCGTGCATGCCCGGGCAAAAGGTCACGTAAGCGCTCTCCATTGGAGCCCATCACGCAGAGTGCAGCACTCGGACATCTAATTGCAGCTGCGGCACGCATCTTTGCACACGCAGGCCTGGTCACCTGCGCCTCGATATACAGGGCCTGCACGTGCTGCGACAGTGTCGCATGAGCCCTGCGCAGCGCGCCCACGTCGGACACGTGGAGCTCGCCCTGCTTCTTCTGCAGGCGCAGCACCTGCGCGCGCGGCTGGCATCAGCACAGCCCACATTGGTCTGCTGTCACCCGCTGCTGAGCAGCGTGCAGGTGTTTGGAGTTTGCACCTCCGACCTCAGGTGCTCCACTTGCGCTTGAAGGGAGACCACGTCGTTGCTGACGGCACTTGCCATCGCCGGCCACGCCCCCCTTTGGCCGCAGCAATTAGCTTGTCTTTTACCGTGCCTGGATGTGACCTGTGTGCAACAAAGGCAGTGCGATCCCCTCAGTGCACTGTGTGGACCGTGTTGTATTTTTGCTGGACGCAGTTTTGCTCAAGCCAGACACTCGAGTGCCTGCTTAACCCTGCATTCCACCCTGGCCAAACATATTTTATATAATAACATGCCATGCACTACAGACCGGCCTCTTTGCAGACCGCCTCTCCACTGAACGACCCTGAAACCAGGACCAGCTAGACAAGGCCGCTAACGAAGTCACGCCTCCCCTGAGAGCAGGATCATTCCTCTCAGAGCACTCTGTCACGGCCACACAAGCTGCAAGCCTCGCGGCCAGCGTTCGGGCTGCAGCCCCCCAAAGGGCAGCGCTCACACTGCTCGCTGCCGCTCGCGGGCCCGCGGACGCGTAGGGTCGCCCTGTTCGCCATAAGGACCCAGGCCACGGCTTGCGCTCGTGCGGCCGTGCAAGCGGTGGCAGGCCAGCACGGCAGAGGACGCACGGGCCCGGCCGACGCCTCAGGTCACAAAGCCGAGGTCGTCGGCGCGGTGCTCGGGCGCCAGCCCCGCGCTCGCCAGGTACGCCGGGCTGTGGAAGCGGCTGAGGTGCCGCTGCCCGCCGTCGCACAGCACGGTCACGATCGTGTGCCCGGGCCCCAGCGCGCGCGCGGCCTGGCGCGTCGCGGCGGCGCTCGTGAGCCAGGCGTAGGAAGAGGGCTCCTTGCGGCAGCGCCCACGAGCCAGGCGTGGGAAGCGGGCTCCTTGACAAGAAAATGCAGGGCTTTGCTCTCACACTTTGTTGAGGTCGTCCAGAGTATGGAGAAATCACGCCTGATACGTCACTGTGTGTGCTCCCCAATACCAGGCAACTCGAACCTGCATCCGCATCTGCCGCACAGTGCGCCAGGGCTGGGCAGCAGCGAGCAGCGGCCGCGGCCACAGGCCGGCATACGCGCCAGGCCGGCGGGTCAACAAAGGGCGCGCCTTGACCGCGCCCACGCAGTTCATGGCCGCGCTGGAGCCCAGGAAGAGGCCGTCGCAGCGCAACAGGTGCGCCGCCATCTCGACCGCCTCCCGGTCGCTGCCCTGGAACGCCGCGTCGACCTGCGCGCCGCCCGCGCGCTCGGCCCGCCGCTCTGCCACCCCGGGCGTCCCCGCATCCCTACCCCACTACCTGGCCCTAGCGCCTGGCAGTGGCTTTCGAGCATGACTCTGCAGTCTCAAATCCCTCAGGGCGATGCACGCGAAGCAGTGCGTCAATTGGACTGCAAGCCAAGCACCTGGTACAAGATGCATGTGGCGTGGCCCACACGTCCGGCGCCCGCCCGCTGGACACGCAGAGCAGCAGGGGCCCTGGGAGATGCTGGAACCCTTGCCAATAACATCAAAGGCACAGCGCACACCCCGTCCCTAAGCCCCCGCTCAGAGACACGCAGCCAGAGCCGGCTGAAGACACCGGGGGCAGGCCCCAAGTGGCAGGCCCAGGGCGCGCGCCTGCGCCAGCCGGAAGTTGGCGGTGAGCCGGTTGATGCCGATGCCCTCGGTGATGGTGTCGCAGGGGTGGCGCAGGCGGCGGCCCTCGGCCTCCGCGGCCGCGAACGCGACGCCGCG
>JAABUV010004140.1_pt1 | contig 17601 bp, 19 predicted proteins | sample 5559971 | NCBI WGS metagenome assembly JAABUV01 (sample SAMN10711881, study PRJNA513362) | rock metagenome | isolation source: Antarctica rocks | place: Antarctica: Victoria Land, Knobhead nord | collected 2015-12-19
TGCGCGTCATCATCCGCCGGGAACGCCCCCATCCCGGTGCCCAGTTGTCGGTGTTCGAAGAGGCCGACGGGTGGCGCTACCAGGCGGTGGCCACCAACACCGCTACCGGACAACTCGCGTTTCTTGAAGCACGCCACCGGGCGCACGCCCGGATCGAGGACCGCATCCGCCATGCCAAAGACTCCGGGCTGGGTCGGTTGCCCTCCCGCGAGTTCGCGATCAACCAAGCCTGGACGGCGGTTACCGCCATCAGCGCCGCCCTCATCGCTTGGCTTCGCCTGTTCGCCCTCACCGGAGAACTCGCCAAATCCGAGCCGAAAGCCCTGCGCTACCGACTGTTTCACGTTCCCGCCCAGCTGCACCGGGGTGGGCGCCGCCGAAGACTGCGACTACCTCAGACCTGGCCCTGGGCCACCCAGGTCGTGGCCGCCTTCGACCAGATCACGGCGATCCCCGCGCCCGGCTGAGACCCCCACCAGCTACTGCCCACCCCCTGACCCAGGAACCCGACAACCGCACCCGGCCACGGCAGCCGGGCCACCCCCCTGTCCACAACCCCGAACGCGCGCCCGCGCGCGCAAACCACTCCACTCTGGACAGACCCTCACACCCTATGAATGACCGGGGTTAACGGGCTCATCGCAGAAGAGGGTGTAGCTGTGGGCGCGTCGGTCCGCGGATAGGGGTCGAGGTCTTCCGATGATGGGGGTTCCTACGCCGCCCACCTGGAAGACCTCGACGTGCCTGACGCTACTTTCTGCTGCCCGGATCTCGACAGCTTCTGTCTGCTGGATCGCCTCGGCCTGTCCGTGACCGGGCAGCAGATCCACGACGACCACGCGGTGCTGGCCTGCCGTGTCCTGGAGCCGGATGCCTGGTGCCACGAGTGCGGCGCCCGAGGCGCGCCCCGCGACACGGTGCTGCGCCAGCTCGCCCACGTCCCGTTGGGCTGGCGGCCGACAATCCTTGCGGTGCGGGTGCGCCGCTACCGCTGCACTGGATGCGGGCACGTGTGGCGTCAGGACATCTCTGCGGCTGCGGCGCCTCGGGCGAAGATGTCGCGCCACGCAGTGTTGTGGGCGTTGAAGTCCGTCGTCATCGACCGGCTCTTGATCGCCCGAGTCGCGGCCAACCTCGGCACGGCCTGGCACACCGTCAACGACGCCGTCCTGGCCGCCGGCCAGCAACTGCTGATCGATGACCCGGGCCGCCTGCACGGGGTGCGGGTCTCGGCGTGGACGAACACTGCTGGCGTCACACGCGCCGGGGCGACAAGTTCGTCACGGTGATCATCGACCTGACACCGGTGCGTGACGGCACCGGGGCGGCCAGGTTGTTGGACATGGTCGAAGGCCGCTCCAAACAGGTGTTCAAGACCTGGCTGCAAGCCCAGACAGCCCAGTTCCGGAACGGGATCGAGGTCGTCGCGATGGACGGGTTCACCGGCTTCAAGACCGCCGCCGCCGAACAACTTCCCGACGCGGTCGCGGTCATGGACCCGTTCCATGTCGTCGCCCTGGCCGGCGACGCACTGGACCGCTGCCGCCAACGCATCCAACAAGACACGTGCGGGCACCGCGGTCGCACCGGTGACCCGCTCTACGGCATCCGCCGGGTGCTGCGCACCGGCACCGACCTGCTCACCGACAAGCAGCGCACACGCCTGACCGCGGTGTTCGCCAACGACGAGCACGTGCAGGTCGAGGCCACCTGGGGCATCTACCAACGCATCGTCGCCGCCTACCGAGATCGCGACCGCGCCGCCGCGAAAACCGAACTGAAGACGATCATCGACGCGGTCGGCAAGGGCGTGCCGCCCGCCCTGACCGAACTGATCACCCTCGGCCGAACACTCAACCGCCGCGCCGCCGACGTGCTCGCCTACTTCGACCGGCCTCACACCAGCAACGGACCCACCGAAGCAATCAACGGCCGTCTGGAACACCTACGCGGCACCGCCCTCGGCTTCCGGAACCTCACCAACTACATCACCCGATCGCTGCTGGACACCGGCGGCTTCAGACCCCGAATACACCCTCTTCTGCGATGAGCCGGTTAACGGGTGCGATCCCGAGGCAGCGCTTTGGCACCACAGCCCCGAAGCCCTCATCGGCAACCCATGCGAACCGGCGGCGGCCTCTGTGCGCGCCTATCAGGCGGAGCCTGGCCCACGGAAACGTCAAGTGATCCCCAACACTACATACCGAGTAGCTTGTCGTACTGCTTAGTAAATTGAGTTAGTGTTGCCTCTCCTGAGAAAGAAACAGTGCAGCGCTGCCTTGCGCACGCGCCCATGGATGCTCCGGTAGTGCTTAACGTGGCGGCGATGCAGTTTGCGATCGTGGTGGCTACGAGGTAAGGAGGAGTCTGTGGTATCAAGTACCCCGTCTCGCCATCGACGACGGTCTCGCGAGTCCCGGCGGTGTCGGTGGCAACCACTGGAAGTCCTGCAGCCATGGCCTCTAACACGGAGATGCCTAACCCCTCCTCATAGGAGGCCTGAAGATATACCGATGCGCCTTGGTATAACCGAGAAAGTTCGACGGGCCGTACATTGGATAAAACAGTGATTCGCGAAGCGAGGTCGAGGCTGTCGATCAAAGCTGTGAGCTCAAGAGGTAGAGTACCCTTACCAGCCAATACAAGATTTGGGATACGGCCGTTATTCTCGATGGCCGAACGGTACGCACCGATTAATCGTTGAAGTCCTTTGCGTGCATCGCCTAGCCGGCAGACCGACAGCAGGTAACCATGTTTCTGCCAGCCGTCCGGATGCGGCGTGAACCGGTTAGTATCGACACCCGGAGGCGCGAGCAGCACTTGCTTGTGCCCGGTCGAGCGCACGTAATCGAGCATGTCTCTATTCATGACTACCACCACGCAGGCACCATTCAGACCCTCCAGCTCGACAGCCGCCGTCCGTGAAGTCATAAAGCGTCGCCAAAGGCGTGCGGCCCCTTTGCCTGCAACGAGCGGCTCCCGCTCCCACGCCACACGTGTGGCTATCTGCAATACGGTCGGTCGCCTAGCCAACATCGCGGCCGCCCCCAGGGCTGAAGTACCGGCGACCACCTGGATGATGTCATATCCGGAGAGGACATCGGTTAGTTCGGCGCGAGGACGGTATCGGGCAATCTCGATCTCGACAGCGTTGGCGCCCCAGTGCTGCACGTTGTTGTTTGCATCGTAGGTCCCTCGCAAGCTTCGTCGAGACCAGGTTCTCGGTGCCGCTAGCCGGCGGCTCGCCGTGTCGCTCCTAGAGGTGGCGAGGTCGTGAATATCCACACTGTACTTACCGGAGGCATCCAAGCCTTCCTTCAGCCACTGGGCAGCGGTCGGTACTCCGCCGCCATGCTCATAGCCCTGAGTGACCAGTGCGACGCGTCTGCGCTGCTCACCTATGGGAGGGCGCCCGAGTTGCTGATCCATGCCTCCGCGCTCGCGAGGCACCATACCGTAGACCAATGCGCATCTCCATTCTTCCAACGTGCCACCGTACGTTGCACCTCATCGTTGCCGAGCAAGTCACACATAGCAGAGGACTTGTGCTCACTTGCCTCAACGAACCGGCTTAACGGTCCTTCGCGCATCCACCTGTCCATAGGAACGCCGAAACCCTGCTTCTGGGCGGCGGCTGCACGAACAAGTGCTGGTTGATTGAATGCTTGCGCGAAATCACGCTTTGGATGACGCGAGCGTGCTCTTGACCACGCGTGGTTCGCGAAGCGCACGTCGACGAATGGTACCCGAAGCTCAACGCTGTGCGCCATCGCAAAGGAGTCGGAATCGGGCAACAACTGGCTCATCAGGTACTGCCCAGTTTCGGCCCGCAGCATCCGGCTCCGCTGGGAGTTGTTTCCGATGCTATCGATCGCGAGGTTCGAGTGGCGCGCATCGGGGTCGAGCCTCATTAGCCGCTCCGTCATCGCTCGACTGTGGCGTAGTGTACGAGCGAAGGCGATGAGCGACTGACCATCCGTCGGCCACCCCGCAGACATGAGCCCGGAGATCGCCTTGGCTGGCACGCGGTCAGCCAACCTCGGATGAGCCCGCAGCAGTGCACCGCTACGGCGCAGCGGAGGAGGACTCAACCATGCGCCCCAACCAAAGCGATGGTGACGGTACCCACCACCAAGTAGCTCGTCCCCGCCTGCGCCGCTGAGTACGACCGTTAGCCCCTGCGCGGCCACAGCCTTACATGCGAGATAGGTATTTAGCCCATCGATGCTTGGGCGATCCATCGCAGCGAAGAAGCTATCGAGGTCATCTGGTGATGGATCAACGTGCACGATCGTGTGGTCGGCACCCAGTTCTCGGGCGACTTCCGCCGCCGCCGGCGCTTCACTCCGGCCAGTCCCGCCCAGATCCACAGTTATGCAATGTGGGACGCGACCAATTCTGCCCGCGGAATACGCGATCGCGGTGGAATCGACACCGTCCGATAGGAGCAAGCCCACTGGAACATCGGCAAGCATGTGAGCAGCGACTGACTCATGGAAGCTCTCGACGAGATCGGCGGCGCCAACCTTCGGTGCAGGTTCCAACACTGGAAGTGTTCGGCCTGACGCCGTACTGCCCCCTAGTTCGAACCGCGTCCATGTACCGGGTTCCATTCTCGTGATGGCGGCGTACGGCGAGCTCTGCGCCGGCACGCATCCCGTCAAGAGAAACGACGAAATTGCTGTCAATGATAGCTCGCGGCTATCCATTACACGCGCGAGTGCGCCTGCTTCACTAGCGAAAATGATGTTGCCCTCGTGACGCATCCAATAGCACGGCTTCATGCCGAACGGGTCAGTCGCGAGCGTCATCGAACGGGACGGGAGGTCGATCCAGGCCATAGCGAACATCCCGCGCAGATGCGCGAGGGCCACATGCCCTTGCGCATCTAGCAAATCTGGCAGTATCGCACCGTCGCAGCTCGATCGCGGAAACAGTCCGAACCTAGTGCGCAATTCGCGATGATTATAGATCTCTCCATTGTATATGCAGCGTGTCGAACCAACTGATGATGTAAATGGCTGTTCACCTTCCGACGTCAGGTCATTGATAGCAAGCCTATTGTGCCCGAAGATATACCATTCACCGGAAGAAGTTTGCTCCGCGTCTGGACCCCGCGAATGCATAAGATGTAGCATCTCATCGACCCTACCTCGATATCTTCGCGCTTCTTCCCCAAACACCCCCGCGATACCACACATAGCTCATCTTTCCTTGCTGAGTAGTCGAGTGCGCAGCATGCACTCGGGTCAAATATATACGATTGACTCTCGGTGCCCAACCACCAGGTCCGCTACGCGTTCCCAGCCGCAGACCTCCTGAGGGCGTTCAGCCAACGAGTCGTTGAGGTGTTCATCGCCGAAACCGGCGGGAACATGAGCGTGTTCCCGCCGGCGGTCACCTGGCGTCCTGGGCTGCACCAGTCCCGGATCCCACGAGTCCGCCGGCAAAGTGAAATCGACCAGGACCCGCGCAGGCAACCTCAAAGATGCCCTCGCACCGCGGCCCTGGCCGCGTCCCACTCCAGGGCCACCTACGTCGCGGCGAAGTACTGGCGCATCGCCGCCCGCCGCGGACCGATGAAAGCGATCGCCGCCCTCGAGCACTGCGTGCTCATCGCGCCTGGAGATCGCTCACCGACAGTGCCTTCGTGCTGACGTTCCGCGCTTTTTGGCAGTGATATCTGCTGGATTACCGGCACCCGACCCGCAGCGGGGTCTCAACACAGGACACGGTGTGGGCCAGGGTGATCAGGGTCTGGATCCGTTTGTCGACCTCGCTCAGACACCCGGCGGCGCGGGCGAGCATGCCGTGGCAGAACCCGACCGAGGGGCTAGCACCGGTCGGCGACTGCGGCTGTGCCACCATCCGGTGCGCGGGGATGAAGCGCACCACCAGCAGATACGCCGCGAACGCGGCCAGGTTCGGGCCGTAGCCCACCGGCCCGGACCGCGCCCCTCCGGGGCGGGCGGCGGTGTGCGCGCGCCCGCACCCTCGCCGCACTGCGTGTTGGTCGTACTCGGTGATCCACACGCTCACCTGCGGGACCTCATGCTGCTGGTAGCGGCCGGTGATCCCCAGATCCTGCGCCCCGTCCAGGTCGTTCCCACACTCGCAGGCGCCCCGCGGGAACCGGTCGGTGCGCTCATCGGGGTCATCGATGAACGCAAGGTTCGTCCCCGGCGCCCCGGGCTGCTTGCCTCTGGACCGCTTCGGCCCGTCACCACCACGACGTCCCTTGCCGGCCGGCGGGGTCCGGCCCGGCTGATCGTCTTTCGACGGCGGACTCGCGGAGTTCCGCAACAGCAAATACTCCAGACGCGGCCAGCTTGCCCGCCAACGCCTCGTTCGCCTCGGTCAGCGCCGCCAGATCACCGGCCATCCTGGTGATCTGCCCATCCTGAGCGGCAATCCGCTGCACCTGCGCGCCGACGAGCGCGATCAGCCCATCGCGGGACAGCTACTCCAGTGCAGGCACGCCCGATCACAACGCACCCACCGCCGAATACGGACCAGCGACACGCCGCAGTCACAGCAATCACACCAGAATCAGCAGCCCCAGACCACCAGCCGGCCGCAGGCGGCCAACCGTGCGGGGGGCTGAATGTTTACCCCGCGGGCTCCGGTACCATTGCCGAGGAGCCGACAATCTTGGGATTTCCCGTCATCACTTTGCGCGACTCGATCGAACGTCCAGAGGCCCTCGACATCGGCGGAATCACCATGACCGGACTTGACGAGCACGATGCACGGTAGGCACTCTGCCTGGTGATGAACGGTGGGTACGCGCGGGCGGGGGCGACCAAACTGACGCCGGTGGATTACCTCGTGGAAGACGCCCTCGGCCGCACCGTGAGCTTCATTCTCTCGCCCGCTCGACGGCACAGTCCAGGGGCGGGTATTCGATGACTACACCGTCCGGGGTGCCAGTACGCAATGTCTTGGCGTTCACTGGGACGTTCCTTCCAGGGTACAAGGCAGGTGGACCCATCAAGTCGATGGTGCAGCTGTTGGACAACCTGCCGGACTCGGTGAGGGTTACCCTCGTGACCAGAGATCGTGACCTCGGGGAGGCACTTCCCTACGAGGGCCTTTCGGGTAACGTGGTTTCCCGCGGCTCCCATGAGATCTTCTATATTAACTGTCGACGCCCGCGACACTGGATCGCGCTACTGTGCATGGCGCGCCGGATCCCGTTCGATCTCATGTACTTGAATAGTCTGTGGAGCCCACAGTTCACTATCATTCCGGTTCTGGCGCGACGGCTGGGGCTACTGCAAACTGGAGCGATCCTGGTTGCGCCGAGGGGCGAGCTGTCCTCTGGCGCACTTGGTATAAAGTCCGTGAAGAAGCAAGCGTTTCTGCGTTTGTGGGCGCCTGCTCTGCGACATGTCGATCCGCTGTGGCACGCATCCAGCGAGATGGAACGACGGGACATCACGCGAACTTTCCCCTGGGCGCGGACGGTTATCCAGGTCAACAGTCGCGGGGATGAGCCGAGACCAGAGATCATCGGTAGTTTACCTCGTCCCCGGTTCGTTTTTCTGTCCCGTATATCGCGTATGAAGAACCTCGAGCTGGTCATCAGGGCATTCCAGCGCGTGGAGTCTGAAGTTGATCTTGACATCTATGGACCGATTGAGGACGCGAGGTACTGGGATGAGTGTCTGCACCTGATAGCTGACGTGCCAGCGAATGTGAGGGTGAGCTATTGCGGCGTCGTGCGGCCGGCTGAAGTGCAAGCGGTATTCGCGCTGTACGACGCCTTCATATTGCCGACTTTGGGCGAGAACTTCGGGCACGCCATTGGTGAGAGCTTGTCGGCAGGCTGCCCGGTACTGTGCTCGCAACTTACGCCGTGGACGGAGGTGCTCAATGGCGGTGGGGGTGCCGCGCTGACGGGACTCGAGGCCTCGGCGTGGTCAGCCGAGATTTCGCGTCGGGCCGCGCAATCGCCGCACCAGCGTGATGATGCAAAGCGGGCTGCGATTAGTGCTTACGTGAGGTGGCGTCGAGGCGTGGAAACTAGGTCAGCGGTTGAGGTTGCGCTCCACGGGTTGCCGCCAACGTTTCCCGGTGTACCGGGTGCCGACCCGCGGCCGTGATTAGCACGGGGACGGCCCCGGTCGGGTTGGCGGGCCAGTCGGCGCCGGCCCTTGGTCTGGGCGTTGACCGCCAAGATCCGGTACATGCTGGACACCGAGCAGAGGTACATCCCTCGGTCGAACATGGTGGCGTAGACCTGCACCGGGGTGGTGTCGATGAACTCGGCGCTGTTCAACGCGGCCGGCACCCGCTCGCGCTCGGCCGGGGTCAAGGCATTCGCCCGGCGCGGACACCGCAGCGGGCGCTGGTTGCGGCTGCGCAAGGGTGCGGCGCCGGGCCTGCCGCGCCGCGATAGGCCGCGACACCCCGGTCCACGTGGCCGCCCCGCCGGGTGGGCACCCGTGCGGCCATCAACTGTCGGTAGGTGTTCATCAGCGCTTGGCGGGCGGGGGCGCGGCCGGTGCGCTCTCGGAGGTCTGCTCCAAGAGCGCAAGGATATGTAGGTGATGCTTCCGCCTGATCGTCGTGCCGACAATCGGCCGGGCGCAGGCGGGAAACGGAGCCCGGCATGCCCAGATTCGTCCCGCAACTGTCGCGTCGCCCCCTCGGCTCATCAGGTGTCCAGGCGCCGCTGCATCACCTGCACCCTGGCGCCGTAGCTGGGCGAGTTCGGCCTGCTACACGCTGGGCCGACCCACCTTCTTGCCCGGAGTCGCCCCGTCCAGCAGCGTGGCTTTGCGCAGCTTGCGTCACTCCACGACCTGAGAGGAATTCAACCCCTCCCGGCGCACGTACGCCCCACCGTCCTGCTGTGTACAGGGCTGCTCATAGGCCGTGCGGTAGTCAAACTGTTCGGCCGCGGATAAACGAGCGCCGACGACTCGTCCCTCGGGGAGCGGGCCTGGATCGATACTAATGCCACTATCATCGGCGGCAACGGCGGTACCCGTTGTCGAACCCGAGGCGCATCCGGGACAGTACGGGTCGAACTGGTCATGGGATCGGATCTTGACTCTCGCCCTACGAGGCGGGTTTGCTGTGTACCGCTGGTCTCAACTCACCCTAGTGTCGCGTGTTGTAAGTCTTCTTTTGGTTGGGTGAGGGTTTGGCGTGGCTGATGATCTGCTCGGCGTTCTTGGTCCAGGTGAACGGGTGGGCCCGGTCGTTCCAGCCGTCGATGTAGATCCCGATGGCCGTCTCGAGGTCGCGGACGCTGTGGAAGGTGCCGCGGCGGATCGCCTGGCGCGTGATGATCCCGAAGAAGATTTCCACCATGTTCAGCCAGCTGCCGCTGGTGGGGGTGAAGTGCAGGTGGACGCGGGGGTGCTTGGCCAGCCACGCCTGCACGTTGGGGTGCTTGGTGAGCTCGAGCTCCGGGTCGGTGGAGAACTTGAACGTCTCGGCCTTCCACGGCTTCAACCCCCACCGCCGCCACACCCGCGCCACCGTCGCGAAGCTGATGTCGAGGTCCTCGCCCAACAACCGCGCCGACCAGTGCGTCACCCCCAGCCGGACCGGCGGCCGGTCCAACGTCGCAGCGATGATCGCCTGCTCGTCATGCACCACCGGCCGACCCGGGCGCGGCAGGTCGTCCAGCGCCGCCAATCCCCCACTCGTGTAACGGCTTCGCCAGGAGTGCACGGTCGGCAGGCTCACCCCGACCAGCCGGGCAACCTCGGCATTGCTCTCACCCTCCGCGGCGAGCAACACAATCCGCGCCCGCTGCACCAACCCCGCCGACATCGTCGGCGACCGAAGCCACCCCCGAAGCACCCGCTCGTCCCCGACCCGCAACACCAACGGCTCCACTCGCGACATGCACCATTGTCTCAACTCCGCACCATAAAGTCACTTACGACACGCGACACTAGGAGTATCCGGAGCTAGAAAAATTCGTCGATGACTGCCCCGCTGTGTCGTCGTAGTTCCGCTGTGAATTCGGTATGATCACGTTAGTTACAGCCGATGGACGGTGTCCGACTTCTCGACGGCCGCGCGTGTGTCAAACATCAATGAGCTTGCCGTCGCCAAGCGCTTCAAGTCGTAGGCGGCGTGCGGCTGCAGGAGGACGACGATGTCAGACGCAGCCGCGGCGTCATACACGTCAGAGACGCTGGTGAGGGTACCTGAACCGAGGACAGAGCCCGGTTGCCAGTGCGGTACCAACGGGTCGTGGTACGTGATGTTTGCACCCCATGATGCGAGGCGTTCGGCCAAGGGTTTGGCCGGGGTTTCCCGGCAGTCAGCAATGTCTGCCTTGTAAGTGACCCCCACGAGCAGCACCGTCGCCCCGTTCACTGCCAGCCGCTGGTCATTCAGTGCCCTCCACACGCGGTCGGCGACATAGAGCGGAGCCGCAGAGTTGATCTCCTCGGCAAGTTCAACCATGTGAAATGCGTACCCGAGGCGTGCCCGTACGCGGTGACTCAGATAAGACGGGTCGACTGGGATGCAGTGGCCGCCGACCCCGGGGCCAGGCCTGAACGGCAGGTAACCAAAGGGTTTGGTGGCCGCGCAGTCGATCGCGTTCCACAGGTCGATGCCGAGATCGTTGGAGAACCTGACCATCTCGTTGACCAGCGCGATGTTCACGTGACGGAAGGTGTTCTCGAGCAGCTTGGTCATCTCTGCTTCTTTGGCGCCCTTGGCTTCAACGACGACATCGATAAACCGAGAGTAGAACTGTCTGGCGGCGCGCGTGCAGGCAGGGGTCAGACCGCCTACTACCTTGGGTGTGTTCTGGACGCCGTACGTCTTGTTACCCGGATCGATACGCTCAGGTGAGAAAGCGATGTTGATGTCGGCCCCCAACTCAAAACTACTCCCCAGTACGAGCGGCGCGAATACTTCCTCCGTGGTCCCTGGGTACGTCGTCGACTCGAGGACGACCAAAGTACCTCCCTTGATGTGCTCGCCGATGGTGGAGCCCGCAGCCTCCACTGCTCGTAGGTCCGGCCCTCCGTCCGGGCTTAGCGGTGTCGGCACGCATACCGCGACCACGTCGGCAGTTGCGATGCAAGACGCATCGATGGATGCGGAGTACCCGGACGCGAGTCCAACTCGCAACTGCCCGTCTTTGACGTCATCGACATGGGACAGGCCTCGGTTCAGTCTGGCAACGATCTCGGCGTCGTTGTCCAGGCCGACCACAGCATATCCAGCAGCAGCTGCACGCAGCGCCAAGGGGAGCCCAACATAGCCTTGTCCTATAACTACCAGGTGCCTCATTGCGGAACTCGGACTCCGGTTCGCGGCCTCAGCATCCTGTACGGCGGACAGTGTGCCTGAGGTAGCGAGTGCCACGTGACCGCCGAGGGGGTCGCGGGAAAAGATGGAACCATTCACAATCTATGTCCTCCGCGGAGCTATGGTCGGGCTGAATATGGCGCGTCTATGTGGCACGGATCGCCCAAGTAATATGGCGGCGCCGATCGCCGGCGGAGCTGTCATTCCACGTCGGCCGTGTCCCCTACTGCGAGGTCGGCTGCGACCATCCGGCGCACTAATTCATCAAAATCGACTGTCGCGCGCCAGCCGAGGAGATCACGCGCACGAGTAGCGTCGCCGCACTGCTCGGCGGTCTCTACGGGCCGGGTCAGGGTGTCGTCGAGATCAACGAGCTCCCTCCATTGAGCAATGCCAACTACCCGGAATGCGGCGTCGACGAAGTCGCCGATGCTGCGGGTCTCGCCGGTAGCCAAGACGACGTCGAGAGGCTGATGATGACGAGCGGCGAGCATAAGTCCATCGACGTAGTCTGGCGCCCAGCCCCAGTCGCGGCGTGTGTCCAGCGACCCCAGCGACAGGCGGTCCTGCTCGCCGCGTGAAATCCGTGCGACTGCGTCGGTGATCTTACGGGTGACGAAAGTTGTTGGGCGCCGTGGCGATTCGTGGTTATAGAGGATGCAGGAGCTGGCGTGCAGTCCGAGCCCGCGGTAGACCCCAACGAGCTGGTGTGCATATGACTTGGCTGCTCCGTAAGGATTGGTCGGAGCGATCGGGGTTCCCTCCGTCTGCGGAGACTCGCTGGCTCGGCCGAAGATCTCAGAACTAGAGGCTTGCACGAACCGGACCGGCGCACCCTTTTTCCGCTGCAGCTCCCAGCAAGCGCGCAACAGCACCGCGACGGACATGGCGTTGACCTGGGCATTGAGGACCGGCTCGTCCCACGAGCGCGCGACCGATGAGATCCCGGCGAGGTTGTACAACTCGTCCGGAGCGGTTTCGGCGACGAGGCGGTCTAGGTCGGAATGGTCTCGTAGGTCGATCTGATGGATGCGCGCGGTCGACAGCCACGGGTGTGGTGGCTGATCGGCGAGGACCACCGCATGCAGCTCGACACCCTCAGCGACGAGACGCTCGCATAGGTAGGAGCCGTCCTGGCCAGTGGCGCCGGTTACGACTGCGACTGTCATCGGGCGGCGCTCCTCGCTTGGCTCAAGGTCGCGACATCGTTGTCAACCATCATCCCGACGAGCTGGTGGAAGGACATCTCGGGTGTCCATCCGAGCGCGTCGCGTGCCTTTGCGGCGTCGCCGATGAGCTGATCCACCTCGGCGGGGCGGAAGAACGCTGGGTCCTGCACAACGAAAGACGCCCAGTCGTCGATGCCCACCCGCCGGAACGCAACGTCCAGAAACTCGCGGATCGAATGCGTCTCGCCGGTGCAGATGACGAAGTCGTCCGCCACGTCCTGTTGCAGCATCAGCCACATTGCGCGAACGTAATCACCTGCGAAGCCCCAGTCCCGCTTGGCGTCCAAGTTGCCCAGCCGGATGCTCTCCTGGAGGCCAAGGGAGATGCGGGCGACGGCTTGACTGATCTTCCTCGTGACGAACTCGGGCCCGCGACGCGGCGATTCGTGGTTGAACAGAATGCCGGAGCTGGCATGCATGCCGTAGGATTCGCGGTAGTTGATCGTCATGTAGTGACCAAACACCTTCGCCACCCCGTAGGGGGAGCGCGGCCACAACAGGGTGGACTCTCGTTGTGGCACCTCCTGTGCCTTGCCGAACATCTCCGAGCTGGAGGCCTGGTAGAAGCGGATGCCGGTGCCGGTACGGTTGCTGTGCAGCCGTGTAGCTTCGAGCATGTTCAGCACTCCCTTCGCCGTCACCTCCGTCGTGGTGTGGGCGTTCTCCCAGGAGTACGCGACGAAAGAGATGGCTCCCAGGTTGTACACCTCGTCGGGTTGAGCGCCCTCCAATCCGCGTATGAGGCTGGAGAGGTCCGTGAGGTCGCCAGTAAGCAGCTTCACGCCGGGTACCGTCTGCCGAACGAGCTCCAACTTTGGGTTGTTCTGGCCGCGGATCAGGCCGTACACCTCGTAGCCTTTCGAAAGCAGCAACTCGGACAGGTACAGCCCATCCTGGCCGGTGATCCCGGTAATGAGTGCTCTAGGCACGAATGAACCTCCTACTGATTCGGTGTCGGTATCGTCACTCAACCTCAAGGGCAACATGCACGGCTCACGTTTGGCACATGCCCTCGCTTCGGAGCCGATCCGAGGGCGCTGGAGGGACTGGCATGCAGGCGCTCACCGCTAGACTACGGGCCGGCTGCGCGCTAACTGCCAACCCGCCTGCGCGGCGGAAGGCCACTGAACTTTAGCCAAGTCGAGGTAAAGGGTTGATCGCTGGACACTCGCCACTCATCAGGGTCGGCACGATGCTGCGCGCAAGCCACCACGCCGGCCGCCTCAACCAACATCGTCCGCCTGAGCCTGGATCCGCCGGCTGAGCCACCCATGTCGTATCCTTCCAGCGGTTACATCGGGGGGAAGCACCGGCAGCAATACCTACCGGGGACTAATCGGCCTTTAGAGAGTTAGGACGCCGCCGTGGAGATCAGAGACTACCTGCGGATCTTGCGCAACCGTTGGAAGTTGATCACGGCAATGTTGGCGCTAGGAGTTCTTGCCGCGCTGGCGTTTTCACTGCTCACTACGCCGAAGTACGCGGCGTCCACCCAGCTGTTCGTATCCACGACGGGACAAGAGAGCACCACCGCCGCGTACCAAGGGGGACTCTTCTCGCAGCAGCGCGTCACGTCGTACTCGGAGTTGATCCAAGGCCAGCAGGTCGCCCAACGGGTGGTCGACACCCTGAAGCTGCCGGTCGGCGCCGCGCAGGTAGCGAGCGAGGTCAGCGTCAACGTGAAGACCGACACGGTGATCCTTGGGGTGACCGTGACCGACCCGTCGCCGGAGCGCGCTCGCGATATCGCCAACGCACTGTCTCAGCAGTTCACCCAATTGGTGACTGAACTCGAGACCCCTCAAGGCAGCACTTCCGCGGCCGCGAAGGTGACCGTGGTGCAGCAGGCGAGTCTGCCCACAACCCCCGTGGTGCCGCAGACGACGCGGAATATCGCGCTCGGTGCAGTCGTCGGTTTGCTGTTGGGTATCGGCTTGGCGGTTCTGCGCGACCGACTCGACAACACCGTCAAAGACCGGCGTGAGGTGGTGGAGGCCACTCAGGCTGCTGTCATTGGGACCGTGCCGTTCGACTCCGACCGGCCGAAGCATCCGTTAGCGTCCTTTGGGGAGGGCCATTCCAGCAGTGCGGAGGCCTACCGACAGGTGCGCACCAATCTGCAGTTCCTCGACGTCGACAATCCGCCGCGCGCAATGGTGATCACCAGTGCGGTACCCAACGAAGGCAAGACCACCACCGCACTGAACCTTGCATTCGCGTTGGGCGAGTCGGGCCACCGGGTGGTGCTCGTGGAGGCCGACCTGCGGCGTCCCCGGCTGGTGAAATACTTGCAGTTGGTGGAAAACGTCGGGATGACCAACGTGCTCTCCGGGACGGCTGAACTCGATGACGTACTGCAGCCCACCGCCAACCCCGCGGTGACGGTGCTCGCCTCTGGACCGCACCCGCCCAATCCCAGCGAGCTGCTCGGGTCGAGCCGCCTACAAACGTTGCTCGCGACGCTGCGCGGCCGCTTCGACTACATCGTGTTCGACGCGCCGCCCCTCCTTCCGGTCACCGATGCCGCCGTGCTCACCGCCCACGCCGACGGTGCCATCCTGGTAGCCCGGCACGGCCACACCGAGCGGGACAAACTCGGGCGAGCAGCTGAGAGCCTGCGCAGCGTGGACGCGCGAGTCCTGGGGACCATCCTCAACATGATCCCGGTGAAATCCAGTGGGTACGACTACGCCTACTACTACGAGACCGACGCTCCGCCGGCAGCCAAGGACACCAAGGAGGATCCCGCAGGCGCGAATGGAGAGAAGCTGGTCGCACCCGCTTTGCGTCCGGCCGAGTTGACGTCGGAGGAGCCTGCCTCGCTGGCCGAGGGCCGACACCGGTGACGACGCCGCCAGGCAACGTCGACGGCGAGCAGTCAGACGCTCCAGGATCGCCACCGGTGCGTCGCGTGCGCCGTCGACGGCCCGTCCCCTGGCGCCGGCGGCACCGCACTTCACTTGCCGTCTCCAGTGTGGTGGTGCTCGTCCTGATCGGTCTCGGCGTCTGGTTCGCCGTCACAGCGTTGTCCGCCAAGTCCGACCTTCAGGACGCCCGCACCCACGTGCAGGCGGCACGGTCCGATCTCGCCAACGGTGACAGCGCGGCCGCGCAACACGAGGTCGACCTCGCTGCAAACAACACCTCCGACGCGCGGGCGTCTACCTCCGCGCTGCCGTGGGACCTGCTGGCTCCCATTCCGTATCTTGGCACTCCACTGCGCACCACCCGGGGCATTGCCGCGGCCGTGGACGACCTCGTGGTCCAGGTGCTCAAGCCTGCCGCCGCACAGAGCACGGCGCTGGCACCGGAGAAGTTGCGAACCTCGGGCTCACAAATCGACCTGGCGGCACTGTCGCGTGCGCGACTCCCGCTGCAGCAGGCAATGGCCAATTCCACCGCCGTGCAGCGGCGGATCGATGCCATTCCCGCCGGCGGCTGGCTCGGCTCAGTGGAGGCCGCCCGGACCAGCCTGCAACAACAGTCGACGGAGCTGACCAGTTTGCTCCGCAACGCATCGACAGCGGCGACGCTCTTGCCGCCCATGTTGGGCGGTGAGGGGCAGCGCAACTACTTTCTCGCCTTCCAGACCAACGCCGAGGCCCGCGGTACTGGGGGGCTGGTCGGGGCCTACGGCATCGTTACCGCCAACCAGGGCAAGGTTGCGTTGGATACCTTGGCCAGCAACCAGGAGCTGAAGTTCAACAGCAGGCCGATTGACCTGGGGCCCGACTTCGCCGCGCTGTATGGCGACTACCACAGCACCACCTCTTGGTCGAACAGCAACATCAGCCCGAACGTCCCCTACGCCGGACAGATCTGGAAGTCGCTGTGGCAGCAGCAGAGCGGACAGCAGATCGACGGGGCTATCGCCACCGATCCGGTGGCGTTGAGCTACATCCTGGGGGCCGTGGGGCCGGTGACCCTGCCCAGCGGCGAGGTGATCGATGCGAACAACGTCGTGCGGATCACCGAGTCGGACGTCTATCTTCGCTTTCCCGATGACAACAAGGCCCGCAAAGACTTCCTGCAGTCCATCGCCGAGGCGGTCGTCACCAAGACCCTCGGCGGCTCGGGTGGCTCCACCGTGAAGCTGCTGCAGGCGCTGGGCCGAGCGGCGGGCGAAGGCCGACTGGGGGTGTGGAGCGACATGCGAGGCGAGGAAGCCATACTTGCTGCCACGCCGCTGGGTCGGGTAGTGCCCGATGACGCCGCGCCCTACGCCAACGTGGTGGTGAACAACGCCTCGGGCAACAAGATCGACTACTACCTCGACCGGAAAGTGCGCTACAGCGCAGACAACTGTGTGGGGCCGCTGCGCAGCACCGCCGTGGCCGTCACGCTCACCAACGAACTGCCGCCGGGGAACTACCCGCCGTACATCACCGGACGGCAGGACCCGAACCCGACGGGGCCGCCCGGCACTTCCCGCTCGCTGGTATCGCTGTACGCCACCCAGGGGGCGCAGCTGCGCGGCGTGACGCTCGACGGTGCGCCCATCGCCGTCACCACGGGCAGCGAGCGGGGCCATCCGGTGTACACGGCCAACGTGCAGCTGCCGCCGGGCGTGCCGAAGGTGCTGCTGTTCTCGATGGTCGAGCCCACCGCGCCCGGTGTAGCGCAGGTTCCGACGCAGCCCTTGGTCCGGCCGATGGCGACCTCGGTCAACGTTCCCACCTGCGCAGTGAAGGGGCCGTGAGGAGATCAATCACCGTGCGGACCGAGTTGTGTGACGCAGGGGGTTTCCCGTTTGGCCTTCGTTAGGTTACGCTGCCGACAAGGGGAGTCAGCCGACTCGCTAACGATGACGAGCCAGTGAGGCATCACATGAGTAAAACATCACTCGTGCGAGCGACTTCCGCCGCAATTGTCCTGGGTGCTGGCGTTACGCTGGCTCCTCTTGCCCTCGCGGCGCCCGCGTCTGCGCAGTCCATCTGCGCGCCGGGCAGCGCCGCCTACCCGCCGGGTTCGTGCACGGTCAACATCACCTTCAACGTCAATGTGACGTTCTCCGGGAACGAGATCGTCCTGGTCTTCGGTAACCCACCTGGGTTGACCGTGGGCTTTGGTGACCAGTTCT
>JAABUV010004141.1_pt1 | contig 17599 bp, 26 predicted proteins | sample 5559971 | NCBI WGS metagenome assembly JAABUV01 (sample SAMN10711881, study PRJNA513362) | rock metagenome | isolation source: Antarctica rocks | place: Antarctica: Victoria Land, Knobhead nord | collected 2015-12-19
AGAGGTATTTGTGATGCCACATGCGTTGTTTCATGGCCGCAATGCATAGGCATGATAAAGCAATGTGCAAAACGCACTGCGATGGCAATCTCCACATTGGTTGTGATTACATGTTGTTGGTAAGCGTAGTTGCCATGAAGCCTTGGTTTCAGGACTTACATAAGATGCTGTGGCCTGCAGCTTGCAGCAAGCATATCACCATCAGGCGCATGTGTATATTCATCAAGCCACATGTCATGCAGTGCATTTAGACTGTCTTCTGAATGGCTGGTGCTTGGGAGGAGTGCAGCAGACAAGAAAAAGAAAATCAAAGACAAGAAGCAAAGAGAAGAAAGAGAAGATCACGTTTGAGGTGACTGCAGGTGGGAAGAGTGCAGCACATCAGTCTACTTTGACATGCTTGGTGACTGGATGAAGAACTTTGACCCTCCCATTCCTGCAATGCTGCAAGCAGGCGTCCGTGTCATGATCTATGCTGGTGCTGAGGACTTTATCTGCAACTGGGTGGGCAACCAACGGTGGGTAGACTCTCTGCCTTGGTATGGTAAGGGCCAATGGGCTGCCACCACTGAGCAGGAGTGGATGGTTGATGGGGAGTCTGCTGGCACTGCCAAGGCTGTTGGGCCTCTCAGTTTTGTGAAGGTCGATGCTGCAGGTCACATGGTAAGAACATTTGCTGCTGCAGTTTTTTGGTCTGAACGAGGTTGTCCTCTTGGTCTTGTATTAACTTGCCTGCATGCGTGTCCTCAACCCTTGAAGCCTTTTGCTTGAACCAGACAAAAATGCAGCGTGGTAGCTGCTTGCCCAAGATGTGTAGGAGAATGTGTTTGCTGTTCCTTTGATTCACTTTGCTGGAGCGTATATGTGTGACATAGCCAGATGGCATGTGCATTGCAATTTATCTTGCAATTGCAACAACATGCAAATAGGGTTCCTCACTTGTTCAGGTGCCGATGGGTTTGCATGTGTCTGCTGTCTGATCCCCTCCAATCAACTTCTGCTTGAGCGTGCATGTGTGACACAGACGCAGCGCATCTAGTTACACCATGCAACAAGTCTTTCTCATTTGTCCAGGTTCCAATGGATGTTCCTATGCATGCTCTGGATATGATCACCAAGTTCACGAGGAACCAATCGCTGGTGGGAACCAATGATGTCACATTTCGCACTACAAGGAACGTTGAAGCCAAAAGCTTGGGTCGCAAGTCTGGATCTGTAGATGTGTCCTGATAGGTTGTTGACTTGCTGTTGTTTGGCAGAGGTAGTGTTAGCTGTATCAGATGTGCTTTTTCTGCTTTTAGTTGTCTGCACATACTGCATATTCACAGTTGCTCTTCTTTCAAAGCAGATAGCATATGGAAGGCGTTTACTGAACACTTTTTTTGAGAACGGATAGCAATATGGGAATCTTTTTGGGTCACATGTTGACTTCCCACTTAAGGATCTTGCATACCCCTGCTAAGATGCACTGCGTGTAACCTGTACCAACCGTCACTTTTAGCTACACAATAACAAGTCACTTTATTTCACAATGTCAGAAGTCACTGCACATTCCCCACTCATTTTCAGACACTGACAGCAGCCTGGACAGTCTGAACAGTACACATTTACATTGACACAACAGAACTATGAGAAGCATGTCAGAAGATGCAAGCAGAAATGGGCTATAAGCTGCATAGCCATTATGGACACACTCAGAATAGCTGCAAAGCAGCATGGAAGATTGCAGAAATTGACAAAATGAGGTTGGCTGAAATTGCAGCAGACCGGAAAATGCGTATGCAGAACCAGAAGTGTCAGACAAGACAAAACATCAGCAGAAGCCAGAACAAATCAGCACAATCGGTCGAAGGTGGGCATTCTGACAGAACTTCTTTGGTCAAAAACAGATATCAGTATGTCTCAGATGCTTTCAGCACTTTCCATTCCTCCTGCTCTTTGCCATGTACAATTCCATTATCAACAAACAGAAGTTGGTACTGCTGTGACCTAAGGTTGTGAATCCCTTGCTTCATCAGCTTCTGCACAAAACAGGCCAGGACCTTGATGACTCTGCTATTGAGGCAGGCTCCAACAATGGCAAGGGGCTGTGTCATGCAAACAAATGCCTTGACCAGAATGCGTTCTGCATGTTTGCAGGGAACAGTCTGCACAAATGCACCGTGCCAAACACCATAGCAACATGTTGCGAAGCATCCAGGCTGAGGACCAATTTGTCCAAACAGCATGAAAGCCTTGCAACAGTGGAACTATCACCGCAACATGAGATGTTTCCAGAGTGCATTGTATTTCACAATGGCCAGACCTGCCAGCCCTTTCCACTGCTAAGTGCCGAAGCAATGTCGTTGGTCTTGATAGAGGGGTCCAGCAGCAGCAGATGGTACTGGAAACCGTCATCACTACAGCCCTCCTGCAGCCCTGGCTTAGACTTGTTCTTGCCTTCCACTGCAGGTCTGAAGCGCTCAATGCCAATGATGGTGCGTGAGTGGCCTTCATGCTGGAAGTACAGCGGCGGCTTGCCTGCAGGAAGCATATGCTGCAATGAGCGCTGCACGGCACCAGTCATAACCCTGACCCAAAAGCCACCCTTACTACTGCTGCAGGCAATTTGGTCTTGCCTTATGAAACCAGTTCCACGCTGCATGCAAATGCTTGCACTCCTGATGTAGTAGCCAGCAGACCAGGAGGGAACAGCATGCAAGATTCAAATACAACCTGACTCTCTGCATTGCAGCAATCTGTGGCATTCCTGAGTTGAGCTGAGAGTCAGCGACAATGACGTACTGGGTTGTGTGGACCATGCCCACAAATGGGCTAGAACCTGCTGTGAACAAGCACAGCACATCTGAACACCTGTGTCTGCTAGCAAATAACGTTCAGGTGGCAAACGAATTGTCAATGTTCAAAACTGACCATCACCTGGTCACCAATTGGTGCTGTACTGAGTAACAAGCTGCATGCTTGCTGGGGACATAGCATGTTGCAACATCATGCACAACAGCCCATGGCATAACATGCACAACAGGCTGGTCTCCGGTGTCAGCAAGTATCACTGACCAGTCCAGACTGACCGACCTGATCTGGTGACAGCAGCTGAGCTGTTTGAGCCAGAGGCCTCATAGTCAGCTCCTGACTTGCCAACGGTTTGCTGATTGCCAGTCTTCTGGTGCTTGGAAGACCGCTCTTCCTGATGCTGCCAGTGACTTGCACCTCTAGTCTGCTTGCTAGGCTGTGCATGCACAGCCCCAGCTTTTGTTGACTGGTCATCCTCACACGACTCATTTGTGCCTTCATACAGGTTAGTGGCCACAAAGTAGCTCCAGACCCACTCCATCAGACGCAAGTGGGGTAGCGTGTTCTGTTGATTCTTGTCTGCTTCTGTCGGGTTGACAGTTACTCCAGCCTTGTTATGAGATGCTGTCAGAGGAAACGCAAACATCAGAACAAGTTGTCGACAAAGCTTGTGGTGCTTGCCACGACAGCATGGGCAGACAGCAACTCAATGCAAGTTCACAGCTTATGGAACAAGCAAATACTGCAGGCCGACAGGCCGTTAGGCTGAGATACGGAGGCAAGGCAGGCGTGAGCAACATTCAGTCCCAAAGTCTTGTGGACCTGGACATAGCGAACAAGAGGTGGTGAGCGTTTTTGCACCTTGTTCATTCTGAACAAGCCTGAAAGGTGCCACATTGTCAGCCCCAGGCAAGTTGTGGCACGCTTCACACAGGTCATAGTTGTTGACCACTTGACTGCTATATCGCGGCCCCACAATCGGACACTGCTCACAGTGATCACAAGCTACACCCATGTGCATCTGCTCGCCGCTTTCATTCGCTTGGATGTTAGGATTCTTCAGTCTGCCTGAACCGAGAAGAGAGGCAGATGCTGAGCTGAACAGCGCTTGCAAACTGGCTCAACAGATTCAGCTGCATCACATAGTCAAGCATGCCACAAAACCAGAACCACACTCGAGACACATTCAACTAGCCGCAGTACTCAGCGGTAGACCTTGCAGAATGTGCTATTTGCTGTCCTATAGGGTGTCTCTGAATGTAGCAATGCTTGGGGCTTCATGCATGACATTCAGCACCTCAAGAAAGCAAACATTGTGGACTGACACATGACCACTGCTGGGCTTCTGATGCAAGACCTAGAAAAAGGTCGTAAGGCATACCAGTGAAGTCAATGATCTGCGCTTTCAGGCCAAAGAACCTCAGCAAGGCAGCACACTCTGTGGTGCCAATCCACTGATGTGAGTTTTGCATCACATTGCCTAACATATCACCACCAGCTGTGTCAAAGCCTGCTTTCCAGGCGCATTCAAGCCAGGCTTGCAGTGGCAGAAGATCAGGCACAAAGCCACATCCCTTGAATAATGCAGCTTTCATCTCCTGAAGCAATGCAAAGCATAAGGTACATTTTTTGTGAAATAGAGTGCCCCTGCTCTCTGTGTCGTGACCGCAATAAGTATGGAATCATGATTTGTTTGTGGCTACATACATGGCCAAGCAGTTATTGCATGACAGAGTGCATGCTGCAGCACCACATTGCAGGAGCAGGCTTGAGCGTGGGAAGATTTTGTACCATACCTTGTCATGACGTAGCAAATGAGAGCAAACCATCTGTATGTTGCGCCACCCGCAACCCCAACCAGAATCGCTCTTTTCAGTCTGAAAATGGTCAACATCACCTGCACAATTGACACACAAAGTGGCGACGTCGTCGTGAAAGTGCTGCACTGGACAACGCAACCATTCTGCTAAGCAAGATACTTGTAGTCCGCGAAGGGTACAGAGGAAGCAATACAGTGTCCTCATGCGCAGCATATGGACACAATACATAGCACTTGATGCATGTGATTGCAGTAAACCTCTGCGTCGCATGCCAGCCTGGGTGCTGACTTCATTAAAAGCTAGAAGAAGACTAACAAGCTCAAGCACAGTGGCTTACCTGCTACTGCTGCTTGATATGATGGCAGCTGCTGTAAGGCCAAGCACCGCACGAGGGAGCCTATGATTGTCCCGCTGACAGCTTGGAAACGAGCTTTAGTTTGATGGCTATGTATGTCGTTTATGTCTTGATCCAACTGCCGTTGCCTGCAACTGCGTCTCAAACCTCAGCACAATCCACAGCTCACTGCTCATTGACATGCCTTTGAAATCAGGCAACCTCTGAGCTCCGAGATCCCGCACGGTCTCCATCCGTGCGCAACGCTTGGACAAACCCGCAGCCGACCAGTCTGTCAAGTCCTCGACAGCCCCAGAAGCAGAAGCAGCGCCGAGGTTTTACAATCCTAGCAACTCAGCCAAGATACCAGCCGTCGACTGCCCAAACGCCGAAGGAGATTTGCCTGCCAAGACGGGCAGCAAGCTCTAGTTAATCAGGGCGGAGGGCGCACTGGGGCAGCACCCTGCATTACATCATTGCATCCACCTACATTTATCTTCCTCTGTAAATGCATGGAGTATGAAGAACTTTGAGGTGCCGGTGCTCGATCACAATCCTTTGATCAAAGGAGAAATAAGAGATACAAGGTCTGCCGGCACATGGCTGCAGATGCATATTTGGCTTTTGGTGCAGTCTCAATGGGAAATTTTCAGCGTGCCCAAGCTCAATCACGACCTCTTGAGGTTGCGCTTCAGAGTGTTATGGTAAACGTGTGCGAAACGTGATATGCATCGACCAGCGTCACGAAGTGCTTGGCAGAGACGAGCAGCAAAGATGGCCGGTGTCCATTTGGACTGCACGTGTAGGTGCCTCTGTCTGGAACTCAAAATCACATGAAACTGCATGGACTCTGCAGAGCTGTCTGAAAAGCATGTCCTGGCCCTCTGTCTGAAAATCATGTCATGGCCTTTGTGAGAAACTCCCAACTTGAGACCATCAGAAATTCGGTGCAAAAGCATGCACGGGTGCAATTATCCGTGGATTAGCGGGTATGAGTCAACAGTGTAGCAACAGTGTAGCTACAAGATGCTCGAGTGTTTCGTGAGCTACGTTTTTTCATTCTGGGCGGCAAGCTTGGCCATGCAGCTCGCACGGCGTACAAACCAATCGTCGTACGGTATCTGAACGCCAAGATCAGGATCTATAGAAGAGAAGTGGCTGTGCGTTGTGTGAAGGCGTTTTTAATTTGTGATCATAGCGTTTTATTGCATGTATGGACTTCAGCGAAACATACAGGTTTTCGGGACCTGTGCCAGTCTGTTCCCCAAATGGAAAATACATAGCAGCAGCAACTGAGTACAGATTGGTAGTAAGAGACGCTTTGACAACACAAGTTGTCCAGATATACTCCTGCATAGACAAGATCTCTGATGTACAGTGGTGTCCTAATTCAACTTACATCATGTGTGGTCTGGTCAAAAGGGCAGTTGTGCAAGTGTGGTCAGTCGTTGAGCCTGATTGGACATGCAAGATTGATGAGGGCCTTGCTGGAGCTGAAGCTGTGCACTGGAGTCCAGATGGTCTGCACATCCTTGTGACAGCAGACTTTCAGATCAGGTGCATACTGTCAAGAAGAACGTCCCAAAAGCAACAACTAGATCCCCTCTGATCATTTGTTTGTGCTTGCAGAATCACTATATGGTCATTGGCATCAAAATCCTTTGTATACATTTCTGGGCCAAAGCATGCCACCAGAGGAATCAAATTCAGTCCAGACAGCAAGTACATGGCAGTTGCTGAGGTGCTGATTGCTCTGGCAAACCCACCACTTGTGCTGAATGCAGACTCTTTTACCTGCTGTTCTATTTTTCTGACTCCCTTATGTTGTAGAGAAAGGAGTGCAAAGACATAATCAGCATGTACACCTGTAGCAGCTGGTCATTAGTCCACCAGTTTCCTATCAGCACTTCTGATCTGGAAGACCTTGCTTGGTCACCAGACTGCGCTTGCTTGGTGGCATGGGACACCTGCCTTACATACAAGCTTGTGGTGTGCACTCCACAAGGAGAAACACTGACTGTGTACTCAGCTTATCCATGTGCTCTGGGGATCAAGTCAGTGGAGTGGTCGCCATCTGGACAGATGCTTGCTGTTGGAAGCTTTGATCAGGCAGGCGTACTTACCTGTTCTCCACGTATGCAAGCATCACTTGACACCAGTCAGAAAGTTCTGTTTTTGCAAGTATGACAAACTGCTGATGATTGGGCCAATGTAACTTCTGTCAATTTGCAGGAAGCACGGATTTTGAATCATGCCACATGGAGCCCTCTTGCAGTGCTGGGTCATCCAGGGAGCATCACAAGCCCTGAAGATGCAATTGTTTATAAAGAGGTTGCAGACATTAGCAGTGCAGCCTCTCAGGTGCCCACTAAGGCGGCAAAGTCACACTATATTGTATGTCAGCTGCCTGTCAAGGTCACACAGCAGAAAGTGCCCCTGGACAAGCCTAATGTCAGACTAGGTGTAGGTGAGCTTTTGCAAAGCACTGACTCAAATTCATGAGCCCCTGTCTGTCTGATGTTAGTCTGCATGCAGAGTCCGTACAGCAGATGTATGGTGCGCAGCAAAACGCATAGAGTCTGTAGCGTATGCAGTTGTGCAAGGTGTACTTTAGTAGTGCGTGACGTGGTGTGCGTTGGCATGCAGGCAAGGTATGCTGGAGCAAAGACGGCCACTATTTGGTGTCCATCAATGAAAATATGGCTACAACAGTGTGGATATGGGATATGCAAAAGCTTCAGCTAGCAGCTGTGCTGCTGCAGACTAGCAAAGTCACAGATGTGTCATGGGATCCCCAACAATCCAGATTGCTAGTTTGTACTGGCAGTTCAATAATCTATTTGTGGTCCCCAGATGGTGCATCATGTGTCCATGTACCATTATCAGGGTTTGAAGCATGCTCAGCAGTGTGGGGTCCTGATGGTTGCAAGCTTGTTCTCTTTGATAAAGATGCTTACTGTTGTGCTTATCTGGAGCAAAGCAAGTGAAGCTTGAAGCTGTAAAACATGGCAATCAATGGATGCAATGTCAAACAATTGAACATACATGATACAAAGGTTTAAAGTGACATTCAAACAACAGCAAAACTCAGAACCTAACACACAGACATAGAACTATACAAAGTCATAGTTGGTGGTTGCAGCCGCTTTCAAGGCAATAATCTTTGCCATAGGGTCCTCATCTCTGGCCTTCTTCATCCGGTACGCTTCCATTTCTTCCTCAGTCGGCATCTCACCATCTGTCTGCAGCGAGTTGTACTTCCGCTTGCGGTCATCTACTTCAATTTGCTTCTTATCCCGCTCATCAAGCTTCCTGATGGCTTCCTCTAGCCTTTGCTTGTCCAGCTCCACATCCTCGCCCACATCTGTCCCCCAAACACCATTGGTTGGTCGATGACCCTGCAAAGATGCAAATGCAGAGTATCAGTCAGCCAATCACAGTACACCACCAGTAGCTGAATGTCATGAAGCAATGCAATAAGTTTATGTTGCTGAAGGCTGATTCAATCTGCAATCATTCACATGATGAGGGAAAAGATTTGTAAGATAGTGTGCTGACAGCAGGGCTGGCCAATGAATACCATGCTGAGAGACTTCAATGCATCAACAGTAGTGCAAGACAGCTGTGAGATGTCTCACACGCAGTATTGCCTACAAAAGGATGGCACACACCTCAACATTGCCACCATTCTCTTCCCTAGCCTTGTCCTCCTCAGCTTTGCGTTCTATGTTCAGCTGCATCTGGTCCGCCTGGGCTTCGGCAGCTACCAGACCAGCTTCCCCTGTACAGTAGCTGTTCTTGATGGTCTGGTGACAGCAAGCATAACCCCACTGACCCCCCTCCCACCAGGAACCCCACACGCTGGTGTGATTGTTTGGGTGTACATCCTCCTCATATCGTGAGTGAGCCTTGATGTCTTGCCCCTTCACCACCCGACCAGCTGCATCGTACTCTACATAGCGCTCGGTCTGTCCTAGCAAGAGGCCATCCTCTGGTGCCTTCTCTGCTGCATCTCCATACTGCTGCATTATGGTGTCCTTGTTCTTCAACTGCATCACCGTACAAGCATATTGGCCATGGCAGTAGTCTCCAGCTGCACTGCCAGTCTTGCATACTGCTAGACAATGCGCAGGCTGTCAGCAAACAAAAAGACAGCAAATGCTGGAATGGCACACTTGAGGCATAAGTGCTGATGGCTACACAGCAGAAGGCTGGACAACACCCACATGGCAGAGCCTTCGAGCAAGAGTAGGTTCTGCGCAAAGCCAGAACTGGTCCCATACAACTGGTGCAAAGTGATTTGCTTAGGCGGCCATATAAACGGACACGCCAGGCTGCACATGCTTGCAGACATAGCTGCATGTGCTGCCAACCAGTGAAAAAGTAGGTAGACCATTTAACGGTGTATTGATGCTGCCTGCAGACAGTGACCACTCAAAAACTGCTCACAAGCACATATGCTGACCTGTAGCTTGTCCTTCTTGTTCTTGAAATGTTGATGCAGGATTTCTGCTTGGGAAGGCGCTGCTTGCATGTGCAGCGATGCTCCATGGTCGTAGGCTGCCAGCTGATGTAAACGCTCAGCCTCCCAGGCATGATAGTCTCCACTCTTGCGCACAAAGTTATCACCGGCAAAGGCCTTCTTGGCTTTGTGTGGCTGTGGGTCTTCACGCATACTGCGGGACTTGGGGTCGTAATGGGCTGAGTTGGGGTCAAGATTCAGCAAGTACTTGGCTGTATCTTCCCTGATACGCAGGTTACGTACTGAACCAGTCGCACCTCCACCAGTTGTACGCACACGCTTCTCCACCTTGCCATAGCCTGCAGCAATCAAGATCAACGTCTTGTAGCTCCCTCCCAAGCTGACAAATGTGAAGCAGCATGGAGTGCCAGCATGTCACAGATTGGTCATTGCAAGTAAGTTGAGCAGTGGCACGTCACCCACGTGTGGCTACTTGACAGCCCTGAGCAATGTTGACAAACGCAATGCAGCAAAAAATGCTGATACACAAAGCAAACAAGCCAATTGAATTCCACAGGCCGCTGTATGTGAAGCTCAAAGGGGCAGCAAGCAATGCAATGAAAGCAGTGCAAGAGTCTGCTTGCTTACCAGCTTCCTCTGTCTCAGTAATCTTGTCCTCATCATCTTGGTCACTGTCACTGTCACTGCTGGCAGCAGCGCCATCAGCAGCTGCGCCGTCAGGAGCAGCAGCACCATCCTTCTTGGCAAAGCGGCGCTCCAGCTCAGCTGCTTTCTTCAAGCCTTGTTTCTGCTGCTCTACCTTCTCATACCTGAGCATTACATGAGGACAGCATGAGACAAAGGACTCAAAGCTGCCAGAACAGGCGCCGTTCTTGCAGACTGGTGATTTGCACAGTTAAAGGATGCTGGTAGTCGCACAAATGTGCACATCAGCCAGCATACTCCCAAATTGTGTTCAAGTCACGGGAAGTCACTCAATATGATGATCAATTGCAGAAGTCAGATGTTGGGCCAGTAGCGTTTCCCAAAAAGCATCAATTGTGACTATCAAGCAACTTGTGCAGCAGTCATGCACTTGTAGAGGCTGTGAGAAGTGCTGCTGGGGCTGAGTCATAGGTGCGGGCTGTGCTGCACCATTGAGGCTGCTGGCCTGAGGCTCCTTCTACTTAAGAGGTGGCCGTACATAGGAATGCTTTTGATGCACCAGGTACATGTATTACAGGATGATGGCATGGTCCAAGGATAGGCTCATAATGGAGCAGCTGCCAAGCTACATATGTGGGTGCACGTGACACAGGCATTAGACTGTCAGGCAAGCAATAGGTCTTGTCTGGCTCAAGTCTGTCCAATTTGCAGTAGCAATGTGATTGCGGAGGGCCACAGGATATGCAGAAAGTTATCCTGTGTTGGCTTACATGTCAATGATTGTAGTGTAGCTCTCTGGATCATATCCGTTCCATCTGTCCCTCTTGGTGTCAAAGTCACCAAAATCAATGTCCTCCACTTTCTCATCAGCAGCAATGTGCTTGCTGGTCCATTTGGCTCCCTTGTTGCGTGGTCGCTCCATGCAGTCCTTGGTCTTGTGTGACATAGCTCCACAACTGCAGACATACCTCAAAGCTCAACAAACACAGCTCAAACATGCTCAAATGGAAGCACATGCATGAAGCCAGTGTACCTGATACAAGTAACTGACAAGCAAGACAGAGTCTGGCCATGGAGCACAACTTGCATGATGCAAAGGACTGGTGATCAAAATGCACAACGCATTTTGCTTGATGCTGTGACATTCTAAAATTTACGCCGATGGCTATCATGGCAGCACACCAGCCACTGTGTCACCAAGACTTACTTTTCGCATGCACCCTTCCTGAACTTGGTAGCCTGAAAAACTTTGACACCTCTGTCATAGTAATCCTTCTCCGATCCTTTGCTTCCGGCTTTCCAGTTCTTTTGATGCTTTAGAGAAGGCCTTGTGTCATTCAAGTACCAAGGAGCACTGGACATGTACTGTGGGATATGTGGGTTGATCTCCTTGCCTTCCTCATCGACCTCAGCTGGAGCTATGCCGGCTTTTCGTGCCTCCTCAAGCTCCTTCTGCCGTCTGTAGTCCTCATGGTTCTTGAACAATGTGTTCGCGGACGCCATAGCGTGAACTTGCACACGGCAACAGCAGCGATCACGTATCAAGAAGAACTGACAGGCACACCACTGTGCCGGCGGCTTCCTAGCCTGAGCAGTGCAGCTTGCAGGGTCTGCGGCGATAAGTGACAAGCTAAGCACCCGGGTGCAACTGTACCAAGGCCTCGATCCAGCTATGCTGCACGGCTGCGTGCGTGTGTCTGAGTCCACGCGATGCGTCTTTGCACGATGGAGGTCCTCAACAAAAGCCGAGCTTGAGACTTTGCATCCCTATGTAGGAACCTATGCTGTGAGTATGCTACTGCGTGTGTCGTCGGTTGCGCGATAATGAGTCGTGACTGGCAATTGGTTGTAGCACTTGCGTCCTTGGTCCTGGAAAGTGATTTCTCGGCATGTTGTAGTTGACTTTGACGAAGGCTAGGGCTTTGCAGCCACCCAAGCAGGCCTCGTGACCGTCTTGGGCCTTGGATCCATGGCTAATTACGGGGGCATAGAGGCCTCCGAAGCCCGGCTGCTGCCAGACACTGGCAGCCAGCTAATTAGCTTCAACCTTGTGGCCTTGCAGTCGATGATGCAAGCAGTGGCAAGAGAAGTAGCTGAACGGGCAAGTTGCAATTGGGCGCATGACACAGCCGTATAAGCCATAGATACAGAATGCAGTCACAAGTTTCGCTTGGATGCAGATATGTGTGGAAGGCCCTACAGGCATCAAGCTCCGCGAGTGTGCTGACAAAGTCATTGGCCTCAAGCAGGAAATGACTGTTCTGAAGCAAAACGTGAAATCTCAGGCCAACACACAAGATAGCTTGCGAGCTGCAGTATCTGTCCTGGACAAGCAGGTGCAAGTGCTGCCCTCCACATTAGCCAAGCAACTTGCACAGCCTGCTGAGCAACAGGATACACTGCCAAAGTCAAGGTCAGAAGCAACAGAACTGCTCCAGAAACGGCAGACTCAGGGATCTGATGTTACTGAGAAGCAGCTGGCACAATGGTCTGAGGTTCTTGATGAGCAGCCAGAGGCAGAGTCGGTGCTTGCGGCTCGTGCAGCTTTCATGCGTCAGCAGCAGCAGCAGCAGCAAAGCGTGCCTCTGTCAAGGCAGCTAATAGAGGAGCCGCAGAAGCAGCTGCCCTCAGCCATCCCCGCCCCTGTGGGCCCAGTCCCAATGCGGCCGAGGAGCAACAGGCAGCAGGTCCCAAAGCACAGGCTGCAGGCCCCACAGCGGCGCCCGAGCCAGTTGTTCAACCGGTCACTGTAGTGCAGGTATGATGTACAGAGTATTTACCTTACTTTTATAGGCAAGTTGCCTGCTAGTAACGGCAACTGTCAAGCTCTCAATCTCTGCACTCCTGGCACTGCTGCGTTACATGTCAAGCGCTGTGCAATGGTGTTGCATGCACGGCAGCTACGCATTTTGCTTATGAGCAGGATCAATCTTGTTTGATGCATGAGCCATACAGCCTGGCATGCTTTTTGTAATGAAACAGACAGCTACTCTGATGTTTATGCTGCCAGCCCATGTCTTGCACATTCAGATTTGGTACAGGTGAAACACATGTCTGGGCCTACCTCATAGTTTGCCCTTATGTGGGACAGTCTTGACCTTTACCTGTTGCTGCTATGCCAATTGCAATTCGTGCTCATGATGCGTAACTGTATGCAGTTTGACAGCACTGCACTGGAAGGCAGCATCTCAGATGTCAAGGTCACCACCTTGGAGCTCAAGGCAGAACTGGGCAAAAGCAACCAGAAGCTGCTGGCCCTAACTCAGCGTATGGAAACCCTAGAAAGGCGGCCACAGCGCACCCTGACAAGGAACCAGAGCATGGCTCCAGCCCATATGACCCCCTCTGCTAGCATGGCACGGGCCCCTAGCACAGCCCCCAGCCCTGCTATGGGCTCTAGCTCAAGCATGATGTCCAGCTCAAGCAATGCTGAAGGACTGCTGGCTGCTGCCACAGCTGAGGCCAGCACCACAGCTGCAGAGGCTGATGCAGCTGTGGCCCCATCTCAAGCTGTGGCAGGTGTCCCACTTGCCAGCAGCAGTGGTCCAGGTCCAAGTGTCAACTTTGCTGCTGACACGGTGTCTGTGCGACCGTCACCCGTCAGCACCCCCGTGGCTGACAGTGCATCAGTATCAGGTATGCTGCAAGCCTGGTTGTGCAATTTGCTCATGAACTGCTGGTTGACATGCTCTGTGCATGCATTTCATGCCCATATCTTGGCTATAGCACGCTCCTTTAGGCTCCTGGATGTGTTACTCCTTTCTATGCTTGCATTGCACTGGAGGTTTACGATCTGTTCTGGGATGCTTTGCGTAAGACACCATGCATGATGTAGATGCTGATCATCCAAGGTGCTGCTGTCAATGATGCATCTGCTCTCTCCATTGTTGCTGTCACAGCTCAGCTCTCAGCAATGGACGCCAATTGAATGCTGACAATGATGCACAGCTCAGCAACGAATGTGCTCACACCAGCTGCTGCTGCCTGTCTTGGTTGTTTTCCACGTCATTCCTTCACTATGTACATTGTCAAGTATGGTATTGAGTTTGTCTGTGTGATTGTGCAGCTCCGCTTGGTACAGCAGCCACTGCCGCTGCAAGGCCCAGCGCCGTGCCAGCTGGCAGCAAGGCTGAGGAGCAGCCGACAGTGGAGGACAAGGAGAATGATGCAGCAGCGGTGACGGCTGTCATCTGGAAGGAGCTTGCAGAGATGAGCGCAGCTCAAGCCAAGCTCAAGGTGAGTTGACTGTGTGCCTCCATCAGCATTGACAGACTTGCATGTAGCGCATGCATACATGCCCAGCTGGACAGCTTGGGCTGTCAAGGCATGATTGGAAGAACAGATTTGAGGCTATGCTGAATTGTGTCTTAGACTGTGAGCCTCCCATCGACTTAAGCATTGAGAGATTTGATGTTGCACATGCACACATGCGCAGCAGAGGACATGGTGTTTGGGCCGTCAAGACATGATTGGAAGAACAGGCTTCAAACTGCCCTGAGTTGTGTTTTGAGGGTTGTGTGCGCACTGAAGACATGAGCAGTGACGATCATTGGCCATGATGCTACATTTACATGTGCCTGGTGGTCAGCCATTGGAGCTTCAACAGAATGAACACCACAAGCATCCTTTATGTCGCGTCCTCATCTGTGCTTTCCTGATGCCTTACCTTCTCTTCCTGATGGGCCTGAGCAGGTCGGCGCAGAAGTCGCACCATCATGTACATGCAATAGGGAAGCCGGCAGCGGCCTATTGTAGTCATAGTGACTCATATCCTGACTCATTGCAGGCTGCTGTTGGGGCAGGGGTGGAAGATGTACGGGAAGTACGGCAGAGACTGGTGGCCATAGAGGCTGGCATAGTGAAGTCACAACGCCAGGAGGACAAGCGGGGTGTGGACTTGCTTCACAGACTGTCAGAGTCAGAGGTTAGTGCAGCCACTTGGTTCCAGCTTGTATGCACAGAGCACACTGCTTATGTTGCTGCTTGGGCTTAGGCTTCGGACACTAGGTGTGTGACTTGCTTTGGGCTTGTACAAAGAGCGCTTTCTGCATGTTTTTCTGCTATGTTATGCAAAGTTGCCAAATAACATTGCTGTCATCATTGGTGTCATCAACACTGCCCAGCGCACATTCATGGCTGAGCTGTGAAATCTGTCTGAGCTGTGCTGACGTAAAATGAACTGGGACGGTAGCTGGGTATGGACGTTTTTGTTCATGAAGGCATGATTGCAGCCTGTGGACCGTTCAGAATGCCTTTGACTAAGTAGACAGGCCTGCAAACACCTGGATGAGCCCAGCGCTGCTTCTCAACCCCAGATTTACCATAAGCCCTGAATAAGCCCTGCACCCTAAATGTATTGATCCTTGTCGCTTGACTGTCAGAGGGCGTGTGACAGGGCAAGGTGAGTGGGTTTGCATCAGAGCTGGAGGCAACCAACCAGAAGACAGAGACCAGGTGCAATGGCATCCGTAAGGAGGTGAGCAAGGCCATGTCAGAGCAGCGGCAGCAGCTCATTGCCCAGTCGGAGGCCATGGCCAAGAAGATGGACAATATTGCTGCTAAGGTATCCTACCTGCTTCTGCCGTCTGTCTGTGGGCTCGTCCATCTGTCCACTTGTCCGCGCCTCTGTCTCTCTGACTGATTGTCCACCATGCATCTGCATAGACTATGTCCATCATTGCTGTGCATCTGCACATGGTGGTGATCATGGCGTCACCATACCACTGCATGTCCTCAGCCTGCTTCTGGTGGCTCCTGTGGCAGAGTGGCCCAGACTGACTCATACAGACTCAGATGACGATGTGTCAGATCAGATCACAAGCAGTTGATTGGCTGTGCACATCGTCAATGACTATTTCGTGCAGCTGTAGATACGCTGAGGCTGCTGTAGGGATCTGTTCATAGAGGCACAACCCTCATGCCAGATCCAGTGCTGCACAGGGTGGATGCCCACTCTTGTTGGGTCTGTGAGTCTGATCATAACGCAGCAGCAGACAGCTGAGGTTGCTATCAGTGCTCAGCATTCAGGGCTGCGATTTTCATATTGACCTGGGTGTTGTGCCGGCTGACAGGGGCATTCCAGGAGCTGCTCAATCTGGTAGCGATCTATCAGCCAAAGATTGAGTGCAAACAGTGGGTTAGGCTGAGCCTGCTGCTGGTCCTCAAAGCAGTGGTCAGCAGTCCTGTGCACTCTTTTCAGCTCTCTTCTGTCATGCACAGATCTACACATATCTGTTGAAGGGCTATCCCAGCTGAATGACAAATGGGCTCATCTACACATATGTCATAGCTGTATGATGATTGTGATCCCAGCTGAACCCTTGTGTCATGCCGCCTGACAGAGCATCACAGGAGCTGCTCAATGTGGTAGCGCCTATCAGCCAGGGATCAAGAGCAACAGTGAAGGGGCTGGGCTGAGCCTGCTGCTGGTGCTCAAAGCAGTGACTCCAGAGTCTCGTGCAAAACATCTCTTTTGTGATGCAGGCCGACAGAGCAACACAGGAATTGCCCAGTCTGGTCGCATCTGGCAGCTGGGAATCAAGCGCAACAGTGAAGCAGCTGTGCTGAGCCTGCTGCTGGGCCTCCTCAAAGCAGCGAATTGTGAGTACTGTGCAAAAGCTTCTTGTTGTCATGCAGGTTGACAGAGCATCACAGGAGCTGCCCAGTCTGGGCAGCTGGGAAGCACGACAGTGTGGGGGCTGGGCTGAGCCTGCTGCTATCGCTGCTGCTGCTGGCCCTCAAAGCAGCAAGTCACAAATCTTGTGCAAATTTTTTTGTGATGTGATGCAGGCTGACAGGGCAACACAGGAGCTGCCCAGTCTGGTGGCTCCCATCAGCCGGGGCCTGAATGCAGCAGTGGAGAGGCTGAGCCTGCTGGAGCACACTGCTCTCAAACCTGGGGACGCCATCCAGCCCAACGACCTCGACAAAATCCTTGCCAGGTGTGTGGGCTTCTTCCTCACGTCAGCATCATCATCAGCAACATCATTGCAGGAGTCCACCTGCCTTGGGCTGTGTCATCCGCTCTGGTAAATGCAGGTGCAATCAACAGTTGTTGTCATTGGTGTGGGCTTGAGGGTGGCGACGGTCAACAACATGAATCTGTGTGTTTATGGTGATGGCTCTGGCCAACACACCCAGGCACATCAGTTGCCTCTCTGCTGTCCGAAGTGTATGCCCAGTGTGCCACAATTGCACACCTTGAGACCGACTTTAAGCTGTCGATAATCCTGGTTTGCTGCCTCTTTGACACTCCAGGTACAGCATGCTGACTGCTCACATGAGCAGTGCAGGGATGATGTACAGACAGGTGTGCTTTGCTCAGTATGATGTGTCTTGCGTCAACAAGGCACCACGGAAGGCATGCAGTGAATTCATTACTTATATGCAGACACGCATTCAAAGGTGTGCTGCATGCTTTGTTGCAACATGAGTGGGTTAGTGGCAGCGCTGCACAGTACACGCTGTGCAATGCAGAGGGCAGTACAGGAGCAAATAGGCAGAACCCAGATGACCACCCACATC
>JAABUV010004142.1_pt1 | contig 17596 bp, 13 predicted proteins | sample 5559971 | NCBI WGS metagenome assembly JAABUV01 (sample SAMN10711881, study PRJNA513362) | rock metagenome | isolation source: Antarctica rocks | place: Antarctica: Victoria Land, Knobhead nord | collected 2015-12-19
CCCGAACGCTGAAGGCGCACTGCGATGCCTCGCCGCGTCCTGAGTCAGGCGGACGGGCAGACGCGGCAGCATGACGGCATCGAACGCCTGCGTCCGGTCCGTCGCCTCCGGGAAGCGCGTCCGAAAAAGGTGGCCACAGGCAGCGCACTCGGGCGACTGGAGGGGCACCACCTTCCCGCACGCGGGACACTGTTTTGCACTCGCGGATGTTCTCATGACAACCAGTATATCCGCTGCCGCCAGGTTTTGTCACCGTTCCGTCGCCACCGCGGCCGGCTGCCGCGAGATGAACGCGCGCCCCGGCTCGAATGGGCCGGGGCGCGCGTCTGCCGCCGCCGTTACGTCCCGGACGAGAGGGCAACCGGATGATAACTGGGGAGCGGCCCGAACAGGCGGTAGTTGAAGCTCCCCGTTTGCGAGTCCACGTCCCACAGGCTCGCCGTGCCGTCGGTCCGTCCCCAGAAGATGTGGCTGACGTTGTCCGGGCCGGTTGAGACCCCGACCGCCGTCCAGCCGGAATACGGGCCGTAGTCGTGGTTGGTGAAGGTGCCCCCGCCGTCCACGACCCAAAACGAGGCCATGCCGTTGCTGTTATTCCACAGCAGATGGACGGCGTTATCGGTCCCGACCGATAGCGCGGAAACCGACCACCCGGCGAAAGGGCCGTACTCGTAATGGACGAAGCCGGCAGTATCGGGCGTCCCGTCCCAGAGAGAGATGATCCCGCCGGCCATGTTCCAGGCTATGTGTAAGACGCCGTCCGGGCCGGAGGCGATGGCGCGAGCGGTATAGCCGGAATAGGGTCCGTACTCGCGGTGGGTGAAGGTGCCGTCGGTTGAACTGCCGGAGTCCGGGGGCACGGCCCAGACGGAGATCAGGCCGTCGGGGCTGTGCGTCCACAGGATGTGGCTGACGTTGTCCGGGCCGGTCGAGATTCCCACTGCCGTATAACCGGCGTAAGGGCCGTACTCGCGGTGGGTGAAGGTGCCGTCGGGGCTGACCGTCCACAGCGCCATCATGCCGTCGGTCCGATCCCAGAGGATGTGGCCGCGCCCGTCCGGGCCGGTCGAGTGGCCCACCGCCGTCCAGCCGGCATAGGGGCCGTAGAGGTGCTCGGTGTAGTTGCCCTGCGTGTCCACGTCCCACTGCGCGACCATGCCGCTGTTGAGGTTCCACAGCAGGTGCGTCTTGGGGGCAAGCGTCGGATCCGTGACCGAGACCGGGTCGGCCCCGGTCAGCCCGTCGGCGGCCGCGGTGATCGTGGTACGCCCGACGCCGACCGCCGCCGCAAAGCCGTTCGCATCCACCGTGGCGACGTCGGGGTTGCCCGACGACCACGTGACCGTCTGGCTTACATCCGTTTTAGTGCCGTCGGAGGACGTCTCGGTCGCCGTGAGTTGCCGCGTGTTGCCGCCGCCCGTCCCGGCATAGCGGGTCAGGGCCAGCGGGTCGGGGGCGATGCTGATGGAGACGGGCACGGCGGCGGTGACGGTCAGCGCCGCGGTCCCGGTCTTCAGATGGCCCAGGGCGTCGGCCAGCGTGGCCCGGATCGTGATCGGGCCGCCCTGCTGGGCACCGGTCGCCAGGCCCTGGGTGCCGGGCCGCGTGGCCGTGGCAGGCCGGTTAGAGATCGGGGCAACGGCGGCGTTGCTCGAAGCCCAGTTCACGGACGTTGTGGCGTCCTGGGTGAAGCCATCGGTGTAGGCCGCCGTCGCCGTGAACTGCTGCTGCTGGCCTTTGGCGATGGAGGCGCTGGCCGGGGTCACCGTCAGCGACATCAACGTGCGCGCGACGGTGAGGGTGCCCGTGCCGCTCCGGGTATTGCCCTGTGAGTCGGTCAGTGTGGCGGTGATCGTCGCCGAGCCGAGTTTCGGGGTGGCCGTCGCGAGGCCCCGGCTGCCGGCGGCGTTGGAGACCGAGGCGACTGTGGTGTCCGAGGACGACCAGGTGACGCCCTGAGTCGCGTCGCCTGAAGTGCCGTCGGCGTAGTTAGCCGTCGCCATGAACTGCTGGGTGGCATTCTGGGCGACCGTAACGGCGGCGGGCACGACCGTGATCGAGGTCAGCGCGGGATTGGTCACGGTGATCGTCACCGAGGCCGTCGTACCGGGCGCGGTCGAATCAGAGGCCCGGTAGGTGAACCCGTCCACGCCGACAAAGCCCGCATTAGGCGTGTAATCGAAGCCGCCGTCGGGGCGCAGAGTCGCCGTCCCGTGCGCGGCCTGCTTGACCAGCATGGCCGTCAGCGGCTCGTTCTCGGCGTCGGTGTCGTTCGCCAGGACGCCCGGCGCGGCGACCGTGCGCGTGGTGCCCTGGTGGACGACGTAGGAGTCGCGCACGGCGGTCGGCGGCTGGTTCAGCACGGACAGCGAGTGCAGGCCGCCCCCCGCCAGCGCGTACAGGCTGGTCTGCGGGCCGCCCACCGCATTGGCCGTGCGGACGGGCTGAGGGTTGGGGCTGTTGGCCGTCGCCCCATCGCCGAGCTGGCCGCTGGCGTCGGACCCCCAGGCCAGGGCCGTGTGGTCGCCGAGCAGGGCCAGGGAGTGCAGCTCGCCCGCCGCTGCCGACAGGACCGTCGCGCCGCCGACCGGGACCGCCTGCGGCGAGAAGCGCGAGGCGGTGTCGCCGACACCGAGCTGGCCGCTGGTGTTGCTGCCCCAGGCGTAGAGGGTGCCGTCATCGGCCAGGGCGAGGCTATGGTACTGGCCCGCCGAGATCTGGGTGATCGCAGCCGCCCCCCCGGCGGTGCCGCTCTGGATGGGCACCGGCTTGGGCAGATCGGAGTCCTGGCTGCCGCCGTCGCCCAACTCACCGTCGAGGTCATAGCCCCAGGCGGAGACCCTGCCGTTGGAGAGCAGCGCGAGGCTGTGGTACTGGCCCGCCGCGACCGCGACGGCGTTGGTCAGCCCGCTGACGGGCTTCGGCGTGGCACTGCCGGTGTTGGCCCCTTCTGTGCCGTTGCCGAGCTGTCCGTTGGAGTTGTAGCCCCAGGCGAGGACCGTGCCGTTCGCCAGAACCGCCAGGCTGTGGTAGCCGCCTGCGGCGACGGCGACGGCATTGATCGGGTTAAAGTTGGCATCGTAAACCGGGTAGGCGGAGGACAGGTAATCGCTGGTGAAGCTGTTGCCGAGCTGGCCGTATTGGTTGCGCCCCCAGGCGTAGACCGTGCCGTCGGCGGCCAGGGCCAGCGCGTGGTCCTGACCCGCCGCGATGGCGACGATGCCCGCCAGCGGCACACCGCTGGAGTCCACCACGAGGCCGGGCGTGTTCCGCCGGGTCCCGGCGTTCCCGTTGTCACCGAGCTGGCCGTACTGGTCGTCGCCCCACGAATAGACGCGGCCACCGGCCGTCAGGGCGAGGCTGAAGCGCGCCCCGCCCGCCACGGCCACGACGCTGATCAGCGGCGTGGACGTCCCGGACGGCGCGGCGACCGGCGTGGGATACTGGCTCGCGGTGTAGATGCCGGTGCCGAGCTGGCCCGACGTGTTGCCGCCCCAGGCCAAGACGCTGCCCCGGATGCGGCTGTCGGACGGCGTCGCCGTGGCTTCGGGGCTGGACGGCGGGCCTACACCCCCGCCGTTGACGCCGCGCACCACGTAGTAATAGGTGACGCCGTTTGTCAGCCCGGTGTCGGTATAGACCGTGCCCTGGATGCCCGTCGCGAGGGGCGGCGCGCCGCCCGGCGTGGTCGAGCGGTAAACGTTGTAGGAGGTCGCGCCGCCCGTCCCCGTCCAGGTCAGGGTGACGCGCCGGTCACCGGCCCGTGCCCGGACGTTGGTGGGGGCGGCCGGATAGATCGGCGCTTCATAGGCCCCGATGTCGGCGCGCGGGCCGATCGGCCGCCGGACGCCGCGCTGATCGGCGTTGGGGGAGGCGGCGAAGTCGGCGTCGACGGCCGGGCTGCCGACCAGGAGAGGGACGGTGAAAGTGGGGCCGCCCTGGAAGGCCGGGCCGCCGTTGTTGCTCAACTGCCCCAGCTTCGCATCGATCGGGGACGAAGCCGTGCCGACTTGGTCGCTGTTGGTCCCGTTCGTCAGGCCCGACCTGCCGGTGTCATCGTCGCCGACAAGGTTGGAGCCGCCTGACGTGCACGTACCGGCGATGTCCATAGACGACGAGGCCGTGTTTCCCGCGATCAGCGTTCCCTGGAGGATGGGCCTGGACGCGGCATACACGGCCACGCCGCCGCCGCTGCTCGAAGCCATGTTGCCGGTCACGGTGCAGTTCGTCAGTGTCAGGGCGGTGTGCAGGAGCAGGCCGCCGCCGCTGTCATTCAGGGCGCTGTTGTCTGCCACGGTGCAGTTGGTCAGCGTCCCGGAGGCGTCGGTGTCCGCCACCAGTCCGCCGCCGCTCACCCCGCTGGCCGTCGCGGCGTTGTTGCTGATCGTGCTGGCCGCCGCCGTCAGCGGGCCATCCGTGTACACGCCGCCGCCCGTTTCCGCCTGGTTGCTGTCAGCCACGCAGGTTGTCAGCGTAAGCCGCCCGCCCGTGCTGGTGACGCCGCCGCCGCCGAGGCGTGTGCCGTTCGTCAAGGTGCTGGTGCCGCCGGAATAGTTGCTGGTGAAGGCACAGCGGGTCGCCGCCGCGCCGCCGCCGGTGAACAGGCCCCCGCCGAAGCCGCCGTAGGCCGCGTTGCTGTCGAAGACACAGTCGGCCAGGGAGGGGGCGACGCCGGCCCCCGCCCACAGCCCGCCGCCGTTGGTCTGGCTGGCGTTGCCGCTGAAGGTGCAGCCCGTGGCGGCAATAGTCGCGCCCGTCGCCACGTAAACGCCGCCGCCGACCTGCGCGCCGTCGTTGGCGACGACACAGCCGGTCAGCGTCAGGCTGCCGCTGTCCACCAGCAGGCCGCCCCCGTTGCCCGTGACGCTGCCGTTCGTGACCGTCAGGCCGGAGATGGTCACCGCCGTGGCCGGCGGCGTCGTGCCCGTCGTGGCCGCCGTCTGGTGGAACACCCGTCCCGTCCCGCCGCCGTCGATCGTCAGACTGGACGCCCCCGGCCCGATGAGGGTCAGGCTCTTGTTCAGGGGCAGCTCGCCCTGCGTCAGCGTGATGGTCCCCGTCACGCCGATGTTGACCGTGTCACCCGCCTGGGCCGTGGCCAGGGTCGCGCGCAGGGTCCCTGCGGAGTTATCGTCCGCCGTGCTGGTGACGCTCAGGGTGGCGGCGGAGACCCGCGCGGGCAGGCCACAGACGCCCAGCCCCGCCAGCGTCAGTGCCAAGCAGTACCAGGCCGAGAGCCGCCGAGGAGGGATGCACAAAAGAGACATAAGGGTAGTGCTTTCTCGAAAAATCGAAAAGTGCGGCCCGCCGAAGGGCCGGATAAAGCGGGACCAGGGCCGGAACGGGATACGGACGGGCGCGCGGCCCAAATCAGCCGAAACAGCCTGGCACGAGCAGGCTGACAGCCGCCTGGCATTGGATTATAACACAGGTTCGCTCCGCTGGCAAGGGGAAACGAAAAAAGCCGCAGACGCGGCCTTTTCTTTCCTTACAGGCGCTCGACACTTCGGGATGATCCGATGGGCACCCGCCACTGGAATATGCCAGCGGCATCAGCGACAACGGGAACATCACCGGCTTCGGCTTCTCCAACGGGCACATCCAGGGCTACCTGCTGACCCCGCTGCCGGTGCCGGAGGCGGCCACGTCGGTCTCGTTCGGCTTCGGCGTCCTGTGCCTCGGCGCGCTGATCCGGCGCGCGCGCAAGCGCGCGGGCCGTTTCTTGCCGTAACCCCGGACGCCGGGTTCTGGTACAATGCGGGGGCGTCCTTCCGGCGCGAGGGATTTCTTCCGGCACGGTGGCACCGCCACGTTTGAGCTTCAATGACCGACCTGACGCTGACATTCCTGGGGACCGGGGCGGGGGCACCCAGCCTGACGCGCAACGTCAGCGGGCTAGGCTTGCAGTGGGTGCAGCGTGGCGCGCTCTGGCTGTTCGACGCCGGCGAGGGGACGCAGCAGCAGATACTACGCTCGCCGCTGAAGATGGGCCGGCTCGAACACGTCTTCATCTCGCACCTGCACGGTGACCACGTCTTCGGCCTGCCGGGCCTGCTCGCCACGCGCTCCGCGGCCCAGGGCGCGGCCACGCCGGTCACAGTCTGGGGGCCGCCGGGCCTGGAAGAGTGGCTGCGGCTGACCCTGCGGCTCTCGGGGACGGGGCTGGTCTACCCGCTTGCCGCCCATGCCGTCTCGGAGGGGCTGCTCTGGGAGGACGATGCGCGCGAGGTCTGGTGCCGCCGCCTGGCCCACCGAATCCCATCCTACGGCTACCTGGTCCGCGAGAAGCCCCGGACGGGCACGTTCGACGCCGCGCGTGCGTACGCCCTGGGCCTACCGCCCGGCCCGCTCTTCGGGCGGCTCAAGGCCGGGGAGAGCGTGACCCTGCCAAGCGGGCGCGTCGTCAGCGGCCTGGACCTGGTCGGCCCGGCCCGGCCCGGCCGGTCCGTGGCGATCTGCGGCGACACCGCCCCCACGCCCGCCGCTGCCGCCCTGGCTGCGGATGCGGACGTGCTGGTCCACGAGGCGACGTTCTCGTCCGAGCACCAGGAGCGCGCGGCCCAGTCCGGCCACTCGACTGCGGCCCAGGCCGCCCGAGTCGCCCAGGAGGCGGGGGTCGGGACGCTGATCCTGACCCACTTCAGCCCCCGCTACGAGTCAGGTGCCCCGCCGGGTTTGGACGCGCTGCTGGCCGAGGCGCGGGCGATCTTCCCGAACACGCTGCTCGCGCACGACCTCTGGACGCACGAGGTGTAGAGGGAACCCCTCCCTTCGATTTTCCTGCTCACCACTCTTACGAGCAGAAATAAGCGGCGGGACCCGCAGCTTGCAGGTTTGCCTGCGGTGAGAGCCGGGTATCTCTGCGCCTGTAAGACCTTCCCGCAACGGAGCGAACAACAGATGACACCGACGGTAACCTTTGCAGACGGCGGGCACGGCGTTTGGGAGCGCGGCTCCGATCTCGCCGAGCCGGGGCAGGCGGTGATCCGGCTCACTACTGGGAAGCCGGTGGTCGTCCCCGAGGATGCTCTGGTCCCGGCGGACGGCGGGTACCGCCTGCCCTTCGCCGTCGCCGATCTCGGGGAGCGGGGGCAGGCAGGGCATGAGGACGATACCGTCGTCATCCCCCTGATCGCCGAAGAGCTGCGGGTCAGCAAGAGCGCCGTCGTGACGGGCGGCATCCGGCTGACCAAGCGCATCTCGGAGCGCGAGGAGACCGTGGACAAGCCGCTGCTCCAGGAAAAGGTCTCGGTCGAGCGTGTCGCCATCGGCACGGTCGTCTCCGAGGCCCCCCAGGCACGGCAGGAGGGCGACACGCTGATCGTCCCCGTCCTTGAAGAAGTCCTCGTGGTCGAGAAGCGCCTCCTGCTCAAAGAAGAAGTGCGGATCACGCGCACCCGGACCCAGGTGCATCAGCCCCAGTCGGTCACGCTCCGCACGGAAGAGGCCATCTTCGAGGAGATCGCTCCCCAAGCGCCTCTCGTTTAAACCAACACGAAACCAAAGCTACCCAAGCGCCACTCACGCATCAAAAGGAAAACATCATGGCAAAGACAGTCGTCGGCTTGTTCGACAATTACAGTGAGGCGCAGAGCGTCGTCCAGGACCTCGTGGACGGCGGCTTCCGCCGCGAAGACATCAGCATCGCCGCCAACCAGACCGCCTCGGGCGGCGCGAGCGACGGCACCCTCAGCAGCGGCACCGGCGGCACGACCGGCGGGCACGCCGTGGGCAAGGACGCGGGCGTCGGCGCAGGCGTCGGCGGCGTCGTCGGCCTCCTGGTCGGTCTGGGCGCGCTGACCATTCCGGGCATCGGCCCCATCCTCGCCGCCGGCCCCCTGGCCGCCGCGCTGGGCATCACGATCGGCAGCACCGTCACCGGGGCCGCCATCGGCGGCATCGCGGGCGGCCTGGTCGGCGCGCTGACCCACATCGGCGTTCCCAAGGAGCATGCCGAGTATTACTCGGAGGGCGTCCGCCGCGGCGGCACCCTGGTGACGGTGAGCACCGATGACGCGATGGCGCAGCGGGCCGTGGACATCCTGAACGGCCACGGGGCCGTGGACATCGACGAGCGCGGCGCGGCTTACCGCACCGGCGGCTACACCGGCTACACCGAGACCGCAGCCCCCTATGGCGCGGACGAGATCACCCGCGAGCGCGAAACGTACCGCACGCCTCCCTCAGCGGCCCCGGCGATGAACACCGGCACGACCGACGTCACCGGCGGCACCGTCATCCCCGTCGTCGAGGAGAGCCTGGCCGTCGGCAAGCGCGAAGTGCAGCGCGGCGGCGCGCGCATCCATACCACGATCACCGAGCGGCCCATCGAGGAAACCGTCTCGCTGCACGAGGAGCACGTCACCGTTGACCGCCGCCCCGTGGACCGCGCCGCGACCGAGGGTGACATGGCCTTCAAGGAGCAGAACTTCGCGGTCACGGAGACCTCCGAGGTGCCCGTGGTCGCCAAGGAGGCGCGCGTGGTCGAGGAAGTGGTCGTCGGCAAGACCGCGACCGACCGGACCGAGACCGTGCGCGACACGGTCCGCCGCACCGACGTCGAGGTCGAGGAGATCGACACCACGACAACCGGCACCACTGGCACGACCGGCACACGCTAGTCGGCGGGCCGAGCAGAGCAAGTACCGGGAGCGCAGGGCTGAAGCCCTGCGCTCCCGGCTTTTTCACGCGAGACGCGGAGCGCCGTCATACCCGGCACTCAAAGTGCCGGTCTGCTCGGGGAAAGTCCCTTTGGGTCTAAGAACAAGCCTTCGGGGACTGCTCTTCAGCCCCGGAGGGGCTTTTCCTGTACTTGAGTAGCCCGGCACTTTGAGTGCCGGGTATGACGGCGGCATCGGCCAACGCGGATGACCATAGGAGAGACCCATGCCCGTACCCCTGAGAGGCGTATTGCTCGACATCGACGGGACGCTGGTGGACAGCAACGACGCCAACGCCCGCGCCTGGATGCAGGCGCTGGTGTCCCACGGCTTCGAAATCAACTACATCAAGCTGCGCGAGGCCATCGGCATGGGCGGCGACAACCTGTTGCCCCGCGTCGTCCGCATCGACAGCGACAGCCCCGAAGGCGAGGCCGTGAGCAAAACGCGCAGCGAGATCATGAAGTCCCAGTACATGCCCCACTTGCAGTCCTTCCCGCAGGTCAAGGCGCTGCTGACCCGGATGCACGCGCAGGGCCTCAAGCTGGTCGTCGTCACCTCCGCCAAGTCGGACGAGGCCGACATCCTGCTCCAGACGACGGGTGCATCGGATTTAATCGACGTCATCGCGACCACCGAGGACGCCGAAAGCTCCAAACCCGCGCCGGACATCTTGCAGGCCGCCCTGAAAAAGTCCGGCCTGGCCGCCGAGTCGGTCGTCATGCTGGGCGACACCCCCTACGATGTCCAGGCCGCCGGCAAGGCGAACGTCCGCATCCTGGGCGTCCGCTGCGGCGGCTGGGCCGCGCCCGACCTCCAGGGTGCCGAGGCTGTTTACGACGACCCCGCCGACCTGCTGGCCCGGTATGACGACTCTGTCTTCGTCCATTAACGCCCCCGCCCGGTTTGCGCCGATTTTTGCCGGGGTACTAGGGCATGAAACCTCGGATAGAAAGACGACCCACTCCTATGAATAAGACTTACGTTGCGCTCGCCTTGGGCGGGATTCTCTCGCTCGGCGCTTCTGCCCTGGCACAGGACGCCATGCCCGGCATGACGACGATGCCCGTGACCTCGACCGACCGGCAGTTTTTGATTCAGGACGCCCAGGGGAGCATTGCCGACTACGCCAACGGCGCGGCGGGCCTCTCGCGCGCACAAAGCCCGGCCATCCGTCAGCTCTCGGTCTGGCTGCTGGAAGACCACAACCGACTGAACATCGGGATGTTCATGCTGGCCCAGCGCAAGGGCGTCCTGCTGCCGCTAACGATTTCGGACGCCGATAAGACCAAGCTGAACGCGCTGACGGCCCGCACGGGCGCGGACTTCGACCGCGAGTTCCTGCGCGACGCGATCCAGACCAACCAGTCGGACATCCGCGATGCGAAGAAAGAGCTGGCGACGACCACTGACCCTGAGGTGCGCCTGCTGGTCACGGACTATTTGAGCACCGAGATCGGCCACCTCACGGCGGCCCAGACGATCATGAGCGACATGGGAAAATAAGCGCAAAAAAGCCCCCCGGCGGTGAACCGCCGGGGGGCTTTTTTTAGTGGTCCAGTCCCAGCACCAGGCACTTGGCCGCGCCGCCGGACTTCAGAAACTCTGATAGGTCCGTCTCGTGGACCCGAAAGCCCCGCGCCCGCAGATCGCTTGCCAGGGCGTCGCAGCCGCTGTTCATCACGACCTGATCCCCGACCACGACCGCGTTGCCGCCGAAGCGCAGGGCGTCCGGCGTGGACAGCACGATCTTCCCGCCCGGCAGGGCCTCCAAAGCGGCATTCGCGGCGGCGTCGAACGCGGGCGGGTAGTACGCCAGCAGGTCGGGCGCAACGGGAATCAGGCACGTATCTACGTGATACCAGCGGCTATCGACCAGGCGCAGCGGCAAGACATTCACCCCCAGCATCTCCCCCACCCCGTAACAGGCTGCCTCGTCCGACCGCTGCCCGTACCCGGCCAGCAGCAGATCGCCATAGAACAGCGCATCGCCCTCGCCCTCGAACGCCCCGGCAACTTCCTCGGTCAGCGGCCGCAGCGCAAACCCGTTCTCCACCATCCACTGCACGAAGAACGCGACCTCGCCCTGCCGCTCCACGGGCCGGAAGCGCGACGGCACGAAGTTCCGCCCTTTGACGATGCCAGCGTTGGCCGTGAACACCATGTCCGGCAGGCCCGGCTGCGGGGTGACCAGATGGACGTCTGCCCCCACCTCCTCGCGCAGGATGGTGTACAGCGCCGTCCACTGCCGCCGCGCCAAGACGGCATCCGGCCCATTCGCGACCCGCATCCACGGGTTGATCTCATACGTGACGTCGAAGTGCTCCGGCGCACACATCAAAAGCCGCATCGCATCCCCCTCCTGTCGCATCCCCCATGTCCGCAAGCGGCTGATTCTGCTGTGGGCACGGCGCATCGAGCCATGAAGTCTTGTCGAGCTGCCGGCCTTGTGGCTTCAAGTATGAAAGCTTGTATCGTGCGTGATCGTGCTGCTGTGGGTCCCCGCTGGCATGGAAGCAAGCCGATTTTTGCCGTGTAGGACAAGGCTCCCGCCGAGCGGCCCAGCGCCATAGCTCACCGGCGACGCCGTCCGCACAGCCCCCCGATGAGGCACAAGCAACGGCGGCAGGTGGCATCCGGTGCAGCGCATTGTTAGGCCGTATCTCGCCCCGCTTTCGGGAACTTTCTGGTATTTGGTAGCGTTACAATTCTCAGCAAGCTGCGAAGAACCTTTCGGTAAGCACGTCACATCTCACGCACGGAATCAACACAAGGAGGTGAAGCCGATGAAGAGAGACCATCGCCTCATCCGTCTCGCAGAAACCGCGCATAGAGTATTCCTACTGATTGTTGTCATCGTAGGCTTACATACACCTGGCAACACCGCCGTTGAGACACTCAAACAAACCAACGTGCCACAGGTGCGACGTGTCTTTTTAATAATTTGGGTCTAGTGCGGTCCAGACTCAGAACCATATATTCAAACAAGCCTAGGAGGTTTTCTTCTGGGCTTTTTAAATGTGGGGCTGCGGCGATGCGGCCCAACTAGTATTTAGCCGCACTTCTGCGGTGAGACATGCTTTAAGAGCGGCTTTTGCCGCAGACGGGCGACGACTGTCGAACCCCCTACCGGCCGTAGACGCGGAACAGGGCGAGGGCGGCGGCGCAGAAGCCCGCCGTGATGCCGTAGATCATCCAGACGGCGCGGCGCTGGGAGCCGTTGTAGCGGCGCAGCAAAATATGGTGGATATGGGAGGTCTTGTCGGGCAGATAGGCGGGGGTGCGCGCCAGGGCGCGCTGCGTCACGACCCGGATGCCGTCGAAGATGGGTACGCCCAGCACCAGCACGGGCAGGGCGACCGAGACCGTGGCGGCGATCTTGAACGTCCCAATGATCGAGATGGCGGCCAGCGTGAAGCCTAAGAACTGCGCGCCGACCGTGCCCATGATGATCGACGCGGGGTGCTTATTGTAGCGCAGGAAGCCCAAACACACGCCGACCAGTGTGGCGGCGATGATGGTGACTTCATACTGCGGGGTGCGCGCGGCGGCAGACATCAGGGCCAATGTCGCGGCGCAGATGGCGCAGACGCCCGCCGCTAGGCCGTCCAGCCCGTCGATGAAGTCCACGGTCTTGGCGACGCCGAACGTCCACAGCACGGTGGCGAAGGCCGAAAACCAGGGGGCGAACGGCACCCAGTTAGCCGGGTCGGCCCGACCGTGCCGCGCCAGGACGTGCCCCGTCTCGACCGGGGCCGAGGCGAAGGGGTTGGTGATGCCGTCGATCCGCACATCGAAGGCGACCAGCATCAGCCCGGCCCCAATCAGGGCCAGCGACTGCCAGGCCGCCGACACCTCGAACTTGTCGTCGATGATGCCGACCACGGCGACCACGGTGGCGGCGGCCAGGACCCCGGCGTACCGCTGGAGCTGCAAGTGCGTCCACGGGTACTGCGCGTGAAAGAGCGTGTGGTAGACGTAGACCAGCCCGAGGGTGATCAAGAACGCCCCGAACATGGCAAGCCCCCCCCAGCGCGGCAGGGGGGCTTTGTGGACGTCCCGCTCGCGCGGGACGGCGACCGCCCCGAGGCGCATGGCGAGCCGCCCGACCAGCGGGGTCAGCAGCCAGCTCAGGCCGAGGGCCAGGAGGAACGCGAGCCAGGGCAGTCGCCAGGGGGGCATGGTGCTACGGTGTCCTGTGTGAACGCCGGGGAGGACTTCTTCTCACCCCGGAAAGCGGTCGCAGAGGGATTTGACGTCGCGGCGAACGGAGTCATAGGTGCCGGAGTCGCCGATGTGCGTCAGAGTCCGGGCGATGCAGTCGGCGATCTCGTCCATCTCGGCCTCGCCCAGGCCGCGGCTGGTCGTGGCGGGCGTCCCCAGCCGCAGGCCGCCCGTGACCCAGGGCTTCTCGGTGTCGTAGGGGATGGCGTTCTTGTTGGTCGTGAGGTTGACCTTGTCCAGCTCGACCTGGGCGGTGCGGCCCGTGAGCGACTGCGGGCGCAGATCAACGAGCATCAGGTGGTTGTCGGTCCCGCCCGAGAACAGCGTAAAGTCGCGCCGCATCAGCCCCGCCGCCAGGGCGCGGGCGTTCTTTTTGATCCCCTGCTGGTACGACCGGAAGCCGGGCGACAGCGCCTCGCCGAAGGCGACGGCCTTGGCGGCGATGACGTGCATCAATGGCCCGCCCTGGGTGCCGGGGAACACGGCACTATCGATGGCCTTGGCGTAGTCGGCGTCGCACAGGATCATGCCGCCGCGCGGGCCGCGCAGGGTCTTGTGCGTGGTCGTCGTCACGACCTGGGCATGGCCGACGGGGCTGGGGTGCTCGCCCGACGCGACAAGCCCGGCGATGTGGGCAATGTCGGCCAGGAGCAGCGCCCCCACTTCGTCGGCAATGGCCCGCAGGCGCGGGAAGTCGATCTCGCGCGGGTAGGCGGACGCGCCCGACGTGATCATCTTGGGCCTGACCTCGCGGGCGATGCGTGCGCACTCGTCGTAGTCGATCCGGCCCGTGTCTTTATCGACGCCGTAGAACTGGGCGTTGTAGAACTTGCCGGAGAAGTTGACGGGCGAGCCGTGGGTGAGGTGCCCGCCCTGGTCGAGCCGCATCCCTAAGATCGTGTCGCCCGGCTGCAAGAACGCCGTGAACACGGCGATGTTGGCACTGGCCCCCGAGTGCGGCTGGACGTTGGCGTGGTCGGCCCCGAAGAGCTGCTTAGCGCGGTCAAGGGCAAGCTGCTCGACGATGTCCACATACTCGCAGCCGCCGTAGTACCGCTTGCCGGGGTAACCCTCGGCGTACTTGTTGGTCAGCACCGACCCCTGGGCTTCGAGCACGGCGCGCGAGACGACGTTCTCCGAGGCGATGAGTTCGAGCTTGTCGTGCTGGCGGCCCTCTTCCTTGGCGATGGCGGAGTAGATCGCCGGGTCGGTCTCGGACAGGGGGGCGTCGCGGCGGACCAGATATTCGTTCTCGGCATATCGCCCCGCGCCGTCGCTGGCGGGAGGGGAGGTCAGTTCTTTTTCGATGAGTGCCACGGGGAGGCTCCTTGCTTTGGGGGCTGGGCCTATGATACTCTATTCCAGCCCGAAGTTGCAAGCACGGAGCGGATTTGACTACGAATGTAAGTAGAATAACGGCATGAAAGACACGGCTCTGCTTTGCGCAGCCCCGGCTCTGCACTGACCCGGCGTAAAAGCAAAAAAGCCCCCCACCCTAAATTGGGGCGGGGGGCTTTCAGGGGGGGGAAGACGCTACGCGCGCAGGAAGGCAAGGAGGTCGGCCGTCAGGCGGTCCTTCTCGGTGGCGAACAGGCCGTGCGGGGCACCGTCGTACTCGATCAGCTTGGAGCTGGCGATGCCTTTGGCGGCGGCCCGGCCTGCGGCGTCGATGGGGACGGTGTGATCCGCAGTGCCGTGGATGATCAGGGTCGGTACCTTGAATGCGGCCAGGTCGGGGCGGAAGTCGGTCGTGCCGAAGGCTACGGCACAGGCCAGGGTCGCCTTGAGGCTGGCCTGCATCGCCACGTCGAGCGAGTTCTCCAGCACCTCATTGCTGACCGGGTGCTTGACCACGCCGACGCCGTAGAAGTCTCGGAAAAAGCCCGCGAAGAAGTGGGCGCGGTCGGCCTTGATGCCCGCGCCGATCTGGGCGAACACGGCGGCGTCGGTGCCGCCGGGGTTGTCCGGGGTCTTCAGCATGTAGGGCACGACCGAGGAGATCAGGCCGGCCTGCGTGACGCCCTTGCCGCCGTGCCGGGACATGTAGCGGGCGACCTCACCGCCGCCCATCGAGAACCCGACGATGGCGGCGTCGGATGCGCCCGTCGAGGCCAGGACGTCGGCCAAATCGTCGGCCAGCGTGTCGTAGTCGTAGCCGCTCCAGGGCTGGTCCGAGCGCCCGAAGCCGCGCCGGTCGTAGGCCAGTGTGCGGAAGCCCGAATCGGCCAGGACCATCGCCTGGTCGTCCCAGCTATCCGCCGAGAGCGGCCAGCCGTGCAGCAGGACGACGGGGCGGCCCGCCCCCCAGTCCTTGACGTAAAGCTTGGTGCCATCGCGGGTGGTGATGTACGGCATTGTGTTCTCCCTTGTCTCTCCAACACACCCACTATACCCATGGGGCGAGAGCGGACTAACGCGGGAGTGCAAGCGGCACAATCAAACTTGCCTGGTGCCGAGTATCAGCGCCTCCACCTTGATTTCCCGCGCCTTGCGCTCGGCCTGCTCCTGTAGTCGGGCTATTTCCTGATCTCGGGGGCGTCAGGGGGAGGCGGTGAACACGGGCGGGTTGACCCGCTCTTCCATGTCCGCCAGGCGCTCCAAAAGTGTGTGGCGGTGTTCGGGCGTGAGCGCGGCCTGCTCTAGCTCCTCGCGGATTTGGGCGAGCTTCTGCCGGTTCCGGTAGGCTTCCGCCCGGCGCTTGTTCAGCCGGGGGCGGTCCAGGTGGATGTTTCGGATGGAATAGCGGCCCGTCTCGGTCTTGGCGATCACGGTGCCGTCGGAGTACGTATCCCAATGGGCGTCATGGTCTTCCTCGCACGGATCCAGGAAGCGAGCGCCGGCCGCGTACTGGGCATCGGTGGGCCAGCGGTTGCCTTTGTACAGGTTGCAGCGGGGGCAGCACCAGTACAGGTTTGGGTAGGCACTTCGGAGGTGCGAGAAGTCCAGGCCCGGACGCTTGGGGGGGTGGAGCGGGCGATGGTGATCTATTTCGCCGGCCTCACCGTCCAAGAAATAGTATTCGTGGGTGAGGCAATAGGCGCAACGGAATTGGAAATCGGGCCGCAGGTAGAGATCCCGATAGCCCAGCGGATCGTCCAGGGCAGGCACGTCGGACGAACGCCGGAAGATCATCGCTCGGGGTCCTCTTTCGAGTCTTTGCGGGGCAGGCTCCGCAGCAGGGCGAGGATCTCGTCGAGCTTGTCCCCGGTCTGGGCGAGGCGGCGGTCGGCCTCCTGGTCGATGGGGTTCTGATCTTCGAGCCGGTCCAGATCGGCCTCCACCTGGCGGAGCCGGGCGGCCTGAGCGTCGGAGAGCGTCCCGGCGTCCTCACCATCGAGCAGGGCGCTCCGTTCTTCTAGCAGCCGCCGCTCCCGCTCCCGGTCCGTGACGGGCGGCAGGTGTTCGGCGAGGAACCGGCGGGCGGCTTCGCCGTGCGGCAGGGCGAGGCGGAGGGCGAGGGCGTTCAACCGGGCCTCTTCGGCGGGCGTCAGGTCAATGGTCAGCGTCATGGCAGCTCTCCTGCGGCTCCTTGCAACTCCTGTCCCCGGATTATACCCCCAAAGGCTGTTTGGTCCCGAGTATCAGCGCCTCCACCTCCGCCTTGATCTCCCGCGTCTTGCGCTCGGCCTGCTCCTGTAGCCGCGCCATCTCCTGCCGCTGGGCCTGCACCTGCCGGACTATCCCACGACGCGCTTTCCGGGCGTTCGGGCGTCTCGACCAGCCACATCTTGCGGGCGTGGCTGTGAATCTTGCCGTCCTCCTGCTCAACGGCAAGCAGCGACTTTGCGGCAGGAGCCGTCATGGTCATAGGAGACTCTCCGGGGGATGTCCCGCCCCTCACGGGGCGGCTTCGGGGGCGTGGCGGAGGGCGAGCATGGCGACGTCGTCGCGGCGGACGTCGCCGGCGAAGGCGGAGACGGAGGCGTAGACGTCGCGCACGGTCCCCCCCGCGTCGCCGCGGGTCTCGGCGAGAAAGTCCGCCACGCCCTCGTGGCCCAAAAACGTGCGGTCCGAGGCGCGGGCCTCGGTCAGGCCGTCGGTGAACAGCAGCAGCAGGTCGCCGGGCGCGAGGGTGGTGTCTGCGGTGTCATAAGGGACGCCCGCGATGGCACCCAGCGCCAGGCCGTCGCTCTCGGGGAGGGCGACGACGACGCCCCCCGCGGAACGGATCAGTGGGGCCTCGTGGCCGGCGTTGGCGTAGTGCAGAGTCCCCGTGTGGGTGTCCAGGACGCCGTAAAAGAGCGTCACGAAGCCGTCGTGGCTGCTCAAAGGGCCGCTCAGGACGTCGTTGACGTGGACCAGGACTTCGCCGGGGGCGTCGGGGTGCTCGGCGGCGAAGCCGCGCAGGGTGTACTTGAGCATGGCGGTCTGGACGGCGGCCTTCAGCCCCTTGCCCGAGACGTCGGCCATGACCACGGCCAGCCGGTCGCCGCCCAAAGGGAACAGGTCGAAGAAGTCGCCGCCGATGACCGACTCGTCCAAGGCGGCCTGGTACTTGTGGGCGACATCGAACGCACCGATGCGGGCCGGCACGGCGGGCAGCAGGCTCTCCTGCAATGTCTCGGCGATGTGGCGCTGGCGGTCGTGGGCGGCCCGCAGCGCGCCGAACAGGCGGGCGTTCTCCAGCGCGCCGGCGGCCTGACCGGCGAAGGCCTGGGCCAGCGCCACCTCGTCGGAGGCGAAGGCGCGCGCCTGGGCGTAGTGCAGGGTCA
>JAABUV010004145.1_pt1 | contig 17590 bp, 19 predicted proteins | sample 5559971 | NCBI WGS metagenome assembly JAABUV01 (sample SAMN10711881, study PRJNA513362) | rock metagenome | isolation source: Antarctica rocks | place: Antarctica: Victoria Land, Knobhead nord | collected 2015-12-19
CAGAGTAAACTTAAAGAGTTTGACATTTTCTGAATCGTAATTGCTTTAACTATTACTTTGTCATATAAAATTATTCTTTTGAAGCATTGTTTGTTGAACTGTAGTGATTCTACGTCAATTGTGTGACGAGCGCTGCTATGTTGAACATTGAACTTTAACATTCGCAATACTTTCAATATTGACTGTTATGTCAAACATTGATATTATTCAATTATTTTTAAAGATTTGAATTCAGCTGATTCAGAGCTACAAGTATGTCTTAGAAAGTTTTGTCAAATAATGAATGCATGAAGTTCAGTAGTGATCGGGGAATTGCTGCTATGCGGGGAATCCGGTCGCTCAGCGCATCGAAATATCCCCAACCTCGACTGCTAGGTCAAATCTTGATATTTTTCGATTATTTCTGAAGCATTGAATTCAGCTCAATCAGAGCTACAATTATGCCTTCCAAAGTATGTGAGATAGTCAGCGCGCAGGAATTGATCCGGGCGGGGGAAGAATTACTACTAGGTGGGCTGTCACCCAGCGCATTGAACCTTCTCAACCCCGATTACTAGGTCAAATCTGAATATTTTTCGATTATTTCTGAAGCATTGAATTCAGCTCAATCAGAGCTACAATTATGTCTCCCAAAGTATGTGAGATAGTCAGCGCGCAGAAATTGATCCGGGCGGGGGAAGAATTACTACTAGGTGGGCTGTCACTCAGCGCATTGAACCTCCTCAATCCCGATTACTAGGTCAAATCTGAATATTTTTCGATTATTTTTGAAGCATTGAACTCAGCAGATTCAGAGCTACAATTATGCCTCCCAAAGTATGTGAGGTAGTCAGCGCGCAGAAATTGATCCGGGCGGGGGAAGAATTACTACTAGGTGGGCGGTCAACCAGCGCAGTGAACCTCCCCAACCTCATTTACTAGGTCAAACCTCGATGTTTTTCAATTATTTTGAAAGCATTGAACTCAGCTAATTCAGAGCTACAAGTATGCCTCCCAAAGTATGTGGGGTAGTCAGCCCATCGAGGTTGATCCGGGCGGATAATTCGATAGCAGGTAGGAAATCTACCCATTCGCCCCGCCGGTAGGGCTGACCACTGCTGCTATGGCTGATCACTGCTCCTAGGGCTGAAAGCCTCCGATAGGGCTGACCACTGCTTCTAGGGCTGAGCATAGGTGGGAACAGGTAGGCCCCGGGGCATCAACATCTCCAACCTCATTTACTCGATCAAACCTTGATATAAATCAATTATTTTGACGGCATTGAATTCAGCTAATTCAGGGCTACAATTATGCCTCCCAAAGTATGTCAAGTAGTCGATGTGCATAGATTGATTCGGGCGGGGGAAGGGTTACTACTAGGTGGGCGGCCACCCAGCGCAGTGAACCTCCCCAACCTCATTTACTAGGTCAAACCTCGATGTTTTTCAATTATTTTGACGGCATTGAATTCAGCTAATTCAGGGCTACAAGTATGCCTCCCAAAGTATGTGGGGTAGTCCGCGCGCAGGAATCGATCCGGGCGGGGGAAGGTGATGGCAGCTGGGCGATCGCGCCGCCAAAACCGTCAATATCCCCCATGGCATTTGCGGAGTCAAATCTTCGTCTTTTTCCATGATTTCTGAACCGTTGAAGTTGCCTCGATCGGCTCGACGATTCATGTCATAGAAAGTATCGAGCTCGAGAGCGTTTAGTAGAAGTTCGGGGCTGGTGACGGATTGACCGAGAGGCTGGTGACGAATCGACGTGCCAAGGCGATCGTCGCCGAGGTCGATGAAAGCGTCATCAGAGCAGGTGACGGTCGGGAATAAGAGATAGTGTCTATTGAAGATGAAGTAATGCTCAAGATGTACTTTTCTCATGTTGATGCTTTCAGATTCATGAATGAGAATATTCTTTGCAAGTTCTTCTTGAGAGATATGTTTCGCTTGATCGATGACTATAGTGATCAGCAACGCTTAGCATTTCAGAATCTCAACAAAACTATTGTGTCAGAAATAGTTGTTGTTGTTCATCAACAGTACAACTCAATTACTGATTGAAAGATATTTCTTGTGTACTCAAGTTTTCAAGACTTTCTCAAAATTGAGTTGAATAGTGCTCTTAAACTACAGATCACAGCTTTGAAGCTTCTCAACATCTTCATTGATCAATTTAAATAAATTCATGTATCTGTCAATCATTCAAAATGAATACTCAAAGTTCTTTCAATCATAACGCAGAAAAAGAATGATCTCAGTCTGCGTTCAAAGTTGCTGCTTAACAGAAATTGATTCTTGCAGCACAATCAATCTGATCATATCTCATTGCATGCTCACTTCATCACGTCTTTTGTTAAGTTTTTGCTGTCTGACTCAATGAAGCAAAGTCATGCTGATGATCTTATCACATCTTCAGCTTCTGAAAATCACATGTGATTAACATTGTATCTATCTGATTTACATTGAATCAGCTTCATATTAATGTGAAAAAGAGCTTCAATGATTCAAAGATAATTTCAACAGATTGATACATAATTGATCTTTGATGATATCATTTACAACAAGTTAATGAAGCATAAACTCATCTGACAGCATTTAGTGAAAGATTGCTTAATTCATTGTTGAAGAACATTGAATCAATATGAATATTTAAGTCTTCATGACACTGCAGTCAGAAATCACAAACAAACTTTGTACAAGCAAGTTAACTTTGTCGCTGATGCTTAACTGCTTAAAGAGTCACACAAAAGTAAAAATCGCGATGCACTCTTCAATTTAAGACGTTCATTTCAACAAAAATGTTGATTACTGAGTTGCAAAACTTGATGCTTTCAAAGTTTTGATGATGAATCAGCTCTGACTTTTTATCATAAACAGTCAAACTGCAATCATCTTCTTTGCACTCAAAGAGCAAGAGAATCACAATTGTGACGTGTGATGCAAAAGCAACATGCACTTTAATGTCTTTTTAAATACTGTATCAATGTTGATTACAAAGATAAATGTAATAATGTGTTTGACTTCACTGCTTTTGCTGTGCTTCACGTCGTTAAAGATTTCTGTGAAAACATTAGTGCTTACAATCTTCAAGTCTTTTGCATCTTCAAAAAACATATAGTTACAATGATCAATCATCAGATGTTCAATCTTAATAACTTACGTTGCAGACAGATTGTTGAATTACGTGACAATGTTCAAGATGTTGAAAATGAGATATGTTCATACATAACATGTATGTAATGCATACATATAAATCTCAATGTTTAAATATCTTTGCTTCAACTTTAGTTGACTTTAGTCAACTTGACTTTAAAGATATATAACTCATTTTCTACTTCTTTCTTTCTTCATCACTACTGATTTATCAATCAACTAGATATATGTCTTTACTACATAGTCAATATATTTACATATACATATTTGTTTTGATTCTCATATATTAATAAATTATGAGTTCAAGTTAACTTTATTTCACTATCACAAACATATCTAAGAACAGAACTTGAAGCATTGATCTCATCATTATCAATTTCACATTCTCATATTTTAATCACTTTCATAATGAAAGATTTAAAGAATTATCATGTCTTGAAGTTAAAGAAAAGTGAGAACTATAAATTATGAAAGAAGAACATAATCAGTATCTTGAAAGTCAAAGATCTCTGAATGATCATCTTGAAGTGACTGAAGAAATCAAAAGCTTCGAAATTCAACGCATCAATAGCAGATACATTCTTTACAACATTAACTGCATTCATCTTAACAACAGCAATATTCGTCTTGACAGCAGCTGCATTCATTGCTTTGACAGCAGTCAGAAAAGAATATGTCATTGCTGCTCACTATTGAGCGAATAAAAATAATAGAGTCTGTGATATGATCATCTATAACTGTGAAAAAAAAATTCAAGTACATATATTCAAAGTAATTGAAGTCATCAAGATGTGATTCATTCTAAAACCATAATATAAGTAATTAAACTTAACTACTTTATATTTGATTATCAAAGAACTCAATCATTCAAAATAATTGAATTTCAAATTTATTTAAAACTATGTTGACTCACTTAAATGAATCACTATCAGATGTTCAAACATTGAAAAAATGATAAAATCATGATTGTTGAAAAATCTTTTTCTTCTAAATCTTAACAAAAGTTTAGAATCATACATCTTTGATTTGATACAGAGCGTCAAGATCAACAAATTTGAACTACTAATTAATAAGATGATTATTACTTTAGTTGATCATGATAAATAAATGAATGAAGAAAAGAACTTCAGCTTCAAGAGCATGATAACTCAGTTTAATGAAAAGAAGAGAAAATTTGAAAGCAACAAATTTCAAAAAGAATTAAATAAAATCTGCTTTCATTGTAAGCAAGCAAGTCATGATCAACAAAAGTGCTGATATTTACATTTTAATCTTCGTTCAGATAATTAAAAACTTAATGAGAGAACAAGAATCTAGTCATCAACTTTGAAACAAACTTCAAAATCAGAATAGTCAGATTAATGAAAATCTTCTTCATTGATTAAGCAAGTAATTACATCAACGTCTGATAAATAAACATCAAAGCTGAGAATCATGTTTGCTACGACAAAAACTTGTTTGATGAATAAACATATCAAAAAGTGATTGAAAACAGCATTATTACTGCAAATAATAAAGCAGTAGTCATTATCAAGAAAGATATGATTATAATTAATATTTTGCTGAAGAATCAATTAATCAAAATTCAACTAAACGATTTTTATCACTGTTCAAAACTGCATTATAATCTGATGTTAATTAAACAAGTGAAAGTTAAAGAATATACATGTAGTATACAGAAAGATAAATTTCTATTCATTGACTCAATGAAAATCATCATTCTCATTGACTTGAGAAGTGATGAGAAATTCTACTTCGTGAATGCATTAACTAACTTCTCAAATTTTCAAACATTGATAAGCAAAACACATGAATCAGTCAGAGCATCATGATGTCAATGATATAAACGACTAGCTCATCTGAATATGACAGATGTAAAACGTCTAGTCAATATGAACATTGATATTGATGTGAATTCAATCAATAGTCTAGAAAAGAAAGAATTCTCAGAATCAATATATGAAACTTGTGTCTTAAACAAGCAACATCAAGCTTCAAGTTGAAGATTTCACACAAGAGTCATCAGAATTGATGAGCTAATACATTCAAATTTTGTCAATGATGATAAAATACTCATGATCAATGAAGAATTTAAATATGTTGTCACTATGATTGATAATTACAGTCAATATATGATCATTTATCTAATAGATTGAAAATTCAATCTAAAAGATGTACTTCAAGACTATCTGAATTTAATAAAGAATCAAGATACTTCAATTCATTAACTTCATTCAAACAATGAAAAGAAGTATGCTAATCATCACATCATTGATTTGCTCAAGAAGCATGAGATCAAATGAAAGTCAATGATTTCATATAACTCAAGTTAAAATGAAGTTGTAGAACAATGTTTTCATACTTTTTTTAAATGAACTTACGCTATATTATTTAGCGTCAATTTGTCAATAAAACTATAAAAGAAGATAATAATGACTATCATTTATTTGAAGAACAAAAGTTCTATCACTGCATTAAACAAAATAACTCTTTATAAGACATGACATGACAAGAAGTTTGATCTTAGCTATCTGCATACGTTTGAATGCATAATTTATCATCATGTGAAGAGAGTTCATTGAAAACTCAATGACAAGAGCTTAAAATGTCAGTTTTTGAGTTATGAGAAAGTCAATCAGTATTGCTTGTAAAATGAGAAGAAGATACTAATATCTAGTCATGTTCAATGAGATGAGATAGTCATTAAAGTTGAGAAATATGATGAAGATCTTTCAATACTAAGCTTTGATGATTAAATCAACAATCATTAAACAAGAATATTAATTACTTTACAAAAAATTAAAAACAAATTACTAAAACTAAAATTAGAAATAATTGAGTCAGATAACTCAAATGATACTGATATTTCTGATGCTTTAAGTAAACATTTTAAACAAGTCATTATTAAATCAATTGATTACAAGACTTTTAATAATTTCTAAATTAAAGATAATTAAGACTTTGTCAATCAAGCAAATTAAATTCAAATTGAATTAAATACATCACAAACAGTAAAACAAGCTAAAGTCAGTTTCAATTAAAAACAATGAAAGCTCACTTTCAGAAATGAACTGAATACTCACATCAAAAACAACATCTTTACTTTGAGAATATCTTTGTCAAGTCGATGAATACTATTGACGTGCTGAGTAACTATTATTGAGTGAGAATTTATCATGATGTCAAATCATCATTTCAGCTCAGAGCATAAAATATGTCATCAACTTGATTTAATATCATTGATATTTTAGAAAGTCTTGATTCATTGAACTAAGTCATTAATTTAATCATCATCATCTTAGTTTAATCACATTAAAATCTGTTTCATGTCTTTGCAATCTTAAGTTATAAAACTGCTGCTCAGTTCTGACATTACTCAATTCATGTATATAAAAGTTGAGTTTTCATTCTTTTCTTTCATTTCTTGTCTTTTGTTTTATACATTATCTGATGTATTGTTCTGTATCTAGTTCAAGTAATATAATAATTAATTCTTTATATTGATAAAATCTCTAGTTTAGTTTAATCTTTGACATTATAAAAGATTTACACTTCTTGCAACATTTTCATACATTGAAATCTCATTTAGTTATCTTCTTGCTTAAATGAAGCAATCTCATCGCTTTTTAATTGATAATAAGCATGCTGTTGAACAGTTTGCTCAAAGTATGATTGAAAACTCAGTTGAAGTCTTTCACGCAATGCGCGAGCTTTAAAATCAAGTTCAACAACATGATGTCATCATCTCATTCTCATTCATCGCTTTTAATTCTTCAGTTTATTAAGAATTGAATTCTCAGTCTTTTACAATGATAGTTCAGATCATCACATAAACTCTGCACAATTAATCTTTCTTTAACGTTCAAGTTTCTGCAAACTTTGTTGCTGTCTCAATCTTTATTAAATTCAAAGAGCTTTTCAACATATCTGAGTATGAGAAAAACAAAGATCATTTGAATGTCTGAAAGCAAAGTCTGATACAGCGCATGAACATGAACAATGATCATTACTTCTCTCATCAAGCTAAAATCATTTATGTCGAGTTATGATTCATCATAGATAAGAAGACTCACAATTTAATGAATCAATATCAAGTTAATGATCTTTGTATCATTTTCATCTTTGCAGATTAATGACATAAGTTACATTATTGCTGCAACAATTCTTTCAAGACAGAAGATGCTCATTTATATTTTCATAAAACTTTGAAGCAAAACATGAATAACTTTGTTGACTACTACAATCTTTTCTATCAAAAGAAAGAATGTTTTTTGATGAAAGATTTCTCATTAATTGACTGTCTGAAGCACAATGTCAATTATTTCACTCAAGTCATCATTTTCTTCTGATAAAATCTTAATGAAATTCAATCATTCATCTTTCATTAATGAATTTAAGCATTCTCTGATATCAATAAAGAGTTTCAGCAGCTTAAACATCATCAATCTCGCTTTATTTTTGTCATTGTTTCATTCATCAAAGTCAAGAACATCTCTGCATCAACTAGTAATTTTTTGAGTTCAAAGATCATCATTTCTGTGACTGTCATTTCAACAGTATCTTTATCTCTTTCTTTTTCATCTTTTAATGAGTCAATGAATTTAAACTTTGTCATTATCATCATTTAAGATAAGACTCTGATCATTTCTGAGATCAAGAAAATCTGCAACAAGTGAAAGCTGTGCTATTATTGCAAATTGCAACATTCAAGCAAAATTGCTAAAGAATGCTCAAATAAGAAGCTTTTCACTTTGCATATCATGAACATTTACAACAATAATGTCATCAGTATAAATGAAGAGATTTCACTGTCTGCAAAAAAAGTTTAGTCTTTGAGCTAAGTCATGCTCAGAGATTTGTATATATATCATTTTGTTTACTAGTCTCAATCTTCTCACTCTCACTTCAATCATATAGAAAGTTTTCTGCTAAATCTGTCTTGAAACTCTTTAAATTCAATTTGACATTTAAAGATAGTTACATGATAGTATTTTGTATTCTACGTCAAGCTTAATCTAAAGTTCTCACTCTTGTTTTGATTGATACTGAAGTCTTTGCTTATGTCTTTATGAATAAATTTTTCACGCAACAATCTCATATTTTCTTGCATCAATTAATTCATTCTTGCAAACTTCAAGAATTTGATGATCAAGTCGCTTTAATCAATGACATTATTCATGTTGTTGAAATCACAATGATTCTTGATGAATATATTGAAAGACTATTCTTCTATGTCATTGAATTAAATCAGTATTTCATCATCATGACTTTATCATGACTTTATCATCACGTCATTGATGTCAATTTTGAGCACAATATTCTCATCTTGTCTTTCTTCTTTTGTCTTAATCATTATTGCTCATTTCTCGTCAAGATTTATGATTTTAATCAACAAGAAGAAAATTTCTCGTTTGAAGTTAACAAAGTAACTTTCTCTCAGTCTCGCTCTCAATTCACTCACAAAAAGCAACTCAGTTCACGAATCATTCACAAGAAGCAATTCAGCATTCAGTTTGCTTGCAAAAAGCAATTTAGTTTCTCATTCATTTGAAAGAAGTAACTCAGTTTTCAATTCGCTTGCAAGAAGCAACTCAGTTTCTCATTCACTTGAAAGAAGTAACTCAGTTTTCAGTTCGCTCATAAGAATCAATTCAGTTCTCAATTCACTTATAAGAAGTAATTCAGTTTTTCATCTGCTCACAAAAAGCAATTTAATCTCTCGTTCACTTACAAGAAGTTAACTAATATTCAGTTCATTTACAAGAAATAAATCTCATTTAATCTTGTTTTTCATTTGAAACAAGAAGCTTCTAGTTGTATTCTTTAAGTTATTCAAAAAGAATACTCATCAAAAATCAAGTGTCAAAATTCTTTTTTCTTTAAAACTTCTGTTATTTCTTGAGCAGATCAATTCAATCAATCTTTTATACAACTTAACATAATTGAGTTGAAAGCTTAAAGCTTTGATCATGCTGCTTATGTCAAAAACATTGAAGTGTTTAGCATCATTCTAAGAAAAATCAATGTCTTCTTGAATCTTGAGTCAATCTCATCTTCTAGTTTAAACTCTGATGAGTCAAAATTGCATCATGCAACTTTGACTGTTCATTCAAAGAACAGTTCAACTTTTGCTCAGTTTTCATCTTACTTTCAAGACAGTACATATGATAAGAATCATCATTTAAATCTTCATCAAATAAAAAAGAAATTTTATTTAACTGCATTCACAACATAAGAAAATCTTGAAGTCTATTAATAAAGTAAGAACATCAATTCAGTTACAATTTTATCATTCAGATATTTTAAGTTTCTAAATGTCTTCTTCAAGAAGAACATCAATATCTTGTCTTTGCATTAAGTTCATGATCATGTCATACATCTTAAAGAAGATGCTCAATCTTCAGTTTTCACTTTATACAACATGAGTCGTGATAAAATTCTAGAACTTCATTGTTATCTGAATAAAAATCTGAGCAAAAATTTCATTTGAATCAGTCACTTTCAGATGATCATCTTTGTTCTCTTTATCAAGAAATTTGAAGAAGAACTTTGCTTCTGCATGAACTATCAAGATCTGAATGTTATCACAGTCAAGAATTGATATTCTCTGTCTCTGATTTCAGAAATGCTGAATTGTCTAAGTCAAGCTAAAATCTTTATCAAGCTGAATATCATCTTTGCATTCAATTGACTTTGAATCAAAAAAGAAGATAAAGCTTTCATCATCTTTCACACTTGATTTGAATTATTCAAGTATTTAATCATGCTTTTCAATTTATGTAATAAATTTGTCTCATTTCAGAAGTACATCAACAATACTTTTTGCAAACATTTAAATAAGTTTTATACAGTTTATTTGAATGACATCTTGATCTATTTTGACAATAAACTTGAGCATGAAATTCATGTCAAGCTCATTTTATGAAAGCTGCAAGAAGCAGATCTTCAGATGAATATAATCAAATGCAAGTTTTACATCATTCAAGTTTTATATTTAGAATTGATAATCATCATCAAAGAGATCAAGATAAATTCTTCTAAGATAAACATCATTGTCAACTAATTCATTCTGATCAACATTAAAGACGTTCAAAGTTTTTTAGATTTTGTGAACTTTTATAAAAGATTCATCTATGACTATAGTAAAATAGCTATCTCACTCACTCATCTCATCAGAAAAGATGTATTCTTTGTTTGATTTCAGAAATGTCAGATTGCATTCAACACTTTTAAGAAAGTCTTCACTTTCAAGATTATTCTTCATCACTATAATTTAAATCACAAGATTGTGATAGAAATCAATGCTTTGAACTATATGTTCAAAAACATTCTTTCTCAGTATAATGAGAACAAGATTCTTCATTCAGTTGCTTACTTTTCAAAGAAGCATAATTCAGTTGAGTGTAACTATGAGATTTATGATAAAAAACTCATGATCATTGTTTACACTTTTAAGAAATGATGATCAAAGCTTGAAGACTTTATTTATTCTGTTGAAATGATCATGAATCACAAAAATCTTGAGTATTTCATGTCAACTAAACAGTTGAGTTGTTATCAAGCTTATTGAAGTGAGTTTCTGTTTAAATTCAACTATTGCATCGCTTATTGTTTCAACAAGATCAATGATAAGTTGAATGCTTTGACATGTCACTCAGAAGATCTTTTTAAAGAAAGAAATACATTTAATTCTTGACATCAATATCAACATTAAACAATTTTGAAAACTTATGTTTTAAACTTCAATATTATTAAAAATCTCGCTTTCAACGTTTTTGACATTAAAGTCATGAAGCTTCAGTTACAAATCATCATTTTAAATTCAGTTCAGTTACATTTATTCTTAATTATTTCAGCATCTTTGCAAATTTTAACTTTCATGAATCTAGAAATTAAAGAATTCGACGTTGAAGATGTTAAGTCTCAGCTAGATCAAGACATTTTGAATCTTAATGAAGATTTTGTTGATACTTTCACTCAGATATTATGAAAGCAAGTTGAAATCAATGACAAATTCGCAGCTCAGATAATTGAAGCACTTTGCAATGAAGCATAACATCACAACAAGATCTCTTTAATTAAGTATGAAGAACACAAGAATCATCTGTACTTTCAAGAAAGAAAGTATGTGCTCAACTCAGATAAACTACATCTTCATATCATTCAGCTCGCTCATGATAGTGATGTTGATGATCATTCAGAAAGAGTAAAAAGCTATGAACTGATTAGTTGAGTTTACTGATGATCAAACATTTATAAGTATATTCAATGCTTTGTACAAAACTATCACATATGCACATGCTTCAAGCTCTTTAAACAATGAACTCAAGAATAATTATGTTTTCTTTCAGTTCTTGAATGTTGTTGATGTGATGTTTTCATGAACTATGTAGATTTTTTATCGCTCAGTATCTTCATGAGTATCATATATAAATATGTTTTAATCTTCATTGATCATTTTATCAAAATGAAACATTTAGTTCTCATCACTTCTATGAAAGTTGAAGAAGTTATCAATTACTTCTATGCTCATGTTTGAAAACATCATGATTTACTCAAGTTCTTCATGTCTGATTGAGATACACAACTCATTTTCAATGTCTGAAAGCATATGTGTAAAATGCTGAAAATAAATGTTAAGTTATCAACAACATATTATTTTAAAATCAATGATCAAATCAAGAGAATTAATGCTGTCATGAAGCATTATCTTTGAATCTTCATCAACTACATGCAGAATGACTGAGCTAAGTGACTTTCTGAAGTTGAATTCATCATTAATAATGCATTGTTATTAATCACTTTAACATCATTCTTCTTGATCAATTCAAGTCAGAACTCACATTTAAACTTCAAGTCTTCTGAATTTCTGCTCAAGAATTTTATGTCTTAAGCTTGAGACAAGTTAATCAATGTTGAAAAGTTCATCAAGAAGATGAAGAAACTAACTGAGCATTTACATGATGAAATGTTTATAGCTCAGATCATTTATGAATTCAATGTCAATCTCTTTCATCATTCTTGTTTTAAATACTTCGTTAAAGATGAAGTTTAACTGAATGCTTGCAATCTCAGCATCGCTCATGTTGCTGTCAAGTTAAATGATCATAATGTTGATCTCTTCAAGATCAAGTGAGTCTTTAAAAACAATTCTTTGATCATTAAGTTAAATCTTTCAGCGTTCATGAAGATTCATTCAATCTTTCATGTCATTCTTTTGAATCATATTGCAAATGATTTTCTTTCAAGTCAATGTTAAAAATCTTAAAAACTCATTATCATCAAGAATGACAAAAGATTCTGATATGTAAACAGCATACTAAACTTCAAGCATGATAAATGTTATAATTCATTTCTGCTCAAGTATTACATTGATTGAAAAGATCATTTTTCTACTTGAGAATCTTTTCATCTTCTGAATAATTGTGAGCAAATGCTTAATGAATATCATCTCATTAACTCTGTCATCAAAGAATTACATGTACTGTTATGTGTAATGTTTTAATGTCAATGTTAAGAACTTTAAGTTCAATCTTCATCATTTCAACTCAGCTCAGATCTGACTCAAATATTTTGTCTAAATCTGACTCAAATTTGACTCAAATGTATTTTAGTTTCGTTTATGCATCATCATATTAAACTGCATTTTGTCTTTCTTTTGCTCAAATTTGACTCAGATCTTGTTTAAATCTGACTCAAATGTGATTCAGATGTATTTCAATAACAATGCTTCATCACTATAAAATGCATCTCACTTTATCATGTCTCATCTTTATCTCATTCTGTCTCGCTCAAATCTGATTCAGATGTGACTCAGATGTATTTTCATTTCATCAATGCTTCATCATTATAAAATGCATCTCACTGTATTTCATCTTGTTTCATCTTGTTTAATTTCAGTTCTTGTCATTGTTTTTGATTTTTTCTCATCTTGTTTCATTCTCATCTTGTCTCATTTACATTTTATCTTATTTAGTTTCAATTCTTGTCTCATCTTGTTCTTTTCATCATTTTGCAAAAACTCAGTCTTTAAGAGAGAAGTTACTGTCATGATGTCAAATCATCATCTCAGCTTAAAGCATAAAATATGTTGTCAACTTGATTTAATATCATTGATATTTTAGAAAGTCTTGATTCATTGAACTAAGTCATTAATTTAATCATCATCATCTTAGTTTAATCACATTAAAATCTGTTTCATGTCTTTGCAATCTTAAGTTATAAAACTGCTGCTCAGTTCTGACATTACTTGATTCATGTATATAAAAGTTGAGTTCTCATTCTTTTCTTTCATTTCTTAGCTTTCATCTTGTACATTATTTGATGTATTGTTCTGTATCTAGTTCAAGTAATATAATAATCAATTCTTTATATTGATAGAATCTTTAATCTAGTTTAGTCTTTGACAAAATTCAAAGAAAAGATAATCAAATACAAAGCTAAATGAGTGTGTAAAAGATTTTGTCAGAAGCAAGAGATTAATTATAATAAAATCTTTATCTTGATGATCAGAATCATTATCATTAAAATGCTTTTAACACTGATAATTAAATATGATTATGAAGTTGAATAAATGAACATCATCATCATTTTTCTAGAAGCACATCTGAAAGAAGAGATTTGAATGCAACAATCATCAAGATTTGAACAAAAAGAATTAAATGAAATTTTTTTGATCTGTCATTTGAACAAGACTTTATATGAACTGAAACAGACATTTTAAGAATGATATACAATTCTGAAAGTTTATCTCATCTTCATCAACTATCAAAGAATAGAAATTGATCATTCAATGTTCACTCATCAGAATGACATTATTATCGCTATTTATGTGAACAATTTACTCATTCTAAAATCAAATATATTTGATATAAAAGCTTTGAAGCTGCAATTTGCAAAGTGCTTTCAAATGAAAGATCTTAACTCAATCAAGTGATATTTAAAAATGCATATAACTTGTGATAAAGTTGAGTGAACTCTTTGAATCAATCAAAGCATTTATATTAAGTGAGTCATCAAGCTTCTGAGCATGAGCAATTGCAGCTCAACGAAAACATCAATGCATCACAAATGTCAGCTCAAGAAGAATGTTTATTGAAAGTCTGAACAATGAATTGAGTATCAAGCTATCTTTGAAGAAATAGAGAGTTATCAATCAATCATTGAAACACTGATGTGAATAGTTTATCAAACATGATCAGACATAGTCTATGCAGTGAGCAAATGCAGCAGATATTCAATGAATTTTATTTTTGATCATGATTTAGCTGTTAAACAAATCATTTGATATCTAATTGATACTGCTGAGCTGAGACTTCAATATAAATTTTTCAAAAAGAAAGAAGTTGAGAAAGCTGAATTCTTTGAATATATTGATTCAGTTCACGCAATTTGCTTGAATTTTTGAAGATTCATCTTCAACTATATGTTCTTTCTATGAAATGAATCAATTAGCTGAAGCTTTAAATGTCAACAATGCATTAGCATGTCATCTGCTGAAGCTGAATACATTAACAAATATAATGCAATTAAGAAATTGATCTTTCTGATTCAAGCATTGAAAGAGATGAGATATGATGATTCAGATACAAATTCAACTATCATTCTAGCTGACAATCAAGCGACTATAAAAATGAATAGCAATTTCGTCAATCATTTTCGAGTCAAGCACATCAATACATTCTATCACTATGTTCAAAACAAGATAGAAGAGAGAGTAATTAAATTGAAATACATATTCATCGATCAAATGATAATCGATGATCTCATCAAGTCTCTGAAGTCAGGCAAATTTCTGAGTTTCAGGTCAGTCATGAGCCTAGTTGAGCATGACGTCAGCGAGTAAAAAAGCATGAATATACAATCAATAGAAGGTCTGAATAGCCTCATATGAAGCTTCAATTTCTAAGAGAGAGTGTTGAAAATGGGGTATGTTCATACATAACACGTACGTAACACATACATATAAATCTCAATGTTTAGATATCTTCGCTTCGGCTTTAGTCGACTCTAGCCGGCTTGACTCTAGGGGTATATAGCTCACCTTCTACTTCTTTCTTCCTTCGTCACTACTGATCTACCAATCAACTAGATATATGCCTCTACTACATAGTCAATATATCTACATGCACATATTCGTTCTGACCCTCATATATCAATACAAGAAGAGCAGCACATAGATGTAACGAGAGACCTCGCTACAATACTCGAGCTTCACGACGTTGAGAATGAACTCAAGATAACAGAGAAGCTAAACTAGGAACAGGAGGCGTGCGTGAGCGAGATGATCAAGCAATATCAAAGGTTTGACAACCAGCGTATCGAATTGAATGAAGTCGCTCTCTTGAAAGATGTCGCTGCATTTCTCGCCAAGCAAAGAAAGAGATTTGAAAGCATGCAGCGAACCACGCAGAAGACCCTCAAGGCATTCGAGAATCTCAAGCACAGGCAAGCCAGCCACAGAGATGATCACCTTGCGAGAGAGCAAGCTGAGAGCGCTGCAGAACAGTCGCGCTCGATCATGGTATTCACTATCTTCACCGTTATCTTCTTGCCTCTTTTTTCCTGTCGTTCATCTTTGGGATGGATTCGCGGAGTGGAGCGGTTTCGATACCGGATACCTATCACTGCCTGCGATCTTCGCTTACATGATCTCGATATCGCTCGCCGTCACCCTGATCGCTCTCTTGAAAGCTTTTAGCAGAAACCTGTGACAGCGAGTTGAAGCGTGGTTTCGGATCATTCTTTGTTCGTTCATGAGATTTTGGCCATTTCTAAGACCCAGAAGAAGAGAGAATGTGCAATGAAATCTAGAACCAAACAGCTGAATTGATACAGATTGAGCTGATGAACATGTTTGATGAGGTGTGACAGTCTTTTGCACAGGTATTTGCCTCTTTCAAACACCTATTTCTCTCTCGATTTAATCAGTATGCACAGATCCTTGAGGCTATGGAAATCTTCCAAAGCGATGAGCTCAATAAAACGGTCAACCTATTCCACGTTACTATGGCCAAGTTAAAACCAACGTCCGTACTCTACTTCAACGAGCAAACAGAATGGATAGCCAGGTAACCATGGCTCACTTCTATGTTACGACCAGACTGACATAGGCTAAGCCTCTCCCTAAATACTGAATTAGACTAATCAGGGACTTGACTGGCGTACGCCCTGTTCACTGCTATACTGATGTTCAACCATGCAACAGATCACACCTCCCACCCTCCCAAAGGCTACGGCAAAGACGTCAACGAATCGCTCGCTGTTGACGGCCTCGCATGCCCCTCGCTTTGCAGTCAACGAGCCTTGTGCGGTAGGTTTGGTACTTGCTACTTCCCCCTCCCCTTCTTCACGGACCTTCACTCCATTCTTAGCGACCCCACAGCCGTGAGACATGCCAACGCCGTCGCCAACTGAAAAGCACGTACCAGAGAATCATTGTACATTTCAATGACAGCCCCTATAAACTCCGGCTTCACGACAGACCTCAAATCCGTAGCACCCGTCGCAAGCACAATCTTCGGTTCTAGCTGCGGCACTACAGCATGCAGTCCCTGCAGCAAAAGATTCTCAAAGATATTTACCTCGCGGGAATGAAGATTGCCCCGCCCAGCGTCTGCGAAGATATTAAGGGTGATTTGGGCCAAATTACATGTAATTTAGCATACACAGTGTCATAGCCATAGGCTGCATGCACTTAATGAAGAAAAAAGAGAAAAAAAATCTTCCTGTGCAACGAGCTCTACCAGTATGACCTTCTTTGTCTGCGTCGTCCCAGATGAGCGTGCACTCTCGACATTTTATTTAAAGGCAAATCATCATGATCTGTTGGGTACATGATCAACCGGAATCACAGGCGTTCCCTCGAAGCTCTGTCGACGTCACTTGCCCCACTGTGTCTTCAGGTTTCCGTCTTTAAGGATTTCCCGCTTCCGTGAGGCAGCAGACATAAACTTGCAGCAAGGCTACGAAGGTTGGAAAGACATCTAATCGCTTAGAGCAACGCGAGAACTTAGTTCCGTTGTTTGATTATTGTAATTTTGGGAATTGATTCATGTACATTTATGGCCAATGTGCAAGAAACCTAGACAGGCTCGCCCTTTTTCCTGTCTATGTTGTCAACTACAACCTGTTGATCAGACTAAAGAGCCGTCTCAGCCATCTCTCAGCGGTTGGCCTCAATGACTGGTCCTGTGTAAACCTTATTGGCGTGGAGAAAGTAATACAACACGCTGAACAGCATTGTGCCGCCGAACATCAGGCTACTATAATTCATCGTCGCCGCCGTAGGATGGTTTTCAGGCGGCCAAAGACTGAAGAAGAATATTATAACAAGATAAACGATAGCGAAGCCGTTGGTGACGATGCCGAAAGTGCCAGGAACCCGCCACGGGCCCCACACGAGCTCCGCACCAGGAAGATTGGTGAGTAAATTTTCGGAACTAGGGTAGAGCTTGATG
>JAABUV010004146.1_pt1 | contig 17588 bp, 15 predicted proteins | sample 5559971 | NCBI WGS metagenome assembly JAABUV01 (sample SAMN10711881, study PRJNA513362) | rock metagenome | isolation source: Antarctica rocks | place: Antarctica: Victoria Land, Knobhead nord | collected 2015-12-19
CTGGCAACTGGCAACTGGCAACTGGCAACTGGCAACTGGCAACTGGCAACTGGCAACTGGCAACTGGCAACTGGCAACTGGCAACTGGCAACTGGCAACTGGCAACTGGCAACTGGCAACTGGCTACTGGCTACTGGCTACTCGTACAGCAGCCAGCGCACGGAATGGCCGCCGGCCCACGAGGGGGCGTAGACGATCGTCATGCCAGGGCTCGGCGCGTGGGCGAAGCGCAGGCCACCGATGGTATAGGCGCCGGGCGATAGCGTGACGGGACGCAACGGGTGGGCGCCGAACGCCGAGGCGTCGATCTTTCGCCCATCGATGAGCAGGTAGACATCGCGCGGCGCGACCGGCCGCGCTGTCGTCGCTCCGTTATGGAACGCTATGCGCACGTCGGTTATGTCCCCCGACGTGGTGGATGCGCCGGTCAAGAGCAACTCGGGCCGCGCGCGCATAGCGTCCAAAGACAGGGTCGACGTCGCGACCGCGCCGTGTGGCGTGACGACGGTTGGACGGACCGGCCCTTTGGGCGCCCAGACGGTACCGTTGAGAATCGACCAGACGAGCCCGACGCCGACGAGCCCGACGCCGATTAGCAGGCGGCGCGTGATGAGCCGCCACGCCGGCGCATCGGCGTCGAGCCGTACGGCGCGCTCGTCGGCGTTTTTTTGATGGACACGCATATCCTCATTTTAGCACCGGGCGCTGTATCATGGACGGTGGTGAGGAATAGCGAACGCCGTTGTGTGGCGTGCGATTTTAATCGTGGAAGGAGTCAAAAGATGAGTGTTGAAGAGAAATTGGCACAAGCAGGCTACCCCTTGCCGGAGGCCGCCGCGCCGGGGGGATCGTACGTGCCGGCCCTACGGGTCGGCGATCTGGTGTACACGTCCGGGCAACTGCCTATGGCCGGCGGCGTGCTGGCCGAGCGCTATAAGGGTAAAGTGGGCGGCGCGGTCGACCTGGAGACGGCGCGCGACGCGGCCGCCCGCTGTGCCGTCAACGGGCTGGCCGCCATCAAAGGCGTCGTCGGCGACCTGGAGCGCGTCGAGCGCGTTGTTAAGGTCGTGGGTTTTGTCGCTTCCACGCCCGACTTCACGGCGCAGCCGGAGGTCATGAACGCGGCCTCGGACCTGCTACAGCAGGTATTCGGCGAGCCCGGCCGTCATGTGCGCTCGGCTGTCGGCATGGCCGTACTGCCGCGCGATACGTGCGTGGAGGTCGAACTCATCGTCCAGGTGCGTGGGGATAGTGGCGCGGCGGGGGCCTGAATCGTAGCGCTCACGGTTGTCGCCGCAGTGAGGCGGCCAGGGCGCGCAGTTCGGGCGAGGGCTCGGCCGCCAGTTCGTCGCGCAGCAGGCGGCGATAGGCTTTGTACGCGCGGAGGGACTCGTCGACCTGACCGGACGTGGTGAGCAGGCGCAGCAGGGTTAGTTGAGGCGCCTCGTCGAACGGGTCGAACGACGCGGCGCGCCGCGCGGCGTCGATGGCGTCCTCCGCGCGCTCCAGTTCGTCGTAGAGCGCGGCCAGCGCCAGCGCGACCGCCACGGCCCGGCTCGTGACACGCACGCGCGCGGTCGCCGCCCACAGGGTGTCGCACCACTCCAGGTAGCCGCCCACGCCGAAAAGATCAAGGGCGCGCTCGCCCGCGTCCAGGCGCGCCATGACCGGCCCCGCGCCGAGCGCCACGCCCGCCGCTTCATCGAAGCGGCGCTCGTCGTCCTCCACGGGGAGGCGCACGGTGTAGGCGCCGCCGCGCGGACTCCAGCTGCCCTCGCCCAACAGCCGCCGCAGGTGCCGCCCGGCGTCCCAGAACGCCTGCACAGCCCCCGCGTCGCCATCCCACACGGCCTCCAGCGCCTCGTCGCGGCGCAGCGGCCGTCCCGTGTGTACGGCAAAGAAAAGCAGTTCGCGCGCCTTGGCCGGCAGCGTGTGCAGATCGAGCGGGCGCCCGATGATCTCGACGGCGCCCTGCCCGAACGGCGACACGCGCAGCGTCTCCTGCTCCCCCTCATCCCCGTCGTCAGTCATAGGGAGGAGCACGAGGGACGGCGCGACCGACGCGGCCAACCCATCCAACATCAGCCGCGCGTCGCGGTGCAGCCGGCGCAGCGTGCGGCGTTCCGCCAGCACCTGGCGCGCCATGCGCGCGGCCGGGCGCAGGTAGCCCTCGCAGCCCAGCGGCAGCACTAACTCGGCCACGCGGTCGAGTTCCGTCGTGGCGCGACGGCCCATGCGGCGCGCCAGGAAGGATTCGGCACGCAGCAGCCGCGCGCGCGCCGCCTGGTGCGGGCGGTTCAGTGCTTCGAGGCGTGTCGCCGCCGTGCGCAGCACCTCTACGGCGCGCCGATGGGCGCGTGAGCGCAGCGCCAGCGTGCCTTCGTATAGGTCAAGCAGGGCGTCGTCGACCGGCGTCACCACGAGCGGGCGCGCCTCGTCGATGAGGCGGCGCGCCGCCTGGCGGTCGCGCCGGATCAGCGCGGCGGCGATGCGTGCGCGCAGGGCGTCGTTGAGCGCGTCAGGCAGGTCGAGGCGTCCGGCCAACTCGGCGGCGGCGAAACCCTGCCGCTCGGCCTCCACGGCATTGCCCTCGTCAGCATATATCTCGGCCAGCGTCGCGGTCGCCGCGCACTCTAATAGGGGATAGCTGACGTCGCGTGTTAGCGCGAGGGCCTGCTTGACCTCCGCGTGAGCGGAGGCGTAATCAGCCGTTAGAGTGTATAACAGAGCGCGAATGTTGTGTGTATTGGCGAGTGCAGGGATGTTATTCGCGCGTTGACGAAGAACACCGGCGCGCATCAGATATTCCTCGGCATCGTGCGCGTGACCTGCATCGACAAGTTGAGCCGCGAGATTAGAAAGCGTACGAGCTTCGCCATCCGTGTCGCCTACCTCCTCGTGTTGAGCCAAAGCATTCAGCAAGTCGGCACGCCCTTCCTCAAAGCGACCTATGCGCAGCTTCGCAAAACCACGTATTTCCTGTAAGCGTGTCGTAGCGGTTGCGTGACTGACACTACAAGAGGCGACAAGGGCTGACTCAGCACTATTAACGCCTTCCTCATAACGCCCTGACATCGCTAAGGCTTGCGTACGCAAAACTGCTGCATCTAGCCATTCTCCGTCGCTCCTAGCGGCTGCCATACTAGCGTCGGCGAACGCGAGCGCCTCGGCAAACTCACCCCGTTGCGCCCGCGCGCGCCCGCATAGGGCTAATAAGCGGGCCGTACGATAGCAAGCTGGGAGTTGTTCGATGTGCGCCATGGCCGTGCCCCACAGCCCGCGCGCCCACAGCGTTGTCCTCTCATTATCGAGCGCGGCGGCTAGCATCTCCCAGTCCTCATCCGCAGCCAGCAGCGCGAGGGCGCGCGGCAAATCGTCGTGGGCCGACCAATGGGCGGACGCGGCGCGGCGGATGGCGCGCAACCGAGCGCGGTCCTCGGTCTTCAGCGCCCCGACGAGATACTCACCGAACAGGTCGTGGTAGCGGTAGAGACTGTCGTCGTATTCCAGGAAGAGTCCGCGCGCCGCCGCCTCGGCGTAGAGCGCGGCGCTGTCGCGCCGCTCGAGAATGGCGTCGACGTCCTCTGGCGCCGCCGGGCCGATGGCCGCGCTCTCTAACAGGAAGCCGCGCAACTCCGGCGGCAACGACGCCAGGACTTCGGATCCCAGATGCTCCATCAGCGCGTCGGTCCGCGCGCGCAGGAAGCGCAGTCCGCCGGACCCAGTGTGTCCGAGCAAGAGTACCCCGGCGGCCCAGCCCCCGCTCCGCGCGACCGACTGCGCGGCGCGCGCGGCGTCGAAGCCGTGGGCGGATAAGAGCTCGGCCGCCTCCGCGACGTCGAACTGCAGTTCGTGGCACCCCAAACCCACCAATTCATCGAGCGCCGCCAACGTCGCGAAGCCCAACAGGGGGATCGAGCGCGAGAGGATGACCAGCGCGAGCGTGGGGGGGCGGAAGCGCAGCACATGGTCCCACAGAGCGGCGGCCTCGGGCAGGTCGTCGAGGTGCTGGAAGTCGTCGAGCACGAGCGTTAGCGGACGCCCCTCTAGCGTACCGAGCAATAGCCCCATCGCCGCCGCTTCGGAGGCGCCGCCATCGAGCGCGGCGCGCGCGGTCTGCGCCGCGTCGGGCAGGGCGCACTCTACCGCCGCGCACAGGCCCTGGGTCAAGCGGCGCGTGTCGCGGTCGGCCGCGTCGAGGGCGTACCATGCTACAGGTAGGGGCGCGCGGCGCGCCCAACCGGCCAGCAACGATGTCTTACCCGAGCCGCCGGGCGCCACGACGATGGTGACGCGTCCCGCTCCCGTCGCGGTGTCGAGCGAGTCCACCAAACGCTGGCGTGAGACGAGGGCGTGCGGCTTTGGAGGGCTGATTTTAGCCGTGGGCCACGCCTGAGTGGTAGAGACCCGCGTGGTCACCAAGGTCTACTCTCCTGTCATCTGACCCAGGATTACCCCAGGAAGCTTTTGTTACGCTAACAACATACCAAATCGTTACGAGTCGTTGTCAGCTTAGAGGAGAAAACAATGCGTCTCACAGCCCGCCGCATCGTTGCCATCGCCGCGCTCGCCCTTACAACCTTCGCCGCTACGCACGCCGGAGACGTGTCTCGGCAAGCCGGCAATATTTTCGAGCTTAGGGTGGCTACCCACTCCACCATACAAGCCGGCAATATTTTCGAGCTTAAGGCGCATACCGGCACTACCTTCAACAGTTGATAGACGAGCAATAAGCTTCCGGCAATAAAGGATTTGTGCTTACACTATCCATAGCGCCCGCATCACCAACACTCCGACCCCATAATAGCAATCGTCCCCGTCGAGAGGATAAACATGACCCGCCATCGCACCCTCCACCCCGGCTTCGAGCGCCTCATCGGCGCGGCGGCCGTCGATTCCGCACTCAACCGCGATCTTCTACGCGACCCACGCGCCACAGCCCTGCGCTTCGGTCTGACGCCCGGCGATGCCGATCTGGCCGCCGACATCCGCGCCGTTGATCTGCGCGCCTTTGCATCAGCCCTGCTACCGCGCCTGTATGGGAAGGTTACCACACATGTTCCACAGCGCCGCGCCGTCGCGGGATAAGGAGAGCAGCGTCGCGGTCCCTACCCTCTGGGAGCAAGACCCGACCCTCCAATCCCTGCTGTCCCCCATCGTCGCTGACGCCGCTGACGCCGGAAACGGAGCGCGGCTCGTCGTCCTCACCTCTGAGGGCAAGCCACATGTGCTGGTTGGCGTACACGGCAATCGCCATCCCTGGCGCGCGCCCGCCTTGGTCGTACTGGAACATGGTGACGCGCGGTCGTATGCCGGTATCGTCGCTGCCCCGATCTATGGGCCGCCGGGCGCACGTGGCGCGCTGCTGCTCTACCATGACCCTGCCCGCCCCCTGGCCGGCGGCGAGGACATAGCGCGCGCGCACGCGGCGCGCATCGAATTGGCCCTCACCATGGCGTCGGCGCGATTGGCCGCGACACACAGCGCCGTCAACGCGCTGCACCAGGCGCTGGCCGCGCACGATGAGCGGACGGGCCGCCATGCCATCGCCGTGCGCGCGCTAACCCGTATCTTCGGTCAAGCTATGCGGGTCCCGTCCCACACGCTCCGTGAGTGGGAGTGGGCCGCGCTGCTGCACGATGTGGGCAAGATCGCCGTCCCGCCGTCCCTGCTGCATAAACCCTGCCCGCTGGACGCCGACGAGTGGACGATGATACGCCGGCACCCTTCCATGGGGGAGCGCATCATCCGCACCATCCCCGCCCTCGATGCCGTTGGGTCGGCCGTGCGCCACCATCACGAGCGCTGGGACGGCGGCGGTTACCCCGATCGCCTCTCCGGCGACGCTATCCCCCTGGCGTCCCGCGTCATCTGCCTCGTCGACGCCTACGAGACGATGTGCACGGGCCGGCCCTACCGCGCGCCGATGGAGCGCGCCGACGCGATAGACGAGTTGACCCGCGCCGCCGGGTCGCAGTTCGACCCACATCTCCTCACATGGCTCCCCGCCCTGACGAGGTTCGACATCGCCGTGTAGCTGAGGCAACCGCCGCCGCGCCGCCATCGCCCTCAGCATTGGCGCTACCCCATATTTCCCATTGAGCGGGACGCCTCCGCCTCCCATACTGGCCCTATTGGAGGCGCCACGAATGGGAAGAATGGGTCACAGCACTACCGCCGCCGCTTTACCACGTCATGCCGAAACGGCTTGGATCGCGACATCTACCTCTACGACGCCGTTTTACCGGCGCTACTGTGTCACGGCCCTCACTCTATCCATCATGGCGTTATGCCTGTTGCTGCGTACGCTGCGTCTTGGGACGCTGCCGCTATTCTTCGATGAAGGGGTCTACACGCGCGCGGCGCAGGTCGTCGGCGCGGTTCCCGGCCCCGCTACTTTGCTCACCTCGCTGCAATACGGGGCGCCCCCGCTCTACTCATGGCTGGCCGCGCCGCTGACCCGCTTGCTCCCCGACCCTCTGCTAGCGGCGCGCTTGACCTCCGCGCTGATCGGAACCGCGACAGCGCTCGCCGTGTGGGCCATCGCGCGCACGATCCCCTCACCCCCATCCCGTGACGACTGGCCCCTCGACCCTAACCGCGGGTCGACGGTCCAGCGTACTCTCCCTAACCGTGGGAGAGGGGAGCAGCACTCTGTAGATGCCTTGGCGCCAGTAACACCAGAGCCGGACGAGGCGCAACACGTAGGACGCTCCCCCTCTCCCGCGTCAGGGAGAGGCGCGCTGGACCGCTGGCCGCAGCCGGGGGGCCAGTTAGCCATGGGGTGGGGGGTGAGGGCCGAGGCCCCGCTCGCCGCCGTCCTCTACGCGCTGTGCCCCTTCACGCTCTTCTACAACCGTATGGCGCTGCTCGACGGCCTGCTCGCGGCCTGTGGCGGGGGCGCCCTCTACTTTGCTTTGCGCCTGGCGCGCGATGCGCGCGGCCGCGACGCCTTCGCCCTCGGGCTCTGTCTCGGCGCCGCTATGCTCACCAAGATCTTCGCCGTGGATATGTTGTTGCTCCCATTGCTGGCTGTCGTCGCCGCGCGGCCGGCCGAACGTCGGGCCGTGTGGCGGTTGGCGCTCGTCGCCGCCGCGCTGGGGCTGGCGCCCTTGGCCGCCCTTCTATTGACGCCGCAGGGAGGCGGTTTGCTCTCGGCCACGCACGCGCATGCCCACGCCGCGAGCAGCGTCGCCGCCACGGTCGGCCAGCAACTGGCGACGTGGGGCGCGGCGCTCTGGCTCTACCTAACGCCGCCTGTCCTGCTGCTGGCGCTCCTGGGACTATGGTCGATACGGAGGCAGCGCGCCGCGCTGGTCATCGGGCCGTGGGCGCTCCTCGGCGGCCTTCCACCGGTTCTCGTCCCCGGCGCGTTCCTGGCGCCGCGCTACTTCCTGTACAGCGCGGTCCCCATCCTCGTGCTGGCGGCCTACGGGCTCGTGGCGCTCGTCGCGGTCATTTCTCCTTTCGCCCCCCCCGCCCCCATGGGGGAGCCGTCTCTCGCCCCTCCCGCCCCCTCCGGGGGAGCCTGGGCCTCTCGTTTCGCCCCCCCCGCCCCCCCGGGGGAGCCTGGGGAGATGCCTCCCCCCAGACCCCCGCCAAACAGACCGTGTGGCCGATAGTGGAGCAGGTGCTGGTGAGCGAGTCAGTATTAGTGGATACGGTCGGTGTGACAGACGGGCGCGGTGCATGGAGGGGCCGCAGGGGTCGCAGGGACTGCAGGCAGTCTCCTATCTCCAGGTTCCCTGACTCCCGGGATGAGTGTATGGCGGGGGTCTGGGGGGAGGCATCTCCCCAGGCTCCCCCGGAGGGGGCGGGGGGGGCGAAACGAGAGGCCCAGGCTCTCTTGGAGGCGCGCTGGATCGCCGGCCGCAGCCGAGGGGCCAGTCAGCCATGGGCGGGGGGGGGTGAAGGAGAAAGTAATCGACACCGGCTTTTCACACGCCGTGTACAGCTAGCACGGGGCATAGCAGCCCCGGCCCTACTTGTGCTCTGCGCTGGGCTGGCCGTCATCCCATCCGTGCAGGCCGACGCCGCGCTCATCGGCGCGCCGGCTCACGCGCCCTATATCCCGTTCGACCGCTGGCAATACGTCACCGGTTGGCCCTCCGGCTACGCGCTCATGGATGTCGTGACATATCTGCGCCGCCAGGAGCGGCATGGTCCTATCACCGTCGCTTCGTCGATCTATAACCCGCCCGGCGACGCGCTGGCCGTCCTGCTGGGCCGCGACCCGCGCGTCACGCTGGTCAATAGAGACTTTGATACGCTGCGCGCCCAGCCTCTGCGCGACACGCCGGGACGATCGATATACGTGATCGCCTGTCACCCCTACGGGCAACAGTTGCATCCCGACGCCCGCGATTTACGCGCGGTACTGCGGGCGCCTGATGGGGACGGCGCCGGGGGTGTTGACGTCTACGCGGTGATCGGCCGATGACGAAGCGCCTGCCGCTTGACGCGGTCATCTTGTCGCTGTGCCTGCTGGGCGCGCTCGTTCGCCCCGCCGACGCCGCGGCCACGCGGCTCGCGGTCGTCGCCACGTTCCTACTCGGCCTCTATTGGACGGTCTCGACACTATGGCGCGACGAGGCGGGCGAGTATGGCCGCCGCGCCTTCCGCGTCCAGTTGGGCATCGCGCTGGCCCTGATCGGACTCGTCGTCGTGCTGCCGGCGGTGACGGCGATCGGCTACCGCCATGCGCACAAACCCTGGAACGCCATCCACGACAGCGCGCTACAGATCGAGCTTGCCACGGGGATGCTGCTGCACGGCCAGGACTACTACCGCGCGGCATACTTTCACACGCCGCTGGCCCAGTGGTGGCCGGTCGGACCGCCCAACCCCGCGCTCTACCATACCGACTCGCTGCCGTTCCAGGAGGAACTAACCGTCCCCGCCATGCTGGCCGCCCAGAAGCTGTTTGGCTTCTTCGACGAGCGCATGATCTACCTGGTGTGCCTTGGCCTTGTGTTGGGCATGGCCGCGTCGCTGGCGCGCGCGCCCTCGGCGCGCCTGGCCCTGGTCGCCGGACTGGGGCTCAACCCGCTGTTCGTACCCACCTTCATCGCCGGGCAAAACGACGTGCTGGTGTTGGCCGAGGTCATGGGCGCGCTGCTGCTGGCCCGCGCCGGCCGTCACCGCGCGTCCCTGCTGCTGTTGGGGACGGCGTTGGCGACGAAAGAGACCACCGTGTTCCTGCTGCCCTTCCTCTTGCTCTGGATGGCCGGACAGGCGAAAGTCCGCCCCGATCGTATGGGACTGTGGTGGCTGCTGCGCGCGCTGAGCTGGGTGCTGCTGCCGGTAGCCGTGTTTGTCGGCCCATTCCTGCTGTGGGACGCGCACGCCTTCCTGGACAGCACGGTGGGCTTCGTGGAGGGGACTGTGGCGCACTCCTTCCCCATCCGCGGCCTGGAAGGCTACGGCTTCGCCAGCTTCGTGCTGTTCGGCCGCCTCGTGCGCTCAGACACGTCGTACTGGCCGTTCGGCGTGGTCCAGGTCCTGATTGCGGGGCCGGTAGCGCTGGGCCTGCTGTGGCGGCAGTGGCGCGACAACACGCTCACGCGCGCCATGGCCGGCTACGCCACCGTGCTGTTCCTGATGTACTACTGCGGACGTTTCTTCCACGCCAGCTTCATCGCCTACGCGCTATCCCTGGCCTTCGTCGCCTACTTCAGCGGCGATCATAGCAAGGAGGACGCGCCCCGCGCGCATCTTTCGCTCGACTTCCTGCTCGTGCTGCTCGTCGTGCCGCAATCGTTGGCGCGGCCGGCCACGCCCGCGCTGGCCCTCTACGCCGCCGCCGTGATGGGCGTGCTCGTCCTCTACGCCCTCGTCGACGCCTACACCGACGGCTGGACCGCGGCGGCCTCGGGAGCCCGCGTGGCCGCAGTGTTAGCGCGGCGGAGTTGGCGGCTGCGGCTGGGGCTCGTCGGGGCGTTGCTCACTCTCGTCGTCGCGTGGCCGGAAACGCAGGCCATGCTGATCCGGCGTGCCACACACCCGTGGTACGCCGTGCACGACACCGCTATGCAGGTCGAGGAGGCCATCAAGTTCCTGCTGGCCGGCAAGAACTACTACGCCCAGACGTACGTCCATACGCCCATGGTCCACTGGTACTCCAGCCCGGCCATGGCGGCGGCGCTCTACCATACCGACCGGCCGCCCTTCGGCATCGTGGCCTCGCTGCCGTTCTACCTGCTCGGCAAAGCCCTGTTTGGCTTCTTCGACGAGCGTATGGTCTACCTGCCGCTACTACTGCTGTGCGTCGGATTGCTGCTGCGGCTGCCCCTGCCGCGTGAGTGGCGGCTGGGCGCGCTCGTGGCCGTGCTGCTCAACCCTTTCTTCGTGCCCACGCTCGTCTACGGTCAGGACGACGTGCTGGTGCTGGCGCTGCTCCTGCTCTGCGGCGGCGCGCTCTACAAGGAGCGCTTCGTGTGGGCGGCGCTGTGGCTCGGCCTGGCCTGCGCCACCAAGCATACCGCCGTGTTCATGCTGCCGCCCTACCTGCTGTACGTCGCGGCGCGTCATCACGACGGCGGATGGCGCGCGACGTTCGCCGCGACCTGGCGCGAGGCCTGGCCGGCCGTCGTCGCGCCCCTGTGCGTTTGCGCGCCCTTCCTGCTGTGGGACGCGCGCGCCTTCCTCGACGGCAACGTCGGCTTCCTGGCGGGGACGATCGCGCACAGCTACCCCATCCGCGGCGTCGGGACCTATGGCTTCGGCGCGCTGATCCTGCTGGGCGGCGTCGTGCGCTCACCGAACGCCTACTATCCGTTCACGCTGTGGGAGGCCGCGGCGACGACGCCGCTGCTGGCGCTGTTGGCGCGGCGGCTGTGGCGGGCGCCGAGTGTGCGGACGCTGTTCGCGGCCTACGCTCTGCTGCTATTCGCCGGCTACTTCTTTTCACGCTTTTTTCAAGACAGTGGGCTGGCCTACGCCGTGTCCGTGCTTGTTCTCGGCGCGCTGCTCCCGCACACTCCACGGGTCGCGATTGTCCCCGTCGCCGCCGCGCCGCCGTGGTCCAGCGACGTTTACGTGGACGCCTTGTCCAAGAGTGCGTAGCCTTGCCCGTGAGCGGGCGCCCTGGGCCTGGCCCTAAAGGACCATGGCAGGGGATGGACCTTAAAAGGTCTCTCGGCCGGCGACCCGCGCGCCAATCCCCCGCACCCGCGCCAGCCCCACAGACCCTTCAGGGTCCGTGCCCTGCCATGGTCCTTTAGGGCCAGGCCGCGTCTCAGGGCACAGACCCTGCCATGGTCCTTTAGGGCCAGGCCGCGTTTCACGCTCTCCATGATGCTCCGGCATAAAAGTTGCCGCTGACTGTGCTGCCTGCGTGTGATCGAAAACGTGTAGAAAGGGATATTTGTCTTATGGCTATCAATGTTGAGCTATTGCGCCGTCTCTGCCAGGCGCCCGGTATCGCCGCGCGCGAGGATGCGGTGGCGCGCGTTGTCGTCGAGGAACTCGGCCCGCTCGTCGACGAGATTCGCTCCGACGCGCTGGGTAACGTTATCGCCATCAAGCGTGGACAGGGTGGACCGCGCGTCATGCTGGCGGCGCATATGGACGAGATTGGCTTCATCGTGCGTTACGTCGACGACAAGGGTTTCCTGCGCCTGCACCCCGTGGGCGGATTCGATGGCCGCGCCCTTTTCGCCCAGCGCGTGCATGTGCACACCCGCGAAGGGTCGCTGCGTGGCGTGCTCAACGCCGAGGCTAAACCGATTCATTTGCTCAAGGGCGAGAAGCCTGAGGCGCCCAAGGTGGATGACTACTTCGTCGACCTCGGCTTGCCTGCCGCGACGGTCACGGCGCGCGTGCGCGTCGGCGACATGGTGACGATGGACCGCGCCACCGAGGAGATTGGCGACTGTGTCACCAGTAAGGCGCTCGACGACCGCGCCGGCGTCTTCGTCATGATCGAGGCGCTGCGCCACCTGCGCGCGCACACAGCCGAGATCGTGGCCGTGGCCACGGTGCAGGAGGAGGTTGGCCTGCGTGGCGCGACCCCAGCCGGCTACAGCGTGGAGCCTGACATCGTCGTGGCCATCGACGGTACGCTGGCGCTCGACGTGCCCGGCACGCCGGAGCGCGACGCCATCACATGCGTGGGCGGCGGCGCGGCGATCAAGATCATGGATAGCTCGCTCATCTGCGACCCCCGCATCGTCGAGGCCTTCCGCGACATCGCCGAGCGCGAGGGCATCGCCCACCAGATGGAGATCTTGCCCGCGGGCGGGACCGACGCCGGCGGCATCCAGCGCGTGCGCGCGGGTACCCCCAGCTTCACGCTCTCCATCCCCACGCGCTACGTCCACACCGTCGACGAACTGGCCGCCATGAGCGATATCGAAGCGTGCTACACCCTGCTGGCGCGGTTTCTCGAGCAGGCTCAGGACTTTGGGATAGTCGATAGTCGATAGTCTTGGGAGGGCATATGGCAGGGAAACTGACGGATCGCATCCTGGGGACGGCGCCGTGGCTCGATGTCGCGGGCGCGCGGGTACAGCAGGTCCTGGCGCCCTTGCAAGGGCCGCAAGGGCCGCGCGGGATACAGGACTTCCTCAACGGGACGTGGCTGGGGCACCCGCTGCACACCTCGCTCGTGTCCGTCCCTATCGGCGCCTGGACCACGACCCTGGTATTGGACGCCGCGGGCATGGAGCAGGGCGCCGATCTGAGCGTGCTATTGGGTTTGCTTGGCGCGTTGGGCGCGGCCGCGACGGGCGCGGCGCAGTGGGAGGATACTGGGGGCAAGGCGCGCGGCCTCGGCTTCCTGCACGCGTCGCTCAACGTGAGCGCCATGGCGCTCTACAGCGCGTCGTTGCTGCTGCGCGCGCGTGGTGCGCGTAAGAGCGGCGTGGCCCTCTCTACGCTCGGCTACACGCTCGTCGGAGCCTCAGGGTGGTTGGGTGGTGAACTGTCCTACGACCTTGGCGTCGGCGTCAACCGTACCGCCTTCGAGGAGCCCGAGCCGGTCTGGACTAGGGCAATCGCATTTAAATTCGCTTTAGCGCCACAATTCTCCGTACTAAATAGGAATGATGCGGCTCATCCGGCCGAACATCTCGCAATTGGCCCATACGAACCCGCAACCGTAATTCTACGTGTAACGGTAACGCAATTTATAAGGTATTTCTGTCACACTAATTCCTTGGCTTGGGCCTCCCAATGCCATAGTTATGCTATAATTTAAATGCGATTGCCCTGCGGTCTGGACCGAGGTGTTGGACGCGAGCGAGTTGACGGAGAACGCGTCGCGCCGGGTCATGGCGCAGAGCATCCCCATCATGCTGCTGCGCCAGGGTGAAGAGACGTACGCCATCTCGGCGACATGCGCGCACCTGGGCGGCCCGCTCGACCAGGGCAAGATCGAGGGCGATACCGTGACGTGCCCCTGGCACGGCTCGGTCTTCTGCGTCCGCGACGGCAAGCTGCTACACGGACCGGCTACCGCGCCACAGCCCGCCTACGACGCGCGCGTGCGGGACGGCAGGATCGCGGTACGCCCGCGGGAATAGTCGTGAGCCGTCAGTCACCGCCGTAGGTCGTGGTCGCGCCGCCCCGTCGTGCCCACGGGCCGCAGGGACTGCGGCGGTCCCCATGCATACGTGCGCACCACGCCAGCCGATGCCGCACGGGCCGATAATTCATGAGCCCTGCTCGATCTTGTCCCTGAGTTGTTGGTTGAAGCGGCGTTCCGCGATGGAGAATAGCGGGCTGGTGAGGTAAAGCGGCTTCATCGTGGTAGGATATGATAGAAGGGCATAAAGGAGGGGACGGTGGTAGCTGAAAATACGGATCAACCACAGGTAGCGCGTCCTCAGCCCTATCTCCCACACATCACCTTGCTCGGGCCTATCGCTGTGGGTTGGGCGGTGTGTCAACCGCTGCGGCTGATGGTAGGGCAAGAGGCTGATGGATGGGTTGTGATCAGTGATGACGTGTTTGCCGTCTACGGAGATGGGGCAACAGTAAGCGCGGCCCGTCAGAGCTACATTGTGTCGCTGATCGATTATTATGAGATACTAGCCGCACACGCACACGAGGATCGGTTCGACGCCGATCAGTTGGAACGTTTGCGTTCATACCTACGCCCTCAAGACCGATAGGGCCGCTTGAATGCCCCAACGTAGCGATGACCTTGAAGCTATCCTTCAAAAAAAGGTTTGGCTTCAAAGGCGCCAAAGATCATAGCCCCGACCATCGTTGGTACGAACTGCGTTTGCCAGGTTTGCCAGCCATTCGCACGAAGGTTTCTCATTCTCGTGGCGACATCGGATCGGTCATAGAAGGCAAGATTGCAAGGCAATCGCGCGTCAGAGGCCCCTACTTTCGCGGCATGGTTTCCTGCACGAACAGCAAAGACGACTACTACAAGCAGGTGCAAGACGATCCTTTTCCACCGTGGGACGTACACTTCTGAGTCAAAGCATCCGATTCAAGATCGGCCACCGTCATATTCCTGCCCCGAAGCAACTCGCCCAGCAGCGGATAGACCATCACGCTCATCTTTCCTCCTCGCACGCGCACGACCACGATCCGGCTCTATGCCACCGGTGTACTCGACTTATGGCAAGACCTGTCCTGAGCGGCTGCCCTCCCCGCTCCGCAGGAGCCCGGATGGCAGACCAACGCTGACCGCGGTCGGATGTAGGGGCGCATCGCTACGCAGAACCTGTCCGATTAAAATTACCCGACGCCATAACGATTGTAGGGGCGTATCGCTATACGCCCGGTGATCGCAGACGTGCGTCCTGGCGTTCGTCGGCGTTCACCGTCCATTGGACATCGCTGCGGCGAACGTCGGGCGTATGGTGATACGCCCCTACACCTGCGGTGAGGCCGGGCAATTTTAATCGGATGGGGATTGTATCGCCATACCATCCTGCTGGGTAAAAACATGACAATGCGGGAGCGAGTGTAGGGGCGTATCGCCATACGCCCGCGCGCCCTGTTTGCACTCACCGGCCCTCGCCGAGACGCATCCCTTCGCGCCGCAGTCTGACCGCGATGCCGGCGGTACGCAAGCGCCCCTACGCCCTATTGCAGGATGAAGGGGGCTCGTTTGCAGCCACGGAGCCGCGCCCCCTGGGACCGCCGGCGCCTCGCCGGCCACCGTCGCAGGCGAGTGGTTTGCCACACGTGAGCGCCACCGGCGCAACCGTGGGCCGGCGAGACGCCGGCGGTCCCAGGGGGTACGCTGTCGCAAAGCAACCTCTTTAGGACAACACTATGTACGGCACGCGCCGCCTCGATAGGAACGCCGTGTTGCCCCTGCCGCTACAGTCCACTATCGCGTACGTGCAGGGTTGTGACAGTAGACGTACTATTTACTTCACATTAGGGGAACCGTTCTGCTGATCAGCAGATAAGGCCGATGGAGCTAACCAAGATAGGACGTTAGGGATCTCGAAAGCCAACGTATAGTTATAGTACCCATGGGCTTCTGGTATAGCATCGCCAGTACCAAGATCTATCGCAACATCACCTCCTGTCACCTTCCCCTCACCAGATAGACTAGGCTTACAAACGTCGCCACCGGCAACCAAACTACCACCGATACATGTGGAAAAGCCGCTCAAGTCACTGATCTTGTCTGCTTGATCGTACATGGACCCGGCACTGAAACCACCCGTCGGACTTTGTACTCCTAGACCGCCTGAGATCGTGAATCCTATCGCTCCTTTAGTCGTAGAAACCCCACAAACCGACGCCGTAGCGCCTACAAAGAATCCAACAGCTCCGCTGCCGCATACGCCGGCAGTTGATAAACCTGACGGATCGATACCATTGACAGGATTACCGTTGGCATAGCTGTACCGGTTGAATGTCACCGGATTAGCGGGGTCGAACGGGTACGGGTCGCGCTGGAGGAAGACGCCGGTGGCGGGGTCGTAGTAGCGGGCGCGCAGGAAGACGAGGCCGCTCGCGGCGTCGGTCTGCTGGTCGGTGAAGCCGAACACGCTGCCGGCGCCGCTCACCGTCTGTGCGCCGTAGGCGTCGTAGGAGGCGTGGCCCACAACCGCGCCGCCACTGCCGACGACCAGGCGCGTCGAGCCCAGCGCGTCGGGCAGCAGCGTCTGTAGGTCCGTACCATCGTCCTGGCCCAACAGACCCGCGCCGTAGAGGTAGGTCGTGGTGACGCCCGACGTTCCCTGCTGCAAGACGGTGGGCAGCCCGGCGGCGAGGTCGAGCACGTCGCCCGTGCTCACGCCATCGACCGCGCTGCCAACGCGGGCGTGGTCGCCGTTGTAGGTGTAGACCATGCCGTGCGCGCCCGACGCGAGGCTCGTCAGATAGTTGGCGTCGTCGTAGCCGTAGGTCGTGGTCGCGCCGCCCGTGGTCGCGGTGAGCCGGTTGCCGTCGGCGTCGTAGCTGTAGGTCGTGGCGCCGGCGGCGGTCAACTCGTTCGCCGCGTTGTAGCTGTAGGCGGTCGTGCCGCCCGGCGTCGTCACGCCCCTACGGTTGCCGGCGGCGTCGTACGTGTAGGCCGTCGCGCCGCCCGGCGCCTGCGCGAGGGTGAGCCGGTCGAGCGCGTCGTAGCCGTAGGTCGTGGTCCCGCCGCTGTCGGTCGCCGTCAGGCGGTTGCCGTCCGCATCGTAGGTATAGGCGAAGGTGGCGAGTGTCGCGCCGCCGCGCTGGTAGGTCAGGCCGAGCAACTGGCCGGCGGCGTTGTAGCTGTAGGCCGCGCTGACGCCGTTCGTGTAGGTGATCGCGCTGGTACGGCCGGCGGCGTCGTAGCCGTAGGCCGTCACGCCGCCGCGCCAGTCGGTCATGCCGGCGCGGCGGCCGGCCGCGTCGTAGCTGTAGGACACGCCCGTCCCATCGGCATAGACGACGCCGGTGAGCCGGTTGTCCTCGTCGTAGCCGTAGGCCGTGATGTCGCCGCGCGGGCTGGCGCCACTGAGGCGGTTGCCCTCGGCGTCGTAGGCCGTGAGCGTGCTGTGGCCCAGCGCGTCGGTGCGCGTGATCACATCGTCGCCGGCGTCGTAGCCGAGCGTGGCGGCGCGGCCCAGCGCGTCGGTGACGGCGACCGTGCGGCCGACGGCGTCGTAGGCGCTGCCCGTGGTGTGGCCGCGCGGGTCGGTCACGCTGATGAGGTCGCCCGCTGGCGAATAGCCGAAGGTGATGCCGCGCCCGCTGTTGTCCGTCACCGACGCGATGCACCCGTCGCCGTTGTAGGACAGGGCGAACGCGCGACCGCCTGCCGCCGACACCGTGGTCAGCTGCCCGCCGCCGTTGTAGCCGAGGCTCGTGACATTGCCGTTGCGGTCGGTGATGCGCTGCAATGCGCCGCCGGACGAGAAGTGGTAGACGGTCTGATCCTTGTCCGTCACATCATAGCTGCCGTCGCTGTTGGCGGCGAGCGCGTCGAACTGCCCCGGCGCGGCGGTGTATGTGCCGTCGGGCTGCCCCGTGAAGACGTCGGCGCGCCCCGTGCCGAAGGTGACCTGCACGTATCTTCTCAAAAAGCCGGGGCCAGGAAGACAGGGTCGGCGCGGAGGAGTAGCCGGTGGTAGACTTAAGCACGACGCGGAAGGACTGCCCTGGAACTGAGGACACCCTATGCTTGACGCCCCCGA
>JAABUV010004147.1_pt1 | contig 17588 bp, 25 predicted proteins | sample 5559971 | NCBI WGS metagenome assembly JAABUV01 (sample SAMN10711881, study PRJNA513362) | rock metagenome | isolation source: Antarctica rocks | place: Antarctica: Victoria Land, Knobhead nord | collected 2015-12-19
ACGGCGGTGCTGCGGCGCACGCTGGGCGACGACCCGCGGCGCTGGGCGGGCGCGTCCGCGGAGGCGCAGCTCAAGTATGCGCTGCGCGCCGCCTGGCAGGTGCTCGGCTAGGGTCGGAGGTAGGGCAGGGCGAGGCAGACCCTGCGCTGCGCCGCACGTCACCTGCCACCCGGGCAGCCGTGCCAGGACAGGCGAGGACGGGGCGTGCATTCCTGCAGTCATGCGCATGCGCCGAGCGGAGTGCTGCCGTCCCGGGGGGCGTTGCTGGGCGTGCCCTGCTCAAGCGTGGTGCGAGGGCGTCCAGTGCAACCCACTCGTGGCCGACACCCGTGGGGTGAGTCGAGCCGGCGGCCATACCGACCCGCGCCCGCCCGCCTGCGTCCAGCGCAAGCGCGAGCTCGCGGCCGAGCTGTGGAGCCTGGCGCTGGTGCCGGCCGCGTTCGCGGCCTTCGTGGTCGTCAATGGCGGCGTCGTGGTCGGCGACCGCGCGCACCACGCGCCGGCGGCGCACTGGGCGCAGCCGCTGTACGCGCTGCTGTTCGCGGCCGCCGCTTTTGCGCCCGTGCACTTCCGCCCGCGCAGGCGCGCGCCCCTGGCGCACGCCCGGGTTGTGGGCGGTCAATCAATAAGGCACCTTGAATCGCACATGCTGTGTGTAGCTACCTGGTGTATCCTCGCGCTTGCTGTCGCGCCTCGCGCCTGGCTGTGAGGCGGGCGCTCCAGGAGTTGGATCAGGCGGGCGCTGCCTGCATGCAGGCTGCTGCAGGCGGCGCGGGCGCTCAAGCACGCGGCGCGGGCGCGGCCGCGGCGGCTGGCGCGCGCGGCGGCCATGGCCGTGCTGGTGATCGGCTACGGCATCCGCTACGGCACGCTGGCACACCCGTTCCTGCTGGCAGACAATCGGTGCGCGCGCGGCTGCAGCTGCGCGGGCCATTGGGTAGGGTAGGGTTATAGTTGGGAGGGTAGTGTGCTGGCGCACACGTTCCTGGTCGCAGACAATTAGTGCGCCGCGCCGCGGGGCTGCAGGCCAGAGCGACACAGCCGCCGTGCCGCGCAGCAGTGGGCCGCGCGCGATGCTCAACGGCTGCTGAGCAGGCTCCAGGCACGGACTTGCACTGCTGCGGGTCGGTGTCGGCACGTATTCTGCCACCTGCTGTGCAGGCGTGCAGCGCGGATTGGCGACCTGCATGTAGGACCATTCCGCAACGGCAGTCAGCAACACCCTGCTCCAGGCTTCAAGACAAGAGCTTCCACAACCGGGCTGCGCAGAGCGCTTTGCGCTCCAAGCACACCGCCTGCGCCAGGCAGCCATCGCGCGGCGCCGCGGCGGAGCGTGTGCGCGCGCCGCGCGCGCCGCGCCGAGCGCGCGCCGCGCCTGGTCGCGGGCAGAGTGCTGCGCTCGCCGCAAGCGCAGCCAGAGGATCCGTTTCGCCCGCCTGCAGGGCGACATGCCGCCGCCTGGGTTAGGGTAGGGTATCAGAGCGGTATAGGGTGATGCGCGCAGGCACTACGCGTTCTACATCTGGAAGGACGTGTTCCAGGCGCACCCGGCGGCGCGGTACGCGCTGGCGCCGCTGTACGCGTTCGCCGCTTGGTCGCTGGGCGAGGCGCTGGCCGGCGGCCCGCGGCCCGGCCTCTGGGCCGCCGGGCTCGCCGCGTGCGCCGCCGCCGTGCTCGTGCCCGCGCCGCTCGTCGAGTTCAGGCGCGCGATGCAGCACAGCTGTCGACACCGGATGTGTCTGCGCCGCGAGGCAGCGCACACCTTGCCTGGCGGCTGAGGCTGCACCATCTCATAGCCTGCGCACTGCAGGGCTCGCGCCCTGGCTTGCCGCTGTGCGGCGCGCGCACACAGAGCTCACCAGGCAGGCGGGGGTTGCATGTTGCGACCCATGCAGGCTCCGTGCTGTCACAGCTGCTGGCCAGGCTGGGAGAGAGGGCCAGGTATGATCGAGAGCAGCAGCATGAGGTGTGCAGCGCTCGGCCTGTGCAGGTGCCCTGCGCTCGCAGGCTCGGCGGTCAGGCGAGCGGGGCCGCTGCCAGGCTTGACTGCAGCCTTGTATTGCAAGGCACTGGTGGGTTGAGCGGCCTGCCCGGGTGCGCCAGCCCTCAGCATGCACAGCATGACCCTGAGTACGGCTCCCGCTCGCGCTGCAGGTACTTCACAGTGCCGGCGGTGCTGGCGGCGCTGCATGCGCGGCCCGCGAGCCGGCCGGAGCTCCTGTGGACGGCGGCGGCCTTTGCAGTGGTCAACGCGGCCACCATCGCCCTGTTCCTGTTCCGGCCCTTCCGATGGCCGGACGGGAGCATCGCCCGGTTCATGTGGTGATCGAGCAACCCCATGCGGGGATCACGACCGAAGCGCAGTGCACACTTTCATGCAACAGCAGGCAGCATATGCGTTTCAGTTGTTGCGGCGCTCGTCTGTCTGCTGCCTGCAGGTGGGTGTGCTAGCCTCTGCAAGTAGTCAGTTGCGCTGAATGGCAAGTTGCCTGCCCTTCATGTGCGGCGCACATTGTGCGCAAGCAGGGCTGTGTACCAGAGCATGCGAGCTGGACAGTGGCCAGGCTTACAGCACCCGTGCTCGCTGAAACGGAACGCAGCATCAAACATACAGGCAGGTTTGCACAGAAAAGAGCAATGCTGGCAGCCTCACCAAAACTTTCCAATAATGCTCAGACGACAAGAAAACTTCAAGCTCAAAGTCCTGCACGCATGCGCACACAGACAGTGGCAGCAAGTGCAGGTAGAAGCAGCATGCCAGCAAGTCCGGGGCAGAAACACGCCTGCTGCGCGCAGGGTTTATGCCGGATCACTCCGCGGTGTCCATTGCAGCAACCACAACAAGCATACACAACATTCACAGTGCAGCGAAATGTTCAAACTTATCCACCACCAAAGAGGTCTCTGTACGGCTTGTCAAGCATGGCGCATGAGCATGCCGCCAGCTGTCTGAGTACGGCCTCCTGCCCTCACTTCCCCGTGCCTCTATGCACACCCCTCGGCCTTTCAGACCCCTCCCCCAGGTCCACATGACGAATACAGCATGCGCTGCGCTCTGCAATGTATGCTTGCATGTCCACATGCTCTGCACAGCATGTCCCTTGCACATTGCCCCTTTCCTGTCGGGCATAAGTGGACTCCCACATGAGAGGTCCCAGTTGCGCAGCCTGCCGGCTCTGCTCGCGTCCGAGAGCAGGAACACATTCTGATGCATCAAGCGGCCTCCCACACCCCTTGCCTTTCAACACTTCATACGCACGAGGCAATCGGCTGGTGTCGGTGTTCTTGCATGGCAGGCAGCGCAAGTGCGTACGGGACGGTCGGCACACCCATGCCCGCCCCATCGCCCACATCCCATTCCTCCCATATGCTACGTTGGAACCATACAGCAGAATAGATGCTAGCCACCTGGAAAGGGCTGCCAAGTGCGGTTCCCACTGACCTCTAAACCTGTGCCAACACCAACACCAGGACACACCGGCTCCCACCCCGCACAACCCCCATGTGACTGCTGCTATACATGACTACAATGCTGACACCTACCCGTGGGCACGCTGTTTGGGCGAGCTGCCCGTGCCGGCGCGCGAGAGGCAGTGTGTGCAGCATTACACCCATGCAATACAGGCCACAGGGTCGAGCAGGCAGCTCCAAGCAGCCCTGGCGCTGCCGCTGCGGCCGGCCTCTGTGGAGCTGTAAACGTCACCGCATTGGTTCCCCGCTCGTGCCGGATCCCGCCACTGGTCAGCGGGGGAGCTGCGCCTGTGCCCTAGCGGCCCGACGCCTGAACCTAGGTATGGACTCAAGGGCCTTGCTGCGAAGCCGCAGCCGGACGGAAGGGAACAACCAACTCCATAAGCAGCCTGTCAAACAGCACAATCCCCTGCACGCATGTGCGTACCCAAAATCTTGCCCCAGGGGCGGCCCCAGCACACCTACCTACGCACACGCAGACCCTCAAAGACGCGCGCGCGCCGCAGACACTATACACGCTCATCAACAGCCCGGGTCAGCCTAGCGCTACCGCGCTGGGACAACCTAGCAGAGTCTGCCTCAGGCGCAGCGCTGCTACCGCACGTGCAACGGCAGGGTTACGCCACACGCCGGGATGAGGCTGGACCCTAAACGTCGGGCGCAGCTCAGGTCTCGGCACGCAGCTACCCTACCCTGTGTTGCAGCCGGCCTGCGCGTAACTCTTCGGGACAGACATGGGAAACAAACTAAACAAAGGGGGGTGCTGCAAGGTCTGTTACCAGCTTGTTGAGGGCCACGCTAGCCAGCAATCAATACAGCCAAAGGGAGCACTGACAGATGCGCGCGCTCGCTGCCCAGAAGCTGCACCGTTAAACCACCCAGGTCCCCATGACTGCCAGCGAGGCACTCCATGCACCTGCAGCAAAGCGCTGGGTGCCTGGCGCAGCCAAAGGTAGGGTATAGGGTTGGCATGCAGGCGCGCCATGCGCAGCAGCCCCAGGCCGCGCAGCCCTCACTTGCTGGGGTAGGCGGGCGCTCCCCAGGCCGCCCTTTCCTGGCGGGCGCAAGAGGCGGCACTCACAGGCGGTGTGCGGCCAGGACGCCCTGCATCAGCGCGCCCAGCGCGGCGCTGCCCCACACCTGCAGCAGCAGCGGGCGCACCGCGCTTGCCGCGCGGCACAGCTGCGCGCGGGCAGCGGCGGCGCGTCAGAGCACTTCACCCTCGGGCCGGCTTGGCAATGCCGTCGAGCTTGCGGCACTCGGCAGGGGCTGGTGGAGCACTGACAACATGGTCTCTCAGGTGCAATTCGTGTCGGCCTCACTTCAGTCACCGTGTCAGACCGCCACCTCGGACACCGTGTACTTCCGCGCCCTCCCTCCAGTGCCAAAACAAGCACCTAAATCAAAGCACACGCGCGCGCCTTGGGCGCGGAGGCCGCCGCATGCAGCGCCAGGCAGGCCGGCACGCCCCAGCGCCACAGCGTGGCGGGGCTCAGGCGCATGAGCACGGCCGCGCAGCAGGACAGCCCGGCGTCCAGCAGCGCGCCGCCGGCCCAGGGCGGCTCCGCGGGGCCGACGGGCAGCGCGGCGGCGAGCGCGATGCAGGCGACGGCGCGCACGGCCGCGGCCACCACCGCGCCGCTCAGCGGGTCGGCAGGCCTGCGCCAGGGTGCGCAGCTGGGTGTCAGCAGGCGCGCGCGCCGCGCAGGCTCCTGCGGCGCCGCAGGGTTTTGCGTGGACCCTGACCTGCCAATCGGGTTCCCGGAGGGTCGCAGGCGCCGGCGGTCGCGCCTGCACTGGCGGCCGGCACAGGGGCATGCGTGGTGTCTGTGGGCCCGCGTGCGGCGCACCAGGCAGCCTGATACGGGGCGGGCGGCAGCCCCCCGTGCGCGCGCTGCAGCATCCGCGGCGCCCAGCGAGTCCACGCCTGCGCAGCGGAGCACGCCCAATCACCCACGGTGCTTGTCAGCAAACCGTTCGCACACTGTTGCCGGTCTGAACGGCCCTGACATGTGGGGGGACGGGCGCTCCGCTCACGTCTGCAAGACCCTGCACGAGGCATGGGCGCAGCATGGCTGTGCCCGCGAGCTGTGCGCGCAGCGCTGGCCTGCACCCTATCATGGCCCCGTGCGCTCAGGGCAGGGCCATGCATAAGCAGTGGACGCGCCTGCGTGCACGCGACCAGCACGCTCACCGCCCGGATGCCCAGCCAGTCATCGCCGGCGGCATTGCCGGGCTGCGGCGCATTCCCAAAGCGGCCGTTCACCCGGCGCACCTGCGTGGCACCGCTGCTGTTCAAAGGCAAGGTAAGTCCCTCCCCTCCCCTAAGCTTATGCTCTTCAGGTGCAAACGTCCCCCCCGCCCCCCCCCCCCCCCCACCCCAAATAGCGTCTTGCTTCGCCTGCATGTCACAGGCGGCTTCGCTCTGCATGCAGAAGCTCGTCACAGGCAATGGTCCAGCTTAGATAACGAGGCACTGCCACCACATGCGAGCCCACTTGCAAACTCGCGGCAGTTCACACCTTGGCACGCCGGCCATACAGCTGCATTGCGCCGGTCGCCTTTGCGGCAGCAGGGTCCTCTTCAGGGCCGGCGCCGCGCGAGGCCGCGGCGCCAGCGCGCGCATCCGCCGGTGTTACCTTTGCATGCACGCCCTTCCGTGTGCCCTCGGCGGTGTATTCCTGGCCAGCCTCAAAACTGCAGCCAGCTGGCGCGCTGTCGGCGCGGCCAGCCGCAACCTTGAAATGCCACATGTCGATACGGGCGCGGCCGCTGCGGAGGCCAGCGCTGCCCTGCTGCCCGTGGAAGCAGCACGAGGGTGAGCCGGCGGGCGCCTGTGCGGCCGCGGGGCTGCGCGGGCTCGGCAGCGGCGAGGCGGAGCTCGGCGGCGTGTCGGCCAGGTGGTGGCGCAGCACGCAGACCGGCGACGCGCCGCCCGACACCGCCCTGCGGCCCCCGGCAGCATGTTTGTATCAATGCATGCAACCTGCCGGCACAGAGCCTTGATAGAGACCTTAAGCAAAAACCCACATCCATCCTTCGGAGGATTTGAAAAAGGGGCAATGTGTTTTTTACATCAGGTGCTGCTCAACATAGATAGGGCGCAAGCGCAGCATGTGCCATCCACCGCGGAGGGGGTGGGCAGGAGGCAGCGCAAACGCAGCACACCCGCTGCTGCCGCGCTCCAGCCGTGCAGCGCGCTCCCACATGGCCGCCGCGGCTGCGCGGAGAGGCGCGGCCGCTCGCCGCTCGTCCTCGCTTTCCGCGTCCTCCTCGCTGGGGCCGCGTTCGCTGCATGACACGTCGTCCACCGTGTAGCCGTCGCTCAGCGCATCCGCCTCCGGCCGCGCCCACACCTCCAGCGGCAGCACTGGCATCCCGCTGCAGCGCAGCGGCGCAGGCTTCTCTGCCGCGGGAGGCGCGGGGCGGCTCGGGAGGCCAACTAGCAGGGGCGATGGCTCCCAGCAGCAGCGCAGCGGCACGCATGGCCCATCAACGCTGTCCAGCGGTGCCTCCCAGACGTCTGCTGGCAGCGGCGCGCTCAGCTTGCGCAGCGCGCTGGCCCAGGCCGCGCCATCGTGCGGCGCGGCCGCCGGCAGCGGCTGGCAGAACAGCGGCAAGGCTTTTAGCAGAGGGTCGGCCGCACACATGACGCCTGCGCGCTCGGGGCCGGAGCGTGAGTGCCTGCAGCAGCTGGCCTGGCAGCCGGGAAGGCGAACGACTGCCTTGTCCCAAGGCGGCAGCTCACGCTGCTGCTGCCCCCCTTTCGTCCGCTGGGCGTGGCACTGCGCTCCTAGCACCGCTCTGTGCATGTGGCAGCGGGCAGCAGGCGCACAAGGTTCACAAAGTTTGTCATTATGCGCGAGCGGTTACGCCCACTGGCATCCTCTGACCCGACTCAGTGGGTCAGGGGCGGTACCAGGTTGAAGGAGAAGCTAGCTCTCTCCTCTGAGTGCTCCAGTGGGTGCGACGCACCGCGCGCACCTCTGGAAGCAGGGCGCCCAGCCATATGATCATTCATCTTACAGTGTCAATGAACAACCAACCAGGCTGCGCAGGCCATCCAGCCCCCACACAGGATCCGCCAGGCGAGGTTCAGGCGTAGGTTTTGAACCTCCAGGCTCGCAAGGTGCAGGAGGCAATCTGCAGCTGTCCTGATAATGTATGGTACCATGCACCCCACCGCAGGCTGTGCCGCAGAGCGTACAACCCAGCCAGGCACAGAGCAGCAACCAACCATATGAGCTCTTCCGCAAAGAGGCAGCAAGGCGCTGCGCCCAAAGACGTGCCACACTGCCCAGCAGGAATGACAGCGCTTCTCAACAAGCCTGCATGCATCGTCTCACTTCAGACGTGATCAAGGACACAGCCTACGTGCACTTTGCCTAAGTCCCTGTGGGGCAAAACCGCTCACATGCACTTGCAAAGAGGCAGGCCTGTGCTGCTGTGGCTGGCGCGCCGCCTAAGCTGTCGTACAACGCGCGGCATGGCCTGACACCGCACTAAGACTTTTGTCAGTGACAAACAGGCAAGGCTTGCCCTGGCAGGCCGCCCATCTGCGGCACTTCATGCAAGTCATGGCAGCTTGCGCGCAGCACAGCAGCAGACGGGCTGCGCTCGTCAGCAATTTCGCATCATACACAACAGGATGGCGAGTGCAGCACAGGCCTGCTGCGACCGGCCATGCGATTGACAATGCCCACAAGCACATCATGGGTACCACTATGGCAAGGACACCCAGGACTGCAGCTCGCACAGTGTCCAGAGTGGCCAGCAGGAGCCCCAACGCGGCGACGGGCAGTGCCGCAGCCAGCACATGTGCCACCCGCCAACACACATAGTCTGCTTAGCAAGCTGCTCCAGTGGGGAATCTCCGGTGCATGCTTCGGAGCATCCCCAACCCCCCAGCATGCCTGCCCCAAGTATGCCTGCCCTCCAGCATGCCTAGTCACAAGGCATTATCCCTCACCCAGGATCATGCGATCCGTCACCCAGCATGCCCACTCTGGCGCGCCACCCCAAAGCATGCACGCCCAGCATGCCTACCCCAGGACACGCCCGCCAGCCCCGCATTGCCAACAGGTCAGGGCGCGCGGAGCCAGCAGGAGCGCCAGCACAGCGCAGCGGAGCGCCGCGCCCGCCGCCCAGCATGCACCTCAGGGGGCGCGCGCGGCGCTGCGCCGCCCATCACACCAGGACGCAGCGGCCCCAGCAAGTCGCCGGGCAGCGCCGCGCCCAGCGCGCGCGCCGCGCTCCGCCCCCATCACACCAAGACGCGGCGAGCAGCAGCGGCCCCAGCACGGCGTCAGGCAGCGCCACGTCCAGCAACCCTAACCCCTACCGCCCATCACACCAGCATGCGGGCGAGCAGCAGCGGCCCCAGCACGGCGTCGGGTAGCGCGGCGTCCAGCACGCGCGCCGCGCGCGCGCCGACGCGCGGCACGCGGCGCAGCGCGCACGTTGCGCAATGCTTGATGCCGTGCGCCACGCCGCACGCCAGGCTCAGCCCGAGCGCCACTTCCAGGAAGCGCTTGCGCAGATGGTGCCTGGCGCCGGCGGCACGCATTCAAGCCCAGCGCGCGCCTGGCCAGCCCGGCCCCTGCTCAGGCGCACTGCCCTGCACACCGAACTGCCGGACACCAGGATGCTTGCTCAGGCAGCGCCTGCCGGGCAGCGGGCGTCCTAAGAAGAGGCGACACGCCTGGGTGCCCATGGCCCTGCCCGGGGGCGCATGCCACACGCGGGACCCCGAGCATGACGTGAGCAGGCGAGCTGCCCAAGTCGTGCACGTGGACGTTGGTTTGTTTCGATGATGGGGGCGCCAGCGAGCGGGGGTACCCCCTCGCCACCGCGGGGTACGCAAGCGTGCGTGTAGTTACACCTATAACCCTATACCCTACCCTGCATGATGACACCAATGTCCGCGGCTGCCGGGCAGCGTGCGGCCCGCGCCTGACCTTGGCGCGGCTGTACGCGTCCAGCAGCACGTTAGGCGCGACCAGCACGCCATCCTCGCCCGCGCGCAGCAGCCGCTCAGCCAGCAGCTCCGCGGCCGCGCGGTTGAAGCCCAGCGGCTCGCGCACCACGCCCGACAGGCGCTGCTGCGTCGCGTCGCCCAGGCTGTGGACCGTGCCTGCGCGGACGCCGGGCAGCGCTCGTGTCCTTGCACTGCCTGCCGCTCAGCTTCTGTGCAGAGCTCAGATGCAAGCCGTACACGATGTTTGCAGGCTGCGCACCGTGCATAGGCTGGCACAATGAGTGTGCGGTGTGCGGGAGACCTTGCTTCGCAACAAGCTGGAGCGGGCTGGCAGCTGCAGTGTCAACCCCCAGTGCCCGTGCCACGCTTGGTGCTCGAGGTAGCTGCCGCGTTCCCGAAGCCTATTTTCATGTAGGTAGGTTCAACCTGTGGAACCAGACGGCATACAGGGGGGGCGTGCCTGACACCGCACCCTTCAGCTCAGCTTGCCTCGCATCGATGGCGCGCTCCAGCATTTCCAGCCAGCTCTCCCCGACCTTCTCGCCCTCCTGGCTCCTGTGAGCAGGCAGGTGCAACTGCTATGTATGTTCAGCGTGAGCTTGGTTGCGTTGCATTGAATAGCATTGCGTAGCAAGTCACTTGAAATGCAGGCTGGTGAGGTGCGCACTTATTTGGGGAGTGGTGGTGTTTTGAACTTGCGCTGCTGTTGCACTGCCCACGCGTGGGTGGCTTGCCACCATTGTCGGCTCCCCTGCTGAGTGAACTCATTCTCACGTCATCAAGGCCGCTCCCTGTTACAAGTCACTCTGCAATGAGAACGCAGTGCGTTCAACACAAACTATCTGCATACTCTGTGCCAGCCTGTGTGTGACGCGCTCTGTTAGTGCATGCTGTCCCACTCGATCAGTTGCTAAATCTTGTGCCTTCCATACCCCCCATGAATGCCAGCATTAAGGGGATTGGAAGGAATATAGGTTTGCTCGGGACGTGACCTCCTCTCAGACTCTGACGACATCACTCACTTCATCATACCTGCGCAGCGATGTTCACGCAGGGGCTTAGCACACTGCCAGGGCAGCGTGTGTCAGCCTGCGGGCCCACATGCAGCCGCGCCTTTCCCGTCGGCCCGCGCGGCCGTGCGGCCACACACGTTGTCTGTGTGGCAACGCCAACGCGCCCGCCGACTACAAAACCAGCCAAGCGGTGCTCCCCCTTTGCCAAACAAGGAATTTGCAGGGGGAGGCTGTGTGACGTGTGGCCCCGCGCTAACGCAAGTGGTGCTGCGACACCTTTGCAAAGCGGTTTGCGCCCTTTGCAGACTGCGTTTCTTGCAAGTTCTGCTGTGCCGCAGCTCAGTGAGCACCAGTCACCTTTCTGTTAAGGGCGCGCATACTTGGCGGAAACTGAAAAGAACACCACACAAGCTTTTGCAGCGTCTATTCACTCAGCAGGCGCGACGCTGTGAGCCGTGCACTCCGGCTGAGGCGCTCGGACGCCAACTGGCTTTGGGCTCGCGCAGGAGCAAGGTGGAACTGCTGAAGGAGGACTCGGACTACCTGCGCCACCCGCTCATGGAGGAGCTGGTCAGCGAGGCGACCAACATCAATGAGGAGGCGGCGCAGCTGATGAAGTTCCACGGCAGCTATCAGCAGGACGACAGGGAGCAGCGCGGCGCCGGCAAGGTGAGCTGCGATAGGCGAAGAGCCTTGTGCGGGGTGATAGAACCCGCGCTTTAGGCCTGAGGATGTGCACAAGCGCAGACGCCAAACCTCTGTCCTACAGCGTTGTCGACTGTTGTCGAGTTTCTGACTGTTAAGCTCACATTGTGGTCGCTGACAGCTGTTCTGGCGTCCAGGGCAAGGCGTACATGTTCATGATGCGGACAAAGCAGCCGGCCGGCCTGGTCAGCAACCAGCTGTACCTCACCATGGACGACCTGGCGGACCAGGTGCGCTGCCCGGAGCGCTTGCCGCTCCAAGCTCGGGCCTGCACCGGGCCTGCAGCTGCCAGCACCAGCGCCCCAACTGCTGTCTAGCCGAGCACACTCGCCAAGTAAGCACAGGCACAGGCGGGTGTGCAAGGCTGAGTGCCGCTGTTGACGAGCATACTATTTTTATACGGCATGGCGCCGCGGAAGCAAGGCCGGACAGCGCCAGCAGGAGCATGCGGCGACGCGCGTGCTGTGCGCGCGCAGTTTGGCAACGGCACGCTGCGGCTCACGACGCGCCAGACGTACCAGCTGCATGGCGTGCTGAAGCAGGACTTGAAGTCGGTGTTCTCCAGCGTGATCAAGAACATGGGCAGCACGCTGGGCGCCTGCGGCGATGTCAACCGCAACGTCCTGGCGCCGCCGGTGCGCCCATGGCGCCCTGCCCGTCGTCCGGGGAACGGGGACCATGGCGTCACGGAGGTTGGACACGGCGCAGCTGGCCATTTTGAGCCTGGAGCCGTCCCCGTTAAGGCCTGTAGCATCGTGGCTGCGCTCACCACGTCACTGCTCGCTGTCTTGAGGCATGGCATGAGAAGGAAGGGATTGATTGGCAAGCCCATGGATGTAGTTGACATCAGCGTGCGCGCGCGCGCGCAGGCCCCGTTCACCGACCGGCCGGAGTACTCGGAGTGCGAGCGGCTGGCGGAGCAGCTTGCGGACCTGCTGGCGCCGCAGTCGGGCGCGTACTACGACGTGTGGCTGGACGGCGAGAAGTTTGTGTCGAGCCAGATCGAGGTGGGCTGGCGCCGTTGGGCGCGCGCGCGCGCCGGGGGGCTGCAGCGTACCGGGCTGTGCGGCGCGCTCGCCGCCCAGGGAGGGTGTTGAGCACAGCGTCGCGAATGCGCCTGCGCATCGTGTGTTCTGGGGTGGGGCAGCAGGTGGGATGAAGAGGAGGCGTGCAGGATGGCGATTGAAATTGATCGAATTGAGCACCTGGGCACAGCAACGTTCCGGGCAGGTTGTTGCAGGTGTAAAAGGTCGGTGACCGGGACAGGCGGCTTGAGCAGCCGCGCGCGCGGCGCAGGACCCGGTGGTGACCGAGGCGCGCGCATTCAACGGCTTTGGCACCAACTTTGAGGGCTCGCCGGAGCCGATCTATGGCCAGCTGTTCCTGCCGCGCAAGTTCAAGATCGCAGTCACCGTGCCCGGCGACAACAGCGTGGACCTGCTCACCAACGACCTGGGCATCGTGGTCATCGCCGACGAGGCCGGCGCCGTGCTCGGCTACGACCTGCTTGTCGGCGGCGGCATGGGCCGCACCAACAGGCGCGCGCGCCCCTGGCCCTGCTTCTTCCAAGCTCTTGTCGCGTGTGCCCTTGCGGAGGCGCGTCTGCTTATGCTGCCGCAGAGCTTACAATAGTAATATCGTTATACTCGCACTCGTAAGCAAGCAATTGGATGTCTGTTTTAAGCATTAGCATGATACCGGACGTTGGCAGGCTGGGCGGCGGATCGTCGCGCTTTTTTGCGCGCAGGAATGCGGCGACGTACGCGCGCCTGGCGGACGCGCTGGGCTTTGTGGCCAAGGACGACATTCTGCATGCGGTCAAGGCGATCGTGGCGACGCAGCGCGACTACGGCCGCCGCGACGACCGCAAGATGTCGCGCCTCAAGTACCTGGTGGACGAGTGGGGCCTGCCCAAGTTCCGCTCGGTCGTGGAGCAGTACTACGGCAAGAAGCTGGAGCCGTTCCGGTGCGGCGTGCTAGGGTTTAGGCTTGGGTGGCAAGAAGCTGGAGGCGTTTTGGTGTGGCGCTCTAGGGTTAGGGTTGGGTGCCAGGAAGCTGGAGCCTTTCCGGTGCAGCGCGCCGCCGGCCCGCGCGGACGCCGCTCCCACCTGGTGTTGGGGTTAGGGTCAGGGCATGGACGTGCGCGCGCGCGCGCGCCGGCTGCGCGCGCGCCGGCTGCGCGCGCGCCGTTTTTGCGCATACAAGGATCGTTGGCTGCAGCTGAATGTCAGCTGTGAGTGCAGGCCAGGCGACGCCGCTCTACCTGGAGTATGAGGGCCGGCTTCTGATGGACACACGACCATGGCAGGAAAGCGCACCATACCATGGTGCTGCGCGGATGCAGGTTCAGTGCGCCGGTGCATCTGGTATGGCGCACACTGGCCTGGCTCGATGTGTAAATTGGCGTGCTCTGCCGCGCAGGCCGCTGCCGGCGTGGGAGTTCAAGGACTACCTGGGCTGGATGGAGCAGGGCGACGGCAAGCTGGCCTACGGCATCTTCATTGCCAACGGCCGCCTGAAGGGTGCGCGCCGTGCCGGCTGGCCCGCTCCGGCCTCCCGGGGCACCTTGCTTGTGGCGCTCACGGCGGACTGGTTCCACAGGGTGGGGAGGCAGTGGTCACCTGTGTGTACTGGCCCAATTGATGCAGGGATTGTCTGCTGTCTCAAGCTACTGGCCATTTCCGGGGCACGAGGCCCGCCTCAGTGAGGCGCCGCTCAGACTCTGGGCGCCCAGGCTGATGTGCCATGCGCCACATGCCTGCGCGGCTCCAGGCTTCCAGAACTAATAAAGTTAAGATGATGGGCCGGCTGCCAGCGTGCCCGCCTCTTTGTCTTCAACCACACTAATCCTACCGCATGCTGCCTTCTAATCACCCCAACCACACCGCAGGCGAGGTGAAGAAGGCGCTGCGCACGGTCATCGAGCGCTACGAGCTGCCCGTGCGGCTGACGGCCAACCAGAACCTCATCCTGACCTGCATCGACCCGTCCTGGAAGGCCGACATCCTGGGCACGCTCACGGCCGCGGGCGTCAGGTGCGCGGCCCCGCGCGCCGGCCGGGCAGCCCAGGGTCTGCCAGTGGGCTGGGGTCTGAGAGCAGGGTTTGTGTGATGGACTCTGTGGCTGCCGGAGGGCGGGACGGTGCGGCAGGCCTTTAACCCGATGCATTGAGTAGCCAGGACCTGCCGGAGCAGAGACACGAGCACGGGCAGCGTGAGGGCCCTGCGTGCCCCTTGTTGGGCGCCGCTGCGGACGTCCCGTGAATGTCCACACCATGAAGCGGGCGCTCGCCTGGGTTAGGGTAGGGTAGCCCGGGGTTACGGTGTCCCTGCTGATGCCGTCCGGGCCCGGCGTGCGCAGGGACGTTGTGGACCTGGACAGCATGGAGCGCACGAGCATGGCGTGCCCCGCGATGCCGCTGTGCGGCCTGGCGGTGACCGAGGCCGAGCGCAGCCTGCCGGACATGCTGCCGCGCCTGCGCGCGCTGCTGAACGGCATGGGCCTGGAGGACCTGGACTCGCTGGTCGTGCGCATGACCGGTGCGCGCCGGGCTAGGGTGAGGAGCGCGCCGAACTAGGGCATCTGGCCCTGATCCAGCGCCTACTCCAGCACCTTTCCCAACGCGCGCTGCTGAGCATCAGCAACCCAGGACACTGTAGAGCGGCGGGCACACTTGATATGGTCTGCATGCGAGCGAGATGCGCCGATTTATGGGGGCCACTGTGGAGGCACTGCCTGCGGTCCCGTCGGCCAGGGCTAGTCCGACGCCGGAGCTGCAAAGCGTGCCCAAAAGGCGCCCCCGGGCCGGTCAAGGGCGCCCGTGGCTGCTCCAGCATCGGCGGCAGCAGCGCGCAGCGGCGCTGACGCGCGCGCGCCGCGCGCGCAGGCTGCCCCAACGGCTGCGCGCGGCCGTACATGGCGGAGCTGGGCCTGGTCGGCGACGGGCCGAACAGCTACCAGCTCTGGCTGGGCGGCTCGCCCAACCAGACGCGCCTGGCCGAGGCCTTCCAGGACCGCGTCAAGGTGCAGGTGCGCGGCCTGATCAGACGCGCCCTGATCAGACGCGCCTGATCAGACGCGCCCCTTATCAGGCGCGCCTGGCCGAGACCTTCCAGGACCGCGTCAAGGTGCAGGTGCGTGATGCAAGCTGTTGGCAGGGCATTCCCCTGTGGATGGCCCGTGTCTTTCCCAGCTGGCTGCAGAAGGCCCCGCCACGCGCGGGCGAGCTCTGCAATGTGGGCGCCTGGGTTACGCGGTAGCGGCCCTGCAAGCGAGCGGCGGCTGCGCTCCGGACGGGGAAGCACTGCAGGCGCTGCATTCTCTCGCCAGCCTTTTTATGGGCTTAACACACCCGCCTCCCAAAATAGGCGGCTGCAGCTGTGGCGCTCCGGGCGGGCAGGCGCTGCATGCTTGCCAATCTGCGGGAGAATTTTGACACGCCCCCCGGAACAGGCCGCTGCAGGTGTTGCGCTCCTGCTGCAGCTGCTGCAGGCTGACCCGCGCGTGCGCGCGCGCGGCAGGACCTGGAGAAGGCGCTGGAGCCCATCTTCTTCTTCTTCAAGCAGCGGCGGTCCGCGGGCGAGCCGTTCGGCGACTTCTGCGCGCGCGTCGGCTTTGATGCGATCCGGGACTACACAAAGGTGGCTCACAGCGGCTGCCGCGCGGGCCGCGCCCGCCGCGCGGGCCGCGCCCGCCGCGTGCTGTGCAGGGCGCTAGGGGTATTAGGGTGTCGCACCGTGTGAGGTTGTGACGCCCCACTGGCCAGCCGGGCCGCATGCTGGTGAGTGCTGCATGTTTGCCGGCGGTGCCCGCCGTGGGCCGCACGTGGGGCTGCGAGCCACACAGTTGCTCGGCCTGGCAGCGTGTGAGCAGCATACCTTGTCTTAGGTGCCAAGCTGGCGGCTGCTGGCGGGCAGCAGTTTTGTTGGGTGGGGAGCTAGGGTGATGGCTAGTAAAGGGGTCAGGGCAACACCCTGCGACGCTCCGCCGCTGACGCGGACCCGGCGCCGTGCGCAGGGGTACGTGGCGGAGGCTGAGGCGGGGTCGCTGCCGACAGTTGCGGTCGCGCACGACGTGTACGCGGCGCTGCAGGCCACGGCTGCCGCGCAGGGCAAGAGCGCGACGCATCTGGCCACAGAGGCGCTGCGGCACTACCTCGCCTGACTCGCGGCGGGGCTGGCGCTCGCGCTCGCGGCCGCCGCGCTGCTGCAGGCCTGGCTGGCCTGAGGGCCGGCGCTCGGCGCTGACAGGCCTTTGTGGAGGCACAGGAGCTGCCGCCCAGGCTCTTGTGGCTCGAGGGTCGGCGCTGGGCGCTGGGGCTCTGCAGCAGCACCAAGGTATGAAGTTCACGGACGTGTTAGACAGCTGCGGCGTCTGTGACCCAGGCGGGCGTTGAGGCAGGCTGCAGCGGACATGGCCTGCAGCTGTGGGTGTGCTGCCTCGGCGCCTGGCCTGTGCTGTTGGCACGCCGCGGCTCATGCCTGCGGGGCTGGCGGCTTGCGCCTGTGCGTATCGCCCCACATAACTGCGCCGTAGGGCGAATGGTGTTCTGGCTGTGACCAGGGTGGGTGAGTGTCCTGGCTGTGTAGCCTTGGTGGATGAACACATTGGCCCTGAAGTTGAAAGCCACTAACACCTGTGCTTGTTAGACGGGCATGCGGTTGAACCGTTAAGACACTGCCACTGAGACGTGCGTTGAAGCCTGTCTGTGTCCAGGAAATGTTTCTGTGTGTCTGCAGCAGTGAAGCTAGTGTTTAGAAATTCATCAGTGAAAGTAGAAGGTGCCTGGTGACTTGTGGCAGTGGACGTGGCAATGGGCGGTGGCATTTGCATGGATCTTGCATGTGTCAACTTGGCTGTTACGCTAGACTGTGAAATGCTGTAGTGCACAGCCAATGTTATTTACATCAGTTGCTGACGCGTGAAGATGTCATTGTCACTACACATGGATTTGTGGTACGCACTGGCACATCGGTGCATGGGACAGACCGCGCTGGCGACAGACATGTGGTCTCCAGCTTCAGCACAGAGTGCCATATCACAATGATCACATGCACAACACACGGCTGCAGGCGGCGCGTCCTGCTCGTACTTTACACAGAACCGTGCAAATCTGTATGCAGAACACACCGCTGGCTGCGGGCTGCGGCGGCGCGTTCTGCTCCTCCACTCCACACGACAGTACATTCCAGCGCAGCAACTACATGCGGAACATGCCAGCGGCTGTGGACTGTGGCGGCGCTTCCTGCTCCTCCTGTACATATCACAATACATGCGGGCGCAGTGGCTACATGCGGAAAACACCAAACGCCGTATGTCGCGGCGGCGCGTTGAGCGCCGCCGCCAGCGCCAGCCCGAGCACGCGGCGCGTGTCGGCCGGGTCGATCACGCCATCGTCCCACAGCCGCGCGGACGCAAACTCC
>JAABUV010004148.1_pt1 | contig 17588 bp, 16 predicted proteins | sample 5559971 | NCBI WGS metagenome assembly JAABUV01 (sample SAMN10711881, study PRJNA513362) | rock metagenome | isolation source: Antarctica rocks | place: Antarctica: Victoria Land, Knobhead nord | collected 2015-12-19
CACCACCTTCTTGCCCTGCGCGCGCGGGGCGGCGCCAGGGTTCAGGAACCCCGCGTGACTGTGCAAGGGTTCAGGAACCCCGCCTGACTCGCATGCGCAGGGCGCGCAGCACCTTCCGAAGCAATGACAACGCCTCCCCCGGCGCGTGTCCAGCGGCAGGCCAAGCAGCCCCCGGCAGCAAGCGCACCATCGCCCGGAGCATGTCGAGCGTCTCCGGGACGCCGTCAATCACCGAGTCGCCGCGCCAGATGACGCCTGCGGTTGGGCGCGCCCGGGCCGACCGGCGTCAGGCAGGCCCGGGACACGCGTCTCCCCGGCCGCGGCAGGCGCTAGGTGCCCCCCGGTGCGGGAGTGCAGGGGCAGGCCCGTGCCGAGCGCACAGCAGCAATTGCGCGCACCGTCGCAGTCAAAGATGAACGCGCTCACGCGGTCCACCAGCGCGCGCTTGGCCTCGTCGGTTGCGCGGCGCGCTGCGCGCGGCACGGCAGCATACTCGGCTGAGCGTCAGCATTGCGGGCTGCATGGTCGCCGAGGGGGCGATGCAGGGCCTATGCAGGGCCAATGCACGGCCAATGCAGGCCTAGCCACACATCTGCCGGCCGCTGCCGCACGCACAGCGCAGGCGCGCTGGCCTTGCGGGTGCTGGGCGTGCGCACGCTGGCTCCCGCTTGGCGCCATCGCTGCGGCGCCGTTGCCGGCGCTGGCTGCGGCGGGCATCGCGCGGCACGGCGCGCACGCGAACGCGCGCCTCTGCGTGCGGCCCAGCTGGCGGGCCGGCAAGCGCTCCACGCCGTAGCTCGTGCTGGCCGGGCACAGCAGGCAGGTGCGCGCGGCCGCGAGCGTCTGGCGGGGCAGCCCGGCAGACAGGGCCAGCAGCGTCGCGCCCATGGATGCCGAGGCACGTGGCTGTGCAGAGCAGCCAGCTCCGTTTCCTTGGAGCTTGGTGGTGCTGAAGGTCGAGGACATTTTACCCTGCTGAGCTCATCCTAGGTCTGTGCAGACCCGTTGCTGCCAGGCTGCCAGGCCATGAACTTGAGGTCGGGCTGAGCGTCTGCTCTGCAAAGGTGGCCTCGCAGAGCACAGTGTACACACCGGGTGGGGGGGAGTCGCATGGAGGTGCCCAACGCTGCAGCAAAGGTCGTGAAAAAGTCGAGGAGCCACCTGCTGCGCCATGAGCTGCCCAACGTGGACCTCGAGGTGGCGTTCGGCACCAAGGACCTGCGAGAGATCGCAAAGGACATCGCCCGATGGGGACAGAAGGAGCTCCAGGTGCGCGCCGAGCCTGAGATCAGTGCGGCAGATGATGCAGATGGCCGGCCAGCTCACGCTCCGTGCGCCCGCCGCAGGCGAAGTTCAAGATCGTGTACGGCACGCCGACCTTCAGCAACAACAACAACTGGCTGCGAAGAAAGCTGATGGAAGGCGCGCCTTACCTGGCAGATGCAGAGTTCGAAGTTTTGGCCCGGGTTGCTCGAAGCAGCTGGCGCGCAGCGGCCGCTATGACGGTCACTCTGCGTGCACCCGGCCGTCCTCCGACCGGCGCGAGCTCCGGCGCCAGCTGCACCGGCTTTCGCGGATCCAGTCGTACAGATTCTGGCATACCCATGCAGGCCGCATCTGAACAGCCCGTGGACGCGCACGCCGAGCACCGGCAGGCCGAGGCTGACGCGTGGTGTGCCTTGCACAGCCGCGGGCCTGCAGACGCCCAAGGTGGTGGGCACGGGCGTCACTACTCCCCGCAACAAGTCGGGGCATGCGAGCGGCGTGGACTTGGACGACAGCGACAGGGAGCCGGACGGCATCAGGCGTACAAAGAGGTGCGCCTGTGCTGGACGCTGGACGCGCTGCGGCGCGCGCCAGAGACTGCTTGACCTGTGCTCATTTCTGAGGAAGCCGCGTGTGTCGGGCTGCGCCGGGCGCTGCAGCGCACGCGCCACGCTCGTACACTTGCAGGCAGGGCGCAGCGCCGCTCACGGCCCGCTGCCGTGCGCCCGCAGGCAACGCAAGCCCAAACACTACACCGACATGTTCATCATGACCGACCAGGAGCCCAGCGTGCTGGGCACCAGCGGCCAGCAGCGCCTGCAGGGCATCTGCGCGCCGTCCGACAGGTCCGCCCGCGTCTGCTCCGCGGCCCCGCAGCCCAGGACACCCGCGCGAACTTGCTTAGCTGTCGCGGATCGCGGGCCAGCTTGTCGCCACCCGCGCCCGCGCGGTCGCCGGCGCCTGGGCTGCAGGGCCCAGGACGAGCGGCGCCGCCGGCGACCGCGGAGCCGCGGCGCGGCAGGAGCGGGCGCGGAAGCTGTACCGGCGCGCGCTCTTACGGCGCGTCCGCGCGCAGGGGCCTCGCGTCGGCGCGCTTCCACAGCAGCCTGGGCTGGGCGAGCACGTGCGGGCTGCTCGGCGGCAGCCCGCTGCGCGGCGCGGCGGCGCGCAGCGCGGCCTTTTTGGTGCCGGAGGTCGTGTGGCCGGGCGTGCCGCACCTGGGCCCGGGCAGCGCGCCGCCGCTGCCGCTGGCGCAGCCCCACCTCGCCCACCTGCACCCGCTCGTGCAGGCGCGTGCCCGCCCCGCCTGCGCGCCGCGCGCCTGGCTGTGAAACGTCGGGCGGGCCGTGACGGGCGGCGCGCTGGCGCGCAGGGCCGCGGCGACGAGTCCGGCAGCAGCAGCGAGGACCACACCAGCTTCGAGCAGCCGGCCGCGGTGTACGAGGGCGAGTGCACGGCGGCCGCGCGCTCGCCGCGCGCGCGCCCCTGGCTGCCGCTCGGCCTGGACGCGTTCGACCTGGGCGCGCCGGGCGCCTCGGACCGCCTGCTGCAGCAGTGGGAGGCGCACCTGTTCGCGCCCGGCCTCGGCGGCGGCGCGCCCGGCGCGCTTGGCCGGCCCGCGGCCGCGCTCTTTCCGCACGCAACCGGCCGGCCGGGCCGGCCGGGCGCCGCGCCGCCGCTGCGGCCGCACCACCAGGACGACCCCTTCCTGCGTGAGCTGGAGGCGCGCATGCCTAGTTTGGCCGCGCCTGGCGGCGACGACCCGGTGCTGCTGGGCCTGGGCGGCGGCGGCCGGCTGCCCGCCCTGCTGGCTGATCCGCTGCCGCCTGCGCCGCCCGACGCGCCCGCGCTGCCCGGCTTCGCCGGCGGCCGCGGTGGCGGCGGCGGCGGCCTGGACGCGCGCGCGTACCTGTGCGACCTGCGCGCGGCGGAGGCGCCTGACGCGGCCGGCCCGGTCGACGTGAGCGAGCTGCTGCGCGAGCTGCGCGCGCAGGAGCTGCCGTTTGCGGCCGCTACCGCGCAGGCCGTGGTTGCCGGCAACGGGCCGGCGGCGGGGGGGCTGGTGGCGGGGGAACCGGCGGGCGTGGCGCCGGCGCCCAGATTTGCAGCGCCGCCGCCGCCGCCGCCGGCGACGGGCGGCGCGTGCCGCCAGGGGCCCGCAGCGACCGCGCAGCTGCGGTCAGCGGGCCCGCCTGTGTTGGCCTGTGCCGCGCCGGCCGAGGCGGCCGCAGGCCACCCAGCAGCTGCTGCAGCAGCAGGCGTGGGCGGCGGCGCGCCAGTGTCAGTAGGCGGGGAGGGCGCGCCTGGGTAGGCTAATACTAGAGTAGTGCACAGGCATGGTCGCTGTGCAGCTGGTGCTTGTTTTCATGCTGTGGTTATGAGCTCGCGTGTGCCCGAGCCGGGCGGTTCAGCGCAGCGGACCTGCAGCTGACGGCTCCGAGGCGCCCGCGGTGGGCACGTCAATAAAGCCCCGGAGCCTGCCAGGGGCGGCCGCGCGCAGGGTTGTGGGGATCATGCCCCAATTTTTTTATATTTCTCAGTAGGAGCTGAATTAATCGGCGGCGAGCCTTCCGCTGCGCGGCCTCTCAGTGCGCCGCTGTGGATGCTGTGCAGCTCGCACATGCCGGGCAACGGCGCCCCCGCTGCAAAGGTTAGGCTCCAGCCTTGCGTTTTGGGGCCGGCAAGGGTCAGTCTGCGCCCGTGAGCAACTCTGCTTTCTTTGGCTCTGTTGCCTGTAAAGTAGCTGGGGAGAGCGTTTGGGGGACGGGCACCCGCCCGCGACCACGGGGGGTCGTCTTCTGAGCGGAGTGTGGGCTTTCCCCTATTGGGCGGCTGCGGCGGCCTCGGCTAGGTCCCTATAGGGCTCTGCGCTGCGCACATGCACAGGCGCTGCGGTGCGTGCGCAGATGCCGCCTGCCTGGAAGCTTGTGCATGGCGCCCAAGGGTTGAATGTGGTTTTGGTGTTGATGTAGGTGACGCATGCAGGCGGGGTGCGGGGATGGAGGGCGGGCGAGCGTGTGTGTTGAGTTTGAGGCCTCTGTGCAGCATGCACAGGCCGGAGAGGAAGCGCCCACTGCCTGCGAGCTGCTCAGCTGGCCACTTCCCGTTGGCAGCGCACATACTGGGGGTGACCTGCTGCGCCAGCGCATGGCGGCGCATGCATTTATTCCGGCATGCATGCCTTTGCATTGTTTGCACCTCCTGGGGAGGCCTGGCCGCCACATAAGCCCCCCCGGCCGTGGCCCCCCGCAGTCTTGCGCGCGCGCATTTAATAAGCAGCTGCCAGTAGTGGAGCGCAGACGGGGCAGCCTGCTGCGCTCCTGGCACATATGGCAGTGTTTGGGGTCCTGCCGCCGCATGCGCGTGCTCTGAACCAGCGACTGCGCGGCAGCCCACCGAACTTTGTGAATAGACGCCCGGGGTCATGCCAGGACCTGCGTGTGGCGGTCCCGACAGGGCGCAGTCCTGTGACTTGGTTTTGCTGCGTGCGGTGACCTGGCTTTTCTGTCATGCAGGCCCTGCCGGCCTCACAGGCGGCATGCACGGCTCGTGCATGCGTGCACATGCAAAATATGTGTCCAGGACACATCTGTGGCGCACTGCGTGCAGCTTGTGCTCGGTTTCTGCAGCCCATGCGCAACAGCCGCAAGCATGCCATGCAGGGCGCCAGCCTATCCAGTGAGACGTGACTGACATGTGTATGAGGTGGTCACATGCTACTGCCCCAGACAAAATAAAAACCAGCTGTCGGGCTCTTTAAACACGCCCACAGCCGGCTCTGCAGCAGGCCAACATGCAAGAGACTATGCAGGCCGCCCACGCCCGCAGTATTAGAGGCGCGCACAGGCGCCTTGCTCGGCAAAACAAACCACCAGCAAGCAGACGCTGCTTCAGTGCAAGCGCTCCTGCGGCCACTTGCCGGCCGGGTGCAGGCGGCAGTGAGTGTATCACTGCCGCAGCGGCGGAGCGCACAGGATCACGCCGTCGCCGCGCACAAAGAGGTAGGGCACCACGCGCTTCTGCGTCTGCACGCCACACACAGCACGGCCCGCTCAGGTGACGAGGGGGCCCGGGCACGCAGCGGCAAGCAGCCCGGCGCGCCCGGCGCGCACCTTTATGATCTCCTCATAGGTCTCGTCGTCGATCTCCACAGTGGTGATCGTCTCCTCCACCTCGCCCAGGATCATGTTTAGATGCTGGTCGTATGCCTGCGTCGGCGCGCGGTGCAAGCTGGGACTGCCGCCGGCCAAAGCGGCAGCGTCGCTTGCCTGCCTGGCCGCAGCAGCAGAGCTGTGGTGCGTGCTCGAGGCGCACATGCAGGCGGCCGCGCAGCTCGCGGTCGCCGCGCAGCTTGACGTAGATGCGCTCGTCGAGGCTCAGCCGTATCAAGTCCAGCGGCTCCTTGACGGTGGCGGCATCCTCCTCGGCCATCAAGCGCGGGGCGCAGGCGGGAGGCGCCGGCCGGAGCCCCCGCGGCCGAGCTGCGCAGGCGCCGCAGCACGGTCTGGCCTTGACGCCTGTGGTTCACAGACCGAGAAGCCCAGGCTCGTCAGGCTGAGCTGGGACTCCCGCCTGCGGCGGCCAAAGTGACGCTAACACGCAACACCGGATAGGACACTGGCTTGCAAGCACGTGCAAGAGCGACGGGTGGTGCAGGGGGGGTGGAGAGTTGCCTCAGAGCGCAGAGAATGGAGAGCTAGGACGAGGCCTGCTGAGTTTCTGACTGCGGCATCTGTGTGTCAGAGAGAGAGAGGAAGAAGGCTGCCCAGTAAGAGCCAAGTTGGAGTGTTTGCAAAGCTCCCCAGGCCAGACTGGAGGGGTAGCCGCAGCATGACGGCGGCGTCGGCAGCGCTCCGCTTCGTGCTGCCGCGTGCGCTCAAGTGCGCACCATGCATGCATCATGCGCTGAGGCTGCCGGCGCCGCGGCGCGGTGTCGGCTGCTGCATTGGCGCCTCCGGTCGCGCCTGTGCCTGCGTCAGAGGCCTAGGCGCAGGTTGGCGGGCCTGCATGTCGACGCTGAGCGGTCGAGTGTGCCGCGCGCAGCCTGTTCTTCGGCCTCATTTACCCCGCATGGTTCAGCCTGGCCGCAGTGGAGAGTAGCAACACCGTGGACGACACCCAGGCGCGCAGAGGCTGCCGGGAGGGCGCGCAGCCCGCCGGGGGCGCCACGAACGAGGCCGTCACGGCTGGCATGCGCTGCGCAGTGGCTGGTGTACTGGCTCATCTTCTCGCTCGTGCAGATAGCGGAGACGTGCCTGTGGCCGGCGCTCCAGTGGTGCGCCCGGCCCCGCTGCCGGGCGGCCCGCCGGGCGCCCCTGGCCGTGCCGGCCCCCCACAGGCTCCCTGCCCGCCCCGCAGGGTGCCCGGTCACCTGGAGGCCAAGGCCGTCTTCCTCGCCTGGCTGGTGAGCACAGCGCGACCTCCCCGCGCCGTGCAAAAGGGCAGCGCAGGAGCAGCAGCAGGGCCTGACGCGCGCGCCGCCGGGGCCGCAGGTGCTGCCACAGTTCCGCGGCGCGAGGCGCGCCCCGCGGCAGGCCCGGCGCCCCTGCGCGGCGCCCCGGCCTGGCGGTGCCCCCGCGGCGAGCCCCGCATGCTGCCCCCGGCAAGGCGGCCGACCTGGGTGGCGCGCGCGGGCGCGCAGCTGGCTGTACGAGGCCGTGCTGGCGCCCGCGAGCACGCGCCTCAAGGCCGAGCTCACCAAGGTGCCCGCGCTGGAGTTCCTGGTCAACCCTGCCACCCAGAGCGACGCCACCGCCGCGGTGCGAGCCCGGCCCGCGCTGCGCTAGGCCGCACGCGCGCGCTCTGCGACCGCCCTGGCTGTCGGCAAATGGCGTGCCACGCCTCGCCGCATGGTCATGCCTCGCGCAGCTGCCCCGAGCACTGCAGGATGGCGCATGCGCCGGGTCACCGTCTCTGGCATGGCAGCGCACGCTCGCGGGGCCAGCGCGCGCCTCGTGGTCGCGCCCGCCGCCGCGTCGCTTGCGCGCGCGCCGCATGCGCTGCCGCAGCCTGGCGCCCACGCCGGGCCGGCGCTCGCGCGCCCGCAGGTCGCGCGGACGCCGGAGCAGGAGCAGGCGAGCGCGGCGCAGCGCAAGGCGCAGCTGGGCGGCACGGTGCAGGAGGTGGCGGCCGCCTTCCAGGCCGACTCGGAGCGCATCTCAGGTGCCTGCGGCGCGCTCCGGGCCGCGCCCTGCCGCGTGCCCGCCCCACCCACGCGCCGCCGCTGCTCTGCAGACCCCGCGGCGGCCTGGGGATGCTCCGGGCGAGCACCACTGCACGGCCACCTCGCGCTCCCAGCCCAGCCGGCCCACGCACGCGCTCGTGGTGCCCCGGTGCCGTGGGGCGCCGCGTGGGCCACGCGCCCGCGCCGCCCGCATGCTCGTGCGCCGCAGCAGCCCCGGGCGCAGCTGCGGGCGCGGCCGCAGGCGCGCCGACGGGCCGCGCCCGGCGCGCGCGGCGCAGGCATCCAGGACGCGCGGGCGCGCTCGCGCGCGGAGCGCACCTGGGGCAAGGACCTGTCGCGGCTGGCCAAGCTGGCGTCCGCGCGCCAGTCGGGCGCCGCGCCCAGCGGCTTCCACCTGGGGCACCGCGCGCACGCGAGCTGAGCGCGCGGCGCGCGCCGCGCGCCCTGGCGGGCGAGCGGGGCGGCGCGCGCGGCCCGGCCGCGCCGGCCGCGCGTGAGCGCGCAAGCGCGTGCGCCGCACCTGGCCCACTGTCGGTCTGCTCCTCCAGGCTGCGTGTCGGGCGAGATTCACCTTTGCTGCTTCGCGACTTAATTGGACCTGAGATACAGATAGGCATGGTTTCTCTGGGCCGTGCTGGTGAGGCGCGCCCGAGGGCCCGAGCTCGAAAATGCGGCGGAGTGCGAGACGCGCGTGTGATGCTTTACATATTATTCCTGGTCGACATCATCTGCGCATCGAGGCTGACGGTGACAAACCCCGGGGACTGAGGCCTGCCAGCAACGTGCCTGCCACCACGCGGCGCAGAGCGGCAGCACAGGCACCCGGGTGTCGTTCAGCCTCGCCGGGTGTCGGCCGCGCACCTGGTCTTTCCTGGCAGCCTTACAGTGCACAGGTTCTGGACAGAGTGTGACACCGCTAGCAGCGACCTCCGAAACCAGACAACGCTGGAGCGTGCTGCTAAACATGAGCTGCGGGACAAACATCCCGCAGGCCGCTCGCAATATCGGTACACCAGCCACAGGGAGCAGAGACGCTGCCCTGTCCACGACGGCCCGCCCGGCTGGGGCGGGGCCCGGGGCCGCGCCTGCAGCGTCTCCCACGCGCTGAGCGTCGGCACAAACGCGTCCTCCTGCGGCACGTACGCGCTGCGCCGCCGCAGCGCCGCGCTCGCCGGTCGCCCGTTTACCAGCACCTGCCGCGCCGAGCGAGGTAGGGTCAGGTTGTCGCCCGCGCGGCGCCGGCATGCAGCGAGCCGGCACGAGCTGCATGAGCTGGACAGGCACGGCGCTCTGCCGTGCTTGCCGACGTGCTGCCTGCCTGTACTCCAGCAGTCCTCCCTGTCACACAGCCGGCGCAGAGGTCAAACATCGTGATGCTCAAAACAGCCCAAATCCGTTGATGAGGCGGGAGGCTGCAGGGCGTGCTGCAGGGTCGCACTTGGCCGCGCACGGCGCCGCCCTTGCGCTGCGCGAGGATGTCCAGCATGGTCGACTTGCCTGCGCGACCGCGCGCTGCTCATTTCGCGCTCTGCATCAGCCACTGACAGTCACCCGGTCATGCCATGTGTACAGGCGCGCTGCACATGCCACGGGGCAGACGACATGCGCAGACGGCCAGGCAGGAGCGTATGGTCGGAGTAGCGTTGGTGCCGCGCAAGTGCTGCAGACAATCACGGCTCGCGCGCGCGGTCGTGAGGCGTTAGAAGCACACAGCAGGGCCCTGTCCTCGCTTGGCGCTTGCACACTTGGTGCACGCTTCTGTCAGCACCCTCAGCGCCCTGAGCGCCCTCAGCGCGCAGCACATTGAGAACGAGCGGCTGCTCGACTCATTCATGAGTCACATCTTCCCGCACGGCGTTGGGAGCGTGGGGAGGCGCCGCACCCGCGCCCGAGGGCCCCACCAGCGCGCACAGCTCGCCCGGCGCGACCGCGCCCGAGCTGGGCGCCAGGATGCGCCGGGGCGCCAGCGTGTGCTTGTCCACAACCTGCCGCCGCCATGCATCTTCTCACTTACTCCACGGGCTCCCAATGCGGGCGCGCAATTGAGGGCCTCCCGCCCAGTGCAAGCCGCGCGCGGCGCTGCGCCCGGCACCAGCATGCGCGCGCCCTGCCAGCCGCCCGCGCTGACTGGCGCAGGGGCTGGAGCTCAGGGCGGCCTCAGCGACGCCCCATGCCGGGCGGCTTGGGCAAGCAGGCCCGCTCGCGTGCGCATGCATGCCAGGCGCCTGCCGGTGCCGATCACGTCGCTCACCTCGCACGCCAGGTCCGCCCAGGCGAGGTCGGCCGGGCGGCGCACGCGCAGGCGCGCCAGCTCGTCCCCCGCGCCGCTCGCATGCAGCGCGGCGCCGCCGGCCTCCAGGTCGAGCGGGGCGACCCAGCGGTCGGGGCATGAGCACGCCTGCGCGCTGGGAGCGCCTGCTCGCCCACAGTGCGATGCAATGCGGTGGTGAGCCTGGGCGCCGGCCTGCCACAGGACATGCTGAGCTACCAGCATGCCGCATGTTACGCAGTAGATGACAGGGCCAAGTGCATCTCGCATGAGACCTGATGAGCTTTTTAGGTGCAGCCTGTGTCTTTTGTGATCGGGCTTCCACGCCATGCTGCCTGTGCGCTGCCCTACCTGACAGGCAGACATGGGGCGCAACGTGCTAAACAATGTCGTGCTCGGCTCAACAGAGCCGCTGCGCCTATGAGGCTAGGGTTGCATGTCAGCGTCATGGGTCGTGGGAGGCCGCCTCATGCTGGCAGGGTTGCAGAGGCGCTGGCAGTCTGCTGTGGCGCTCGTAGGAGGCGGGCGCGCGCCGCATGCGCGCAGCCGCGGACCCAGCGCGGCGCCAGGCGGTGCAGCTCGGACGCCGGCGCGGCGCCGCCGCTGGCGAGCAGCTCGCGCGCGATCTGGCTGCTGTCCCAGTCGCTCGGCCGCGCCGCCGGCGCGCGCCCGGGGCTGCGCGCCGCGCCGCCGCCGGGCGCCCCGGTTGCCAGGCGCGGCGCGGGCGGCGCGCCGGGCGCGCGCGCTGGCGCCGGCTGCGGTGACGGAGATGCCGCCTTTGGGATGCTCGGCGAAGCGCTCGATGGGCCTGCAGCGGGCGCCAGGGCAGGGCGGGCGAGCAACCGCGCGAGGCGGCGCCGCGCGCGCGACACGGCCCCTGTCACCTTCTCCAGCGAGTACACCAGCGCGCACAGGCCGACCAGGTGCGCCACCACCAGCGGCGGCACGAAGATGTCCGGGTGCACCATCGCCGGGCCAGCTGGCGCGCGCCGCCCCTGGGATCACGGCACGCGGCCGCAGCCGAGCATGAGCGCAGACGCGTGGTGTCGCGTGCGACTGCAGCAGGACTGACCTTTAAAGGCGACCCAGGCTGGCGACTCAGTCTGCCACAGGTGTGTGGTCACTGCGACAAGGTCACTGCAGTGCGCGGCAGGTGCTCGCAGTGGGCGGTGCGCGGACACAAACTCAACACAGTGGCCATCTTTCGCACGCTGATCATGTGTCTCAGGTGGCTGTTGTGGGATGGGCAGCCGCTGGAGTGCCAGCTTCCTGGCCATGCCATGACAGCCTTGCAGCCTTGGACAACGTTAGGGTCGCAGCTCATCATGCATCTCTCCTGGGCTGCCTGACATCATACCATGTCTCTGCTCATGCAGTACTGTTGTGGATAACACTTGGTGCACTGCTGGTGTCCTTGCTCAGGCTCTGCCGCGCTGCAATCTTGGCGCTATCAAGCTTGGCGCTAGTGTAGTGTTGAAGCTGCAGAGGGGGCTCGGTCTGTGTACCTCAAACACGCAGCCCGCCCCATGAGTCTGCAGAATCTATGGTTCTACTGCCCAGTTGCGTAGCAGGGCATGGCGACCGGCAACAGCTTCAGCCCGCTGGTCAAGCACCGCACTTTTCTGTGCAGCACAGAGCGGTAGTATATAGCCGCTCTGCGGCATCACGACGTGTCGGCAGTGCCGACTCGGCACGCCTGGCCGTTTATGACGAGGTGCATATTGTGCGCGCCGCTGCCTGCGTGGCAGGGCTGGGCTGCGCTGCGGCGAGCGCGCTTGTGCGCTTGCGGCCAGTGCAGCGGCAGGTCCTCGCCCTCCTCGCTGTAAGTGTGTGCGCCCCACCCTTTGACAGCGAGGGCAAGGAGTGGCCGCTGCACTGCTGAAAGGTGCACAAACGCATATGCGTGGGCCGCGCTTCGGCTGCCTAGCCTCGCCAGGCAGGCAGCGGCGCGCACTACACACACCGCAGCAGCATCAGCCAGGCGCGCTGACATGTCTTGCTGCCATTACAGTAGCTCTATGGTACTGCTCTGTGGTGTTGGCCTGTAGAGGACTAACTGGGCACACTGTGAGCACTCTGCTGACTTCTGGCCATGGGCGCCACAGTACCAGGGCGCGAGCAGCAGTGGCGGCGCGGCTGGGCTGACCCCAGCCTGTGCTCCTGCGTAGAAGACGCGGCCCGGGCCGCTCAAGGCCAGGCGCCTCCTGACGCTGCCCCTCGGGGGCGCGTCCTTTGGGACGGCTGGCGGCACGGACGTCAAGAGCTCGCAGGCTCCCAGCGCGGCCACGCAGCGCGGGCCTGCACTGGCCAATGGCGCCGCCGCGGGCTTGTCCGCCAGCCTCTCGCGACCGCTGATGTGCTTGGGTCATGTTTTGAGCAGGGTCAGAGACGCATGGTGCAGTACTGGCGCCCCCCCTCATGCTCTGCCCCGCTGCAAGCATGGTGCTTGTGACATAGGCGGGCTGGAGCTATGTACTCTGTGAAGCAGCGCCGCCCGCTCCCCGAGTCAGCTAAATTTGACATTTCAAAAATTCCAAGCGCCCTGATATGCAGGAGGACATGGCGCCGGACGACAGCTCGTCCCCGCGGGCCAAGCGCCGCGCGCTGCCCTGCGAGGAGGGCGCTGAGGGCGCGGAGGGGTGGCCGCGCGCGCACAAGCACGCCCGCACGGGCCCCGCGGCGGCCGCGGTGCCCTGTCACGCCGGCCGCTCCGCGCACTGCATGCGCCCCGGCGGCCCCATCGGCCAGGCACGCAGACGGGCGGGCGGTGCTCTCTTCAGTGTTGCTGGGGTGCTCACTATGACAGCAGGCTTACCTCAGCGTTGATGAGTGCGCGGGCCGGGGCTGTCGTGTGCTGAATGCGTGTAATGTGAGCACAAGAGCGGAAGCCTGAGAACATGCTGCTGCGCAGCGCCGCTAGCAGCCTCACTGACTTGCGGCTGTGGGCGCCGCAGGCGCTTCTCATATGCTGAGCGCATGAGCCTAGACCGCGCGACGAAGTTTTTGGGTGCACGCTGGGGCCCTGGGGCGCGAGCGCCGCCGGCGCCTGCGCGCGCCGCACGACGGGGCTCAACGATGCCGTCGCCCTGGCGTGCGCAGCGCATGCAGGCAGTCGAGACGCCGCTGGCGCGCGGCCGCGCGCCCCGCGAGGAGCCTCAGCCCGCCGTCTGTGTACAAATTCTCATACTCAAGTTCTCACAGGCGGCCAACGCGGCTGCCTGTGAGAACTTGGAATATGACATTTTGTATACAGACGGGGGCATCTTGCCCTTGCAACATCCATTGGGATCTTGTCAAGCCTTAGCTGTGGGCTGCTGCCCCGCCTGTGCAAATTGAGAGAGCCAGGGGCTGGGCATCAGTCGCAGTGTCTAGTCCGGTCCTTGGCCCCAGCTCCTTTGCGGCTTGGGGGGAGCCGACGACCCGCCTCAGCGCGTTTGCTGTGAGCATCAGCTCTGCCCTCTAGGGCTGCACGCTGGGGCTATGGGGCGCAAGCGTCGCCGGCGCCTGCGCGCGCCGCACGCTGGGAATCAAGGATGCCGTCGCCCCGGCGTGCGCAGCGCATGCAGGCAGTCGAGACGCCGCTGGCGCGCACCCGCGAGGAGCCTCACCCGCGTTGGTCGCCTGAGAGGAAGTTGTAGTTTGAGAACTTGTATACAGACGGGGGCACCTTGCCCTGGTTGTGCCTTCAGGGCAAGGTGCCCCCGTCTGTATACAAGTTCTCATACTCCAAGTTCCTCACAGGCGGCGAACGCAGGTGAGGCGCCTAGCGGGACGCGCGGCCGCGCGCTAGCGGCGTCTCGACTGCCTGCATGCACCGCGCGCGCCGGGGCGACGGCGTCCTTGAGCCCCAGCATGCGGCGCGCGCAGGCGCCGACGGCGCTTGCGCCGCGTGGCCCCAGCGTGCAGCCCAAGAAATCCGCCGCGCGGTCCGGGCTCCCATGCACTCAGCACATGGTAAGCGCCTGCGGCGCCCAGAGCCAACGGTCAGCGAGGCTACTCGCGGTGCTGCGCAGTCAGCATGTTCGCAAAAGTCCGCTCCTGTGCTCAATTGCACGCACACAGCACACGACAGCCCCCGGCCGCTGCGCTCAGACACGGTCAACAAGCCGCTGTCAGAAGTGAGCTGCCCAGCAATATCATAGAAAGCACTGCCGGCCCGTCTGCGTGCCTGGCCGAGGCCGCCGGGGCGCATGGAGTGCGCTGGCCGGCCAGCGTGGCAGGGCCAAGCGACCGCCGCGGCGCCCGCGCGGGCGCGCTTGGGGTCGCGTGGCCACCCCTCTGCGCCCTCCTCGCCCTCCCGGCAGAAGAGAGCGCGGCGCTTTGCCCGCAGGGACGGGCAGTCAAAGGGCGCCATGTTCTCCTGCAATTGAGGGCATTTAGTGTTCTCAAGTTCTGCAAGGGTGGCGGACAGCGCATTCAGAAACGTTGCAGCAAGCCCTGTCACAGTGACCACACCAGCGACGTAGGACAGAGCGGGCCCCCGGGCGCGAGCGCCGTCGGCGCCTGAGCGCGCTGTCCGCTGAGCATCAAGCATGCCATTGCCCCGGCGCGTGCGGCGCGCTCAGGCAGTGAATGAATGAATGTACTACAACCGTGTGTTTTGCCAACTTGGCTGCTTACGGCCTGTGAACATGCTGCTGTCGTGCATACTGGCGCATGAGAAGCGTCGACCTGCGTTGGCTCCCTGTCAGGTATTTAAACAGCGCGATCTGTGTGCTTTGTGAGTGAGTGAGTGGGCGGAAAAGCGGTGTGGACGCACTGGGGCCTTGCCGCACAGCTCTGCAATGTTTGCAGGGACTCTGGTGGCACGGACTCATAGTACCATTGTATGGTGCTGCGTTGCCAGCCATGTAAAGATATCTGCAGAAGGCCAAGGAGTGGGACCGCTACCAGCACTTACAGCTACGCTTCAACACCATGCGCTATCACCCATCATTTCAGTAAAGGCGCGTGGTACTGGATGCTCACATCGGTAGTCTGTAGCAATGCTCTATCTCCAAAGACGCTTGTTGACAACCCGTGCAAAACCAACATAGCAATGCTGACAATACTGGTCAGGTCCTGCATTGCCCGATATGTCCTGTGCAGATCATGGCACAGGGCACAGGGCATTTCAGACAAACGGTCCTACCGCATTGCATGCGACCTGGGAGCGCGGTCCACCATGCCGCAGGCAGGCCCTGCCTTGAGCATTGAGCATTGAGCATTGAGCATTGAGCATTGAGCATTGAGCATTAGCATTGGGCCAACGCTAATGCTCAATGCTCAATGCTCAATGCTCAATGCTCAATGCTCAATGCTCAATGCTCAATGCTCAATGCGAACAGGCCGAGGCAGGCCAACGGCTCCCCTCCCAGCCGCAAAGGGCTGGGGCCAAGGACCGGACCATACACTGCGAGTGCTGCCCAGCCCCTGGCTCTCTCAGTTTGCACAGGCGGGGCAGCAGCCCACAGCCGGAGCTTCACAGAATACCACTGGGTGTCACATGGGCAAGGTGCCCCCGACTGCATCCAAACTCTCACACACCTTCCAAAACAGGCAGCCAACGCGGGCCGAGGTTCCTCGCGGGGGCGCGCGGCCGCGCGCCACCGGCGTCTCGACTGCCTGCATGCGCTGCGCAGGCCGGGGCGACAGCGTCCTTGAGCCCCAGCGATGCGGCGCGCGCAGGCGCCGGCGGCGCTCGCGCCCCGGGGCCCCAGCGTGCAGCCCGAGGGCTTTGTTGCCAGTCGCGTGGTCCGGGGCTCTCTTCAAGACATCTGCAGCGCCTGCGGCGCCCAGAGGTGACGGTCAGCGAGGCTGCTCGGCGCTGCCCAGTCAGCATGTTTTCTGGTTGGCGCTCCTATGCTCAATGACACGCAAGCAGCACACAACAGCCCCGGCCCCGCACTCAGCAACGGTACAGCAAGCGCACTATCACAATGAGCACCCCAGCGATGCTGGAAAGAGCACCGCCCGCCCATCTGCGTGCCTGGCTCAGGCCGCCGGGGCGCATGCAGTGCGTGGGCCGGCCGGCGTGGCAGGACGCCGCGGGGCTCGTGCGGGCGCGCTTGGGCACGCGCGGCCACCCCTCCGCGCCCACCTCGCCCTCCTCGCACGGCAGCTCGCGGCGCTTGCAGTGCGGAGACGGGCAGTCGCCGGCCGCCATGTCCTCCTGCGTATCAGGGCACTTCAGCGTCTCAGGTTCTGCAGACTCAGGGGCGGGCGGCACTATGTACATGAAGTACACAGCCCGAGCCTGCCTGTGACCTCCAACACAAGCGCAGAGCTTGCAGTGGGGCAGAGGATGAGGATGGGCGCCGGCACTGCACTAGGCGCCTCTGAAACGGTTCACAATATGACCCAAGCTCACCGGCGGCGGCGAGGGGCTGGCGGGGAAGCCCGCGGCGGCGTTGTCGGCCAGCACAGGCCCGCGCTGCGCGGCCGCGCCGGGAGCCTGCGGGCTCTCGACGTCCGTGCCGCCCGGCGACGGGAAGGACGCGCCCCCGAGGGACAGCATCGGCAGGCGCTTGGCCTTGACCGGCGCGGGCCGCGTCTTCTGCGCAGGAGCACAGGCTGAATCAGCACAGCCGCGCCGCCACTGCTGCTCGCGCACTGCTCCTGTGGTGCCCGTGGCCAGCAGTCACCAATAGCTCAAGGGATGCCTGAGTGCCCTCCACGGGGGACCTCCACAGCTATCTTCAGCCACGCGCAGGCTCACCCACGTCTGTGCACCACAAAGCGGTACACATGATGCCACCATACGGCATAAAAACAAGTCAGCGCGCCTGGCCGACGGTAATGAAGATAGTGCGGCTGCCTGCCTGGCGCGGCCGGGCAGCCGCGACGCGGCGCGTGCGGGCGCGCTTGGTGCGCGGCCACTTGAGCGACCCGGCGTCGCCCTCCTCGCCGTCAGCGGGCGGCGCGGCGCGCTTGACCGGCAGGCTGGGGCCCTTGCTGGTGGCCGCGCCCTGCGGCGCAGCGGGGCGGTAGAGTCACAACTTCTGTAGACTCGCAGGGGCGAGATGGGTGGTCAGTACACAGCCCCAAGCCCATCTGCAGCTTCATCACTTGCGCGGAGCTTGCAGCGCAGCAAAAGCACGAGGGAGGCACCAGCAGGGCACCAGCAGTGCATCAAGTGTCTCTACAGTGGGATCAGAACATAACGGCTGTGGCGGGTAGCTGTGCTGACCAGAGCCTGTGCTCCTGCGCAGAAGACGCGGCCTGTGCCGCTCAAGGCGCTTGGCCTTGAGCGGGGTGCTCAAGGCCAAGCGCCTTGAGCGGCGCGGGCCGCGTCTCCCGCGCAGGGGCACATGCGTGTGTCAACACAGCCACGCTGCCACAGCTTCCACCATATCAAAGCCTGGCAGAAGGACTGTTACAATGAGGATTGCGCTTGTTGCCCAAGTGACTAATAAACAGATAAGAGACGGCAAGTAGAAAGTAGAAAGAGTAAAAGCGAATATTAAAAATAAGCTGCCGCGGGAAAAAGGAGGACTGGCGCGGCGCGCCTGGCCCGCCGCGTGCGCAGGAATGGACGACGCCGCGCGGCCCTGCGCGTCCGCCGCCATCGCCGCCGCAGCGTCCACGTAACTCGTGCTTAGCGCGTCCGCCATCAGCGCGTCCGCGCAGGCCAGCGCGAGCGCGGTCGGGCGCGTGGCGAGCGGGCCAAGGCCCTCCCAGTCGGCCGGCCCTGCTGCGCTGACCCCCACCCACACCGGCCAGTCCTGGCGCCCCTCCGCCAGGGGCACCGCCGCAGGCTGCACGGGCGAGGCCCCGCAGGGCAGCTTCTCTGGCGGCGGCGGCGCGGTTGCGTCTGTGAGCGGCGCAGCCGCGCACGGCTGCGGGATGCGGACGCGGTTGCCAAACATGTCCAGCATCGCCGGCACGCCT
>JAABUV010004150.1_pt1 | contig 17580 bp, 17 predicted proteins | sample 5559971 | NCBI WGS metagenome assembly JAABUV01 (sample SAMN10711881, study PRJNA513362) | rock metagenome | isolation source: Antarctica rocks | place: Antarctica: Victoria Land, Knobhead nord | collected 2015-12-19
TCCCCGCCCTCCCCGCCCTCGCTCTCATGGTCGGTGGCCTGCTCGCCCGCGCCGACAGCCATCCCGTCCCGCAGGACCAAAGAGCCCGCCACAGCACCCTCAGCCCATCTCTCTACCTGCTCGTCCCCATCACTAGCCTGCTCGCCGCCATCGCCGCCTTCTTCGCCATCGCCACCCCCTCACCTGCTCCCGGCACCGACATCTCCGCCCTGCTCACCCAGGGTTCCTCCGGTTACAACCTCTCCCTCGGCCACCTCTTCGATCTCACCGCCGCCGCCATGGGTCTCTTCCGCGGCCCGCTTGCCCTCTTCGCGCTCAGCATGATCGTCATCGGCCCCGTCGCCTACGCCGTGCGTCACAGCGGCCACACCTTCGCCGCGAACCTTACCCTCGCCACCGCCGCCACCGGCCTGCTCCTCTGCATCCATGAAGGCCTCACCCGCTTCTACCCAACCCTCGGCTCCGAACCGCTCGCCAATGCCGTCACCGCCGAGCAGCACCTCCACCCGCGCCCCCCCGAAGCTCCCGGCGACCTCATCCTGATCGACGGCGAACTCACCGCCGGATCAACCCTGCTCTTCTACACCCAGCAGCCCGTCCACCTCGTCGACGGTCGCATCAATGGCCCTTGGTACGGCAGCTTCTGGCCCGACGCCCCCGACCTCTTCGAGACCGAAACCTCCCTCCACCAGCTCTGGTCCAGCCCCCGCCGCATCTTCCTCCTCACCTATCACCCCCAAGACCGCACCCGAGACCTCACCCCCGCTGCCCCCGTCCACTCCCTCGCCAGCGCCGGCGGCAAATCCATCCTCACCAACCGCCCCTAGGGAGCCCTCCCCGAAAGCTGCTATCAGGTGTGCCCCGCACGCCGGCCTAATCATCAAACCGCCCGAAACCGCCCATCGTCCCCCAACTCAAACGCCCCTCCCCGATACTCCGGCGGTCCCCCCACGTAACTGCTCACCCACAGCACCCCGCCCAGCAGATCCCGCAGCGGATAGATCAGCACCGGCACCGCCGCCCGCTCATCCCCAAGCGCCCACAACACCACCGCCGCCATCACCCATCGATCCGCACACGTCCCCAACAGCCAAAGCAACCCCGCGACCACCTGCCCACTCGCCAACCCCCACATCAACCCCAGCACCCCAAACGGCACGGCAAACGTCAGCCCCGTCCCTAGATGTCCCGCCGGACGCGATCTCCGCGTACTCTTCATCCACCGCAGCTGGTCCCTGAAAGACTCCCGAAATCCCTGCGGCAGAACCATCAGCCGAATCACATGATTCGACATCCGTACCCCGAGCCCCTTCTCCGCCAGCCGATTGCCTAGAACAAAGTCTTCGGCGAACCACTGCCCCAGCTCCTCATATCCGCCCGCCTGCTGAAACGTCTCCCGCCGCAGGATCATCGTCACCCCCAGCGCAAACCTCGTCCCCTCCAGCATGTCCGCCACCAGGATCCCGCCCGACATCTCGACGCTCTTGCCCACCGCATCAAGCTGCGCCGCGAACCCGCCCGCCCATCCACCAGTCGCTCGCCCCACATACAGGCACGACGCCAGCGCCGTCCTCCCGTCCGCCAGCGCCTGCACACACCGCCGCAGATAGTCGCGCTCAACCCGCGCATCCGCGTCGCTCGTCACCAGCACCTCATACTTCGCCGCCTCCGCCAGCCGGGCCAGAGACCACATCTTCGCATTGGGAAACCGCGGCTCCCCACACGTTAGAAACCGCGCCCCCACCCCCGGATACGTCGCCGCCACCCGCTCCGCCATCTGCAACCCCGCATCCGTCGCATGGCGCGCACAGAACACCACCTCATACTCCGGGTAGTCGAGTTCAAAGAATCGTCGCAGGTTCTCTTCGAGGCCAGGCTCGGTCCCATGCAGCGGCTTCAGAACGCTCACCGCCGGCAGAAATGTCGCCGGAGCCGCATCCTCCCGCCGCTTCCGCAAACCAAACCGGACCGCCCCCACCATTACCATCGCCGAATAAATCGTCGCCGTCGCCGTCCCGATCGCCGCAACCCAGAACCACACTCGCCTCACACAACTCATCCCGAAACGCCTACCTCTTCTTCCCCGCAGCCTTCTCCACCGCCACCACCACCGGCCGCCGCAGCGGCACCAGCCCCGCCTCCGTCCCCTGCGACTGCTGCATCCGGGTCAGCATCTCCGTCCGCACGTAGTCCACAAATCCCTGCATCTGCCGGTTCATCTCCTCCATCCGCTCCCGCATCTGCAGCACGATCGCAATCCCCGCGATATTCACCCCAAGATCCCGCGCCAGGTTCAAAATAAGCTCCAGCCGCTCCAGATCCTCGTCGGTATACAGCCGCGTATTCCCCACGCTTCGTGAAGGCCGCAGCAGCCCCTCCCGTTCGTACAGCCGCAGCGTTTGCGGATGAATCTCGTACATCTCCGCAACCGCCGAGATCATGTACGCGCCCTTCGACTTCCGCCTCGTCGCCATCGTCCGCTCCATCCCGCCAACGCACCATCTCGTGCCGTGCAAAAAAAGTCTAGCCTTTACCGTCCGCAACTCGCCAGCGAAACTCTTCCCCCGCAACCCCGCATCTCAGATAACACCATGAAGAAGTCCACCCGCACCCTCCCCACACCGCAGATTCTCGCCGGCATCGCCGTCGCGGCCGCCGCCTGGCTCCTCATCCCGCGCTCCTCCCGTTCGCGCCAGACCGTCGTCATTACCGGCGGCTCCCGCGGTCTCGGCCTCGCTCTCGCCCACCGCTTCGGTCGCGCGGGCAATCGCCTCGTCCTCGCCGCCCGCAACGAGGATGAGCTCGCCCGCGCCCGCCAGGCCCTCCTCGATTCCGGCTCCGTCCAGTCCCCCGAGGACATCCTGCTCGTCCGCGCCGACCTCACCGATCCGGCGGAGGCCCGCGACCTCATCGACCAGGCCTTCACCCACTTCGGCCGCCTCGATATCCTCATCAACAACGCCGGCATCATCGAGGTCGGACCCATTGAAAACCAGCCGCTCGTCGCCTTCGAGCGCGCCATGGACACCAACTTTTACGCCGCCCTCCACACCATTCGCGCCGCCCTCCCCCGCTTGCTCGAGCAGAGCGAAATCGACGGCCGCAAAGCCTCCATCGTCAACATCTCCTCGATCGGCGGAAAGATCCCCGTCCCCCACCTCCTGCCCTACGTCGCCAGCAAATTCGCCCTCACCGGCTTCTCCGAGGGCCTCCACGCCGAACTCCGCCACAAAGGCATCCGCGTCACCACCGTCTGCCCTGGCCTCATGCGCACCGGCTCCAGCATCCAGGCCCAGTTCACCGGCCATGCCGAAAAAGAGTTCCAGTGGTTCTCGCTCGGAGCCACCACTCCCGGCATCGCCGCCACCACCACCCACGCCGCCAACAAGATCTACAACGCCACCCGTTGCGGCTCGGCCGAAATCACCATCACCCCGCAAGCCTGGCTCGCCGCCCGCATCCACGGCGCCGCCCCCGCCGTCACCCAGTTCGTCGCCGCCCTCGCGAACGAGTACATCCTCCCCGCCCCATCCGCCCACCCAACCCCACTCACACCCGGCAGCGAACTGAAGAAGAACCCCTGCGCCACCAAGCTCGAGACAGCCCACAATCAGGCCTGATCCTCCAATTGGCTATTCCCTCATTTCACAAGCTCCGGCCTAGCTCGCCCGCTCTTCACGCTTCTTTCCCACAGCGGCGCCAGCCTTCATCAAAAGTCGCAGCGCTTCATTCACCGAATCCGAATCCGGGAACACTTCATAGAGATCCGGCGCGAGCAAAATCAGGCGGCCGTGTTCCTTCATGCGAGCCGCATATGGATTTGGTCGCCCGTTCGAAAAATCGTACTCGTCACCCATCTCATCGTCCTCCAACTCTCCGGGGCTCATAGCTCCTCCTCTCCTTTGGTCGCGCCAGCCTCGCGCTGACGATCCTCAATACGTTTCCTCGCTCCACAGACACCACGAACAGAATACGCCGTTTATAAGACTGGCCAAGGATCACGAATCGACTCTCCCTCACGGGGTGATCAGGATCGTCGACTAGAGGCTAGAGTGGCTGCTTCATCCAGAAACACACTGGCCGCCTCTTCAAAGGTCATACCGTGCTTAGCCGATTGCTTGCGGCTTTATCGGCATTTCCATTCGAAAAAGTTGACCTGCGCGGCTTTACGTGCGATCCACAAATACTCCGTGCAATATCCTCCATCAGACCTCCGCAAACATCCCCGCCCGCGGATCCTCCGGGTTCAACTTCGCCAGCTCGCGCAGTATCTCCTTCGACCGCTCATCCTGCACCTTCGGCACCACCACCTTCACCTCCACAATCTGATCGCCCCGCACCCCCTCGCGCGACGCACTCGGCACGCCCTTCTCGCGCAGCCGCAGCTTCTGCCCAGTCTGCACCCCCGGCGGAATCTTCAGCTGCGTCCGGCCCTCGCCAAAGTGCGTGTCGATCGTCGGCACATCGATCTTCGATCCCAGCGCCGCCTCTGAAATCGTAACCGGAACCGTCACATGGATGTCGTCCCCGGTCCGCGTAAACACCGGGTGCGATCCCCCTTTGATAATCAGGTAAAGATCCCCCGCCGCTCCGCCATCCGACCCCGCATTTCCCTTGCCCGCCAGCCGAATCCGCTGCCCATCCCGCGTCCCCGGCTTGATCCGGAACTCGAGCGGCTCCTTGCGCGTCACCACACCTTCCCCATCGCACGTCGGGCACGGATTCTGAATCTTCCCGCTCCCGCCGCACTTCGGGCACTGGATGTTGAACTTCATCCGCCCGCCCATCTGCTGCACCTGCCCCGACCCATGGCACTCCGGGCACTCCACTACGCCGCCCTGCGCCCCTCGTCCCTTGCACGTCTTGCAGGTCTCCTGCCGCGTAATCTCGAGCCGCGTCACACCGCCCCGAACCAGCGTCCAGAAATCCACGCTCACCTGATATTCCAGATCGCTCCCCGGCTGCGGTCCCTTCGCCGCCTGCCGCCCCCCGTTGAACATCCCGGTAAAGACATCCCGGAACCCGCCCCCGCCTCCCTCCTGCTGCGCCGACCCCTTCCCTCCCCCCTGGAATCCCGAAAAGTCGAACCCGCTGAAGTCAAACGGCACCTCCTGCGCTCCGCCCTGCCCCGCCCCCGAACGGCCCCGGCCAGCCCGGCTCCCGCCAGAGCTCTCGCCACCGTACCCACCCCGCGCCGCAGCCTCCGCCGCCGCCGGGTCGATGTTGTCCGAGTAAAAGCCGAACTGGTCGTACACCTTCCGCTTCTTCTCCTCGCTCAATACATCGTTCGCCTCGGAGATCTCCTTGAACTTCTCCTCCGACTTCTTATCCCCAGGATTCACATCCGGGTGATACTTCCGCGCCAGCTTCCGAAATGCCTTGCGGATCTCATCCGAGGTCGCCGTCTTCTTCACGCCAAGCGTGCCGTAATAATCCTTGTTCTGTGTCGTCGCCATTTGATTTGTCTGCCTTTCCTACGCGCTCCGACCCAGCAGAACGCCTTTCGCATCCACAGGCGCTGGCTGGATCGTTCTGGCTCCCGCTGCATCTCTTGCATCGCGCGCTAACTCCAACTCATAGCGCGCCTGCAGATTCATCCAGAACTCCGCGCCCGTCCGAAAATACTCTCCCAGACGCAGGGCAGTGTCTCCACTTATCCCGCGCCTCTCGTTCAAGATCTCTCCCACCCTTGTCGCCGGCACGCCGATCGCAATGGCGAGCGCATTTCCTCTCAGACCAAGCGGCACGAGAAACTCCTCTCGCAGCATCTCGCCCGGATGTACGGGAGGCATGCTCCTCGTCGCCACTTTCGATCGCTCTGGCAGCTTAGTGGTAGTCCGCAACTTCGACCTCGTAGGCATGTCCTTCCCTCCATAGAAAACAGACGCGAAACGGATCGTTGACCCGAATGCTGTAACGCCCCGCACGATCGCCGCTCAGTGCCTCAAGCCGGTTTCCGGGAGGAGAACGCAGACTCTCCACCGTGGTTGCCGCATCGATCTGCAGCAGTTTGCGCGAAGCTATTCGAGCCAGAGGTCCGAAACGGCGGCTTCTCTCGCGGAGGAAGAGGCGCTCCGTCTCTCTGTCCTTGAAACTCCGAATCACGCGCTTAACATATCACGCACAGCGTTATACGCCGTCCATTCATCCCGCCTGGCACACCGGACACCAGTACAAGCTCCGCCCCGCCATATCCTTCTTCAACACCGTCGTCCCGCACACCCAGCACGGCTTGCCGCTCCGTCGATACACATAGTGAACCTCCTGCTTCAGCGGCGGCCTCTCGTTCCGGTGCGGCCGGTGCTTCGGCAACGTCGTCACAATCCGCCGGTCCACCATGCCCGCCTTCATGAGCGGCTTCGCCTCCTTCCAGATCGCCTTCAGCGTCGCCGCCGGCACCTCCGCTCCCAGGACAAACGGGCTCAGCCGCGCCCGAAACAGCAGCTCCGCCCGATAAATATTCCCGATCCCCGATATCACATCCTGCTCCATCAGCAGCACGCCGATCGGCTTCTTCGCCTTCCCAATCTTCTCGAACGCCGCATCCGGCTGATCCCCATTCAGCGGGTCCGGCCCCAGCCGCTTCAGCAAAGCATCCCACTTCGCCTGCGGGTAAACGCTGCAGTCCGTCGGCCCGCGCAGTTCAATCCAGTCCACCTTGGCCGGCTCCAGATTCGAGCTCCCGTCGTCGCTCGTGTAATGCCGCCTCACCGGCTCCAGCGGGTCCTTCACCGCCTTCGCCCCGATCCGCCACATCCGCAGCCGCAGCATCCCCTGCATCTCGCGCAGCGGCATCTGCCCCTCCGTCCAATCCCCAAACCGCCCCAGATGCACATGCAGAATGCGGTCCGTCCCAAAGTCATAGCCCAGATGTTTCCCCACCGCCAGCACCCGCTCCAGCTTCCGTCCTTCAAGCGCCGCCGAATCTTGGAAGCGGCCGTTCGGCCCCTCCACATGCATCCTCTTCCCCGCAAACGCCTCCGTATGCCGCTCCGCCCAGCGATGGACCTCGTTGCCCTCAGGCATCCACACCCTCTTTTTCGGTCGCCTTCGCGTCCAGATCGTCCAGCAGCGCCGCCTGTCGTGTTTCGTCCCGCCGCCGGGTCCTGCGCGGCCGACCACCTGTGCTCAGCTCGTACCGGTAATGCTCGATAATCCGCTCCGGCGTCCACAACGCCCAGTGGTTCGCATTTTTCCGGTGCATGCGGTGGAGCTGGATCTCGTCCATCTGGCGCATCAGCCTCTGCAGATCGCGGTAGTGCTCCGAGTACGCGCTCTCATCGCTCTCGATCATCCGCTGCATGTCCACATACACCGGCTGTGCCCACTCGTAGAACGTGTGCCAGACATCGTACACATTCAGGTGACCCTTCTTCACCAGCAGCGACAGGTGCTCATAAAAATCCAGCACCTCGAAGGCGCTCACCGGCGGATCGTCCACATCCCAGACCTTTAAACCGCTGTCATCCAGCCGCGCCTCGGCCAACCTTCGCCGCGCAGCCACGAATCCCTCGGAAAGAAAAAAGCCCAGCTGCTTTTCAAGGTTCGCAACCGATCGGTACTCCCGCTCATGCCGCAGCTGCAGCGCCGCATACGCAATGGCGCCGGCGCTCGTCAGCACCAGCACCGCCGTCGCTATTGATTGCACCTCGACCCAATCAATCACCATCGGGCGCTCCAGCCTAGTTCCACACCTGCCGCGCCTCAACTGCCTCAATCGAGAACATCTGGTCCGGCTCAGCCTCGCGCATCCGGCGCACAAACTGCTCCGCCTCCGCCTGCGTGTCGAACATCATCCGGTTGTACAGCTGACCGGCCCGGACCTGGTCGCATCTCCACATCGTCTCCGTCATCGCTCTACCTCCCTTCGCCTGGTTGAAATCCAACTGCCAAGAAACATCCGCGTACAGCTCGTCTTTACTTCCTCTCATCTCTTCAACACCCTTCCTGCCATCAAGTCGCCGCTCTACACCGCGCACCCGCGTTGCTCCTCCATTCGATGCAGCAGGCACGCTCACGCACCTGATAAAGCAAGAGGGGCACCCCATCCGGAACGCCCCTCTCTCTCTTCTACGTTTGTGTGGCCTCTGCCGTTTTATGGGCTGCGGAAGAATCTCCTGTCCCGCTACCCAATGGAGACTTACTTCTTTCCCACATCCACGTACTCGGCGTCGATTACACCCTCTTCCTTCTTCGGCTCTTCCGTCGTTCCCTCCGCAGCCGAAGCTCCGTCGGTCGGTGCGCTTGCAGCCGCCTTGTACATCGCCTCCGCCAGCTTGTGGCTCGCCGTCGTCAGCCGCTCCTTGGCCGAGTTCAGCTCGCTTGCCGAAGGCGTTCCCGTCAACGAAGACTTCGCATCGGCCAAAGCATTCTCAACCTCCTGCCGATCGCCCGGCTGGACCTTGTCGCCGCTCTCCTTCAGCATCTTCTCGACGTTGTAGACCATCGAGTCGAGCCCATTGCGCGCCTCAACCGCATCGCGCTGCTCCTTGTCCTCAGTCGCGTGGGCCTCGGCATCCTTCGCCATCCGCTCCACCTCGTCCTTACTTAGACCCGACGAACTCGTGATCGTGATCTTCTGATCCTTGCCCGTCGCGTTATCCTTCGCCGTCACATTTAGAATGCCGTTCGCGTCAATATCGAACGTCACCTCGATCTGCGGCACGCCTCGCGGAGCCGGCGGAATCCCGCTGAGCTTGAACTTGCCCAGCGTTCGGTTCTGCGCCGCCATCGGCCGCTCGCCCTGCAGCACATGCACCTCAACCTCGGTCTGCGAGTCGGCCGCCGTCGAAAACGTCTCCGTCTTCTTCGTCGGGATGGTCGTGTTGCGCGTGATCATGCCCGTCGCCACACCGCCCATGGTCTCGATCGCCAGCGTCAGCGGAGTCACATCCAGCAGCAGCAGATCCTTCACCTCGCCCGCCAGAACGCCCGCCTGCACCGCCGCTCCAATCGCTACGACTTCGTCAGGGTTCACGCCCTTGTGAGGCTCCTTGCCGAACAGATCCTTCACCAGCTGCTGGATCTTCGGCATACGCGTCTGTCCGCCAACCAGCACCACCTCGTCGATCTTCGACGCATCGACGCCGGCATCCTTCATCGCCTGCTTGCACGGTCCAACCGACTTCTGCAGCAGGTCGTCGACCAGGCCCTCCAGCTTCGCCCGCGTCATCTTCCGCACCAGGTGCTTCGGTCCGCTCGCGTCCGCCGTGATAAACGGCAGGTTGATCTCCGTCTCCTGAGCCGTCGACAGCTCGATCTTGGCGCGCTCCGCCGCATCCTTCAAGCGCTGCAGCGCCATCTCGTTGCCCTTCGCCGTCAGGTCCAGACCAGTCTCGTTCCGGAACTCCGAGATCAGCCAGTCCACAATCCGCTGGTCGAGGTTATCGCCCCCCAGGTGGGTGTCGCCGTTGGTCGACTTCACCTCGATCACGCCCTCGCCAACCTCCAGGATCGACACGTCAAAGGTGCCGCCGCCAAAGTCGTAGACCGCGATCGTCTCGTCCTTCTTCTTGTCCAACCCATACGCCAGCGCCGCCGCCGTCGGCTCGTTCACAATCCGCTTCACGTCCAGACCCGCAATCTTCCCCGCGTCCTTGGTCGCCTGCCGCTGCGCGTCGTTGAAGTAAGCCGGAACCGTGATCACCGCCTCCGTCACGGATGTGCCCAGGTAGTCTTCCGCCGCCTTCTTCAGCTTCTGCAGGATCATCGCCGAGATCTCCGGCGCCGTAAACTCCTTGCCCTGCGCCATCACCCCAACGTTGTCGCCCTTGGCCACAACCTTGTACGGCACCATCTTCATCTCGTCGCCGACCTCGTTCATCCGCCGGCCCATAAACCGCTTGATCGAATACACCGTGTTCTCGGGATTCGTGATTGCCTGCCGCTTCGCCACCTGGCCCACCAACCGCTCGCCGTTCTTCGTGAACGCCACCACTGAAGGCGTAGTCCGCCCTCCCTCCTCGTTGGGGATAACCTTGGGCTCGCCGCCCTCCATTACCGCAACACAGCTATTCGTCGTCCCCAGATCGATTCCAATAATCTTCGCCATACCCGCCCTCTCCTATATCCGTCAGCCGATCTCTTCGGTTCTGCCCGGTCCTGCTCGCCACAACTCAATCTTCATACCTGAGTGAGTTACTGTCAATCAATCTGATGCTCTCCACCGCTCCAAGATGCACTCGTCAACCCGAATAACTAGAAGCACCGCGCTTCCGGCTTTACTCACGGCCTCGCTTCGTCCCTGCTTCCCTATCCTGCCACCCGCACACCACAGCTGTCCTCATGGCCTTGTTTTTTGTTGTCATTCCGAGCGAAGCCGAGAACCTGCTTCTCTGTCAACCGCCGCGCTTGCCTGAGGCACCTCCAACCCCCTTTTCCAAGAAACACCTAACCCGCCCCCAGGTAACGTCCCGCCGTTCCAGCACTCCATCTAAATCAATGGACGACCCCCTTGCGCCCAGCTATCCTCGCCCCCGGAGGCTCTCCCATGCGTTCTCCCCGCCTTCTGTGTCTCCTCGTCCTTTCCGCTCTCCTCAGCGGCTGCGGCTCCTCCCCGAAAGGCACCGATCCCAATCCCGGCGTGCCCCCCAATCCCTCCGTCGTTCCCCTCATTCTCGACGGAAACTGGGAGATCTCCGCCCCCATCGCCCCCTCCACCACCGTCCCGCCACCCCTCCCCAGCCCCATCGCCAACTTCACCGGCGCACTCCACTCCTCGGAGGGCAAAGTCACCGGAACCTTTCGCGCTCTCGCCACCCCCACCGGTTCGCAGTGCGTCGACATCTTCACCAACCTGCCCGTCACCGGCACCCTCGACTCCTCCAGCAATCTCAACCTCAGCATCGCCCTCCCCGGTGGAACCGCCACCGTCACGGCGGCTCTTCCCACCAACCTCCGCTCCAAAACCGCCGCCACCTGGCAGATCGTCGGCGGACCCTGCGCCATGCCCACCACCGCCGTTCACATCGAGCAGTTCGCTCCCCTCACCGGCGCCTACACGGAACCTTCAGTCGCCTCGACCTCGCCACCCGCAGCCCGATCCCCGGCACATCCGTCGCCGTGACGGCCGCCTTCAACCAGTCGCCCGCGCCCAACGCCGACGGCCAGTTCCCCCTCACCGGAACCGTCACCGGCTCCTGCACCGGCGCCATCGCCATCACCGACGGCATCGTTGCCGGAAACGGAATGGAGTCGCGCAGCTTCAGCCTACCTTTCCCGCATCCCATCCCGCCCATCTTCAACGGCGCCATCGACGTTACCGCCACCACCCTCATCGCTGCCTTCGATCTCCTCCCCGCCTGCGGTAGCCAGGCCTACGCCGGCATCCTTACCAGGCAGTAGCCCCACACCTCCCCCCAAGTCCCCCACATGCGCCATTTACCAGGACATCCCGTCCCACTACCCTTCCCGGAGAGTCCTGAACTCCCGAAAGCTGGAACACCTGATGCCCTCCCCCACCCCTGCCCGCACCTCTCCCCGCCCCCCCTCCCGAACTCGCCCCTCCCAGCGCAAACCCCCCTCAACCAAACGCCGCCTCCTCGCCGTCACCTCTCTCGGCCTCGCCGGTCTCCTCGCTGGCCTGCTCTCCGGATGCGCCTCCGGAACCCTCCCCGAAACCTCCGCCAACTCCTTCGCCGCCCTCTCCGGAAACTGGCAGTTCAGCTCCACCTCCGCCGCCACCGCCCGCCTCCCTTCGGTCGGCGGCAGCCTCGCCGTACAGGGCAACACCGTCACCGGCGCCCTCCACCCCCTCTCCCTCTCCGGCATCAGCCAGTGCCTCCCCGCCTCCACCACCCTCCCCGCCACCGGCTCCATCGACACCGCGAGCCGCCTCACCCTCTCCGCTCCCGTCTCCGGCGGAATCCTCACCCTCTCCGGCACCGTCGTCGCCCCCGACCGCAAAAGCCTCTCCGCTCCCACCTACACCCTGACCGGCGGCGCCTGCGCCTCCCCAGCCGTCCAATCCGCCCCCCAGCTGGTCGCCCTTCCCAGCTCCGTTCAGACCATCAGTCCTCGCGACAGCTCCCTCCCGCCCGTTACCGCCCAGCAATACCAGCCCGTCAGCGGAACCTATACCGGCACCCTCACCCCCGCCGAAGGCGAAAGCTTCCCCCTCACCTCCACCCTCACCCAGACCAGCCAGCCTGACGCCAACGGCGTCTACCACGTCACTGGATCAGCCGCCTCCCCCGGCAACGCCTGCGTCCCCGCCTCCCTCCCCGCCACCGCCTCCACCATCGATGGCGGCAGCATCTCGACCACCTACACCGACGCCAATACCGGTGCCACCATCACCGGCTCCGGCTCCTCATCCCCAGACGCCTCCACCATCACCATCTCCAACTGGTCCATCCACAGCCTCTGCGGGCAGGACACCGGCACCGGAATTCTCACGCGTCAATAAGCAGCTCCTCCCGCCCTTCTCGCCGCCACTCACCCCCGCGCATCTCTTGATGTCATCTCTTTGCCCTTTCTTCTTGTCATTCCTTTGCCTTTCTTTTTGTCATCTCTTTGCCTTTCTTCGTTGTCATTCCGAGCGAAGCCGAGGATCCCGCTTCTCTACCGCAAAGCACGACCCACTCCCAGCCGCGCCCTCTCGCGCCCCCCCTCGCCTCCCGCCTCCGCTCCCACCCTCCCCGCCCCCGGACAAAATAGAGCCAATCCAGAACTCCTGCATCTATATCCTCAAGTCTCGTCTCCCCGCGGAGGCGTGTCCCCATCTCCACGAAGGATCTGCCCTCCCCAGCATGGCCGCCGCCACCGCCACAGCCCCCGCAGACCAGAGCGCTCAGCAGGACCAGACCGCCCAGTCTCAGCAGGCCGCCGGCGGCGTCAACCCCTGGCTCGTCGCCGCCGCCGTCATGCTCGCCACCTTTATGGAGGTGCTCGACACCGCCATCGCCTCCGTCGCCCTCCCCTACATCGCCGGTTCCCTCTCCGCCTCTACCGACGAGGCCACCTGGGTCCTCACCTCCTACCTCGTCGCCAACGCCATCGTCCTCCCCGCCAGCAACTGGTGCTCGCTCAAGTTCGGCCGCAAGCGCTTCCTGATGTCCTGCGTCACCATCTTCACCATCGCCAGCTTCGCTTGCGGAGCCGCACCTACCCTCGGCTTCATGCTCCTCGCCCGCGTCGTCCAGGGTGCCGGCGGCGGTGCCCTCCAGCCCCTCTCCCAGGCCATCCTGCTCGAATCCTTCCCCCCCGCCAAACGCGGCGCCGCCATGGCAGTCTTCGCCTTCGGTGTCGTCGTCGCGCCCGTCCTCGGCCCCACCCTCGGCGGCTGGCTCACCGACACCTACTCCTGGCGCTACGCGTTCTACATCAACATCCCTATCGGCATCCTCGCGCTGTTCATGATCAACAAGTTCATCCATGACCCCGCCTACATCAAGAACGCCAAGGTCCCCGCCTTCGACAACATCGGTCTCGCCACCCTTGTCGTCTGGACCGGCTGCCTTCAGATCGTCCTCGACAAGGGCCAGGAAGACGACTGGTTCGGCGCCGTCTGGATCCGCTGGGCCACCTTCTTCCTCGTCACCTCCTTTGTCTGGTTCTGCGTCCACTCCTGGCGTAAAAAAGATCCGCTCGTCGACCTCAAGGTCTTCAGGGACCGCAACTTCCTCGTTGGCTCCACTCTCATCTTCTTCTTCGGCATCGGCATCTACTCCACCGTCACCATCCTCCCGCTCTTCTATCAGGAGCTGCTCGGCTACACCGCCTTCACCGCCGGCCTCGTCGTCGCTCCCCGCGGCCTCGGAGCCATCTGCGGCATGCCCGTCATCGGCTACCTCTCCAACAAGGTCGACCCCCGCTATCTGCTTACCTTCGGCTTCGGCGTCTTCGGCCTCACCACCCTCTACTTCGGCAACATCACCCTCCAGCTCTCCCCCACCACCCTGCTTCTCCCCATCCTTATCACCGGATTCGCCCTCTCCTTCGTCTTCGTCCCCATCTCCACCGCCTCCTACGGCACCCTCAAGAACGAGCAGATCGGCAACGCCTCCGGCGTCTTCAACCTCATGCGCAACGTCGGCGGATCGATCGGCATCTCCATCGCCCAGACCCTCCTCACCCGCCGCACCGCCGTCCACCAGAACGAGATCATCAACTCCGTCCCCCAGTCCGGTCAGCAGTTCCAAAACCAGATCAGCGCCCTCCGCGGCTTCTTCTCAGGAGCCGGCAGCGGCCCCTTCGGCGCCCCCAACTCCCTCGCCCCCGCCCGCGCCACCCTCTACCGCGAGCTCGGCCGCCAAGCCGCCAACTGGGCCTTCGTCGACGTCTTCCGCTGGCTCTCGCTCCTCTGCTTCTTCTGCGTCGCCATCGTCTGGGCCTTCAAAAAAGTCAAACCAGGCAAAGCCCCCGCCGGCGCCCACTAGGGACACAGCCAGCACCGGGCACAGACCAGCCAGGCACCGGGTGCCCCATCCTGTCGCAGCCTCATCGCGAAAAGGGTGGGGTCTCGCCCAAATCGTGACCGAGCTAACCGGCAGCTCCAACCAAGCCTGACAAAGCCCCTGACAATCACCACCGATTCCAGTAACATCCCCTCACCCAGGCCTCCCCAAACATTCACGTTCAGGAAAAGGAGCCAACATGCCCAACCCCTTCGTTCACCTCGAGCTCAACACCCCCAACCTCGCCAAAGCCAAAGAGTTCTACGGCGCCCTCTGCGGCTGGCAGTTTCAAGATAGGGATATGGGTCCTGCCGGCATCTACAGCACCTTCAAGCCCGATAACGGCCCTGGCGGCGGCATGGTATCCATGCCCAACGGCAGCACCGCGTGGCTCCCTTATATCGGCGTCGACGACATCCAGGCCAGCACCGACCAGGCCCGCAACCTCGGAGCCAAGGTCATCCACGACGTCACCGAGATTCCCAACGTCGGCTGGATAAGCATCCTCGTCGATCCCACCGGTGCCACCATCGCCCTCTTTCGACCGAAGTAACGCCTGCCTCGACAGACCTAATCCCCCCACTGACGCGGCACCTGAGCGCAGCGAAGGATCCTGCCGTTGCCGTCTCGTCTCTGTTACTTATCGATACCCACCCTCTTCGCCATCTTCGCCCTGCCCCCCCGCTTGCTTCACTCCGGTTGCCTGTGCCTTTGCTTGTCATTCAGGAGCGCAGCAGAGGAATCTGTCTCTCTTCCGCTGCTTTACCTCGCCTCCAACGCAATCCTGAGCGAACCGAAGGTCCCCGCGTCTTTCCGCCTCCTCGGAACAGTGCCGAGCACAGCTGGAAGCTGGCGCAACACCCCACCCCGAACACGTACCATAGAGAGACAGCACAAGCCATCAGTACGGAAGGAGCTTCTGCTCGAACTCCGGTTTGGAGTCCAGCTTTAAAGTCCGGTTTGGAGCCAGTTCGAAGTCCAGCTCGAAGTCCGGTTCGAAGTCCAGCCTTCAAGGCTCTACTTCGAAGACTTTGGCGCGAAAGTACGGGGGGGCACAAGGATGGATCACCAACGTCGTCGAGCACGCCTTCTCCTCCTGCTCCTGTCCGCAGCCATCGCCTCCACGCGCACCCTCGCCCAGTTCGACCTCGAAGACTCCCACACCAAGGCCAGCCTTCGCGGCATCCACTCCCTCGGCGACGGCATAGCCTGGGCCAGCGGAACCGACGGCACCGTCCTCCACACCAAGGACGGCGGCTACCTCTGGCAGGGCTGCGCCATACCCCCCGGTGCCGAACACCTCGACTTCCGCGGCATCCAGGCCTCCGACGAAAACACTGCGGTCGTCATGTCCTCAGGCAAAGGAGACCTGTCCCGCCTCTACAAGACCACCGACGGCTGCCGCACCTGGCGCCTCCTCTTCACCAACCCCGACAAAGAAGGCTTCTGGGACACCCTCGTGTTGGATCCCCGAAGATTCACGGGTCCAGGCGGCACGCGCGCCTTCCTGCTAGGCGACCCCGTCAATAACAAATTCGTCCTCTACAGCAGCATGGATACCGGTGAGACGTGGAGGCGCTGGTCAGACAACATAGCGGAACGGCCCGCGCGTGCGGCCGAGGGTGAGTCTCTCTTCGCGGCGAGTAACGGCGTCGCCGTGCTAACCGGAGGGGTTGAGAGCCTCGTCTTCGTCACCGGCGGCTCCGGCGGCTCACACCTCTTCCTTCTCGAAAGGCACGACATTCTGGGTCGCAATCGGTGGATCTCCTTCACTCGATCCGAATTGCCGTTTCCACATGGAAGCAGTTCAGGTGCCTTCTCTATAGCAGCTCGCGTCGTCGGCTATCCAGAAAGAGGGCTGGCTGACTTTATGGTTGTCGGTGGCGACTACGCACATCCGGAGTCGCCCGGCGTCGCGGCATTCCTGCCGACCCGCAAGTATTGCTGCGCTTGGCTCGTTCCTCAGGTCGTACGCAAAGCTGTCATCCAACCGCACGGCTACCGCTCCTCCGTCGCCTACGAACCCAAATCCAAAGCCTGGATCACCGTAGGCCCCAACGGCTCCGACTACTCCACCGACGACGGCAAGAACTGGACCGCCCTCAAACCAGGACCCGGTCAGCCCGCCGACACCGACAAAAACTGGAACGCCCTTTCGCTTCCCTTCGTCGTCGGCCCCCACGGCCGCATCGGCAAGCTCCGCTCCGACGCCCTCGCCGCCGGATCGAAGCCGTGACGCTACCCAGGAGTCAAAAGCGAGAAAACCTCGGCGACCACCAGGCGGATCTCCGTCCCGTCCGCCACCATCTTCGCCTCCGCAACCGGATGAAATCCATCCGCGTCGAACCGGTAAGCCAGCCGCTCCTCCGGATCAAACGCCCAGATGTGGCGCACACCCATCGCCAGGTAGTCGCCCAGAACACCGCGCAGCCGCTTCCACGTATCTTCCGGCGACAGCACCTCGATACACAGCAGAGGCGCCTCCCGCACAATCCGGTGCACCACCTGCTCCGCCCGCAGCACCATCACATCCGGTATCCGATACCGCGTCGCAGAAACCTGCAGCCGGCACTCCTGAATGGCGTTGATGCCCCAGTCCTGCTCTTTCGCCCAAAGCAGACGCAGCAGCATCTTCTGGACTCCCGCGTGCTCAAACTCACCCGCATTCCGCTCCTCCACCCGCCCATCCACATAGTCGCAGTCGGGGTGATACATCTTGCACAGGTAGTCCTCCACCGGAACCAGATGGTCCTCAACCTTCACCGCAATCGAATGCCCTGCCATCCCCCAAGTATGCTCCCCTGCCCTCCCGGCGCGCCACAGATCTAGCTCTACCCAGGCCTTAGTTCCTTATCGTAACCAGGAGGCATCATCGTAGCCAGGAGGGCATCCGCCAACCCCTACATCTCCCCCTTCAGCGCGGCGGTGAAGGGGGAGGCGTCGCCGAAGCCGGCGCCGGACTCGAACCCGGTGTCAACCCGCCCCCCACCCCTGAATTAGACCCGGACGCCCCCCCCAACCCCGATGCGCCCGAGGTCGTCATCCCGCCACCCAGCAGATTCACCCTCGCCTTCATCTGTTCGATCCGCGGATCGTAGATAAACTCCCACGTCGGGTACGTCGTCTGCTCGTTCAGCACCACAATAGAACTCCCCCCAGCCGAGCTCCCTATACCTAGAAACGG
>JAABUV010004154.1_pt1 | contig 17566 bp, 28 predicted proteins | sample 5559971 | NCBI WGS metagenome assembly JAABUV01 (sample SAMN10711881, study PRJNA513362) | rock metagenome | isolation source: Antarctica rocks | place: Antarctica: Victoria Land, Knobhead nord | collected 2015-12-19
GACGGTGACCACGCGCGAGGAGGCCGTCATGGAGCTGAGCCTGGAGATCGAGCAGAACTCGTCCGTCACCGCCTGCCTGCGCAACTTCAGGCGCGCTGCGCTATCCTAGCGCTGGGGCCCCATCCTGTCTGCCTTCTGACTGGCTGCGCGACTGAAGGTCCGCAGCGCAGCTGCTGCTGGGAGCCCCGTCGTGCTCGCCTCCAGACTGGCTGTGCAACCTGGACATGACGCCGTCCCGCCGACTTTGAGGCTGCTGCGATGCTGCGCCTGCATACAGGCCAGAGCTGTGCCCTGCAGATGGTCTTCTGAGAGCGTGGGGGCAGTAACAGCCTGAGCGCACGCGCGCGGCATCAGCAATGCGTTGGAGGAGGCACATGACGCATTAGACTGTCTCTTCTGGCGTGCTGCTGCCTGCAGAACCTTCTCGGTTGTTTGGTGCTGCAACCAGGAGCGAGAGCAGCCGCGACAGCCAGCAGCACCGGCACGCGCGACCGACACGGCGGGCGCGAGCGCGCAGCTCGACGGCGATGCTGGAGGCCGACGACAAGTTCTTCTGCAACTCGTGCCGGTGCCTGCAGGAGGCGCAGTGGCGCATGAAGATCAAGACGCTGCCGCGCGTGCTGTGCCTGCACCTGAAGCGCTTTAAATACATTGAGCAGCTGGACCGGTGCGCCCCCTGTTGTTCGACCAACAACGCGTGCAAGAGCAAAGCGTGGTAGCACGATGGTCAGCCGGCCTTGTCATCAAATGTGAACAGCTTTATTAGGTTCTATTAACTTGGCTGCGCTGGGAGCTGTACTGTCAAGGCGGCCGACCTTTTATGTCCTCAGCGCCCTCTAACCACATGTCGATGTCGAAGCAGAACCGAGTGAACAGGCTGTTTGGTTTTGGTGCCAGAGGCCAGGGGCGTTGCTCAAGATGTAACCTGATGCCTGATGGAGATGGTGTGCTGGTGTGTTGCATGCTCGACACGGTGTCAGTGCTTAACCCCCCCGGATGCGCGCGCGCCAGGCTGCGCAAGCTCATGTACCGCGTGGTGTTCCCGTTCGAGCTGAAGCTGCGCAACGTGGCCGACGAGTGCGACGACGCGGACGACGTGTTCCACCTGTTCGCCGTCGTGGTGCACGTCGGCAGCGGCCTGAACCATGGTGCGTCGGAAGGTCCCGTGTGAGCCTGTGCGTTCCTGCAGATGATAGCGGTGCATGTCGGCAGCGAACCGAACCAAAATATGTGATGGGGACATTAATGCTCCATGTGCATGCCTGCAGGCGACAGGGCTTCTGTGCTATGTGCGCCCGTTGCGCCATGCTGATGCTGGAGCACTGCGCGCGCGCAGGCCACTACGTGGCGTTCGTAAAGAGCGCGTCGCACTGGCTGTTCTTCGACGACGAGACGGTGGAGCCCATTAGCGAGGCGATGGTGCAGACCGCGTTTGGGTCGCCGCAGGTCCGGCCCCGCTTGCGATGCCTGGTCTGCATGTGGCTGTGCGTGCAGCTGCTCTTGCTGCTGGAGTGTGCTCGGCGTCAGCGGTCTGTGCGCTCTCTGCTCATGCGTAGCGTCGACAACCGAGAAGCAGCGTCATTCATTCGGTCTGTGCTGATATCATGGCTTGTCGATACCATAAACATGTGATGTGGACTGCGTGCCCGTTGCTCGGCATGTATCGTGTTGGCCTCCCTTCTGCACTTGCTCAGCACATGCTCACACACTCGCCTGAGCGAGGATCGTCTGAACAACCACGCAGGAGTACTCATCCAGCATGGACCATGGGTACATTCTGATGTATGAGCGCCAGCGGCCCGGCGAGCGCGCTGACGCTGACACCGACCCCTTCGGCGGTCCTGACGACGAGGCGGGGGCGGGAACGCCACAGCCTGGCAGGACGGCGTAGGCATCTCGGGCTACCTGCAGAGTGTGTGTGGTCGAGCAGCCTGTGCTACTGGCTGTGTTGCTTTAATTTCCTGGGTGCGATTTATATCAGTGTGCTGATGTGCTAAAAAGTCACGTGGCGGTAGCAGCGCTGTTCGTCCTCTGCCGAGTAGGAGTGTTAGAAAGTACTTTGCCTACAGGGCTTGCTCTTGCTGGTAGCTGTAGTCTGTGCTTATTGCAAGTGTGTCTGGTACAGCGAATCGGGCGTGTTTTGGGGTCAGTTATGCGCAGCGTTGTGCGCTCACCAGATTGTTATGTTGTTGCCCGTGTCTGTGTTGTTCTGCGGTAATCAGTATGGTATACCCCAACCTCCACTCACGGGCTTGGATGCCGGAAAACAGGAAAGGCAGCAGGAAGCTGCTCTCCTGGATGCTGTCCAGTCAGAACCCGAGGTAAGGTAGGGTGGCCTCCATCTAGGGTCAACCCATGTAGGCTGGCTCATCAGCAGTCATCACACTTGAATCGCCAGTACTCTCTCAACCGCCACTCTAGCTTTCAGCACGCTGCATTAGCTCAAACACATCTACGATGGCTGTCTCCTGGGTGTATGTGCTGGTGGCGGCCGTCCTGGGCCTGCTCGCCCACAGGCGCGTCTCCTTGTCTCTTGTCAGATCGTGTATGTGCGCAACATTGGCCACCACGCACCAGGGTGTAGCGCTAGTAGCCGCACATATGCTTGCACGCATGCATGGGTTCCCACTTCAGCAGACCTACATGCCAACCATGTAGCTGGCTGGCTTTGCTTGTTTCAAAGGCCGACTGTGTTCCTGCAGCTGTATGTGACCTGTAAAGAGCGTCGGCTCAAGCCTTTGTGTTGGGTGCATCAGCACCCGCAGTCGCACATGAAAACTTTACTCATGGGCCCCTCTGGAGGCAAACCCAAGCCACAAAGCCGTTGCCACTGACTTGTGCAGTGCCCTCCCAGATCAGTGCTGGCAGCGCTGCGACCCAGAGCAAATAGATGACGTAATTGGCGTGCGCGGCGCAGCGCGGGCGCAAGCCGCGAGCTGCAGCAGTCGACGCCGAACGTTGTGCGGGCCAAGAACGACGCAGGCATGTGCTACAAGGCCGAGGGCTTTTTCGGCGGTGCTGACCGCAAGGAGTGCCAGAAGGTGGGCCAGTACACGTTCTACTACACCTGCTGCGAAGAGGGTGCGCCCGACCACCCGCGCGTGGCAGCGCACGAGCTAGATGTTTGGCACGTGTGTCAGGAGCAGTGCGTAACTGGGGGCCGTGTGGCAGTGGAAGCACTGGTTGCCGACAGCTTCCTTCACGCTGGAAACTGAAGACCTCAAGCACTCACGCTGCGGAGTTAGAACCTGGGCGTGCGAGACAGCAGCAGTCCTACTGTCTGCAGCTGCTCTCGGATTCGCAGCCTGTGCCTGGCAGGCTCTGAGCAGCAGGGGGCCTGGGCGTGAGCGTGTGATCCCAGCTCCTTGCCCACGCATTGCCACAGCAGAGTGAGCTCCGTCACGCTGGCAGAGCTGACCGCGCTGTACACGCGCTGCAGGCAACCAGCAGGACGCCGTCAACCGCCTGTTCGACCCCAGCACCTTCCGCCGCGTGTTTGGCGGCAACGACTGCCTGCAGCGGCCCGACACGCTGGTGTCAACGTGCCGCGGCTCTAAGGACCACGAGTACTGGTGCGCAGCATCCCGCGCAGTGCCTGGAGCGCCACGCCGTCTGCTTATGCGGCCCTGCTGTGCTGTGTGTTGGTGCATGTGTATTGATACACGTACGCAATCGCCACCAGCTTAATTTCCATGCACGTGGTCTGAAAGGGGGTGTGATGTGTTCGCACTATGCGCCGCAAAGTTGTGACCTGGCAATTGTGCTAAGGAGTTTTAGTGTTTACGTTAGCGTGCCAATCAAGAAAGGTCTGTATGCTTTTCTATGAACAGCTTCTGAAGCTCGTGCTTGCTTGCGCAGCTGCACGCGCAAGAAGGCGTGAGGAGCGCTCGCACCGTTTGACTGGAAAAGACTTGCTGCTTCCGGCTGGGACTGCCCGCTACGCGTTGCCCAGCAAACCTTTTGCACATGACATCACTTGTGCACTCTATGAGTTCCCAGTCCTTGCACACTCTATGAGTCTGCAGTCTCTTCAGCAGTGCTATTTGAAGTATGTACCTGCGGAAGTGTGTTCAGGCAAGCAATTTTGTGAGCACGGTAGGTGCCTAAATTGTGATCGACCTGGGCAGATGAGTGTCGAGAATAGTTGCTTTTAGCAAGATTGATTTGCGTGTCTGGCAGACTTGCTGGCTGACTTTCGGCACGCCTGTGAACACTAAGTATATGCCTAGTGTAATGCAACACCTACGCTCATGTATACCATATATATCACCGCATGTGCCTTGCCACTCTCAGGATTGCATATGCTCTGAAAAAACGCTCATGTATACCATATACATCACTGCATGTGCCTTGCCACTCACAGTATTGCATGTGCTCTAAAAAAGCCACTCACAGTATTGCATTTGCTCTAAAAAAACAAGTCCTGAGCTCCAAGCAGCTCATGCCAGCTTATGGGTTCACAGCAGATTGTGAAGCTGTTGTAAAGAACTGTCTTCTGCTTCTGTGTATGCAATACTTGCACACTTCACTTCCTGCAGCAGGCCTGCGCAAACAGGTGAATGCAATTCCAGTAAACCTTTACATCAGGCTTGACACTAGGCAGTTGTCGCCTAGGCCGTATCACCAGGCTTTGCTACAGTCTGGTTGCTGGCAACAGAGTTTAGTAAGCAGGGTTGAGGTGATGTCTGGCCAACGCCAAATGGCCAGCTGTGGTGGACTTCTCGCACCATGGGCAGCACTGGGAGGATACGGAAGCGACTACTAGCTTGAATAGGGAGCGGCGAACGTGGCGGCACTTGAAGGGTTGAAGCTGCGCGCGATGAACTTGCCCACAGCGTCCAGCGCAAGATGTGTCCGCCGCAGTGCTTGCACAGCGCCGGCGCCCCTGTGCAAGCGCCTTGAGCAGCCCACGTGCAGCCCAAGGCCGTACAGGTTCGTGCTGCGCGTGCTCGCTAAAAGCCGGACCGCTAAATGTTGGACACCTTGTATAGGGACATTGCTGCCGGTCGGGGCTTTCCGCGTACGTTCCTGTCCCCCGAGCGGACCCGTGCTCAGTTCCTTGTGCGCGGGGCGCAGGTATAGCGGGCGCGCCGCAGCCCGGCAAGCCCGGCGGCGCCTGCAGCCGGCTGCGGCCGCTGCGCCGGAGGTTGCGAGCCTGCCTACGCCCGCGCCCGTGCCGGACCTGCCCGAGCCGACCGGCGAGTGGAGCCTGCTGCCCTGGGCGGAGACCGCGGAGTTCCAGCGCGACCACTTGGCCTGGGCGCACAAGCGGTGCGGAGCCTGCTTGGGACGCGGTGCAAACGAGTGCCTGGAAAGGAGGTGGGTGCGCAGGCTGCTGCTGTGGGCATGGGTAAGCTCCGGAGTGCGAGTCCTGAGCGCCAGGGTGTACTCAGAGCTTGCCGCCCCCCACAGTAGCGTGCACCTGCGTGCAGAGACGGTCCTGTGATTGCAGGCAAGAGGAGGCCTGTCGTGTGTATAGAGCAGTGTGCGAGTGCAGGCCGTGTGATGGCCGGACGCTGGGTGCTGTGGAATAGGCTTGAGAATGCTGGCGCAGGATGCCGCGCAGTCACTCCTGTGTTGCACGAGACGCGTCCTAGCACACCGCTTAGGCGAGCCATACGGCGCCCTGCTTGCACAAGCAGCCGACGCGAATGCTCGTTTTTGGGCGTCACCGGCTTGGCCGGGCTGTCTGAGCGTGCGCGCAAATCGCCGGATGTGCTCGTAGGGCTGACGTGCGGCGCGTGCCATGCGCAGGGTGCAGAAGCATGGCCCCGTGTTCGCTAGCAACCTGTTCGGCAAGCAGATGGTGGTTGTCACGGACTTTGCCGGCATCGAGAAGGCGCGTGCCGCGCCCAGCTGCCCTGATCGCCTCGCTCTCAAGGCACACCGCGCCCGACGGGTTGTGACCGGGCTGGCCGCGGCGCAGGTGCTGGGCGGCGACTTCAAGATCTCCGAGTGCGCGCGCGCCCGCGCCCCGCTCGGGCCTGCTTGCAGGGCGCGGCACCGCAGATGCGGCTCGCTGCAGTGCTGTCTGGCCTGAGAGCAGTGCGTGGGCTGCATGACAGCAGGCGGCTGCCTCGCCTTGCGGCACGCTTGGCTGCTGCGCACCAAGGCATCTGGGCCAGAGTGTACAGTGGGCGCGTCTGGACGCAGGTGGGCGGTCGCGCCGTCGCTGGAGATGCTGATGGAGCCCAGCCAGATCGACCCCTCCCGCGACAAGGCCGCCCACATGAAGCAGGCACGCACACTCATACCGCAGGCGGCGAGGCGGGCCCGCTGCGGGGCTGCTTCGCCAGAGGAGGGCGAGCAGCGCGGCGGCGCGCCTGCCGCCCTGCAAGCAGGAGCCCGTGGCTCGGTCGGCATGGAGGACAGACGAGCTGCATGGGTTGCTTTCGTGCACACGCTGACGCGGGAGTGTATGGTGGAGCCAGGCCGTCGGGGAGTGTGCTGCGGCTGTCAAGGGCAGGGACAACAGCGAACTGAGATGAGTGCGCCTGCGCGCGCCGCGCAGCGGCGGCAGCAGGGCGCCGCGTTCACGCCGGAGGCGATGGATTCGTACCTGCCGCGCGTGGAGGCGACCTGCCGCGGCTACCTGGCGCGCTGGTCGCGCCAGGACGCCGTCAGCGTGCAGGACGAGGTGCGCCGCGCGCTCGGCGCTACGCAGCACACGGGGCCGGGGCAAACCCTGGGACAAACCTTGAAGTAAATTCTAAACAGACCCCGTGCGCGCGCGGCGCGCAAGGTGGGCAAGCTGGCGTTCGACTTCAGCGAGGGCCTGGTGGTCGGGCTGGGCCTGCCGCCGGGCCCGGAGCGCGAGACGCTGCGGCTCAAGTGGGCCGAGTTCAGCGACAACGTGTTCACCTACACCGTGCGCGCCCCGTCCCGCCGCGCCCGCGGCACGGGGGCGCGCACGCTTGCGGGGCAGCTGGCGGCAGCGGCTAGCTGCATGGTCAGCTCGGCAGTGCAGCGCCTGCTCACAAATTGAATGGTAACAGACGTCACGCACTCCTGTACATTGAGACTCCTCGCCTCCTGCTCAACACCGCCAGCACCGTGCCTGCTTCTCGCCACACAAATGCAAGCCTGCCAGCCATGCGAGCCACCGTGACAGCAGCTCACGCCGCAGCGCCGCGGGCGCCGCGCAGCTGGACCTGCCGGGCACGCCCTTCTACAAGGCCAAGGCGGCCAAGGCGTTCATCCTGCGGCGCATCGCGCCGCGCGTGGCCGCCAAGCGCGACGCGATGCTGGCGGCGGGCGCGGCCGCGGCGCGCACGACGCTGCTGGAGCACTACATGGGCGCGCGCCTCGCCGATGGCGACGACCTGGACACGCACTTCCTGTCGGCGCGGCCCGCTGCATATTCTTAACCCTAACCCTTAATATTAAGTTTTTATTTCGTTGTCTGCTGCAGCGTACCGAGGGATGCGGCAGGCAGCCTGGCCTGCTGGGACCGCACCTGCTGTGCAGGTGGGGCGGGGCCTGAGGCGAGGGCGCGCCACAAGCACAGCGCCGAGCGGGGAAACTGCGTGAGAAGGGGCTCTCTGTGAGGCTGCAGTGTGCATGTCGGGCTGGCTGCAAGCGCATGTGGAGCAGACGGGCGCGAGGGCGCGCCAGGGTTGAGCCCGGGGTGAGCGCGGACAAGTGGCAATGGGCTGGCGCCCGCCGCCAAGCGGGACCCCGTGCTGGCGACAGCAAGCGGCGGGGCTGACAAGCGCGGCCGGGTACTAACCCTAACCCTGTTGCAGATGTCAGTGCTGATGCTGATGCTGGCGGGCAGCGACACGTCCAAGATGAGCCATAAGGTGCTGCTGGGCGTCCTGCCGGACCTGCCGCAGCCGGTCATCGACAGGGTGCGCGCCCTCGCTGTGAACTCGGCGGCCCTGACGGCAAGCCGCAGGGTGCTGCTGGGCGTCCTGCCCGGTCTGATGGCGGCCCATGATCAGCAGGGTGCCCACCCGTGCATGTATGCCTCGCCTGCTGTCCTATCATGGTCGTTGCTGCCACGGCGCTCTACACAGGCAGGCACGGCTGCCAGCGGGCGTCCCGCTTGTCTGCACCAGACCACAAGTGGCAACAGAACAAGTCTTTTTTCAGGCACCTCCTGGCTTGCCTTGTCGTCTTGCCCGCCCACACGGGGCAGTCGGCAGCAAGGTCGCACACTGCGCTGGCGTCGGCTTGCGGGCGTCCCCGGGGCAGCTCAAACGCGGGGAAGAGCGCGCGCTGCCAGCGCGGCGTTGCTGGCGCCGGCCTGCGCCCATCTGACGGGGGCGAGCTTTGCACCGCAGATGCGCGAGGAGCAGCGCGAGGTGGTCGCGCGGCACGGCCCAGCGCTGACGCGCGGCGCGCTGGCGGACATGCGCTGGGCGGACGCCATGGCGCGCGAGGTGCTGCGCCTACGCGGCCCGGCCGAGGGGCTGTTCCGGTGCGGCCCGGCCGCGCTCCCTGTGGGGAGCTCCCTCACAGCGGTTCCGAGGAGGCTCGGGTGCCTCCGCGGGTAGAGGCTTCTGCTAAGTTGTCAGGGCGTGTGCGTACAGCAGTGCATGACTGGGCTGAGAGGCTGTGTTGGTGCTGCTGCCTGCGCTCCCAGGTGTCACGGCACTTCGGAGTTCGAGAGATTGTTACGGGAATCTTGCGCAGTTGCAGCAGCAAAGTAACAACGCATAGCAACATACAGTGCTTCCAGAGGTGCTTCCTGCCCGCGGGCTGATCTTGCAAGTGGTCGACACTCTGCGCATCGGTCCTGCAGCGTGCCACCCTATGGGACCATCCCTATGGGACTGTCCCTCCTGCACTGCAGATCTGCGGGGCTGTGAGGCGCACGGCTGGCGCTTTGGCAAGCACGCCGTCCTGCGACCTGCGCCTCGGCTGCTTGCAGCTCGAGGCGCGCGTCGCGCGCGTCTGGCAGGCGCGTCCGCCGCGGCAGCCTCAGCCAAGCCAGGCAAACCAGTGCAGGCAGTGCAAGCAGTGCAGCGCCGGGCTCACGCCCGCCTGCCCCCGCGCCGCAGGATTGCGAAGCAGGACTTTGAGCTGCACGGGCGGCGCGTGCGCAAGGGCGCCAGCCTGTACCTGAGTGGCCTGTACGCCAAGGCGTGCGACGGCCGCGTGTCGGCGGGCGACCACGTGGCCACCCCCATGCCCGCGCACATGGACATGGCCGACCTGGCCACCTCGTTCCAGCCCGAGCGCTGGCTGGGGCCCGAGCTGGACAAGGCGGTGCGCGCGCGGCGTGCGAACGTGGTTAGGGTATGGTACGGTTAGGATAAACCCAATAGGGACAGGGCGCGGCATGTATAGCTACATGGGTGGGGTGTTCACGGACGCAGCCGGTCTGGCCACTCCCATGCGCCGCAATCGCTGGTGCAGGCTCGAGCTGGACTGGGGCGGGCGCGCGCGGGGTTGCGCTGACGCGCGTGCGCAGTTGGCACTTGAGCCCGGCAGGTGTCACGCGTGTCCAAGCATGCTGGCATGGTGACGGAGGCGCGTGCGTGACGTGCATCGCGCGGTTTCTGCAGCGTGGGACAGACTCGAGGAAAGCTGGGCCGGCTGACAGCTGTTAGCTGCCTGGCCTTATTGGGGCGCCTACCCTTTGGCATGCGCGGTGTGTACGCCTGGGTGTCTATTAATTAGCCGAAGGCAGAGGCCAGCGCGTGCAGACTCCGCACACCGCCCGTGTGCTGGCCTGCATCTGCAAGCGTATCGGCATGGCGGCGGCCATGCCCCTCGCACCGCGGCACCGACGCGGCGCGGCCGCGCGCAGGCGATGGCGACGTTCGGCATGGGCGCGCACTTCTGCCTGGGCTACCCGCTGTACATGCAGGCGCGGCCCCGCGCGCATCGCCGCGCGCCCCGGCGCCGTGCGCACGTCGCGCATCATGTTTATGGCGCGCGTCGGCCGAGCGCGGGCTGTTGGAGGGGCAAACCGTGCATTCGTGTGCTCGCGAGCTGCCGCAGCTGCCGCGTCCCATACATACGGGGCGTGCGGTCAATGACAGGGGGGTGGGGCCGCTGATAAAGAGCCCGGCTGAGCAAGCCATGTGTCCGGCCGCATGCGCCCGCGCGCGGCGCGGCTCGTGCAGCCGCGCGGCGAGGGCCTGGCATGCGCGGCTGCTCCGAGCGCGAGCAGTGCAGACCCGCAGGCATGGGAGCGAGCGCGCGCTGCGCAGCGCGGCGCGCGGGCCTTGAGCGCGCGAGCCTGCAGCTGAGCGTGTCGGGTGACGTGCTGCAGGGTTAGGGTCAGGGCGAGTAACCCTAACCGTCTTGCGCCGCGTGCCAGGAGGCCAAGGTGCTGCTGGCGCTGATCGGGCGCGGGTACGATGTCGAGGCCGTCGGCGGCCGCACCGACTGGGGGCCCGGCGCCGTGGCGGCGGGCGGCTGCCCGCGCGCGCCGCTCCTGCAGCGCTACCGCGAGCGGCAGTACGTCTGACCGCGACGTGCGGCTGACCTGGCTGGACAGGCGAGCGGGTCTCGGGGGTCGCTGCACAGCGCCCGCGAGTGCTGCCGTGCAGTCCGGGCAAGGCTTGGCCGCGAATCCGCGCAAATCAGCGCAGGCATTCACACCATGGGGCCGGCTCACATGCACGCCCGTGGCAGCGCAATTCCGCTCAGCGTCGAGCGTGCGGCAGGCCAGGTGCGAGACAGGTCACGAGGTTGCAGCGCAGCAGCAGCTACGCGCCCCCGTCAGTGCCTCCTGCAGGACCTCGTGCAGAGCATGGGTGCGTCCCTTGGCAGGGACTGCGCCGGGCATTGAGGGAGGTTGGCAACAGCGCTAGCTTGCAGGTCCCCTGTACCTCTTAGTTAGGCATCTGCCCACGTACGGCAGCCTCGTAGTGTGTGTCTGGCTGCAGCGTCTGCTGCTGCTTGTTGGCATCATATAGGCACGGGGCCTACGCCGCTGCACACACCTGTGCACGGCTTGTGCGCCCTTTCTGTTCCCCCTTGCACCGCTCTTTCTTTTCTTCGACCTGGCTCTGGGTTGTTGCCCTGGTGCCCTGAGGCCTGCTCAAGCTCACCCCTACGCTTCACACAGCAGGCCGGGGCTGGGTGCGAGCGCGGAGGGTGCTCCCAGCAGCATCGCTGTGCTCCCTGGTGGCTCATGCCCGGTTTGGGCGTTTCAATGCGGAGCGCCGGGGAGGTTCTGGTCCAGCAGGTTGCGTCGCCGGGCATGAGGCGCAGTCTGGCATATTCCTTGCTTCACAAATTCAGCAAGTTGTTGAGGTGAGGTGATGGGTTAGGCCGCACAGCAACTGTGTTGTTGCTGAAGAGCTCAGTGTGCTGATATGCAGTGCGAACTCTTCCTGCAACCTTTTTAACGCAGTTCCTTGCAGCGCTTGGCCTTTGCGCTCTCTGTCGCGTCATAATCTCAGGCTCAGCGTGTGGCCGCCCTGACATGCCGCACGAAACAAGAGTGGTGCGGTCCGCACCGTGCAGAGGCCTGCCTGCCGAAGCACTGGACGGCGCCCGGGTGCTTGTTGGAGGATGCACAAACACCTATCTCCAAAAGTGTTATAACTGCTCAACACCTCCATGTCGCATGTCTTATTTTGCTACACATGCATGCCAACCCCGCTGGTGGCCCAAGCGGCCTCCGCGGGCGCGCCGTCCGGCAGCCAGGCACTCTCTATACATGGTGAGAGACCGCTGGCGCAGCTCCTGCAAATCAAATGCGCCTTGTTCGGACCGACTGTGCGTCTGACATCAGTTGCGGGCCACCCGAGGCAATGCCCGACATGTGGCTACCACAAAGCACGGCTGACCGCCCAACTGGCCCACACCCGCGTAGGTGTGCCGCGGCTGCAGCCCTCCTTGCGCTGTAGGGCAGCATGCAGAAGGGAAAAAAAGCAGCATAGGAGGGTCAGCGCATCGCGGCTGGATGCCTAACGCGCCCTGCACCGCAGCGAGCGCTCTCTGCCCACCCCTACCGGCTGCTTCAATTGCTAATCCGCGCCAAGGCGGCCGACACCTCAGCTCTGACAGAAAAGCAGGGGGGTGCTTACCATACAAGCCACAGCACCCCCTCCGAGCACCTCTGGCAGGGCGCCAGCTCCCAGCACAGCCCCAGGACTGTGCGCAACACAGCTGGACATCGCCAGGCGCGCTTCGCAGCCACGCTTGTGCTTGCAAGCGTCGGCAGCGCGCGTACGTCGCTGAACAATACACTAGTGCCGCATGCGTGCATGCGGCGAGCAGAAATAAGTAGAAGGGCGTGCAGTCTGCGTGGCCGGCGGCCGCCAGAAGAGGCAAGGCTGCAGCGGCCTCTGCTCGTTCGCCAGGCAGGTAGGACGGCGCTGTGCGCTGCCCGCCACCCACCGCTGCCGGGCGGCAGGCAAAGCAGCTCGCCGCTGGCTTGCACAGCAGGCGCCAGCCCAAGGCAGCATCGCGCTCTCGGAGCGCAGCGGGCGCTGGTGCAGCCGCACGCCCATGAATTTATGGAGGCATTTATTGGGAGGATGGGAGCGCCGCGGGCCTGGCGCTGTGCCGACGGGGCGCCGCTGCCGGCAGCCTGCGGCGGGGGCGCGCGCTCAGGCGCGCAGCAGGCTGCGCCTGAGCGCCAGGCGGCGCTGGGCACGGCGGCCGCGGCCGGCCGCGACGCGGCCGGCCATCATCGCATACAGCGCCGGCTCGGGCGCCGACACCGGCGCCGGGAAGATCTCCGTGGGCGGCCACAGCATCGGTGGCGGCGGCGCCTGCGTTCGCAGCGCAGCAGGTCTTCACTGAAGCGCAGAAGCGCACGCGCTGCGCTGCGCTCGTGGGCGGCAGGACGCTTGCAGCGCTAGCAGGGGGCGGCAGGATGCAGGCGCTTGCCACTCTAACCCTAAACCTAATCTTGGTTAGCAACTCCAGCTGATCCTGGGCAGAGCCGGGTTGCGAACAGGACCGAGATGCGGGCGTCTCGCGCAGTCTTCGGCACCCCTCATCACCCCTGGCTGCAAGGGGCGCGTGCTAGCCGCATCGCGCGGCGCCCGCGCGGGCGGCGCCCGCGCCTGCCACGGGAAGTGCGGGTAGGGCAGGGGCGGCGGCGGCGCGGCGACCGCCCCCGGCGGCGGCGGCGGCGCATTGAAGCAGACGTCGCCGAACTGGAAGTGCATCAGCGTTGCCGTGAAGTTCGCCGAGCTCCCCGCGCTGGTCGTGCCCACCTGCCGCCGCAGAGCCGCGCGTGAGGTGCGATCGCACTGGCAAAGCTGCGTGTGGGGCCGCGGGGCGCCTGCGTGAGGGGCCGCGCAGGCCGCCGAGCGCGTGCGGCCGCAAGCGGCGGAGCAGCTGCGTCTGCTTGACAGCCGCCGCCGCGAGACGTGCGCTGGGCCCCTGTGAGCCGGGGTGACTGCGCAGCGTGCGCGACGCCGCAGAGCTGCACGCTCGCTTGTGCGACACTCTGGGCTGCTTGTGTCCCAGTGAACGGTCTCGCAGGGGCGGTGCCCGCGTTTGAGCCCGCCGACCCCTCAGCATGCCAGCGCGGGCTGCGACCAGTGCCAAAACCGCAAAGTTGCTGTCAAAAGCCAGCCTCCTCACTTTGCGCTGCTGTGTCGCCGGCGGGCCAAACTTTGTTTGGTGCTTTGAATTTTAAACACGCAAAAAGCGGCGATTGGCGTCTCAACTGACGCGAGGCTGCACGTGCATCTTCTTCTAGCCCCAGGCGCAGCGCGTCTCCGTGGCGCAGTGCAGGCAGGCGCACAAGCTTGAGCCGGCGCCTGAAGTCACAGGGTGCCGCAGCTGGGGAAGCTGCACAGCGCCGCAGCGCAGACAGTGCCGCGCAAGCCGTGGCGCAGTGCGCAGTGTGGCTCAGATATGTGCGCCCAGCCAGGCACGCCTCAGGAGCCCCTGCGCAGTCGATTGCAGGTGCGCGACCATATGGACAGGTTGCGACAGCTGCGCGCGCCTGGGAGCAGACGGTCGCCGCCTCCGAGCAGAAGCCGCACGGCGCCGCGGCGGTGGGGCATATGTTGACGCAGACGGTGAAGTTTGGCGTGTTGGCAGGCTCGCCGCTCATCGGCATGCACTGGAAGATGGCGGACGTCGCGTGCGAGCACTGACCCTGGTGCGTCTGCTGCAGCAGCCGGTGCGCGCGGTCGCCGCGCGGCGCTCCTGCGCGCCCGCGGCGCCGACATCACACATGCGCGTATGCACATGTTGCTTTACACGCAGGTGGCACCCTGCCGCAGGTCAGACAGAAGGTGAAAAATTGAAACGTGAGCCAGCTGGGGGCAAATAACGCGGTGGATGGTTGGTTGCTAGAAAGTATAGTGCAAGATGGGGGGGGGCGCTCACTGACTGTGCACTGCGCGGCCACCAGCAGGCACGCCCCCACCGCAAACAGCAGGGCCCTGGATGGCACCATTGCTATTTGCCCGCTCCGCCTGCCTCTGCGCCAGTAGAGAAGTCTCAGGGGAGTGCAGGGAATTGATATTGCCAGTTGTCCAATTCAGCCTGATCTGGCTCACCAAGAGGGCCTTGGCCTGAAGCAACAGGGTCAGTATGTGAACAGCATGCGACTCAGCTGAGCGACATGTGCTATGTTGCATGGCATGAAAGGGGCGGCTGACAGAGGGAGACGCCATGCGCCCGCCTCAGGCTCAGTGCAAAACACGCATGAGGGGGTCTTGGCTGCAGCTGCACATGGAGATAGGGCGGACTCCAATACTTGAAGGGAGGAGCACGCCCCTCAGACCTGTGGGCGACCCCTAGTGCTTACAGACATGTGTCAATTCCTACACCCTCAACACCTGACATCCAAGTACGATTGCAACACCGTCGGGGATCCGCACCAAAGCACAGTCGCAGTACGAGACCCTGCACTCCCAGCCCCGCTGCTTCACGGCACAGCCACGCTTGTTCGGGGCGAATGCGGACAACAAGACCACAGTGGCACAGATTTTCTGATTGGGTCTGCCCAGAATGCGCTCAGTTCCCAGCATGCAGCTGCATTTGCAGGCGCACCTAGCCTAGCGGCGGGCAAGCTCTCCTCATGGCACTGCGACCGTCACAGCATGGGTTGTCGCTGTCAAGCGCGCGCACCCAGCGAGGGACACAACTATATCTGGCCCTGTGGCAGAAACGGTGGGCACCCATGCGGCAGCCAGCAAGCAGTCCCGCAAGCACCAGCGGCCGGGGCGCTCAGCAAGATACGTCCCGCATGGGTGCCAGCCCGCGCCCGGGCGCCCAGCTGCGGAGCAGGACCCACCGCAGGAGAAAACAGCTGGGACGCCTGATAGCTCGGCGGACATAGTCAGTGCGCAGTGTGCAGCACAGGGCCGCAGACCCGGCCGGCGCCCCGAAAACAGCATGTGTGCCTGTGCACAAGCGGGCACGGACACAGGCAGCGGCTCGCCAGCGCCTTTCATGCTGGGCGCCCTCATGGCGGGTCATTTGTGTGCACTCCCGGGGGTGCTCCAGGTGCTCTGGCGCCCGCTGGTGCAAGGCCGCAGCAGCGACAGACGCAGACATTGTTGCCGCCCGCTGGCCGGCGGGCCCGGCCGCGCCGAGCCTGCAGCGCCATGCACCAAGCACTGCACGAGCGTAGGCTCTTGAAGGCACTCTAAAAGGCACTCTAAAGGGCGCAGACACACGTGCTTTTGTGGCGTAACAATCTAAGCCTCCTCAACTCCCACACCGCCCTGCTACTGCACTTCGGGCACGACCAGCACGCGCCAGCATTACCGCAGCTTGTTGAACATACACAATCCCACCTAAATCATGCCCGCCCCGTGATGTCACCGCACAACAGTTGCACACTCCTGCAAACGCCCGTCTTTCGCCTCCGTTCACTCACCGCTAGAAGTACCTGCACTGTAGTAAGCGTTGCACCTAGGACATTGTCGCCCACCAAACAGCTGTGCTGCGCAGGTACCCATCCACCTCACAACTCGACCATCATCGGCGAGCGCACATCGCGCTTTGCGCCGGCCATCTGCGCGCAGCAGGCGGGCGGGCCCGCCGGGCCCCCCTCGCCTGGGGGGCTGAGGCCCCCCGCCGCCTCCACGCTGCGCACGGAGTCTGCCACCGCGCTCGCCGCGCCCTCCTCGCTCGCGCCCGTGCCCGCGCTCGCGCCGCTCATGCCGCTCATGCCGCTGTGCGCGCTAGTGTCCCCGCCCCCGCCGGCGCCCAGCACGCTCAGGTGCGCCGCGCCGGCGGAGTCCTCCAGCGAGCGCGGCATCAGCAGGTTTAGCGGCGCGCTCGGCCGGCCGCACGGGATGGGCGCGGTCGTCGGCGGCGGCGGCCGTGCGTCCTTGCCGCTCGGGGCCCCGCCGCCGTCGGCCTCGGCGCTCAGCAGCGGCAGGCGTGCGGGCGCGGACTGCGCGTCGCCCGGCGCGGCGCCGCCGCCGCCGCCGCCCCCGCCGCCGCCGCGCACGCGGATGGGGATGCTGGCGCCCGCGTCCGCCGCGCCCGCGCCCCCCGCTCCGCACCCGCACGGGCCGGAGCCCCGCTCGCCCAGCAGCGCCTGGATCGCCGCCGAGCGGCCCCGTTGCCGCCCGCGCATGCCCTCCGGGTCTGGCGCGCGTGGCACGCAGGCCGCCGACGGCCCCAGCGCGGACCCTGATCCCAGGCTGGGCTGCGGGACGCTCAGCAGCGCGCGCAGCGCGAGCGGGTCGCCCCAGGGGTCTAGGCCGCGCGCGCTGGCGGCGGTCGCGCGCGCCGCGGCGGCGCGCGCGCCCTGCCGCGGGCCGGCCAGGCCGGCGCGGCGCAGCACGGCGACCAGCCCGGCGTCGTTCAGGAAGTCGCCCTCGCTCCTGCGCGCGCGCGCAGCATATACCGGCTTAGGGTAAGGCATTTACCTTAACCGCTGCACCTGCCCGCATGCCAGCGCCCTCTGTTGACGGCGTCGTGCTCGCGCTGACCGCCCGTTCGCACCCAGGTCGGTGAATGCTCCAGGCTCAGGTCGCCGGAGCTCCTTGAGCAGGCAGCAGCACGGCGGGCCACTGGACCCAGCTCGCACTCTAGCACAGGCCGCGCCTTGCCCAAAACGCATGCACTCGACTCGCAGCACCTCCAAGGCGCCGGTGCAGGACGCCCGGCGAGCGGCCCTGGAGGGGTTCAGGACCCCGAGCAGGTAGAGGCGCACAGGCGGCGCCCCACATTCATCCAGGCTTGAGCGCTGCGAGGCTCCAGCGCCTTGAGCAACCCCTGAGCACGCCTCTGCACACTGATCGGCGCGCCGCGGGCCGCCGGGTCCCGGCGCTGCGGGGCCGCAGCGCCCCGAGCTCGCCTCTGCAGCAGCGGGCGGCGCACCGCGAGCTGCTCAGGTTCAGGCGCTGCGGGCCGGCGCTGGACGCCAGGCGCGCGGCGATGGAGGCCGAGCGCGGCAGGCCGCCGCGTACGCGGCCCTCGCCCGCCGGGCCCGCGCTGCCGCCGCTGCTGCGGCTGCGCAGGCCGGACCCGGCGCGGCCGGCGTGCAGGCTGTCCTCCGCGCTGGACGTCCCTGCGCCACCCGCCAGGAGACATTGCCACCTTGAGCTCCAGACATGAGACACCAGACATAAGAAACAAGCTTGGAAGACACCCCAGCCTGGGGCGCAGCGGCCTCCTGCAAGCAGTGCGAGGCGGCTCGAGCGCCCTCCGCCGCTCGCGCCGCGCC
>JAABUV010004155.1_pt1 | contig 17564 bp, 17 predicted proteins | sample 5559971 | NCBI WGS metagenome assembly JAABUV01 (sample SAMN10711881, study PRJNA513362) | rock metagenome | isolation source: Antarctica rocks | place: Antarctica: Victoria Land, Knobhead nord | collected 2015-12-19
GGGACGGCGAGGGGTACGACCTTTGTTGTTGAGGAGGTTGCGGAGGTGTCTGACGATGAGGAGGATTATGGGGATTTCCAGGGGATGCGGGTGGAGGAGGAGGAAATGCGAGAGGAGGGTTGGAGGGAGGCGGATGGGCAGGGTTGGAATTGGTTTGATGAGTATCAGACGGTGCGGAAGACGAATAGGGAGATGCAGCTTATGTGAGGAGGAGCAGCTCAACGTTACGACGTCCTTTGAGGTACTGTGCCAAGCTGTATTGCTGCCAAGTCGTGAAGGTGAGTATACCTTATCTCAAGGGTAACGTATGGGTCATGCCAATGTACCCACCGGTCGCTAAGTGATTGAAGGCCATTAGGCGAGTGTCTCGGCGCAGATGTCTGGTAGTAAATGTACCCAATTCTCTACACGTCCTCACCTGGGCAATCCGCGTCTTTCGGAAGGCACGACGTTCCGAACCTTCACTAGCGCGACATGTCCCCCACTCTTCCACATTGTCACTCTCAGTTGAATATCTGACATACAGCATCTAACACCACACCGAGGATGCCACCGAAGGTGATCGCGAGGAATAACGACCGGCCAGGCGTATTGCCGGTCAACGCTGCAGTAGGTACATCGCAACCTGGAAAGGCTTACAGACTAACATGTCAAACAGGCGCGCGCAGCTCCCACCAAAGCATCATCCACCCGCCTGAAGCTCGAGATCCGCCGACTACCCCCCAACCTCACACTCACCGAGTTCGAAGAAGTACTGGGCGACGAGTGGAAGCTAGGCAAAGGAAAGACAGACTGGCGCGAGTACCGCCCAGGCAAGCTCAGAGCCCCAGGCAAACTCCCCGAGCAAAGCCGCTGCTACCTCCACCTCGCCCACGAGTCCCACGTCAAGGACTTTGAGCAGCGCTTCCTCAGCGTTGTCTTCCATGACAAAGCGGGTACACACCGCAATGCTGATCTCAAGCACCTTCCACCCACTTTGAGCTTCGCGACGAGTCAGCGGACGCCGTTGCAGATTAAGCAGCGTTTGGATAGTAGGCAGGGAACGATTGATCAGGATCCGGAGTTCATTGCTTTCTTGGAGGCCGAGACGCAGCCGCTTGTTAAGCCAACGGCGCTGTTGGAGGCGCTGGGCGCGGAGAAACAGAAGGCTGAAGAGAGGGTGAAGAGCACGCCGCTCATTGAAGATTTGCGGGAGAAGAAGGCGTTGAGGGCTAAGGCGGCGGCTGAGAAGGTGGATAAGAAGCGAGTGGACGATAACAGGGGACCGAATGGCAGCAAAGACGGCGCGACTGCCGGAGCGGAGAAGGATGTGAAAGCGAGTCAACAGGCCAGAGTGGAGCAGGCAGCGAAGGAGGCAGCGAAGTTGTTGACCAAGCAGGCAGTGGCGAAACAACAGCTACCTGCAGCAGCGCAGCCAGTGAATGCGAAAGCTGCCTCCCCCGCCCGCACGAGGAAGACAGTACAATCGCCTAGACAGCAGAACGCTACCCCTGCGGTGCCAGTCACGGCAGCAACACCCAGCACGACACCCACCGGGCCAGCACCAGACCGCAGACCACTGCACCAGAGACAGCAGGGCAACGCAGAAGGCATCAAGAAGATGCTCCAGAAAGACCTAGGCATACGCCCGAAGCCAGCCCCTACGACTCAGTCCGGCAATACGTCAGCTTCGCAACCCGTGGCCGCAACGACCATACCAGCGACCCCCTCTCCTGTTGCAGCTTCACAAGCAGTACAGCCCCCAACCCAACCCAAAGCAACGCCCACACCGCTCAAAACCACCCCTAGCGCACCACCACCACTTCAATCAGCCCCGACCTCCCTAAAAGCCTACCTCAAACACGCCAACCCCTCCCAAGGCATGACCGAGATGCTCCTCCACCGCGCCCTAGCCGAATACGGCGACGTCGTGAACGTAACCATCGACCCACGGAAAGGCACCGCGATCGCGGTTTTCAAGGACACCGAGGGGTTGAAGAAGGCCATGGCGGCGAGGAAGATTGTGGTGGCGAAGGGTGCGGTGGAGGTGCTAGAGTTCAGGGATAGAGGTGGTGGGGAGAGGCTTGGGGGTGGGGTGGGGACGGGGCCGAGGGGGGGTGGGAGTGTGAGGGGGAGAGGTGGGCTGAGAGGTGGGAGGGGAGGAGGAGTAGGAGTAGGAGGAAGAGGTGGGGCGGGGAGCACCCCTACCGCTGCTGCTGTTGCGAGTCCTCCTGCAATGGGTGCTCCTGCGGCGGGTCCTCCTACGGTGGGTGCTTCTACGGTGAGTACTCCTACGGTGAGTACTCCTGTGGCGAGTACTCCTGCGGCGAGTGTACCCAATGCTCCGGCACCTGCTGGGCTATAGGTCGACTTCTTCTACGATGCAAGTGGCTTACAGGGATGGCCGAGCGTGCACAGACAATAGCCTGAGCATATACACATCTATACAGCCTCTGGAGCTCAATCTCTATAATGACGGCATGTCGTTATGATCGGCATCTCATAGTTGCGCCCCCTTCACGTCCCAGCGAGCAAGTTACTAGCCCACTGATAGCTGCCCAAGAATACCGCGCCCCCAATACTGATCCACATCGTCCTCGGCCCCAGCCCACTGAAGAACGCCTTCCCTCCCTCCTCCCGCCATATTCTCGTCGTGATCGCCACAACGCTCTCGCGCTCCTTAGCGAGCATCAACCGCGTCTTCAGCACATCCAACGGCGTAGTGAGGCCCGCAGCCACAGCTCCCGACACGGATCCGTAAAGCGCGCTCTCCACCGCCCCTATCGTAACGTTCGTACTCGTGGGCTGCTGCTGTCTCCGTCTCCGCAGCGAATACGCCTTCATCCCCTCCCACAGCGGAAACTGCACAACCGTAAACGGCACCTCGCGCATCACCGTGATCCCCCACCCCCGATACAACTCCCGCCACACATGCCCCATCCCATGCGTACGTCTCAGCGCGAGTATACTCGTCAGCGCCTTCAGCGAACTCGGATGCTGACCCGCCTGCGCCCGCTGCTTCACCACCTCCGTCGGCACCCGCACAGCGCACGCCGCGATCTCCCCCAGACTCGCGGCCAGCATGTGCGTCCCTGCTCCCGCTTCACCACGTCCATTGTTGTGTACAGTGAACTGCGCTTTCACCCCCTCGTACGTAACGAAGAACAGCGCAGCGCCCGGCGCGGACCCCACGACCGCGGACCCGATGCCATTCTATACCCCGCGAAACCCTCCGGAGGCGCGGAAGCCGGCGGCGGATTGGAGGCGGGTTTTGAGCGTGTCGAGGGGGAATAGGGAGAGGTCTACTGTTGTGCCGGCTAGGCCGCCTGCCTGGGTTCGTTGGTCAACGGGGGGAAGAGAGGCTGAGCGGTTTGGTTGTGGGAACGCACGATGAGGGAGCGGAGGTAGGGGGAGTCTATGAGGGGGGTGGATTGCAGGTCCATGCGGATGGGTTGCAAGAGAGGGCGTTGGTTGGAGGTGAAGAGGCTCACGTGAAGCTGGAGATCTGCGAACGTTGGCAGCGGAGCTCGCTCCGAGGCATTGGCGGTGACAACGACACACAATGAAAGAATATGAGACAGACACACACAAGAGAGCGATCGTAATATGTACTGCTAAGCTCACACACAATGCAAGTCTCCTATCCAAGATGTTCTAAACGAACGCCCGCTCACAGCCTACTCTCAAACCCACTCCAATCCCTCTGACCCGGCCACTGCGCATCCGGCCACACATGCGGCAGCGCCTCCCAAATATGCCCTACGAGCACAATCTCCAATCCTTCCGTGACCTCCACCGGTAAGTCCTTGACGTCCTTGCGGTTCTGTTGCGGTAGCAAGACCTTTTTGACGCCCGCCCGGAGAGCACCAATGAGCTTCTCCTTGATACCACCCACCGGCATCACTTTCCCGCGCAACGCCACCTCGCCCGTCATGGCGAGGCTAGGCGGCACCGGTTTCCCGGAGAAGAGTGAGATCAAGGCGACGGTGTGCGCGAGGCCTGCGGATGGGCCGTCTTTCGGAATAGCGCCGGACGGGCAATGCACGTGGATAGCGCGAGCCTTCATGATGTCCTCGTTCGGGTCGTGGGTGAGCGCGAGCTCGTAGGCGTGGCTTTTGACCCAGCTGAGAGCGACTTCGACGGACTCCTTCAGCACGTCGCCGAGCTTGCCGGTTAGTTGCACGCGGCCGGAGCCCGGCATGTCTGCGACTTCGATGAAGAGAATGCTGCCTTGTGAGCCGGTGCTGTAAGCTACGAGGCCAGTGACGACGCCGGGCTGGGCTGTTGAGGCAGCGAGCTCCTCTTCGAAGCGCTCGACGCCCAGAATGTCCTCCAAATCGTCTACGTGCACGGCAGGAGAGTAGGCGGGGAGAGTGTTAGTGTCCTTTGCCTCGGCGAACTGGACAGCTTTGGATCGGCAGACACTCCCTATCTCTCTTTCAAGATTGCGCACGCCAGACTCCCTGGTGTACGACGTGATGACTTTGTCGATGACATCGTCGTTCATCTGCACATCCTTGTCCGCGAGACCGTTGGTGATGATTTGCTTCGGAATGAGATGTCTAGTAGCAATATGTCTCTTCTCAAGAGTGGTGTAGCCGGACAACTGGATGGTCTCCATGCGGTCGAGCAGAGGTGCGGGGATGGTGTCGAGCGTGTTGGCCGTGGCGATGAAGAGTACCTTGCTCAAGTCGATCGGGATGTTGACATAGTGATCCACGAACGCAGAGTTTTGCTCCGGATCAAGCACTTCGAGCATCGCTGCTGATGGGTCGCCATGATAAGATGAAGTGCCCACCTTATCGATCTCATCGAGTAAGATGACTGGATTTGCAACGCCAACCTTCTTCAGCCCGTTCACGATGAGGCCAGGCATAGCAGCAACGTACGTTCTTCGATGTCCTCTAATCTCGGCTTCATCTCGAACGCCGCCTAGCGAGATCCGGTGGAACTGGCGGCCCAACGAAGTGGCCACGGACTTGGCGAGCGAGGTCTTACCGGTGCCCGGCGGACCTACAAGCAGTAATATTGGTGACTTGTCGACCATCTTCTTGTGCTTCAACAGCTGCACCTCTTCCGGAGTCTGCTCTTGTGGCTTCGCCTCTTCTTTAGTCGACAGTGCCACGTCCGACTCGTCCTCACTGCTCGCGTCTTCTTTCGCCACATCCTTAGGTCTAGAAGCCTCCGTAATCGCCTCAATTTGCCTCTCCAAGTCAGAGTTGACGGCTTGTTTGAGCTTCAATACTGCCAAGTACTCCAGCAGCCTCTTCTTGATCTTCTCCAAACCATAGTGATCATCATCCAGCTGCTTCCGCGCCTTACTCAGTGTTGCTGCATCGAGGTTGTCCTCGGTCATCTTCGTCCATGGAATTTCTGCGAGGTTCTCTAGGTAGTTGCGGCAGACTTGATGCTCGGCCTGCGCAGGGTTCATCTTCGCCAATCGCTTGAGCTCGCGGTCGGCCACCTTCTGCGCCTCTGGCGTGAGTTTAGCTTCATCTAGCTTTTTCTTCAACTCCTCTACTTCGTTCGGCTCCTCGTCACCTTGCCCGCCAGGCGCGCCGGGTAGACCCATGGCTCCAGGATTCTGCCCACTACCCATCCGACGCATCCGCGGGTCCTGCCGAAGCCGTTTGAGAATCTCATCTTCGACGATATTGCTCTGTGATACTGTGGTGGTGACGGATAATATGCGACTGTTCCCCTGTATAGTGCCAATTTGCCGCTGGAGCACCTCGATGATCCGCTCTAGACGGTCCTTGACGGGAAGAGCGGAGAGTATGCGAAGCTTGTCGTCGTGAGTGCAGTCCACGATGTTGGTCATAAAGTCGGCCAAGACACCAGCCTCCTGCACGTCCTTCCGTACGATGTACAGCTCAAGGCGACGAGCGAGGATAGGCGAGAGTGTCATAGCTGGGCCGCGTGGCAACAGCGATGACAGCCTGATGAGCGCAATGAGCTCCCGGCTTAGCTGCTTCAGCTGCGCGAACAGCTCGGTGATCTCGGCGTCGTCTCCAGGGATGACTGCCTCTTCGTAAACAGTGACGCGGGCTTCGAAGTAGGGTCGCTCTCGGATGATCTTATCGGTCCTGAAACGGCTGACGCCTTCAACGACGAGCGTTAGCTGCCCCTCGCGGCGGCCTTGCACTCCCGTTACTCGCGCAAGAACGCCATATTGGAAAAGGTCTGGCTTCCGAGCTTGGCTTGGGTCAGTCTGAACGGTGACGCCCTCCGTGTCTTTGCTAGCAGCCTCCAGTAGCTGCTTGCCGTCGGCAGACAGGTAGGCACTCCTGAGCGGTACGCAGCCAATGGTGATGCTGGAGGGTTCGGGTCGAGGTGTTGCTGCCTTGCTGTAGATGTTGGCCAGCAACGCCGCGACGTCAGCGCGATTCTGCAGAGGGATTCGGGCGGTTACGCCTGGTAGGAGGACGAGCAATGATGGCAGCGGGATCAGGGGAAGCGTGCGGGTCCGACTCGGGTTTGCCATGCTTGCGTCGTAGAACAGTTGGTCAAACCGAGGAATGTAAGGCGACAACGCGGTTATGAAGGTGTGGCGATGTTATCGGTCTCCAGAGTCGAAGTTTAGATCTGGGAACACCTTGTGCGGCTGCGCTTCAGTCTGAGTACGTGGAGGACTCGTATGAATGGTGACCGTTCCGGTACGAACCAGTACTCCAGCCCTCGGTACTGCACGGCGCTATCCAAGGTGGCGGCGTTGGAACGATGGTGTAGGAGGTAGAGGACCTAGACCTACATGTAGAGGTGTGGTCATCATCGTTATAGCCGAGGTCTACATGTGATTGGATCATCCCGTCAACGCTTTCCCGGATTAGGGATAAAACACCATTCTTGGCAAACTCTCACGTGTCAGGTTCTGTACCAGTATCACGTCACTTTACTACTGCCTGATATGAATGCTTGATGTGTACATGATCTCGACCGAGCCTGGCATTCACGAGAGCCTGCACATTAACGTCTCGACATTCACTGCGTTCACCCCATGCACCGCCGTTGGTTGGATTGGTATAGCAGCCGCAACCACGACGGGCGAGCTACAAGTCGCAACTTGAAGCAGATCGCTTCAGGCCAGTAAGGTAGTCGTCGTCAGTCTTACCTCGTCCATCTACGAAGTGTTCGTTCGGTTACAGTACGTTTGTACCCGACGTCCCGTTGTCCTCCGGAATATGCCATTGATCCACGGCAAGCTGGTCGACGATTTCACCATAAACAAGATCAGCACGATCCTCTCATGGCGAACTCAGATCGTTCCGGGGCCATGTGTGCCCCCCCGACTATTGAACACCTTACCGGGCACAACAGTAGCACTGCCCGGCGATGCATGCACTTCCGCTCGGAAGAGGCCATGAACACGAGGCCCGCATGCAGATGCAGGTCCGACCTCTCCCAAACGTGGCACGACAGGAGGTCGCTGATCGCAGACCTTGGTGACACGGCCGTTCCTGCACGGCAGCTGCAGGAACCGGCCACCTCATGCAGACCGCTCGGAGCACAGGATTTGCGACTCTTGGGCAGGAAGGAGTTCCGGGTCTACTCAGGCCCCCTTCATGAAATGGCGGCACTCACTGATGTCCCAAGAGTGACGCCATCAATGCCGATCGACGCGGCCAAAGAAGTCAAAGGTCATTGGATATGCACAGCTTAATGTCAAACTATCTACACACTCTGGTCGCTCAGTATTTAGCAGTGTCCGTGACTTTCTTGACCATGAGGCCCTCCGTGATCTGCATATCGTTCCCCTTCATGTCCGTGTCCATCTGCGCTGCCCATCTGAACCATGCCAAAGTCCTATACCGCCCGACAAGGACCGGAAGCTGTACAAGTAAGTGATATGAAAAAACCATGCTTGGTGATCAATGCGCCGGCGCTGATGATAAACGAATGCTAATGATAAACGAATGCTAATGATGTCGCTGGATGTTGAGAGTCTGGCTACAAGAAGGGTATCGTCAATCATCGTCAAGATGCTAAAGGGGTTCGCTGGATTCCGGAAAGTTCTGCTGAAAAGTTGAGCCGTGTGTGCGTTCATATCGGTCTTGTGCCTACAAAAAGCCTCCATTGTATACGCCCTGCTGCAGCGTCTCAGGCGGCATGTTGGCTCTGACCTCCCTCGGATTGCGGTAGCCGTTCGTGCTGCCCGAGCGGCTGCTCGGTAGAGTCGAAGGCGCTATAGCAGTCTCGCTGAGGTTACACTCTGCACCAAAGACCGCCGGCGGGTGAGGTGGCGGAGGTGGAATCTGTTGACCTTGCCCACCAGCCGTCATCGCTTGTTCGTACGGCGATTTGGCGCGCGAGAAGCTCACCCGGCGCGAATGTGAAGTAGGACTCGGCGGAGGAGGAGGACCAGCCATCTCGTACGGTGACTTGGCACGCGAGACACTCTCGCTTCGAGCGTGATGAACAGGCATAGGAGGCAGCACCGTCTCATATGGTGCTTGCTGCGACGTGTTGGTCGGCATCGGTGGGCTCTTAGCACGGCTGCGTGACTGGCTGCGCATACGATCTGTCACGCCCCTGAAACGCGAGCCAAAGGTCTGGGAGCCGAAGGCCTGGGAGCCAAGTGTCTCACTCGTACTGCCACGGCCGCGACGATGGGTGGTTGGAGATGCCGTGGTGGACCGCTCCATCGGGTGAGGGTACGGTGGCGCGGACGACGTAGGATAGGTGGTGGATGGTAAGACCGAGGACAACTCTGAGGCTGAGCTGCCATTCATGTGGACGCTAATCACGTCCGAGTTCGTCAGATTGCTGACAATCTGGAACATCGTGGGTACCGGAGGCGGTGGTGGCGGGCCGGCAAGATGCTGCAGCTCTGGCAGCATGATTGGTTCGTTAAAGTCAGCCAGCGAGTCGCCAATGATGATGACCTGTTGATCGTCGCCGTGGATCGTCTCATCGATACTTGGCTGTGTCAGAGACATGATAGAGCTTTCCGGTGGCGAGATCTTTCGGACATGGCCGCGAATAGAGAGGCGGCGTGTCGAGGGCAGACCTGGCTTGTATGCCGGATGCACACCGCCAGGCGCACTGCTTTCCAGCGGAACAGAAGCAGAGCGAGGTGGCTGAGCGCCCTTCTGGCCGAAGATGCTCGAAGGTAGCAACGGCGCAAGATTGTCGTAATCCTCGCGCGGTCTGGCATTACCGGAATGCGACGATATCTGGCTAGGTTGCGTGATGGAAGAAGACTGGTTGGGTAGCAGGGATGATACCTGGCTTAGGTAGGACCCTGTCACTTGGCTCAGGGCGGATCCAGTGATGCTGCCCTCGGAAGAGAGTTCGCTGAAGTTGCTCGGAATCTCAGGCAAAGATGGCGTAACCTCGCGGCGCGGGTTCTTCATAGCTCTGGGGGTTGCAGGCAAGCCCATGGGCGGAAGCATCGCAGCACTTCGATCTTGAGCGAAGTGTGTTGTTGTCAGCTCTGGCTCAGCCGTCTGGCTTCGTGACAGAGGCGGCGCTGTCGAGCGCGGACTGTCCCCAAGTTCAGTCTGCGAACGAGGAGCCATAGCCGGCCGTGCGGCGAGAACTGGGAGGTCGGCAGGATGCGGGATTTGCGGCGCCGACGGTCGTCGGGCAAGAGATAAGCGGCGGTCTTCAAGCTCCTTCGCAGCCATTTCTCTACGGCTAAGACCCGGCGGCCGCCGCGGAGCGCTCGACGAGTCTGTGTACGACGACACGGAGCTTGCATCCTCGGCGATGGTCTCTCTGGTTATGTCCATTCCATACATGCCCAACGGCTTCTCCTTGATTTCTGGTCGACGACTAGTGGAGCTTGCCCTTCCCTCGCGGCTTGCTGCTCTTCGCGACTGCAAATCGTCAGGGTTTCGGTTGGCGCTGGCCGCTCGAATACGAAAGCGTCTTCCGTTGCTCTCCGTCTCATCAATTTCTCCGTTATCGCGCTTCTCTGGCGACAATGCCATCGGCATGGAAGGCGACCGCTCAAGCGAGCCTGGTCCTTGGGCAGCACTTCTGCCACGACCACCGTCCAATGCCGGAGCTGCGACTCTGTGCCGACTACCTTCACGTTCGAGGGTACGCGCCTGTCTAGACTCTGGTCGGGCGATCACGGGACTCAGATATCTTTCGACTGGAGACGTGATGGGCGAGGCTAGCTTGTAGAACTCCTCGTCATCCGTGGTAGCTGGCTCAACTTGCTGCTGGCCTGCTTTGGCGATCTCCTCTGGCGACATGGGTATAGGTGATGCAGGCGAACGCTTGGCCGACTTGATATAGCGCACGTTGTCGCGGCCACGGGATGCAGAGGGCTCCCGAGCTCTGCTTGCAGTGCGTCCGCCGCGGTTATCTTCTCGTCTTCGGCTACTGGTGCGCTCATGCCGAGCGGCACTACGAGCTTGTTCCACGCTGCTGATATATTCGTCAATGGCCTTCGACTTGTTGCTCTTCTCCGTGAGCGAAGGGCTTAGAGTATCGTTGCGACTCTGATTCGTAGCTGGACTGCGCACAGAATCTGCTCGGCTACTGCTCGTCGTTGGCCCAGGTGATAGGACGTCGACATACATTGTCTCGACGATCTCTACAGCCAGTCCTCCTGTCTTACGCTCGCCAGCTTCTCTAGCTGGTCTCGACGTTTCTCGAAGCCTCGTGGCGAGACTTGGCCTCGGGGAAGGCAGACGGTTCTCGTCGTAACTTGTCGGTGCAAGTCTTTGCACGTCGTACGAAGTGGTACGCAAAGCTGTTGCTGGCTCAGGCAGACTACTGGCATTGGACGTTCGGCTATGCGGCCGCACACTGGGCGGCGGCACGCTCTGATCGTGTGATGCTGTCATCGGCGTAAAGAGATCCGCTGCTTCCCGCTTTGCACGTTCGATCTCACCCCGAGACGGCAGCCGTTTCCTCTTCGCGAACTCACCAGGAGTGGCGGTACGAGCGGACGAAGGGTCGCGAGTCGCCCGATTTCGGGGCTCTCGCCATGCTCCTCCTGGTGTGACGGCAGATTCAGCGATCGGCGTAGTGCCAAGCTGATTAGCAATCGTAGCGGGTGCGGCCCTACCACCAAATGTCGTAATGAGCTTCAGCGAAGCGTTCTTTGCCGTAAGTCGACCAGAGCCGGACCGGGATGGTGGTGATATCGGCGGACTCGTCAATGAAACCGCGCTTAAGGGTTCGGCATTTCGTTGTTGCTGGGCCGCAAAAGCAGCTTCCTGTTGAGCTCGAGGCGACACCCATACGCTGGATGTTTCGGCGGCTGCACAAGAGAAGCAGCGTACTGCCAGCATTGCCTCGCCTTGTTGCACCGCAATCTCACCCCACTTGCGGATTAGGTAGGATTGTCGTCCCCACTCGGTTGGGAATTGTAGGCAAGCAAGCAACAGCGCCTCCATCCAGAAGCCTTGCGAGACGTAGACCTCAATGGCATCGTTGTACTCGCCGAGGCCTAGTAAGATCGCTACGGCAGGATGGATGTCGCCTTTCTCGAGCAGGCGCTGGACGAAAGCCTCACCAACCTTCTTCTGGGAGTCTTTGCCGATTGAGCTCAGAGCCAACAGCATCCAGTCGGAAGACGTCATGGACTCCGATCCCACCATGGATGCCATAGTATCAGCACCTGCGTCACCTAGCCATTTCGAGAGTAGGACTGCGCTTGCAGATCCGGCTCGGTGTCGCGACAGCTCGTTGTGAATGAGGCTACCGATATCGTCATTCCAGCCAAAGACAGTGCTCAGCATCTCCCGTTGTAACAGCTCAGCGGTGCGTGGGCCATCGCCGTAATGCGGTGTTCGGAAGTCCACCTCTTGCAAGCGTGCTTTGGTGAATGGGAACAAATTCATGGCCGAGTGTTGTGAGACCTCGTCTGGGCTTCTCATTATTTCCTTACGAAGGCTCGAAGTCCTGTTGTGAGTCGGTCGAGATGCCATGGATGAAACCGACCTTATAGAAATGCTTTCGCGACTCGGTCTTACCGGCTCTCCGAGAGAAAATTCCGTCCCATTGTATGCAGTGCTTGATGCGCGAGAAGACTCCGGTAGGTCGTACAAATATCTCCGGGCTCTCCTGCTTTCTCGTGAAGATCTGGAGCTGATGGATGACGCTTTGCTTGATGGGCTCAGCGGCATCACCTTGTCGCGAATTTCCGACTCCAAGGCGTCCAGGGTGTCCATCTCTTTGGCGATCTTCTGCAGTGGAGACAAGGGACCGCCTTCAAATGCGCCACTGTCGTCTGCGCTGCTCTCGGTCTCTGAGTACGGCCTTGCACCGGGCAACCTGGTACCTTCTGACTTGTGCGCATCACCACGACGGTGGCCATGCCTTTCAAGCTCGGTTGGAGGCGTTGGAGGAGGGTTCGCAGGCATATGCTGCACGCTGGCTACCTCCATCGGCTTATTTCCGGGCGACACGTCGTACTGTTGGACACTATGATTCCGTCCAAGCGTGAAAAGCGTTGCCGTAGGACCGTAACTTGTCATAGCACTGATGCTGTCCGCGACCGGTATTACGTCGAAGGTCACCCGCTTGGTACGGACGTCCCAGGCGCGTGTCTCTCTAGATCAAAATTAGCTTGACTACAGCTTCTCATGTCTGGAACCGCTGAGCTTACCCTTCGCCATACTGCACGATACGTCCGCTTTTCGACCATGCAAACCAATACAAGCTGGGCGTCTGGATTTCTGCCCTCTGCAACACTCGGATTATCGTCGGTTGCAGATCTTGATGCGGAATCTTCGGTACACTCCACACCCGCAGATCGCCGTCGGATGTCTGGGTAGCCAACATATCCGTTTTCTGCTTGGAAGACGAGCCATGCCATGACAGACCGGTGATCCTCGATGGCGCCCGATTCGTCGTCAAGGTATGTAAGATGGTGAAAGACGGCTGAAGGGTTGCAACCAGAATGGAGCCATTCAGATACCCGATGGCGAACGTCTTGCAGTCAAAGGATGGCGCTAAAGCAGTTACTGGGTCGAAGATCGTCCGCGCAGAGATGTGCTCAGCGGTCGCAGGTTCGAACAAGATAACGTTGCCCTGATCGTTGCCGAAAGAAATGTTCCCATTGCGCAGGAAGCTCGCGATCCTCATGTGTTCATACGACGAGAACCGAGCCACTTCCCCGCCCGTGAGAATATCCCACACAATCACCGTGTTTCCCGCATCGTAGCTAACCGCAAGCCGCCCAGACCCTCGCTCACTAGTGTTGTCCACATGTATCCACAAGACGTCCTCGATGTGCAAGGTGAACCGTCTCTCTATCGCCAATGTGTCGTGGTGCAGCACCAGTATCACATTGCGCTGGGAGTAGAGTAGGAAGGAAGCGGTGGCCGCGCATGGCTGGAAGCCCTGGTCTGGGCTTTCCGGCGTGAGTGTCTGTGGCGGTGGTTGAAGATGTTTGGGAGCGATCGAGTTGGATCTTGAATTCTTGGATGTCGAAGAAGATGATCGCTGTCTTGCTGAATGTCCTGCGGACATCTTGCAGCACACTACAGTCGATCAGTCGGTCAGTGAAGCTCCAACAAACTCAGCATGGCCGGAGGGTCGGCCAGGTGGTCTCTGTGGAGGTCGCCAGCCGGAAATAGTAGCGTCCGAAAGATGAAACTCTTTTGACGGTGCGGAAGTTTCCAATTCAAGTAACATACCTAGGTGTGCGCGCCTACACAGGTGAAGTCACACCTGGAGGTACTGCAGCTTCCCTCGAGAGCTCCCGTGCGCTTGAGAGACCCCACCCCACGAATGGCAGACCCGATCCCTGCGCTGCCTCCAGATGCATGTAACCGCGCTTGAAGCGCGGAATCGAAAAGGTGCAGAAGCCAAACTGCAGGTCGAGTACAGGAGTAAAAGGTGCGAAGCGCTCCAGGTAGACCGTCAAGAAGCGCTCTTGGGCGCAATCTCACACCTTGCCAAATCAGGAGGGGAAGCCTATGCTTGTAGGGTAGCGATGGACAGCGCATTTGCCACAACATCGGATCTATTTAGGCATGCCGGAAGCAGAGCAATGGGATGTGAAAGCGGCTAGAGGAACAGTGAGAGAGGCTGGGGAAGGGGACCTATGGGTGGCAGATATGGAAGCAGTATCTCACAATTCGCTCTGCCCTGGGCACGCCAAAGGCTAGAGCCGGGCCCATCGGGAGCTCTCCGAGATCCCTAGCCGAGAGAGAGCAAGAGTGGAGTCGACTTTGATGGCTCCCACGCATGACCGGCTGCGTTTCGTGTGCGCTGCACGCAGTTGGGCGCTGGCGAGCGCTGGCTGGCAAAGCAAGCTGTGAAGTTGCATGTGCGGAGAAGATGCCAAGAGGAGCGCACGACAGCGTGCCATTCGCTGTATCGGTTTTAGGGTTCACGTTGGGCTAGCAGGGGTATGTCCCGCCAAAGCGCCTGCAGCATCACATCACACCTCGGAGGCCGAGATCTAGCAGTGGTGCAGATACAAAGGCAGGAGAGTCGCTGCTTGTAACGGTGGAATGCGAGATCACCACAACGCCTGTTGTTGTTGCGAAGTGGCGTCAGAGTATGGTAACGGGTCAGCCTGGAGTCGGCACGAACAGAGGCCGCGAACGCAGGCGGTCAGGCCTGATCACCTTTACATGAAGGTGATCGAGGCCCTTGCATATTGAGTGTATTCTTCGACCAACGCACATGGCCTGTCGTCGCACAACATCCTTTGGAGCTTGATTACGAGAAATGGCTGGCTGGTTGTCGTCGGACATGTCCCGGACGTCATACCATACTGACCTCGAGTACAGCAGGCCGCGGTGGACAGCATGAACTGCTGTGCGTCGCGCTGCAGGCACCGTTCTCCCAGACCAACACTTTGGGCCCGAACGAGGTCGCCGAATCGGCCGGAACACTGCTGGCCAGGTCAGAACCGTGCACACCCGCGCACTGTGCATTCCCACCTCACGCTTTCCGATTGCTGTATTGGCACCGTATCACAGGGCGATCATGTCTTGAAATGGGAGGGACGAGATGTGTTCATCAAATGCAAAGTGCATGATCCATTAAAGTGCGTACATACGCGCCCGACCAAGAGTGGGGTCAAGCCAAGCATTTCTGCGACGGCGCGGCCCATCGCTTATGTCTCCCGTCCTGCACGGTCCCCGCCGTCGATCGCTTGCTCGATGAGTCTAACCAAGACCACAACACACTGTGAACAACAATCGCACAGATCTCAACAACAGCAGTGCATGTCAACGCCTGTAGCCTCCATCTGCCAGCACCGGGGAACTCTTCACCGTCGGGAGCGGTGACGGACCGCTCCACAAAGTGCACAGACACGGTGGCTTGTGCTCCCCTGCAAGCATGCCGCATCCGGCTCCGTGGATATGGTCAACCGTCAACCAGATCCCATGTGCCCCGGGAGTCGGGACCACCTGTGACTCGGCGATGGCCACGATCAGGCGGTCAGGCAACGCAGTCGGTCGGTGAGCCTCTGAGCGAGTGATGGGCGGCGAGACCATGTAGATTCGATCCAGCCTCGCCACCACCCAACAAACGAACTGGCGATGCTCCCGATTGCTGCCCAACCCAGAGACGATGTCCTTCTTGATCCCGAGATCTGAAGAAGCCGATCATTTCCTGCTGCCCGCCGAATAGCTTTCAGACCGACATCAGTCAGGCATGCCGCGTGCGGTGTGGTTCGTCACATCTCTGTCGTGGCTGTCGCTGTCGGCGTGGAGTCGATGGCCAATCTTCCAAGCATTTATTGTCCGTCCATCGCGAACGCAATCCTTTCAGCATACATGCGCATCTGTTCAACCCTTGCAAGTGACCTTGTGGTCCCGACGCCTGATCTTCTCATGGCAGCTACTGCTTCTCCGCGAAACCCTCGTTACTGGCGGCAAAAGTGGCTGAGCCAGGAAGGCTTCCGCTGGTCGCGGAGGTTGAGGTGCCTCGCTCAGGTACGGGAAATAGTCGTCCCACGCATCCCCGAACAGATCCTCGTCGGAGATGTAGGCGCTCGGGCTCGGCGATGCTCGTCTTGAACAGGACGGGAATTCGTGGTTGTGCATGGTCGTGTTGCGCGTGCTGCTCATGATGGGCGAGCCGACTTCGACGGATCTGCTTGTGCCCGAGGAACATATCGAGATTGGTGGCGAAGGCGTGTATGTCGACATGTTCGTCTTGTTGATTGAGAATCTTCGTAGAGCGATTTGATCAGTCCGCAATGTGTAGAGGAAGCGTTGCTTATGTATTCCAGTATATATGTAGGCTTTGTACGCAGCTGCTATATGTGGAATTCGGTGAGTGCGGATGCTACGGTATCAGACGCCAGTGAGACTGGCCCGACTCGTCTGCTGACAACGACAACTGATGTGTGAGAAGACGCTTCCAACTCCGAATGCAAATCAAAAGCTCGCGCGGTCGCACCGGGCATCACGAGAATATATCACACACAGTCGCTCACCGCAACAAGCACGCGGCCTCCTGTTCCTGTCCAGTCGCATATCGTGTTCGCAGTCCGCTTTCCTTTGGGTGAATGATTCGGCGACAGGTTTCCGGGGAGCGAGCCAGATCTGTGACGGGCTGCACTGCTCCGCCCGGTACAACGCACGTCGCTCGCAGACCGCCAGAACCCCGCGTCCACTCGTGGCCCACCCGACACAGCCCTTTTGCCGGACCTAAGTGGGATACGTGCCTCGCGGAACATCCATCGGCTGGCTAGCACTCGTCGCCCGATGTACGATTCGTTGTCGGTCAGACACCGCCTCGTCCACGTTTGTGGAGGGACTTGTAGTCAGGCGAGGATGCATGCGTGAGAGATGCACCCGACGAGGCAACGACCGCATACTCCAGATGCGGAACTATGGATGTAACGACGACGGGAATGTGATTGTTATTGCTCCCGTCGCGACACACGTGAGCGAACATTGTGTATGTGTATGGTGTATGTATCTCTATCGCACCACATCAAAAGCTCGGCGTGTCCACTGCTTCACCGGCACCAATGAGATGCTGTCAAGTGTTGCCGACAACTTCTCGATGTGATGTGTTCCTTGACGAAGAACCGCGCAGGACAGCGCTCCTGCAACAGTGCCTTCCGGGCTCACCGTCGACGCACCGTTGGCTGAGGGTGTAAACAGTCAGCTTGTGAGTCGGTAGTCAGCCGGACCGTGGTCCTCCACTTCCCACAAATGTAGTGATAGACCTCGCTTCTCTCTCTGCCCGGAGTTCGGTGTTAGGTAAGGTATACCCTTTGTCACGCTTCCCTTCATGTATTTACACGCCGCGGTGGATTCTCCCAGGCGACTCATCAACCTGCAGCGTACTGCGACTTGGCGCGGAGAGCTGCGCCGTACTTCCAGAACATGATCGGTGCGGGTACCCCAATCGCAATCGCCACGAAGGCAAGCAATGAGTTGCCCCATCCATAACCGAGAGCGTTGTACATCGCCGGCGCGAATAATGGGAAGCCAAACCCGGCCAGAGACCGCAAGCAGCTGATCGCGGCCACTGCACTTGCGGCGTACTTGGTGTATGAGTCGATGATGTAGGTCTGGATAGCGTAGTATCCGCACTGCCAGGTCGTCAGCATGGTCAATCTCCAGTCTTTCGGCAATTCGGTCTCACAATGGTCGCCACTGCAATAATTCCCGCACCGATATCAGGCATGATCCAGTGTAGTC
>JAABUV010004157.1_pt1 | contig 17563 bp, 17 predicted proteins | sample 5559971 | NCBI WGS metagenome assembly JAABUV01 (sample SAMN10711881, study PRJNA513362) | rock metagenome | isolation source: Antarctica rocks | place: Antarctica: Victoria Land, Knobhead nord | collected 2015-12-19
GCTGTGGTAAGCCCCCAGGCTACCATCAAGGTGGCCCTTTTTTGTGGATTATAGCGACCCACTACGAATACCTTAAAAGGGCAGAAGTCGAACTGAGAAGCTATCCGAGATCAAAAATGGTTGATGGTTGATGGTCAATGAGTTATTGTCGATAAGTAGGAGGGCATGCGATGCCGATCCCGGGGAAATCTCCGGGAATTTCTCTCCCATCAACCATCGTCCATCAGCCATAACTCATTGCCAGGTCACAGGAATGATTTCGGGTAGCCCTTGAGCCTGGGGATCCCGAGATCGCCGGGACGAGCCCCGGTCGGGTTCAGCGGGGCCGGTCGAGGGCGTCGAGGTCGCGGACGGTGATCAGCCGGGCGCCGAGGGACTCGTTGTAGTGGACTTCGCCCCGGACGCCGACCTTGCGGGCGAGGAGGCGGGCGGTGGAGATCCCGGGGGGGATGCTGAGGTAGGCGATCGGGACGCCCTCGGGGCCGATCAGGGCGTGGACCCTCTGCCCCTCGACCTGCCGCGACGAGGCTTGCAGGAGCCCCTTGGCGTCATAGCCGCGCTCGGTGACGGTCCGGGCTTCGGCCAGCCGCTGCCGGGCCAGGGCGACCTCGTGGTCGCGGTTCCGGCTCCGCCGGAGGGCCTCCTCGAACCGACGGGTGGGGTCGGAGTCGCCCCCGAACTGGGCGGGCCGGACGACCTCGTCGGCGATCGGGGGTGTCGCGTCGGCCGCCGGGGTCGAGTCGACCCGGACGCCCTCGGCTCGGACGTAGCGGACCTCGCCCGTCGGCGGGGCGATCGCCAGCCAGGTCCTCGCCGATCGACCGCGACCGATCGCCAGACTCGGCCGGTCGAGCAGGCGGACGGCCGCCCCTCGCGGCAGGGATGGCCGGGGCGGGCCGGGCATCCGGGCCTCGGGGCACCCCGACCGGACGGCGGCGCGGGCCTGGACGACCTCGCCCCCGCCGTCGGGCCCGGACCGGACCGCCGAGGCGTCGATCCAGTCGAAGGCGTCCCGGGGCGGCGCGATCGCCAGCCAGCCGCGCCGGGCTTCGGCGACCACCGAGACCCGATCGCCCGCCCGCAACTCGCCCGAGGCAAAGCCGGCTTCGTCCGGCTCGTCCAGGACATCAAGGCGGCCGACGACCACCTCGCCACCGGCCCCGCGCGCCTCGGGCACGGACGCCGCCGCGATCAGCCCGAGCCAGAGGGCCGCGAGCCTCCAGGCGACCATCCGAGCGGTATCCTCCCATCCCGAGCCACCGCCGGGCGCACCGCCCGGGGCCGTGGAGATAGCCGAGGGACCGATTTCCGTCAACCCGAACGGCCATCCAGGACTTCGGGACTTCTCGACGTGGCCGCGACCCGGCGGCTAGACTGGGGCGACCGGTCCGACCGCGAGCCCCGAGACGACCCGAGACGAGCCCGATGCCGTTCGACTCCGCCCGATTCCCGATCCGACGCCCCCGCCGGCTCCGGTCGCACCCCCGGCTCCGCGACCTCGTCCGCGAGCAGCGGCTCACCGTCGACGACCTCATTTATCCCCTGTTCGTCCACCACGGCCGGGGCCTGAGGCGCGAGATCGCCTCGATGCCCGGCCAGTTCCAGCTCTCGCTCGACCGGCTGGGGGAGATGGTCGCCGAGGTCGAGGCGCTCAAGATTCCCGGCGTCCTCCTTTTCGGGATCCCCGAGCACAAGGACGCCACCGGCTCGGGCGCGTCGGCCGACTCCGGGATCGTCCAGGAGGCCGTCCGCCAGATCAAGCGCCAGGCTCCCGGGCTCCTGGTCATCACCGACGTCTGCTTCTGCGAATACACCGACCACGGCCACTGCGGCCCCCTGCTCACAGGGCCCGACGGCCGGGTGGACGTCGACAACGACGCCACGCTCCCCCTGCTCGCCGAGCAGGCCGTCAGCCACGCCCGGGCCGGGGCCGACGTGGTCGCCCCCTCGGGGATGATGGACGGGATGGTCGCCGCGATCCGCGCGGGGCTCGACGAGGCCGGCTTCGCGGGCCTCCCGGTGCTGTCCTACGCCGCCAAGTTCGCCAGCGCCTACTACGGCCCATTCCGGGACGCCGCCGGGAGCGCCCCGAGCTTCGGCGACCGGCGGAGCTACCAGATGGACCCCGCCAACGGCGACGAGGCGATCCGCGAGGTTGCCCTCGACCTGGCCGAGGGCGCCGACCTGGTGATGGTCAAGCCCGCCCTGGCCTACCTCGACATCGTCCGCCGGGTCAAGGAGCGGTTCGGCGTCCCCGTCGCCGCCTACAACGTCTCCGGCGAGTACGCCATGATCAAGGCCGCCGCCGCCAACGGCTGGGTCGACGAGCGGCGGATCGTCCTGGAGACCCTCACCGGCTTCAAGCGCGCCGGGGCCGACATGATCCTCACCTATCACGCCCTCGACGCGGCGCGATGGCTGGAGGAAGGATAACATTCGACGACCGTGATGCATTGGATATCGGAAATCATCATCGATTGTGGGGTATAACATAAAATTTTTATGATAAAATATTATGTCAACCTTTCGGGTGGCACAAAGGATTTCGAGTTCCAGCAGGTCCTTGATCTGCTCAAGGAAGATCAGGGCTATCGAGAGGAAGAGGGTAGGCGGGACGTCCGCGTGAGGCAGCCGGACGGCAGCTATCGAGAACAAGGATTTCTGTATCTTTTCGACGAGAAGGCTCGGGCCGAGGAATTCGCCGACCTCGTTCGCAATCGCACGGGCAACCCTTCTTGGCGGGTCTTCGATGTGGACATCGAGCCGATCAGTAAGTTGATCGAAGAACACCGACAATTCAAGGACGAGCCACTCATCCTCGCCTTGTATTACGACGCGGGTGATGACCCGCGAGAGATGCATTTCCTCGAAGTGATCGAGAATTTCGGCGCGAATAGTGTCAATCCCGACCGCGAACTCTTCGAGTGGACCTACGACGCGCCGGGCCCCGAAGGCGCCCGGCGTACCTGGCATCACGTCATGACGAGCCCCCCGGAGTTCGAGACGGCGCTTCGCGAGAACTGGAGGCAGGCCGAGCAGGTCCGGAAGGCCGTGGCCACCGGCCGCTATGAAGTGTTGTTCATGAGCGAACATGGTGGAGTTCGCAGCCGGGAGTCCATTCATGGGTGAGCCGCCGGCCCGCCTGTGGCTCAGTCAAGCTCGCTCGGACTGGGAGGCGGCCCGCCGGCTCCTCGACCTCGATGACGATGGCACTTTTTGTCAGGCGATCGCCAAGTATCAGCAGGTCGTGGAGAAATCGGTGAAAGCGATCGCCACGGCGATCCGGGACGCCGGGATCAGCCCGATCTCAACGGGATTCACGCACGAGATCGAGAAGCTCGTCTCCTCGCTCGTCCACCTCCCGCGCGGCAAGGGCCCGACGAACATCAAGGATCAGATCAAGTCGCTGCTGCATGAAGGACATCGCGGCGAGATTCGAGCCCTCTGCGCCCTTGCCCCGAAGCGGCCCGGGCCGGACGAATTGGCACGCCGCAATACCGAGTATCCGTACCAACGACCCGATGGGAGTTGGATCGCCCCCCACGAAAGGGGCGCCTTTGAATCCTCGGACATCGACCGATTTCGAGCATTGGCATCCCGGATCTTCGACGGTTCGGCCCGAACCGTCTCCGCGATCGCACACCTGTCCCGTTCCTCGTCCTGATCGATTCCCAGACGCACGACTCCCGAGATCCAGCCATGCCCCAAACCTCCGTCCCCGGCTACAAGCTCGATCGCAGCCACGAGGCGTTCGAGCGGGCCAACAAGGTCATCCCCGGCGGCGTCAACAGTCCTGCCCGCGCCTTCGGGGCCGTCGGCGGCGAGCCTCCATTCATGGAGCGGGCCGAGGGGGCTTACCTGTATGACATCGACGGGAACCAGTACATCGACTACATCGGCTCCTGGGGGCCGATGATCCTGGGGCATGCGCAGGCGGAGGTCCGGGCGGCGGTGACCCGGGCGATGGCGCTGGGGACGAGCTTCGGCGCCCCCACGCTCGGCGAGGTCGAGATCGCCGAGATGGTCGCCGCGTCGGTCCCGTCGATCGAGAAGGTCCGGTTCGTCTCGTCGGGGACCGAGGCGGCGATGTCGGCGGTCCGGGTGGCCCGGGGGGTCACGGGCCGCGACAAGGTCGTCAAGATGGCCGGGCATTATCACGGGCACATCGACGCCCTGCTCGTCCAGGCGGGCTCGGCGGCCACGACCCTCGGCACGCCCAACAGCCCGGGCGTGACCCGGGGGGCGACCGCCGACACGGTGATCTGCCCGTTCAACGACGCCGGGGCCGTCGCGGAGGTCTTCGCCCGGTATCCGGGGCAGGTCGCCGCGGTCCTCCTGGAGCCGGTCGCCGGGAACATGGGGCTGGTCCCCCCGAGGCCCGGCTACCTGGAGGCCCTCCGCGAGCTGACCGAGAAGAACGGCGCGATCCTGATGTTCGACGAGGTGATGACCGGCTTCCGGCTGGCACTCGGCGGGGCCCAGGAGCGATTCGGCGTCACGCCCGATATGACCGCGCTAGGCAAGATCATCGGCGGCGGCCTGCCGGCGGCGGCCTACGGGGCGTCGGCCGAGGTGATGAATCACGTCTCCCCCGCCGGGCCGATCTACCAGGCGGGGACGCTTTCGGGGAACCCGCTGGCCGTGGCCGCCGGCCTGGCCACGCTCCGGATCCTCCGCGACGATCCCCCCTACGACCGGCTCGAAGCCCTCTCCGCCCGGCTCGCCGAGGGGCTCGACCGCGCGGCGACCGACGCGGGCGTCCCGCACGTCGTCCAGCGCGTCGGGAGCATGCTCACGCTGTTCCTCACCGCCGGCCCGGTCTGGGACTACGACGACGCGAAGCGATCCGACACCGCCCTCTTCGGTCGATTCTTCTGGGAGATGCTGGCCCGGGGCGTGTACCTCCCGTGCAGCCAGTTCGAGGCCGCGTTCGTCTCGTCGGCCCACACCGAGGCCGAGGTCGACCACACCGTCCGGGCGGCCGGCGAAGCCCTGAAGGCGGTGAAGGGATGAGCACGCGATGAGGTGGATCCAGGCCAGGACCCTGATCGCCACGGCCGGGGCGGTCGTCCTCCCGATCGGGGCGCTGGTGTATCTCGCCTCGGTCCCGGGTCGGGGCTCGGCCGGGGCAATCCTGCTCCAGGTCGCCATCGTGGCGATCGGCGTGGTCGGCTTCGCCCTGCTCCTGGCCCGGCTGATCGAGCAGATGAACGCCGGGCGGGTCGGGCGCTGGCTGGAGTCGCCCGAAGGGAGATCGTGGCTCGAATCGCTGTCCGAGAACGAGCGCGCGGCGTTCCTGGATCGCTTCGACGACTTCCGGTGATCGGCCCCGGTTCGCACTCGCCCCTCGCGTCCCAATCCCGGATTGACGGCCCCGGCGGTCCCGGCTAAAGTCCCGCCGCACGTCGCGACCTCCGGCGACGGGACGGCGGATCGGAGCGGATTCGCACCTCGACGATCAGCCACTCCCGACGCCGATGAGGTCGAGGCGCGTGTTCGGGCGGCCCCAAGGATGGGGGCGCACACCGGCACGCGGGTTCTGACGGGCGAGGGTGGTTCATGGACGATTATCCCGCCGGTCCGGCGAGCCCGGGGCCCCGGAGGCCGCCGCTCTCGGTGGTGATCCCCGTGAACAACGGGGGTCGCGACTTCGGGCGCTGCCTCCGGGGGCTCCGAGACTCGACCCGAGCCGATCACGAACTCGTCGTCGTCGACGACGGCTCGACCGACGGGTCGGCCGAGATGGCCGAGCGGTTCGGGGCCCGGGTCATCCGGAACCACGCGAGGCTTGGCCCGGCCGCCGCCCGGAACACGGGGGCCCTTGCCGCGACGGCCCCCTGGATCTTCTTCCTCGACGCCGACGTCGCCGTCCACCCCGACGCCATCGACCGGGCCATGGCCCGCGTCGAGGCCGATCCGGGCCTGGCCGGCCTCTTCGGCTCCTATGACGATTCCCCCGCCGCCCCCGGCCTGGTCAGCCGCTTCCGGAACCTCCTGCACCACTACGTCCACCAGTCGGGGGCCTTCGTCGACGACGCCCGGCCGGCCCGGACCTTCTGGACCGGCTGCGGCCTGATCCGCCGCGACGTCTTCGTCGAGGCCGGCGGATTCGACCCCCAGCGCTACCGGCGGCCGGCGATCGAGGACATCGAGCTGGGCTACCGGATCACCCGCGCCGGGCACCGGATCCTCCTGGCCCGCGACGTCCAGGCGACCCACCTCAAGCGGTGGACGCTCCTCGACGTGATCCGGACCGACATCTTCCGGCGGGGCGTCCCCTGGATGCTCCTGATGAAGCGGTCTCGGATCGTCGAGACCGACCTGAACGTCTCCAGGGCCCAGCGGGCCTGCGTCGGGGCCACGGGCCTCGGCCTGGTCGGCGCGGTCGCCGCGATCCGATGGCCCTGGGCGATCGCACTCCTGCCGGCGAGCCTGGCGGCGATTGTCGCCCTGAACCTCGACTTCTACCGCTTCCTCGCCCGGAGCCGGGGCCTGGCCTTCGCCGTCGGTTCGACCGCGATGCACCTGGTCTATTACTGCTGCTGCGGGGCATCGGTCGCGATTGCCCTGGCGATCTGGCGGCTGGCGCCCCGAGCGGCCGAGGACGCCGCGATCGCCGGGCGACGCCTCGATGCCGCCGAGCCCGTCGCCCCGGCCGCCCCTCATTCCCCCAGCCGCCGGCGGAGGAGCCCGACCCGATGAACCGAGTCTCGACCGTCGCCGTCGTCCGATCCGACAACCGCCGGGGTGCCGTCGCCGAGGCCCTCGGGCTGATCGCCGACGACCTCCGGGCCCGCGTCACGCCCGAGGTCCTCATCAAGACCAACGGCGTCAGCCACCGCCGTCAGCTTCCCTCGACCCACGCCGACACGCTCTCCGCCACGCTCGACGCCGTCTTCGCCGCCGGGGCGGGCCGCGTGGTCGTCGCCGAGGGGGCCAGCGACGCCTCGGCCGGCTTCGAGCGGTTCGGCTACCGCAAGGAGACCGCCGGCCGGCCGGTCGATTACCTGGACATCAACCGCGACGAGTCGGATTGGGACCGCCTCGACCTGTCCGCCGAGGACGGGTCGCCGCTGGCCGCGCGGATCTCGCGGTCGGTCGCCTCGGCCCCGTGCCGGGTCTCGCTCGCGCTGATGAAGACGCATGTCACAAGCATGGTCACGTTCAGCCTCAAGAATATGCTGTCGAGCATTCACCCCGACGACCGGATCATGATGCACGGCCACGCCGGGGGCGGCAACGGCTACCGGGGCTGGAAGCGGCTCGTGGTCGAGTTCCTCAAGGGAGATGGCACTCTGGTCAACGCCCTGACCCGGGCGATGGGCCGGGCCCGGAACCTCAAGGCCGCGCTGTCCGGCAAGAATCATCCCGACGGCTGGGGCCGGCTGAGCCCGGCGGAGGTCGGCTATCTGCGGTCGGTCGAGGCGATGAACCGGAACCTGGTCGCGCTGTCGAGGGTGGCCAAGCCTCATATCAGCGTCGTCGACGGTTTCATGGCGATGCACCGCGAGGGGCCCCGGCACGGGACCCCGATCCAGCTCCGGACGGTGGTCGCGGGCGTCGACGCGGTGGCGGTCGACGCGGTGGCGACGGCCGTCATGGGTTTCGACCCGATGCAGATCGGCTACCTCCGCTACGCCCAGGCCGCCGGGCTGGGGGTGGCGGACCTGGAGGCGATCGCGATCCTCGGCGACCCGCTCGGCTCGGTCGCCCGGGTTTGTGTGCCGCACTCGAACCACGCGATCCAGCGGCACTGGGATCGGCTCCCCGGCCTCCCGTCGTCGCCGAGGCGGGAGTCGGTCGTGCCCGCCCCGCACGCCCGGCCGTCCCGGACCTCGTCGGAGGCCGCCCGCCGATGAACCGACCGGATCAGGATCTGAACGTGTCCGTGATCGTCGCCTCGACCGCCCCGACGCCCGCCCTCGGGGCGAGCCTCGCCCGGTTCGCCGACGAGGTCCGCCCGCTCGGCGAGGTCGTCCTGGTCGACGCCTCGGGCGATCCGGCGGTGGAGGGGCTGGCCCTCGGATTCGCCGGAGTCCGGGTGATCCGCCGCCCGATCGGCCGGCTCGCCCCCGAACTCTGGCGCGACGGCCTGCTCGCGACCCGAGCCCCGCTCGTCGCCTTCTCGACCGCCCAGATGATCCCGCGTCGGGGATGGCTGGCGGCCCTGACCGCGCGGCTCCGATCCACTGGCGCGGCGGGCGTGGGCGGCCCGATCGAGCCCGGCCCGCGGCTCTCCCCGACCGATCGCGCGGTCGCCCTGCTCCGCTACTCGGGCTACTTCCCCCCCCTGCCCGGCCCCTCGGGCTCCGAGCCGCCGGGCGACAATGCCCTGTATCGCCGCGACCGGTTGATGGAGGTCGAATCAAGCTGGATCGATGGATTCTGGGAGGTTGACGTCCATCGGGCTTTGCGCGATCGGGGCCATTCGCTGGCGATGGCCGAGGACGCCGTCGTCACCTTCGAGGGGGGCGTTGGCCTGACCGCGATGGCCTGCCAGCGATGGGCACACGCCCGGCGTTACGGGGCCGGGAGATCCGGGGGCCTGGGGCGGTCGGCCCGGCTCGCCAGGGTCGCCGCCTGCCCGATCGTCCCGCCCCTGCTCTGCGGCCGGATAGTAGCCGCGCTGAGGGCCCGAGGGTTGGCCCTGACCCCGTGGCTGCCGGCGGCGCCGGAGCTGGCGGTCCTGGCCTCGGCCTGGGCGCTGGGCGAGGCGGCCGGGACCTGGCGGGGACGACGCCACCCCGAAGTCAGCATCGGCGACGATCGGATCAACGAACCCATGACCGAACTCGCACGGAGGGCCGGCTGATGGACGCCGATGGCAAGGCGATGGGCGTGCTGGTCGTGGGGACGGGGTTCCTCGGGGCCCAGCGGGCGGCGGCGGCGCTCCGGGTGGGCCGGCTCCGGCTGGTGGCCGTGACCGACCGCGATCCGGCCCTGGCCGAGCGGGTCGCGGCGCGATTCGGGGTCGTCGCGGTGCCGGACCTGGAGGTCGGGCTCGGATCCGGCGGGGTCGACGCCGTCGTGGTCGCCACCCCGCACGGTGACCACGCCGGGGCTGTCCGCCGGGCGCTGGAGGCGGGCAAGCATGTCCTCTGCGAGAAGCCCCTGGCGATCCGGTCGGAGGAGGCCCGGTCGCTGGCGACCCTGGCCGACGAGCGGCGGTTGAAGCTGGCCACGGGGCTCAACCACCGGTTTTACCCGCCGGTCCGCGACGCCCTGGCGCTGGTGGCCCAGTGGTCGATCGGCCGGGTCGAGAGCGTCCGGGCCGAGATCGGCCACCTCGCGAGGCCCGAGTTCCTCGGGTCGTGGCATACCGAGGTCGCCCGATCCGGCGGCGGGACCCTGATGGACAACGGCCCGCACGCCTGCGACCTGATCCGCCGGTTCCTCGGCGAGGTCGTCCTGGCCAAGGGCTTCGTCCGTCAGGACGTCCACCTTCCCGCCGGCTGCGAGACCGAGGCCCACGGCCTGTTCCGGAACCACGACAACGCCGTGGCCGAGCTGCACGCGAGCTGGGCCCTCCGCTCGGGCTATCTGACCGTTGAGGTCCGCGGGAGCGAGGGCCATCTCAAGGTCGAGACCGCCCCCTGGCGGCTCACCGGCCGGCTCGCCGACGGGCGGCGGCTCGATCGCCGCTACCTCCTCGATCGGGTCGCCGAGCGCGTCCATCGGGCCCGGTTCGGGTGCGAGCGGTCGATCGTCCGGGAGCTGGAAGCCTTCGCCTCCGGTGCCGGAGCCGGAGCCGGAGCCGGAGCCGGAGCCGGCGGCCAGGCTCGCCCCGGGGCCAACGGCTGGGACGGCTGCCGGGTGACCGAGATGATCCAGGCCGTCTACCAGTCCGACCGGACCGGCGACGAGGTCCACCTCAAGCCCTTGCTGGTCCACCTCCCCTCGGGCGCCCGACGCCGGGCGATCCGCGACCGGGAGCCCCGCCGATGACGCCGGGCGGCCTGCCGATCCTGACCTACCACGCGATCGACTCCGATGGCGCCGTCACCTCGACCGGACCCGCCCGGTTCGCCGAGACGCTCGGGGCCCTCCGCGAGGCTGGCTTCCGCGCGGTGGACCTCGGCGACTGGGTCGATCGGGGCCGCCCCGCGGTCGAGAAGGGCTTTGCCGTGGCCTTCGACGACGGCCTCCGGTCGATCCTCGGGGTCGCCGACCGGCTGGCCCGCGACGCGATCCCGGCGACGGTCTTCCTCGTCGCCGGCCGGCTCGGGTCGGACAACGCCTGGCCCGGCCAGTCGGGCGGGATCCCTCGGTCGCGCCTGCTCGGGCGTGCCGACCTCGGAGCCCTGGCCCGGCTCGGCTTCCGGTTCGGCTCGCATGGCGTCTCGCACGCCAGGCTCGATCGCCTGGCCCCCGCCGCTCTCGAAGGAGAGTTGATCGGTTCCCGCGAGTCGATCGAAGACATGATCGGACAACCCTGCCGGCTCCTGGCCTATCCCTACGGGGCCGCGAGCCCGGCCGTCCGGGCCGCCGCCGCCCGGCACTACGACGCGGCCTTCGGGACCCGCCTGGCCTATGCGACGGCGGCCGACGACCCCTTCGACATCGCCCGGATCGACGCCTGCTACCTCCGGACCCGGGGGGCCCTCGATCGCCTGGTCGGAGGTCGATGGCATCGCCGTTTGGCCGTCCGCCGGGCGCTCCGGGCGGTCCGGGCGTCAGTCGAATCGATGGGTCGGCCTTCGTGAGATACGCCCCGACGACCGGGACCGATCCGGGGACCTTCATGAACTGGACCGAGGCGGTCGACGCGATCGAGCTGATTTGCCCCGCGTGCCGGGGCCCGCTGGCGGCCCGCGCCTGCCGGGGGTGCGGTCGGTCGTTTCCGGTCGTGGCGGGCCTGCCCGACCTCCGGGTCGCCTCGGACCGGTTCCTCGACCTGGCGGGCGAGCGGGCCAAGGCCGAACGGCTGGCGGCGATCGCGTCGGGGGTCGACCTGGCGGGACTGGCCAGGGCGTATTACGCGATGACGCCGGACGTGGATCCGAGGCGGAGGCGGTCCTACCTCGGGCACATCCTCGGGGCCGAGGCCCGGGGCTCGGCGCTGGCCGCGCTCCTGCCCCGCGAGGGGCGGATCCTGGAAGTCGGCTGCGGGACCGGGGGGCTCCTGGCATCGGCGGCCGGGATGGGTCTGGCGATCGAGGGGACCGACATCGCGCTCCGGTGGCTGGTGGTCGCCCGCCGCCGGCTGGACGACCGGGGGCTCGCGGTCCCTCTGGTCGGAGCCTCGGCCGATCGGCTGCCCTACCCCGACGCGAGCTTCGACGCGGTGGTCGCCGATAGCGTCCTGGAGCATCTCGACGACCCCGCCGCCGCCGTCCGCGAGTGGGCCCGGGTGCTCCGGCCGGGTGGCTCGCTCCTGGTCTGGTCGCCCAACCGCTATGCCCTGGCGGTCGACCCCCACGTCCGGCTCTGGGGCCTGGGCTGGCTCCCGCGGGCCTGGATGCCCGCCTACGTCCGATGGCGGCGCGGCGGCGCCTGGCCTCCGCCCTGCCTCTCGCCCGGCGAGGCCCGTCGGATGGCGGCCGAGGCGGGCTTCGGGTCGATCGAGGTCGAGCCGCCGGCCATCCCCGAGGGCTGGGCCCGGGGCCGGACCGCCCCGGAGCGGAAGCTGATCGCCGCTTATGGGCTCGCCCGGCGGCTGGGGGGCGTCCGGCCCCTGCTCCTGGCCTTCGGGCCGCTTTGGGAGGTCAGGGCGACCCGGCGGGGGGCGGCATGAGCGGGCGTTCGGATGGAATTCCTCGCGATCGGGGGAGGTCCTGGCGCGTCGATCGGGCGATCCCGCGAGGCGGATATGCCCCGTTGCTCGCCGCCGAGGTCTTCGCCAGCGTCGCGGGCTTCGGCGTCCTGATCCACCTGGCGCGGAGGCTCGGGCCGTCGGGCTTCGCGGATTTCGAGTATGCCTCGGCGGTCGGGGCGTGGTGCCTGGTCCTGGTCCGCGGCGGGTTCGACGCGATCGCCCAGCGCGAGGCCGCCCGCCGGCCGGTGCTGATCGGGCCGATGACCGACCTCCTGATCGGCCTCCGGCTGACCTCGGCGGCGGTCGGGATGGCGGCGGTCCTGGCCCTGGCGTGGGCCTCGGGTCCGGGGTCGGGGCGGGGCATGGTCGTGGCGGTGGCGGGCCTGGTCCTGATCCCCTCGGCCCTGGCGAGCGACGTCGGGCTCCGGGCGTCGGGCCGCTTCGGGGCGCTGGCCCTGGCGCAGGTGGCCCGCTCGGCGGGGCTGGCGGCCGGAGTCTGGTGGCTGGTCGGCGGACCGGAATCCGCGGCGGTCGCGGCCGGCTGCGTGGCGGGGGCCGAGGTCGCATCGTCGGCGGTCTTGCTGGCCTTCCACGGCCCGATCCGGCCGAGGTTCCGACGTCGGGCGTGGGCTGCGCTGGCCCGTCGGGGTGCGGTGGCGGGAGCGACCCGGTTCGGCCGGGTCAGCTTGTACGCGGCCGACGTCCTGGCCCTGGGATGGTGGGCGGGACCGGGCCTGGGCCCGTACGCGGCGGCCCGGCGGGTCGCGTTCGCCCTGCTGGCGCTGGGGCTGGTGGTCCCCTCGGCGGTGGCGCCCCGGATCGCCCGGGCCTGGGCGGAAGGCTCGGGCGAGGCTCGCGAGGTGATCGGCCGGACGATCGCCGGGCTGATGGCGGCGGCCCTCCCGGCGACGGTCGGGCTGATGGCCACGGCCGATCGCTGGATGCCCCGCCTCTTCGGGGACGACTTCCGCGAGGGCGGCCCGTGGCTCGCGCTGGTCGCCGCGAGGCTGCCGTTCGTGCTTGCCTCGAACGTCCAGCAGGCGGCGCTGATCGCCTGCCGTCGGGAAGTCTGGGCGTTCTGGCTGGTGGCGGCGATGGCGATCCTGGGAATGGCCTCGATCCCGCCGCTCGCCGCGATTGGTGGGCCGTGGGGGGTGGGGATGGCGGCCCTGGGGGTCGAGTCCGCCGGGGCCGTCGGCGGCTGGTTTGCCCTCCGGCGGCTCGGGTTGGCGCCGGCCTGGCACCACGCGAGCGGGCCGGCGGCCCTGGGCTCGGTCGGGGTCGCGGGGGCCTGCTGGCTCGGGCGGGGCTGGCCCCTGGGGGTGGTCGTCGTCGCGGGGATGGGGACCTATGCGGCGATCGGAATGGCCGTCGGGGGCCGATGGCGGACGCCGTTCCCGCGAGCGGAGAGAAATGCGGGTCTTCCGGTCGGAGAGCGTCAAGACGGACTCGCGGTCGTCCCCGGAGGGCCCGCGTCATGACGATCGACGAGCCCGGATACTTCGAACGATTGGCCCGGGTCGAGTCGGGGCACTGGTGGTCGAGGGCGATGTGGCGGCTGGCTTCGGGCTGGCTGGGGGAGGCGATCGGGGGGCTCCGGGGGCTGGCGGCGCTCGACGTCGGGTGCGGGGCGGGGCTCTCGTTGGTCCGGCTGATGGGGCTCCGCGAGGTCGGCCGGGTGGTCGGGCTGGAGCCCGATCCCGGGGCGCTCCGGCTGGCCCGGCGGCATCGGGGGTTCGAGGTCGTCCGGGGCTCGGCGCTGGCGCTGCCCTTCGGGGCAGGATGTTTCGATCTGGTGACGTGTTTCGACGTTCTCCAGCACCTGCCCGAGGGTGGCGACCGGCTCGCGGCCTCCGAGATCGCCCGGGTCCTCCGACCGGGGGGCCTGGCGGTCGTCCGGTCAAACGCGGCGGGCTTCGGGCCGGGACGGTCGGCGGGCGGCCCGTCGTATCGGCTCGGGGAGCTGGTCGAGGTCCTGGCGGCCTCGGGCCTGGTGGCCCGGCGGGCGTCTTACGCGAACGGGCTCCCGGCGCTGGCGCAGGAAGTCCGGGGGCGTCTGCGGTTCCTCGCGGGGCCGATCGGGCGGTCGTGGCGGTCCCACCCCTCGGGTGGGGGGCTCCGGGTGGACGTCCCCTCGCCCCGGATGAATCGGTGGATGGCGAGGGTGGCGGAGTTCGAGCGGCGGGCGACGGACCGGCTCGGCGTGGGGCTGCCGTTCGGGCACAGCACGCTGGTCCTGTCCGAGAAGGCGTGCTGAACGGGGCGTCTCGGCCGGAATCGGATCGAGGGGAGGGAACCATGCGGATCGGGATCGACGGCGGCTGCCTGGCGAATCGCCGAGGGTTTGGCCGGTTCGCCCGGCAGGTGGTCGAGGCGCTGGCCGGGGCGGGCTCGGACCACGAGTTCGCCGTGTTCGTCGACCGCCCGTCGCTCGGGGGCGTGACGGTCCCCGAGGGGATGGAGACGGTCGCCGTCGACGTCAGCGAGGCCCCCAGTCGCGCGGCGTCGGCAACGGGCCGGCGGCGGGTCGGCGACATGCTCGCGATGGCCCGGGCGGCCTCGAAAGCGGACCTGGATCTGATCTACTTCCCGGCCAGTTACAGCTTCTTCCCGGTCTGGAACGCCGGCCGGGTCGTCGTGACCATGCACGACACGCTCGCCCTGGCCCACCCGGAATGGGTCTTCCCGACCTGGCGGGGCAAGATGGCCTGGCGGGCCAAGGAGCGGGCCGCGGCGCTCTGGGCCGACCGGATCGTGACCGTCTCCGAGGCCGCCCGCCGCGACCTGGTCGCCTGGTTCGGCCTCCCGGCGGATCGCGTCCGGGTCATCAGCGAAGGGCCCGACGCCGCTTTCGGCCCGGCCGAGGCCGGCGGGAAGTCCGATGCCGTCCTCCGCCGCCATGGCATCGAGCCCGGGACGCGCTACCTGCTCTACGTCGGCGGCCTGAGCCCGCACAAGAACCTCCCCCGGCTGATCGAGGCGTTCGCCGAGGGGGCCACGCCCGAGGCCCGTCTGATCCTGGTCGGCGACCTCGGCGACGTCTTCCACACCCACGTCCCGGCGCTCCGCGAGGCGGTCGCCCGGTTCCACTTGGGCGACCGGGCCCACTTCACCGGGTTCGTCCCCGACGCCGACCTCGCCCACCTGTATCGCCGGGCCTATGCCCTCGTGCAACCCTCGCTGATGGAGGGCTTCGGCCTCCCGCCGGTGGAGGCGATGGCCTGCGGGACGCCGGTCCTTTGCAGCACGGCGGGGTCGCTCCCCGAGGTGGTCGGCGAGGCGGGCGTCTACTTCGACCCGACCGACGTCCCCGCGATGGCCGCCGCCATCCGCTCCCTGCTGGCCAGCCCAGCCGATCGCGACCGCCTGGCGGCCCTGGCACTGCAACGGGCCCGCCGGTTCACCTGGGCCTCGGCCGCCCGATCGCTCCTGGATTGCTTCGAGGAACTCGGCCCCCGCCGGGCGGCTTCGTTGAGGAGGACCGCATGAAGTTGGTGATGCTAAGATAGCTCCCAATGCTTTTGTGGATGTTTGGGTGCGTTTCCCATGCCAATCCTTGCTGGCGGTCGGTCCATCCTCGTGATGCCGGACGGCAGATTCATGATCGGCAACCGGACCATGCGGTTCATGGTAGGGAAAGTGCCGGAAGGGTGAGTTGCTCGGGGCCTCACCTTCCATGTTGCTCCGACAACTGGTTGCGTGTACAAAAGGCGGGCGGGAACATCACAAGGACCACTGCTGGAGAGTCGATCAAAATGTCCGGTGCCTTCGACCCCGATAAGCTCGCATCGATCACGAAGGGCCTGGGGGAGTCGATGAGAGTACGGGTGCCCGATCTCGCTCCCATGGGTCGGAGTCCCGTCGCTACCCTCGCCGACATTGCGGAAGCCAACTACGCCAATGAATTCTGCGAGCGACTGGAAGCCCAGATCAGGGCGTTCGACGAGGAGTTGGACCAGGACCATGAGGTCGGTGTCCGCCTCGTGTCCTACGGACAGACGGTGGTGTTCCACCTCACCCACCTCGGCTTCCACAACCCGAGCCTGATCTTCTTCTACGGCGAGACGCCGGACGGCCACAGGGTCCAGTTGATCCAGCACGTCTCCCAAATCAGCTTCATCCTCATGGCGATGACGAAGCCGGACCCCGAGCAACCACGCCGCCCGTTTGGTTTCGCACAGGCGACCAGGGAGTCTGGGGCTAGCGACCCACCTTCTTCGTGAAGGTCGCCCGGCCATAGCCGGTCCGCCCCTCGTCGTGCCGGGCGGATGAAGCAACGATGGGACAGGGCTGGTACTGCCCTTCCCTTTTTGTAGGAACCGGCGTTATCCGTCCGGCAGTTGGTGCCGATGTAAAAGGTGTGGGGCCGGAGGCCCGCCCTGCAACCTCCGGCCCCGGAATGCTGGCCACCACCCTTCAGGGAAGGGTGGTGGCGGGCGACATCACTTCGGCCTGTTCCTCGAACTCCAGACGACGGAAATCGTGATGCCGATTGCCACCAAGGCCACGTCACGGTCATGGGTTGCGATGATCGCCGCCAGGCAGACTTTGACGATCAGGGAAAGTCTCATGGGAGACTTGGGACGTTGTGCGTCCATTTGATATGGGCTCGCCGGGTACGGTGGGGCCTAACCGAGGGGGCCGGGATGTACGAGATCCCGGCCCCCTCTCTTTGTTACATCCAAAGAGTAAAGGTACTCTCTTTTTCGGCCTGCGAGCCGGCAAACCTGAACCCCTGGGTAAAATGACGGAGATCAAAGTTTAGACGGTACAATGGGTTATATGGGGTCTATTGGCGAACTGGGCTGAGATGCCCGAGTGAACGGCTTGTCCAAACATGACCTTGTTACCTCCAAAGCGGTGGTATTCCGCCCCCGAGATCATGTACCGATGAGCTTCTCGTAGCCAACTTCCTGAAGAACAACGTGACGCCACTGGCAGTAAATGGCGTGGTCGTTCATTTGTATAGAGCCTTCCTGATCGCCTCACGCCGGAGCTTCACGATCCGGCGGCGTTCCTCGTCCGAGGTGATGACCATCGTCTTCCCCATGGCCTTCCTGTCCTGCGGGGGTAAGGACGACGGTGCGGCCTTGGACCCGCCGCAGCCGCATCCCGACCTCTTCTTCTCCGGGAGCAGGCCCTTCAGCCTCGCCTCCTGGAGGCTCATCTCCTTGGGGATCATCCCCCTGGCCTTGGCCTGTGCCACGGTCATCTTCATGGGCTTGGCCCTGGCCCGCTCTACTTCCCGCCTCTCCGGGATCGCATGCCCTGGATACAGCCGGGCATCGCTCCACAGGTAGGCCCAGAGGCTTTCGAGCGCCAAGGCCGAGGTCGGGGTCATCTCCGAGCGGTAGTAGAGCACGACATCGACGGCGATCCCGACCACGAGGACGGCGACCACGAACAGCCAGGCCATAGACACCCCCTTCCGGGTATCTATGCCCCGGCCCGTCAGGCTGGATCGAGGGGCAGGCCCGCCACGATCTCGGCCGTCTCGACGCTCACCCGGACGACCCGCTCGACCAGCCGGACGATGTACTCGGGGTCGTCAGGCAGGTTCGGATCGGTCGTGATGCCGGACCGTTTGTCCGTGCTGACTTGGTACTGGTCGATGACCCACTCCAGGGCGCTGCGATTGCCCAGCCGATACTCGAATGCCTCGGGCGGGATGCTACACAGGCTCAACGACTCGTTGAGTAACCGTTCACGGCCCCAGTGGCAGTATTGACGGCCTTCCGATCTGATCCTGGTAAGCCATGATAGCCTGTGTGAGGAATTCCATGACGCCACGCCCCTGCGCTCGGCAAC
>JAABUV010004159.1_pt1 | contig 17557 bp, 14 predicted proteins | sample 5559971 | NCBI WGS metagenome assembly JAABUV01 (sample SAMN10711881, study PRJNA513362) | rock metagenome | isolation source: Antarctica rocks | place: Antarctica: Victoria Land, Knobhead nord | collected 2015-12-19
TCTACCCACCGGCTTCTGGGGCCAACGGCGGCGGCATGCGACCCCAGAAGCCCCTGCTCCGCTTGACGTAGCCGCCTGATGCAGCGGAAACTAGAGTGACAAGGGGAGCCACCTGTCTGCGTCGCTCGATTCTAGGACGCGGCCCAACATGCTGATAACGCCCATTATTCGCAGGTCTACCATGGCAAAGCTGCTGATAATGCGCTGTACGCAGCATGCTAGTGAGCCGAAAGCGCTTCTGATAAGAGGAACTGGCATGACGAGACTCGCCGGTCTGATGTAGGCCAGCATCAAGAATTGTGAGACAACGTTGGGCTGGCCTCACAAAGTATGAGACAGGCGGCGCAGGAACTGTGAGACAACGAGGTTGTCCCCCGTATGAATACGATGCAGAAACTATGAGACCTTACACCCCACATATGGATCAGCACATTGGCCGCGCCGCGCGGGAGTTGCACAGCTGGCATGGCGTTGCCGTCATCGGGGCTGGCGCCTCTCTCCGCGCTGGGTTCCCCCTCACTCTCCAACTTCAAGCGCTCTTATGGCAAGCCGTAGACGCCGACGAGGTTGTCCGTTTGGGGCTGGCCGCGCAGTTTCAGCGGCCTGCGACGGTTGCGAAGCGCTTGATCGAGTATGACCCCGCCCTGACCCGCGCCGCCGAGGACGCCGTGTTGCGCAGCCCGGTCGCCCGCCACGAGTATCAGCACGGTTTCGCGCGACTGAATAATGAGCGCGTCGTCACGCCATCCTCCGCCCACGATGCCCTCGCCGAGCTCCTCCACCGGCGCGTCATCGAGTGTGTGATATCGCTCAATTGGGACACCCTCCTTGAGACTGCGTACCGACGACGGTATGGGAGGTCACTCCGCGCCGATGGTCGCTGGCTGTACAAACCGCACGGTGACGCGGCAGATCCTGACAGTACTTGGGTCCTCCCGACAGGAGGAGGTTCGATCCCCGATACCATCATCCAGCGAACCCGCGCCCTGCTCGGGGAGGATCACCCGCGGGCATTGTTGATCGTCGGGTACTCCGAGAGCGACGAGGAAGTTGTCACCAAGCTCATCGAGCCACTGGCCGACCATTGGCCGGTCATACGCGTGGGGCCGAGCGCCGCCGGCGAGCTTGCCGTGCCTTTTCCGGCCGAGCAAGCCCTCCCCTCCATAAGGCAGGCGATTTATCCCGACCGGGACGAAGTGCCCGGATGGGAATACGTAACATTCGACAACCAGCATGACCTTGTCCAAGCGCTCCTCGGCTGGCGGCTCGGGCCTGCGGATGTGATCGCGTGCCCCAGGCTGCCCGAGGTGGCCCTAGTCAAGTACCAACTGAACCTGACGAACAGCGCCGTCATCCTCGGTGAGAGCGGCAGTGGCAAATCGATCACGGCCTACCAGGCTGCATTCGACCTGGGCCAGCAAGGGTGGGAGGTGTTGCGCCTCGCGCAACAGGACCGCCCAACGGACGAACTCCTGGCCGCCGTCGCCGCCCTCCCGACACGATCCGTCCTCGTCATCGACGACGCCCAGGCGCTCGACCCGCGCCTGCCGCGCCATCTGCTCGAACGCGCCTGCGACCGACTGGCCGTCGTCGTCGTTTCCACGAACGATATGCCCATCCCGGGCGGTGGGGTGCGCATCGTCGCTGAGCGGGCCGTCGCGACAATTGCGGCCGACCTGGGGCGGCGGCCTGAAACCTTCGCCGCAGTCCGCAAGCTGGATAGCCGCATCGGCGAAGGCTATCTCGATCTGTCGCTGGAAGATCGCCTCGCCGATGCGACCCAGAACGCCACGCCGTGGCAGTTCAGCTTCGTGCTCACCGGCGGCGAGCGACGGGCGTATCGCGTCGCGGTCGATTTGCACACGAGCGATCGCGCCGACCTCTTGCTCGCCGCCGTCGCGGCGAGGCAGATAGTTCTCCTCGATGCCAGTGTGCCCCGCACTTGGCTTGAGGCGATAGCCCGGGCGCTCGGACGGGACACCGCCTGGGTCGAACGCGCACTGGAGTTGTTGCGCAAGCATGAGGCGATCATCGGCGACGGCCCGTGGCGCTGTCCCCATGTACGCTTCGCCGCCGTCGCGCTCCAACACGTCTGCACTCAGAACTATCAACAAGTGGCCGATCTGATCATCCTACTCCGCCTCGCCATGCAGCACGAGGCACCGCCACTGCGCGGTGTCTTCTTGTTGCTCGACAGCTTGCATTGGGCGCCGCAGCTCCGCGCGCAGCCCACCGGCACTTTGGTGGACGGCGCAACGCTCACGTATCTCCAAGAGAGATGCTGGGTCGTGCGCTCGGGCCTCGAACGCGGAGGGGCGGCGCTCGCCCTCGAGCAGTTGTGGCAGTGGCAGCCCGAGTGCGTGGCCGCGTTGGAAACGCACACCGCCTTACTTGGTCGCTGGCTGGAGGAGGTGACGGGCGACGCGGCCTACGGCCTAGCCGAATTGCTTAGCAGCCTAGTTCAGACGCGCCGCGCCCTCACCGAGGCAATTTGCGAGCACGCCGATCCCCGTGCTGTAGCCCGCGCCCTAACGCGCGCCACGTGGTCCGACGCCGACATGTGGGGATACCTGCTAAGGCGACTCGCGGCGGCAGCATCTAGGGACTGGACACGGCGGCTCGCGGCGGCGATCGATCGGCCCGCCCTCCGCTCCTTGATTGGGGGCATGACACCGACGAACGTGGCCCAATTCCAAGAGCTAGCGATGGGCGTCGCCGCCTTGGGTGCCGACCCCGACGGCGCGTTGGTCCTCGAAATCGTCGACATGGCTATCCCCGCCATGGCACACGCGCTCTTTACGACGCCAGCTGAGACATTCAACCAGATACGCGATATCGTGTGGTTCATCCTGGGATACGCCCCGGGAGCCTTTCGGCAACGTGGCCCGTCGCCTACGCAAAGAAGGGTCGCGGAGCATTTGGCGCGGGCTATCGATCCGGCGGTCGTGGCCCGCGCCATCCCTCTGGGCCGCAGGAGGGAGTGGGAGATATATAGCCAACTCCTCGCTTTCCTGCGCGAGGTTTCCCCAGTGCGGGCAAGACAGCTGGCAGTGGCCATAGATTTCGTCGCCCTGGACGAGGCGACAAGGGGGCTCTGGGAGCAGCTGCCGAGCGAACTCGTCGCCCTGATCAGAGTGCTAACGATGCTGCCAGGGTGGGAGCCCTCTCGCTCGTGGATATCTCGACATGCCGACGAACTCGGCCGGGTGGACCCCATTCTGGCCGCGATTGCCCCCGAGTCCGTCGTGGGACGCCTGCGTGCCGGTCTACCGCTGCATCTCACTCACGGCCTCGATACATTTGTCGATTGGCAGGAGCCCGTGGCTGTCCTGGCCGCACTAGCGGGAGTGGACCCGACAATTGCCGCCCAAGTCGCGGATACCAACTATCCCGCCATCGCCAAAAGCTTCTCGACCCTGCAAGCAAATACGTGCGAGGGACTCCCGCTTTTCGTTGCGTTGTTACAAAGGGTGGCGCCGGTTGCGCTAACGAAGGTTCTCCAAGCGGTTGACCCTATCAACGCGGAACGGGCCTGGGCGGAGCGATTGCGGGGCGGGGCTGTAGAGCGCCAAGCTGCCGCCGCGTTACTCGGGGTAATCGCCCCTGGACCTAACCCGCTCGACCCGCTCGCCAACGTCGCTGACCGCTTGCGCCGTCGTTTCCCGCGGGCTAGCAGGACGCAGGCCGATGACAGGGTTATCTCCGACATTAGAGAAGCCATCGGATCGCAGGCGGGACGCATAGCATGATCAACACAAACACAAGCCTCGTCCCCTATAATGGCGGCGACGCGGTGCAGCGGGCTACTGTCTGGAAAGATCTCCCGTCCGACGAGCGCCGGCGCCGCGCGGTGGAGGCCTGCATGGCGCACGACGCGGCCGCGCTCTGGCGATTAACCGAGGTGTGGACGACCCTGCACGGCCGCGCTGGCGCACTCGTGTCGCCGCACACGCGCAAGAACTACCGTCATGGCGTCGAGACCCTTGTAGCAACGTGGGCGCAGGAGAATCTACTGCGGCCGGCGCGTGACGCCGCGGCGCTCTGGTTGCGCCAACTTGAAGCAAGCGGCCTCAAGCCTGCCACGGTGCAGATTCGCCTCGCCGCCGCGCGCGCGCTGTACGGGGCGCTGCGCTGGGCTGGCGCTACCGACGTCGATCCCTTCGACGGGGTGCGCGTCGCGAAGGACCCGACGCCGGCGTGGGAGAAGCGCGCACCGTATAGCCCCGCCGAGTTCGACGCCCTGCTCGCCGTCGCCCAAGATGAGGACCGCGCGCTGGTGCTCTTAGCCGGCCACGCCGGTCTGCGCATTTCAGAGTGTTTGGCCCTAGAGTGGACAGACGTGGAGTTGCCCCAGCGCCGGCTCGTCGTCGCGAAGGGCAAGGGCGGTAAGCGGCGCACCGTGCCGCTCTCGGGGACGCTACTCGCGGCGCTGCGGGTGCTCCGGCCGCCCGACGGCCACGGCTACGTACTGCCCTACCGCTCCGACTTCCCCGCGCGCGCGCGGATCAAGCGCCTGGCCGCCGTCGCCCACCTCCCCGACGCCGAGGAGGTGGGCATCCCCTACCGGGGCATCCACGCGCTGCGCCATACCTGCGGCACCCGCCTGGTGCGCGAGACCGGCAATCTAGAGATGGCCGCGCGCCACCTTGGACACAGTTCCATCGAGACCACCCGCGTCTACGCCAAGTGGAGCGATGAAGGTCTGAATAGCATCGTCGGTGGATGGTGACGCGTGGGCGACGTGAGTGACGAAGCGACAGCTCTCTCCCAGCCTGACGACACGTACGACGCGCTGCTGGCCGACCTGCGCGCTATCATCGCGGCCGGCCACGGTCGCGCGGCGGCGGCCGTCAACGCCGAGATCGTCGCGACCTACTGGCGCATCGGCGAGCGCATCCTGGACGAGGAGCGGCGGGGTAAGGAGATCGCTGGGTCGACGTATGGCGAGCGCTTGCTGGCGCAGCTTGGCGACACGCTGAGCCGCGAGTTCGGGCGTGCCTTCGGCCGGCGCAACCTCTACTTCATGCGCCAATTCTACCTCACCTACGCAAAAGTGAACGCACTGCGTACACAATTGACGTGGACCCACTATCGCTCCTTGATGCGGCTGCCGGACGGCCAGCGCGCGTTCTATGAGCGCGTCGCCGCGCAGGGGCGCTGGAGTTCGCGCGAGCTCGACAAGCAGATCGCGTCCATGCTCTACGAGCGCGCCGCGCTGTCGCGCCAGCCCGCGCAGCTCCTAGCCGACGCCACCACGGCGACAGCGGTCGAAGAGGGCGAGGCATTGCCAGCGGTCGCGGACGCGTTCAAGGACCCGTACGTGTTGGACTTCCTGGGACTCGAGGACACGTTCTCGGAGAAGGACTTGGAGATGGCGCTGATCCGCAACATCGAGCGTTTCCTGGTTGAGCTTGGCACCGGCTTCTACTTCGGTGGCCGCCAGCGGCGCATCACCATCGGCGACGAGGACTTCTACATCGATCTCGTCTTCTGGCACCGGCACCTGAAGAGCCAGGTCTTCATTGACCTGAAGATCGGCGCGATCGCGCCGGCGGACATCGCCCAAATGCGCCTCTACCTCAACTGGGCCAAGCGCCACGACATGCAGGACGGTGAGAACGACCCCATCGGCCTGATCCTGTGCGGCTCCAAGAACGAGCAGGTCGTCGAGTTGCTGCTGGCCGACAGCGCGAGCACGACCGACCAGCGGATCAAGGTGGCGCAGTATCTCCTCCTCGATAGTCAGGAGGCCCTCAAAGAGCGCCTGGCCCAGCTTGCCCGACTCAGCGACGAGGCGCACGAGGGCGGTGGGCTCGATGCCAGTGGCTCAGATCACGATCGGTAGATGCCACCGATGCGCCGCCTGGGACGCCGGATGCTGCCCCCCGCCGCCGCGCACTTCCGCGCCTACGTCCGGCTGCGCAGCTTCGACCCCGCCCGTAACCGCGACCGCAGCTATACCCTTACCTGGACCCCGGCCCTGTTCGAGGGTGGTGCGCTCCTGCGCGTGTGGGGACGCACCGGTGGCCCCGAGCGCACCCGCATCGACTACTACCCCGACCGCGCCGACGCCCAGGCGCACGTCGAGGCGATCCTGCGCCGCCGCCTGCGCCACGGCTACCGCGTCTTGGATTGGCAGTAACGTTACTTTTATGTCAACAGCCCTCGACGCCTCTTTTGTCCTGAGTTCATGTTCGTCATGCCCGCATCGACTTTTAACAGCTATGCGCTACTGCGCTTGCACACCATTGCTTTCGTGCGCTATCGTATAAGTGCGTTCCTGCGTAATCGCATTAATTTAAAAGTGCGATTATGCGGGAAAGCGCATGCGCATTAATGCAGATGTGCGCGATCGCAGTAACGCAGGTATGCGATCATGCGTTGGCGCATTGTAATAGGGAGACTATAGGGAGGCGTAATGAGCGGCCGTGTGCTAGCCCTGGCGATGCAAAAAGGGGGAGTCGCGAAGACGACCTCGACGGAGAATCTGGGCGCTGCGTTGGCAGAGCGTGGCCGGCGCGTCCTGGTCATCGACATCGATCCCCAGGCGAACTTGACGCAGGGCCTGGGGATCGACCCGGCTGAGTTAGACTACAGCATCTACGAGGTGTTACTGAATCCGGAGCGGGGCGTCAGCTTTGCCACCGTCCGTACGGACGCCGGCATCGACCTTGTGCCATCGACCCTAGCCCTCGCGGGGGCGGAACTCGAACTAGCCGGGAAGGTCGGCCGGGAACTGCTACTGCGCAAGGCGCTCAAGGCCACCCGGGAAGAGTACGACTACATCCTCATCGACCCGCCGCCGTCGCTGGGTCTCTTCACGCTCAACGCCTTGGCGGCCGCGGACTCCGTGCTCGTGCCGTTCCAGGTTCACGTCTATTCCTTCAAGGCCATGCCGCAGCTCCAAGCCACCATCGACCTCGTGCGCGACCTCAACCCACAGCTCGCGATCGGCGGCATCGTCTGTACGCTCTCCGACCGACGCACGAGCTTGAGCCAGGCCGTCGAGCAACAGATACGAGACAGCTACGGCGATTTAGTATTCAACACGGTTATCCCCGTCAACGTGAAGCTCGCGGAGGCCCCGGCCGCCGGTAAGTCCATCATGACCTATGCGCCCGACAGCGCCGGCGCGGCCGCGTACACCACGCTCGCCGGGGAAGTGGAGGCTCGCTATGGCGTCTAACAAGCAGAACCTATCCGATATGCTCGGCGGTCCCGGCATGCCGCCCGAGATCCGACGCGGGCGCGGGATGCGCCTCTCGACGGAGCCGGTCGATGCCACCGACGTTACAACCAACGCTGCACAACTGGATGCTCCTGAAAACGCACAATCGCAAGATCGCACGAGTGCGAAATCGCGCCAGCCGTCGCGCGTTAACCGGGGCTACGCGCTACGCGAGGACTACGTGAAGCAGCTCAAGAGGATTGCTGTGGATGAGGACCGCAAGCTCTATGAGGTGATGGAGGAGGCGCTGGCGCAGTACCTGGCACGCCACCGCGACAGCAAGGAGGACCGGTGAGCGTGCCGCCCGACGATGAGATGGAGGTCGTGCTGCTCTACCAGCCGATCGTGCGCGAGGATGCTCGTCGCCTGGCCAAGGGGCTGCGCGCCTTTCCCGACCAAGCCCGCTCGCTGCTGTGGCGCAAGGTCGCGGCGCTAGAGGCTGCGGCCGAGGCGCTGGACACCATCGCAGGGCCGGAAATGCCGCAGCGCCGGTCGGGCAACCTGGGGTTACGCCGGCTGTGGCCACGGGTGCCGGTTGAGGGCTAGGGCCGCATGGTGCAAGGCTGCGCAGAGCAGATCAGGGTAGGGAAGTGGCTGCAACTCGACATAAACAGCATGGGGTTTAGCCCTCCACACTATTTCACGCCTCACCACTTACCACCTAGAAAGTTCCAGATATGCAACCAGTTGTCATTATGCGATAAAATACATTGCATGCCCACTGCAAGTGCGGTAAGATGGGCAGCAGGAGAGGTATTACTATGTCCTAGCACCTCGTGCTAGATGCACGAAACCCGCCGGTGCGACCCAGCGGGTTATAACTAGTCTTTAATATTGGCCGGCTCTGGTGCGCAAGGCTTCCAACCACCCACCAAGCCGCTAGATCGGGTCCGAAAACTCCACCGGGATTCCACCCCCGGAAAAAGTTCTCGGGACTCACAGAGGAGCTTTACGCTTCCAAGGAGTACCTATGAGCAATCATACGGGAGCGGTGGCTGCTTGTCAAACGCAGTCCCACATCCCCAGGCCAGAAACTACTACACCGCCCCCCCTCGATGGTATCGACCGACGGCTGGTCCAGCGCTACGGCGTGCTGCTGCTCACCGGTGGCTACACGGCGCTACCGACCTACGCCTGGGTCTACTACGCGCGGCTCGGCGTCACCGAGGCCGAGATGGTCCTCATCGCACAACTCTGCACCTATTGGTGGTCGGCACGCGACCCATACCCCGGCGAGGCGGCCCTGGCGATACGCATGGGCAAGACGGTGCGCACGATCCAGGGCTACCTTCGTTCGCTGGAGGGAAAGGGGTTACTGCACATACAGACTCGACTATCTAACAACGGACGGCAATCCACGAACAGCTACGACCTACGACCGTTCTTCGCGGCCGTCGAAGGGCTCGCGCGGCTGGACGGCCTCCTCCCCGCCGCCGACGCAGCCCCCGCAACGCCGGCGACCTCCGACAACAACTATTGCCGCCAGCCGCGCCGCGCGGACGACAACGATACGTGCAATTTCGGGCCATGTGACCATCACAACAGGGCACAGAGGGACGCGGAACGGGAGCCGCTATGTGCAGACGCGACGAGTTTTGGAACAGAAAACCGGCCTAAGCCTGAGAGCACACCGACCATTGGGGAGGGCGAAGGATCGTGCGGGGGAGGGGTGAAGAATCCTTCACCCCAAGTAAACCCAATCGAAATAGACACTTTCGATCTCGATTCGATACCCCCTACCCCCGTTAACAAGCGATTAGGACCAACGACCAGCGACGATCCGACCGACCACGCGTTAGCCCAGCAGATCGCCGCCCTGAGCGCCGAGCTAGGCGACAATGCCCCCGTGTCGAGTGTGACCCGTGCCCGTAACTTGTGCCGCGACGCAGGCGTGTCACCCGAGCGGTTCCTGCGGCTCCTCGACGAGGCGGCGGCCCGCACGCGCGACCGCCAGGCCACCATCGTCAAGCGGCGGCGCGACGGTCAGGCCCCCAACGGCATGCCCTACCTGTTCGCTGTCCTGCAAGACCTCTTGCACCCCGCGCCGCCACGGACGGCCGACGTCGGCTTGGACACGGATCGCCAGCGATCCGGCCCGTCAGGTCGTCGTCGACGCCGGCGCGCTGACGGCCGCGGCGAGCCCGTCGGCTCCTACGCCGCGTGGTCCGACAGCCCGGCGCCCCTGCCCATCGTCGAGGAGCATCCGGTGTGGCATGCGGTCCTCGACGAGCTAGCCCAGGTCATGACCAGCGAGAACTTCAACGCCTGGCTAGCCTCGACGCGCGTGGTACACCAAGAGGGGGAGATACTGCGCGTGGCGGTCCCCGCCGCCTTCAACAAGACCTGGCTAGAGCAGAAGCTGGCCGGCAAGGTCATGGGCGCGTTGCACAAGATCGACGACACCCTCGCTATCGGGCGTGTCGGGCGCGTCGAGTACGTCGTCGATCCGGCCGCGTGTGCCCCGATCGAGGCCGCAGCGCAGGCATCGTGAGCGACTCGACGAGAGGCGAGAGGAGCACAGTATGGTCCTGTGGGAGAGACCGGCAGGGCCGGCAGGGGGCAACGGCGGCTGTGCCGGGCGAGTGATGTACGATGGAAGGCACGAGCCCGATGATTACATTTTGAGGCGAGATTCGCACCGGGCGCAAAGCACCCAAGATAGCGTACGCCGAAGGCTTGGGTTTGATGGAGGGGCGGATCGTCATAGACAGCTCGTGGCGGTCTGGGCCTCGTCTGTGGGCGGTCTATGCGGATCTGATTCGACCTCCAGCGGTGCGGTACGGATCGCGCGTACCGGCGAGGACGTGATCCATGCGGCCGCCACCAGAATGCCGAGCGCGCCTATGGTAAGTGTGGCCGGTAAACCGACACGTTGTCCGAGGACACCGCCGAGGAGAGCGCCGAACGGACGCACACCCGAGGTGAGGAAGGCGTGACTGGCGTTGACGCGCCCACGCAACCGTCCGGGCGTGACCGCCTGGCGCAGGCTCGTCTGGGTACTCCCTGAGACCGTCAGCCCGATGCCACTCAGGATTTGCCCCAGGACGACCAGCGGGACCGCGACCGAGCGGAAGACGCCGGCCAGGGGGAGGCAGACGGTCCCGAGCGCAAGCACGGCGAGCGCCGCCGCGATGGATAGTCCGAGGCCGAGGCGTCGCGCGACCCATCCTGTCAGCGCCGCGCCCGCGACGCCACTCACGCTCCCGACCATAAAGACACCGCCGAGGAGAGCGGGCGCCAGCCCGAGGTCGCGCGTGAGGTACAACAGCAGCACCGCCAGCAGGAGGCCGACGGAGAATTCGTAGATGCTCCACGCCCCAACAAGGACACGCAACACCGGCTGTCTCACCACGGCGCGCAGGCCCTCGCCGATCTCCGCACGGACACCGTGCCGCTCATCGGGCCGCCGTGATCGTGGTTCGGGCGCATGAATGAGCGTCAGGAGCGTGGCGGACGCGACATACGACAACGCATCGACGGCGATGGCGACGGGGGCGGTGAGCAGTTGCACCAGGCTGCCCCCGATGCCGGGGCCGGCGACCTGCCCCACGGAGGCGCTGACCGCGAGCTTACCGTTGCCCTCAACGAGGTGATCGCGCGCGACGACGGAGGGGAGGAAGGATTGATAGGCCACGTTGAAGATGACGCTGAGGGTGCCGACGAGGAAGGCAACGGCGTAGAGTTGCATCAAGCCGAGCCGACCGAGCAGGGCGGCGATGGGGATCGACGCGAGCAGCCCGGCGCGGCCGAGGTCAGCCGCGATGAGGACGGGGCGACGCCGCAACCGATCGACCCACACACCGGCGAGCAGGCTAACCAGGAGATACGGCAGGACGTCAAGCGCACCCAGGAGGCCCATCTGCGTCGGGGTCGCCGTGAGGGTCAGGGCGGCCGTGAGGGGCAAAGCCAGGTCTGTCACGGCTGTGCCGCCTACCGAGATCGTTTGCCCGGCCCACAGCTTCATGAAGTCTGGCTGGCGCCAGAGGCCCGTGAGTCGCCAGCGTGTCGGCATGGACGCTCCTCTCATCATCGCGGGGGACCCCACTCCGTCCCCATAGCCTTATAGTAGCGGTGGACAGGGACGACCAACCAGTGTAAAGTTAAGCCCATGATTGGCGTGACGGACGGGCAAAAAGCTTACACCTTTGTTGAAGGTCGAGAGATGCCGTGAACGACTATTGGCGCCCGGTCGATCTGGCGCGCGCGGTCGGCGTCAGCGCGCAAACGGTGCGCATCTACGAACAGGTCGGGTTCTTGCCACCGGCGGCGCGCAGTGCCACGCGCTACCGCCGTTACGAGGCGCGCCACATGCGCGCCCTACAGGCCGCACGCCTCATGATCACCGGCTATGGGTGGGAATCAGCACTGCACATCATGCGGTACGCGCACGCGGGGGAGGTTGACGCAGCCGTCGCCCTGGTCGACGCGTGTCACGCCGCCCTACACCAGTCGCGGCATGAGACCAGGGCGACGCTCACCGCCCTGCACGGCGCAACAACGTCGTTGCTGGATGATAACAGCGGGCAGCCTTGTCTCGGACGACCGCTCAGGATCGGCGCGGTGGCTCGCCGTGTCGGAGTGCGTGTCTCGACCGTGCGTTCCTGGGAAAAGCACGGCCTCGTCCGACCGCGACGGGATTCCACGAGTGGCTATCGCCTCTACGATGCCGCGGAGGTAGGGCGCGTCCAGGTCATTGCGCTGCTGCGGAATGGTGGCTACGGATTCGACGCGATCCGTCCCGTCTTGACGGAGTTGGCAACGGGTCATCCTGAGCAGGTGGCCCAGGCGGCTGAGCGGCGTTTAGCGGACGTGGCAGAAGAGAGCCGACGCTGTAGCGCGGCCACGGCGGCCTTCTGGACGTACATCGAAGACCTGTGATACCGAGCGCCGCTTCGCTGCGTGCCTCCGGGGCTCGGGTAACCCATCAGGGCAATGGTTACACAGCGCAGTTGATGGCGGCGATCGGTCCACCAAGCCCTGCGGGCGGCCTGAGTGATGGCGACGCTCAGCGAGGACAGTGTGCCTGACTCCACTGCTCCAAAAGGCTATCCCACGTACCGGGCGTCACCCGTCGCGGCTCGCCAGGTGTTGGCCAGACCTGAAGGAGTAGCGACGGCGTGTCGTCGAGCGCCCCATCGCCCTCCGGCGCGCCCAGGACATAGGCGGGCAGCTCGCGGGCGACAATGGCCTCGTGCATCAGTCGCCCGTAGGCCAGCAACCCCTCCGCGTCGTGCGCTTGGTCGCCAAAGATGAGCAGGAGCAGATCCTGCCCGCAGCGGGTGCAGGCGTGGACGGTCGTCGCGACGCGCTGCGGGGCGCGGAACGGCAGGCTATAGGTCTGTTCGAGGCGGCGCTCCTCGGCAAGTAGCTGATCGAGGTACCCCATGGCCTGTACGTCGGCGCGGGTCAGACGCCCGGAGCCAGAGCCGGAGGAGGACCGCCGGCGGCGCGTGGTCCGCTTCTGTGGGCGTGTCGATGCGAGGGAGATCCGGCGTGCGCGGCGGTCGCGTTCGCCCTGCGCGCGCGCGATCTCCCGCTCTGTGAACGTCCAGCGGCCGTCAACCTTGCGTCCGATCTCGCCGGCGCGGGCCAACTCCTGCACGCGGGCAGGGCTGAGGTCCAGACGGCGCGCGGCCTCGTCGGTCGTGAGATGGCTGCGACGCGCTTTAGTATCTTATGAATGAAGTTGATCGCAAAATGCGCAGGAATTTAGGCGGCGGGGAGCAACCCCGCCAGCGCGGGAATGACGACGAGTTCGCGCAGCTTCAAGGCGGTCACGACGACCTGCTGGCCGGCCTGGGTCAGATAGTACTTGTAGGTGTGCCCGATCTTCTTGACGAGGCCATGCGCGTGCAACCGCTTGAGCACACGCGAGAGTTGCGGACCGGAATAGGTCGGCAAGACGCGCCGCAAGGTAGCGTTGCGGAAGCCGCTAATCTGCCACTCGCCGCGCGCCAGGGCGATGAAGAGGGCGAGGTCGTCGGCGCTGCACAGGTTGAAGCCGCGATAGCTGCGTTCGTCCAGGCGAGTCGGCGCGGCCAACCGCTCGACCTGCCGGACGCCCGCAGTTGGGTCGGCCAGGTCGGAGAGGAAGGCCAGGTAGCGGCGATTGGCCGCGTTGAGGACCTCGCGCAGGGGCGCCAGGCTATAGATGGTCTTTTGCATCGGCGCGAGTTTGGTTTCAATGGTGCCGTCGCGATGTTCCACCCGGCGGTGGTGGCGAAAAAAGGAGACGTCATTGACGGTCGTCTCGATGCGCAGAACCAGGGCCTGCTTGTCGTAGAGCTTGATGGCGACTGGTCCCATGTGATGCTTGATCCGGGTGCCTTCGACGCGCGTGTGGAAGTCATTGCCCACCTCATCCTGGTAGTTGCCCGTGAGCTTGCGGCCCAGGAAGGTGGCGACGTGCGCAGGCTTGACCGCGTGGATGGCCGTGTGCACCAGGGTCTCGTAGAGGGGATGCAGATCCTCCTGACGGTGGAAGATCAGGTCGGTCGCGTATTCCGCCTGCATGATGCTCCAGTGGTAGGTGGTGGCAAAGCGATCGATCACCGGGCAGTACTGGGCCGCGAGGATGTCGAGGGTGCGATGCAGGCGCTCGACGGGGAAGGCATCGGCGAGCGCCTGCGCCTGGGTGCTGTCGCCGAGCGTACGGAACGTATTGTCCAGCGGCTCGACGACGATACCCTGCTGGCGGAGTTGTCTGGTCAGCCAGTTGTGGCCGTTGCAGTAGAACTGCAGCCGGAACGGCGCCCAGGTCGGCACCCGCAGATAGCACAGGCCGAACTCCGCATCGAGGACGTAAAAGTAGTAATGGAGACACTTGCCGTCCTTGTAGCGCAGCGTGGTCTTGCCGGTCGTCTTGTCGTGCCACGGCGTGAAGGCGGCGCAGGGCTCCATCGCCGCGAAGATGTGGACCAGCCCCGGCTGGTCACCGCGCTGGTCAAGGATCGCGCGGATGCGATCTTCCTTACGGAAGGCGTGGGTCGAGCGGATGAACTCGATCTCCAGGCCGTGCTCCCGCGCCAGCCGCTCGGCGTTGTGCCGGATCTCCTCGCGCAGGGGCTCGGCGAAGCGGGGATAGTCGAACAGGCGGATGCCGTGGCTGCGCAGATAGGTGGCCATGCCCTCGGCGTAGCAGACACCGGGCAGCGTGCCCATGATGACGATGCGGTCGTAGCACGACACGACGCCCGCGATCTGCGCGGCGTAGCGGTCAGTCAACAGAGTCATGGCGGCATACTCCTTTCCGCGCCCGTTGCTATCAGGAGGTCCTCAGCAATGCCCCAGGATACACCTTTTTTGGTTTCGGCTTTGCCGAGTTAGGGGGATATCGTCGCCTTGACGGTTGGGGCGCGTGGCGCCGCGACCTTTGCCGCTTTGGGCAGGGTCGGGCGCAGTTGCGCGGCCAGGCTGTGCAGGACGGTGGCGAGGCGTCCCTCGGGGGGCGGCGTCTCGTCCAGCCAGGTAACCAGACGGCGGCGGTCGGCGGGGCTGAGGGCGAGCGTGACGACCTCGCCGGCGAGCAGCGCGTCGATGAGCCGGCTGGCGCTGCCCTCGCCGGTGTGGGGTCCCCGCGCGGCAAAGTAGCCATGGCGCTCGGCGATGGCCCGTAGCGTGGCTTCGTCTTCTGCTGAGAGTGGACGCATGCCTCTCTCCTCGTATTTCGTCGTGACGTGGCTCTCCCTAAACTACCTAGTTTGATACCATGCTGTTTGCGGCGGCGTCAAGACGGAGGGTAGACATCGGTCGTTGTGCGCGCGGTGGCCGCATACGCACGCCTCTGGCATCATGGGAGACAAGGAGCGAGACAGGCCCATGGATGCACAGACGCCGCCCCGAGATCCCATAGACCGTGCCCCGGCTGCCCCCAACTTTATCCATGACGGCACACGCCTAGCGCACGAGCTGGGGTTCGACAATCATCCAAGCAGATTTGTACGATAAGCTCCGATTGCCAGAGAATAAAGGACTCGTAGCTCCAAAGAACGCGCAGAATCACGAGTCGAAATGAGGGCTCGTTGTAGTAGTCAACGTATACGACGTACACCACTACATGTTGTGGGGTACGTCGCTCTTTCTCCCGCAGAGCGGCCCTGTGTAGCATCTACTACTATGACTACGTCGTTGCCGACCTTCAGATTCAGAGCGTTCTCTGGCAACAACAGCAGCTGAAAGTTACGCGTGACTGGAGGAAAGGTTATGGCACCAATAATCCCGCGACGTGAGGACATCCCTGTCGAATTGACTTGGGACCTCACACCTGTCTTCCCCTCCGATCAACTGTGGGAAGAGACTTTCGCCTCGACAGAGCGGCAATTTCCCGCACTGAAGTTGGCACAGGGCACACTGGGCCGCAGCGCCCAAGATCTCTACGAGGGTTTGCGTCGCCACGACGAAATTGGCGCAGTCGTGGACCGGCTTAACGAATATGCCGGGCGGCGACACTGTGCCGACATGACCGACACGCGTTCCCAGGCTTTGTCCAGCCGCGCCTCGTCGCTTGCCGCCGCGTTTGCCGCCGCCACAGCCTTCTTTACGCCCGAGATCCTGGCGATCCCCCCCGACCGCTTGCAGGACTTTTACGCCGTTGAGCCAAGGCTCGGGATCTATCGCCATTACATCGATGAGGTGACGTCGTTGCGCCCACATACGCGCCCGGCGGAGGTCGAACAGGTCCTTGCCGGCATGGCCGACCTCGGGAAGGCCCCCGAGCGCATCTATGAGATGATCTACAATGTCGACGCGCGGTTGCCGACGATCCGTGATGCCGCCGGGACGCCGACGCAACTCACCGATGGCACCTACTTTGGGGTGTTTCGTCGCAGCCCTGTGCGCTCCGTCCGTCAAGCCGCGTTCGAGGGGATCCTGGGTACCTTCAAGCAGCAGCAGCACACCTTGGCCGCCACGCTCGGCGCGCAGGTCGCCAAGAACGTCTTCCTCGCCAAGGAGCGATCCTACCCGACGGCCCTGGATGCCGCGCTCGGCCCCGCCCACATCCCCGCGACGGTCTACACGACCTTGATAGAGACGGTGAATCGCTCCCTCCCCAGCTTGCACCGCTATCTCGCGCTGCGTGGCAGGGCGCTCGCTCTCGACACGCCTCAGCACATGTATGATCTCGATGCGCCGCTCGTGCCCGCCGTGACCACCGCCCCCATCACGTTCGAGGCGGCCTGCGCGCAACTGCGCGACGCGGTCGCCCCGCTCGGGCCGGTCTACACGGCCATTCTCGAGCGTGCCTTCCGCTCACGGTGGATCGACGTCATAGAGAGCGCGGGCAAGCTGGCCGGTGCCTACAGCGCGGGGACGTACGGAACGCCCCCCTTCGTCTCTCTCAATTATCAAGGGACGCCCGACGACGTGTTCACGCTGGCCCATGAAATGGGCCATGCGCTGCATAGCTACCTTACCTGGGACACGCAACCGTACCACTATAGCGCCTACGCGAGCTTCGTGGCCGAGACCGCATCGACGCTAAACGAGGCGCTATTGCGCAGGCGTCTCTTGGAAACGACAGAGGATGCTCCACAGCGCGCCGCGCTCGTCGCCCAGTATCTCGAACATGTCCGCTTCACATTTTTCCGCCAGACGCTGTTCGCCGAGTTCGAGTTGAGTATCCATCGGCATGTGGAAGCAGGGGACGCCCTCACGGCCGAGACGCTGTGCGCCCTCTACCGGGCGTTGAATGTCCGGTACTATGGTGGAGGTGGTATCGTCGTCGACGATCTCGTCGCCTGGGAGTGGTCGATCCTCCCGCACTTCTACGGACTAAGCTTCTATGTCTACCAGTACGCCACGGGGCATGCCGCCTCCGCAGCCTTGGCTCGCCAGATCTTACACGACGGTCAGCCCGCGGTCGATCGCTATCTGCGCCTCCTGCGCGCTGGCTCATCGGACTATGCCATCACGTTGCTGGCCGATGCCGGGGTCGATATGACGACCTCTGCCCCGATCGATGCGGCGATCGCGGAGTTCGAGCAGTACGTGAGCGAGTTGGAAAAGCTCCTGTGAGATGCCGTAGCTATATCCGCTGTAGCGTGCCCCCGCCCTGAGAGAATCCGTATTGGACCGCTAACCTGGCTCTCGACCGTCAAACTCGACCGCTACTGCCTGCTAGCTTCGCTATAGGGCCGAAACATGATGCGATTGAGTCAAGTTTTCGCGTCGCATATATCTCGTCGGTCTGAGGCGGAGCCTCGTTAGTACTACAACGACGGATTCTTCCAATAGCTACGAAGAGCCGCTTTTGTGCTAGATCTTGACACCCTTATGGCAGCAATAACGGGTGCCGAAGGCCAGCATAGCCGCGACATCGGTCGAGATTTG
>JAABUV010004161.1_pt1 | contig 17556 bp, 15 predicted proteins | sample 5559971 | NCBI WGS metagenome assembly JAABUV01 (sample SAMN10711881, study PRJNA513362) | rock metagenome | isolation source: Antarctica rocks | place: Antarctica: Victoria Land, Knobhead nord | collected 2015-12-19
CCCCCCCCTCCCACAAACCGCGGCTTCTGCCAGCCCGAATTGTGGGGCCGACGCCGGAAGTGCGTGCGCCGACCTGCATGAGACGCGCAGCGTCAGCTGATTTCACCGACAGGGCCAGCGTGTGTGCTGTTTAGGTCTCAAGCAGCAGCGTAAAATAACAGGCTGCTGATGGCGTGCCGGCAGATCAATGAGGCCGGCACCGCGCCCAAGGACGGCGTGATGGTGTGCGGCGACTCTGGCAACGACATCGAGCTGTTTGCGGTGCCGGGCGTGCGCGGCTGCATGGTCGTGAACGCGCACCCGGAGCTGCGCAAGTGGTGCGACGCGCACCGGTCGCCCACGCTCTTCCAGGCGCGCACTCGCTGCTGCAGACATGCTGCGTCTGCAGAACATGCTGCAACACACCCCCTTGTCTCCCTCTAGCATTAGAATAGAAAAATTATTACATTTGTTGGTATCGGTGCAAATTGTTTCCCTGCTCCATCATTGTTCTATGCATGCCTGATGTTGCTGCGCTGTGCCACGGCTGACTAAGTGGGCGACCGCGCAGGCGACGAGGCGGTGCGCCGGCGGCATCGTGGAGGCGCTGGAGCACTTCCAGCTCGTGCCGCAGTAGGGCGTGCGGCGGCACAGCTGCGCGGCTCTACCTAGGCATGCTAGCTTTTGCACCACGGCGCAAGCGTCAGACTGTCCAGGCGGACACCCACCTGAAGTGATGCCCGTCCTGCGATCAAAGGGGCTGTGCTTACAGACCTACTTACAGTGCATAGAGAGCCGGACTTGTCCAGGAAAAAGCATAGTCCGCACTGTTCTGTGTACCTGACGGTATAATAGTCGAGTGAGCGAGCCAGGACTAACAGCTTCCATGGGTGGGCTCCGGGCTTGACCATTGCTTGCCAGCGAGTCAACATCCATGGGCTCTGCGGGTTTGGACATTCAGTCTTGCAGTGATACAGATTTTGGAACAATAACAATGATGCTGTGCTTCAATGTTTGGAAACCACTCCAGCAAAGAGGCTGCTGGAGGATACCGTCCTAAACAGAGTCCTTGGAGGATGCACGCCACTAGTCAGCTCCCTGAGGGTGTGTTTGACGCGCTGTTACAAGCAAGCCTCGAGCGCCACTCGCGACACCTGCTGCCAGCCGTTCTCGAGCAGCAGCTCGCGCAGCGCAACCAGGCACGCTGCCGCAACGCCCCGCACCAGCGCGCAGTCCGCAGCCGCCTGCCCCCCAGCAGCGCCGTCCCCAGCCTGCGCCGCGCGCCCGCCGCCGCCGCCGCCCCACCCTTCAGCGCCGTCTGCAGCAGCCGCGCCGCTGCCTGTGCCGGCTGCATGCAGCTGCGCAAGGCGGTGCGCGAGCGCGCCGTTCGCCGGCCGCCACGGCCGCGCGCGCAGCAGCGCCGGCAGCGTGCCCGGCAGCGCGGCGAGCGCGGCGGCCGGCGAGCGCGCGGTGAGTGCGGGCGCGGCCGCGTTGCCGGCCGCGCCGGCCGCCCACACCGCGACCAGCAGCGCGGCCATGTGCAGCGCGCGCACCGGCCTACCGTCTGCCTGCGCCGCATGCCCCAGCCCTCCATGTAGCGTGTCCAGCCTGCCAACGCTCTTCTGCTCTGGTAAAGGCTGTTCCGCAGTCACCATGCATGAGCCTACGCTGTGAGCCGTCACGCATCAGCCACTGTGCAGTGGTGTAACACGCGCCATGCCAGGCAGCCCGCCTACTTTGCACCTTGTGAGCTGCCGCCGGGCGACCCCAGGTGTAATGCGCAAGCCTAAACCTAGCCCTATAAGTCCAAACCAGTGGCATGTATGTCCGCACCAGCGCAGTGTCCAGCGTGTTGAGCAGCATCTGCTGCTGCGCGGCCTGCGGCGCCGCGGCCGCGGCCAGCGCCACCGGCACCATGAGCGCCGCGCCGTCAGCCGCCTCCACGGCCCAGATCCTGCGCGCGCGGCGCGCCCGCGGGCCGGATGGCGTCTGGTGCTTGCATGCAGGCCTGTGAATGCCCCTCCTGTCCATGTCCAGTCCTCGTGACCGTCACGAAGCCATCAAGAGCGCCCTTGTGCCAGGATTCACATAAACTCGCAAGCACGAGCTGCTCCCTCTCGTTCGGACGTCCCATGCCCTGGTATGCTGCTATCCTATGTAGATACCTGTCACCTGCATGCTCAACCTCGTGCCAGCACCCATGCCAGGTGCTTTGGCGCTTTCAAAGCCGCCTGTCGCCCTGCCTAGGCCGGAAGCCAGCTGTGCAGCGCTGCCAGGGCTCTGGGCCGCACCAGCAGGGCTGCAGCGCGCTGTGCGGCAGCGCGGCGCGGCGCACGAGCCAGGCGCGCGCAAAGGTGCAGCGCGCCGCCTGCCCGGCGTCCGCCGCGGGCATCTCCAGCAGTGCCAAGACCTGCGGAGCAGCGGCATTTAGTGCCTTTAGGGCAAATTTTGTCTTAGTAAGTCCGCAGCACCCTGACATCACACTGACGTATTTGGCTGAAAACATCCATGTGGCACATCAATAGCCAATACGCAGAAAAGGAGTGATACATCTCACCCGATCACCCTGAACACTTCTGCTTGCGTTGGTCGCTACTTGTCACAGCTGAGCAGCTGGTCCCTGCCCTGTGGCGGGCAGCAGCACAACAGCGGCGGCGAAAAGGCATGCGCATGGTGCCTTGTTATGCAAAACTTGCCTGATAGATACGACGTATGCCACAGGCAGCGGAACCTGGTTGCTGGGCAGACAGTCTGGTGCGGCGAATACGCGCCTGCTCCGCGGGGAGCGCCGCCAGGCCGCGCAAGGCAGCCGCCCACACCAGGGCCGCTGGGCCCAGGCCGCAAGCGGCCGCGCCGTGCATGCCTGGCGCCTCTGCGGCGGTACCGCCCCCGGCCTCCTCCGCCGCCTCGCCATGGTCCTCCTCGAGGTCCTCCTCGCCCGGCATGACCTCTGGCGGCCGGGGCAGCTCGCGCAGCAGCGCTGCCGCGGCCTCCAGGGCCGCCACAGCCAGGGCTGGTGTCTCTGAGCCGCCGTATGCAGCCCCGGCGCTGCCCCCGCTGCCGCCGCCGCCGTCGCCCTGCGGCGCAGCCTGGCCCGCCCAGAAGCCGCGCAGGCCCTCCCAGGCGGCCGCGCGCACGCGGGCGGCATCCGCCTCCGCCGCATGCCGTGCCCGCGCCCCGCCCGGCCTGTCTGTGGCACGCCCGCTCCCCCCGGCTTGCGCATCAGGCTGGGTGAGGCTGCCGGGCGCCGGGAGCCCCGCGCCCGGCTGCTCGGCGTCGAGCCCTGTGCAGGTCGGGCCCCTGCTGAGCGCCGGCAGCGCGCGCAGCAGCGCGGCGCCGCGCGCGGGCGTGAGCGCGCCGAGCGCGCGCGGCAGCCCGGCCAGCAGGGCCGCGCGCAGGGGCGGCTCCAGCGCCGCGCAGCGGCCCGGCTGCAGCAGGCCGTCCAGGAGCTCGCCCAGGCGCAGCGCGGGCGCGCCGCCGTGCCGCAGCGCCAGCGCGACGCACGCGCCGCGCACGGCCCCTGCGGCGCCCGCACCAGCCCCTCGCCCGCTGCGTCCTTGGCGGGGGCGGCGGGCGGACGCCGGCGCGCCCCGTCACGCCCGGCGCCAACGCGTGTGCGGCGGACGCGCGCAGTTGCCAGGCAGCAGGGCCTGCGGGCGGCGCAAGCGGGGCGCGCAGCGCAGGCGCGCACCAGCGGCCGGGGCCGCCGGCGCCGCCGGCGGGTGCGCGCGCAGCAGCCGCTCGCACAGCGCGCCCCAGTCCAGCGCCGGCAGCCGGCCGGGGCCCGCGCGCGCCAGCGCGTGCAGCGCCGCCGCCGCGTTGCCCGCCGGCAGCGCGCTGTCTCCTGCGGCATGGTGCACACGGCTGACCGGCGGGCTGCACTGCGGGCCGCTCACATGGGGCGCAGCCGCGGGTTGGCGCCAGCAGCGCACGGCTCTGTGCACGGCTCGGCAGTCCGTGCAGCCCCAGCATCGAGCCTGTCAACCAGCACAGTGCGCTCCGCAGCCGCCTGGCAGGGTTGTGCATGGCAGGGTGTCAGGCAGCGTAGACGAGGCGGGGATCCAGCCATCCGTGTATTTGCGGCAGCATTGTGCAGGCCGGCTGCCCCGGCGCGGCCGCTCGCGCGGCCGCCCATGGGCTGGACCATGCAGCATGCAGCACCCGAGCGGAACGAACCCGTGGGCACTTTAGCGCCGCGCGCCGCACCGGACGGCTCCAGCAGCGCCTCCACGAGCGCGCGCATGGCGCTGTCTGCCGGCAGGGCCTGCAGCGCGCGCGCGCCGCCCGCGCCCGCACCGCCCGCGCCGGGCGGCGCGCCCGCGCCGCGCAGCGCCGCCCCGGCGTCGGCCAGCGCCCATGCAGCGGCGCGGCGCGGGCGCGGGTCGGGCTCCTGAAGCGCGAGGCGTTCTAGCGCCTGCCGTTCGGGATCGCTTTAGCCTGATTGAGGCTGACATGCTCGACGGCTCAGCATGGCCTGCAAGCCGGGCGTCTCAGCACATTATGGACTGCGTGCATGCAGCGCACGGCCGCGCCCGGGGGGGCGCGCCTGCAGGGCATCCCTGGCCGGCGCTGCCCGCGCCTGGTCCGCCAGCAGCCACGCGGTCACGGGCGCGCCGCCCGGCCCGGCGACGCCGTCCGGCAGGCCCGGCAGCAGGCCGCGCGCGCCCAGCAGCGCCGCCAGCCCCGCGGCCGCACCCGCCTTCGCATCGCCGGCGCCGGGCAGCGCGCCCGCCGTGCCCGCCGCGCGCGCCAGTGCGCCGACCGCCGCCGCCGCCGCGGCCAGCGGCGCCAGGCCGCCGCTGCAGCGTGCCAGGCCGGGGTTAGGGTTCGGGTCGTTGCCGCTGCAGGCGCGCGCGCCCAGCTCCACGCCGGCCGACAGCGCCGCGGCGACCAGGCCGCCCAGCGCCTGCCCGGCCGCGCCCGCCAGCCAGCCGTCGAGCCGGCCGGTCGGTCGCGGCCCGGCGCATACCCTGGCGAGCGCGGCGGCGCAGCGCTCCACGTCGGCGTCGGATGCACCGCCGGCGCGCAGCGCGGCGAGCGCCACGCCCGGCAGCGCCAGGCAGGCGCCCCCGGCGAGGGCGGCGCCGAGCGGGGCGCCCGGCGGCGCGGCGCGCCCGCCCGCGGGCGGCCCGCCCAGGGCGCCCATCAGCGCGGCGGCCAGCGCGCCCAGCAGCGCGCCGCCGCCGGCGCGGCCCAGCGCGGCCGCCAGATGCGCCACGCCTGCGGCGATGCCGCGCGCCTCAGCACTCTTTGGGACTGCACTGAACTGCAGGGCGCGAGTGGCGGCCAGTCTGGTCGCTTGTGCATGCGCACGCCGCTCCATGGTGCGCCATGGGAGCGCCCGCCTGGTGCTCTGGGGCCGACGGCCGCAGTCCTTCTCCTGCCTCTCGGCACAGGCACACAGGAGGCCCTGGAGCCAGGCCCTGCCAACTTCGGGCTCCCGCGCCGCACCTGCGAGCGCGCCGACCGCAGCATCCTCGCTCTCTGCGGCGTCCGCCGCGTCGCCGGCGGCGGCGTCGCGCAGCAGCGGGCCGGCCGCGCCCCAGCTGCGCGGCGCGGCGGCCGCCGCGGCGGCCACCCCGCCCGCCAGCGGCGAGCACAGCGCGCGCAGCGTGCTTAGCAGCAGGCCTGCGCGGCGCGGGCGTGCGGTGAGGCGCGCTCGCAGCATGCTCCCCGCCCCCCTGCGCGGGGCCAACAGGAGCCGCAGCGGAGCGTCCTGCCGTTTTCCCAGGCCACCTGCTGCATTGGCAGTGCTAATGCCGCCTTGCAACGATTCAAGTTATAACAATGACTTAATGCACTGCGCGCCTGCCGTGCCAAGCAGCTCGCCCAGCTCGCGCTGGCCGCGGTCCGTGGCGGGCGCGCCGCCGGCGCCCAGGTCGCCCGCGTCGCCCAGCAGCGCCGCGCCGCAGCGTCCCAGCGTCTCCAGCGCCGCGCCGCGCGCGGCGCCCGCCGCGTGGCCGCGCGCCACGCCCGCGAGGCGCGCCAGCGCGGCGGCGCGGGCGGCGCGGTCGGTCGCGTGGAGCCCGGGCAGCGCCACGGGCAGCGCCGCCGCCGCCGCTGCGACCGCCGCGGCCGGCCTGGGTGCGGGCACAGGCTGCGTGGGTCTGCAGGGCGCCAACGTGCAGGTCGACGCCGGCGTGTCTTGGGCAGGTCATGGCCGTAGCATGCACGAGTGCTGTACACCAGGGGCTTGCTGGTCTGCACGCAGGGCCGCACCCGTCCGCGCTCAGCAGCGCACAAATGCGGGCCACGATTGCGCCAGCCACTCCGGGCGCGCGGCCTGCCGCAGCGCCAGCGAGCGCGCCTGCCGCCAGCGCGGCGCCCGCCGGCAGCCCGGCCTCGGCGCTGCCGAGCGCGCGCTCGACCACCGCCCACACCTCAGCGACAGCCGCCTCCATGCCGCCCTGACCACCAGCCGTATAATATGAGCTCTTGGGGATCACAGACTCTGCAGCCCCATAAAGCCCATGCCAACTTTGAAGGAGGCCCAGGCAGCGTGTTGCCCAACCTGACTGCCTCTGAACCACGGTAGCGCATGCGGCGCCTGGGAGCGTAGGCCCCGGTCCATGCCTCGGGCGCAGAGCATTAACGCACTGAGCGGCATCCGACACATGGTGGGCCGCCCTGTGCCACACCCCTGCACGGCGCGCCTGCTCGGCGCGCAGGGACGCGCGCGCCGCGGCGAGCCAGCGCCCGACGAAGGCCGCCCACGCGGCCGGCGCCAGGCGTAGCGCCAGCCCCGCCTCGCCCCACCCGCCTTCGCACGCCAGCTCGGCAAACTTGGCGGCGTATGCGGCCGCCGCGCCGCGCGCGCCCGCAACCGCCTCCGCCGCGCTGCCGCCTGAGTTTGTTCCTCCAGGCATCAGAGTGCCCCGCATCGCTGAAGACTCTGGCGCAGCACACCTATGGGCGGCACCGCTGTGCTCGGGCAGAGGGGCGGGCGGCGTCGACAGGCACTGTTTGCAGTTTGAGGCTACGGACTGGGCTCTCAGTGCATGCCGATGCAGCATCATGAACTTGGATAGGGGTCAGCTTGGGACCAGGGCGGAGCACACCGCCCGCCGGCGCCGGGGGCGCCCAGAACAGCAGAGTCGGGCCGGGCGAGGCTCCAACGGCCGACGGCTGCGCCGCCAGGCGCTTGGGCAGCGCCCGCGCAAGGCGGTGCGCCAGCGCGCCGGGCGCCTGGTGTCCGCCCGCCGCCGTCGCGCCGCCGGGCGGCCCGGCGCCGGCCCCGCCTGGCTTCAGTGCCAGGCTGCGCGCGGATCGCCCGCAGTCAGATAGCACCAATGATGACGCGGTGTCCTGTCCATGTATAGAGCGGCGCAGCGCCTGACGGGAACTCGGCCTGGTGCTGCTGCCGCAGCTTGCCCAGACGGGAGAGCCTCTACAGCAGGCCGCACCATGCCGGAATGTGTGTAACACAGTAACTAGTAAGCGTCAGCTGCGAATGTAAGCCAATTGAGGCTTGGCAAAATAGCAGAGCGCACCAGAATACTCAGTGTTTTGCCACTGAGCATGTCATGTTGAACAACGGCAGAACAAAGCATAGACGCATGCAGCGGCGCGCTCCCTTATCACATGACGAGCCCGCAGCTGCGCGTGCAGGCGCGCGCGCCTGCGCCGGTTGGCGTGCTCATACGCCAGCGCGGCGTCCACCAGCCCGCCGGCCGCCGCGCGCGCCTCCGCATCCGCCTCGCGCAGCAGCGGCGCGGCGTACGCGCGCGGCGGCCGCAGCGCGCCGATCGCCTCCAGCGCGTCGGCCGGGTAGCAGGCCAGGCCCTGGTACGCGCGCCGGCGCACCTGGGATGCGCGTAAGCACAGGGTTGGCCAACCCTATGCCTAGCACGTTGCAGCACGCCCGCCGCAGGCCCGGTGCACGCTTAGCAAGCAGCGATGAGGTGCCGGACGCTACCCCGCCTCGCCGCCGCTGTATGGGTATGAGAAGCGCCGCATTTTGACCACAGACATCGGCGCGGCGCGCCAGCGCATGCGGGTGATCGGCGGCCGCCCACAGCAGCGACACCACGCCGGCCGCCTTCTCCGGGTGCGCCGCGGCGTCCAGGCCGCCGTGCGCGAGCAGGCCGATCCACGCGGCCGCCAGGCGCGGCGGCGCCGGCAGCGCCGGCAGCGCGCCGTGCACCACGCGCCAGGCGCCGTAGAAGTCGAGCGCGTCGGCCGCGCACAGCGCGCCGACCGCCTCCAGGCCCAGCGCGGCGACCGCGTCGTCGCCGTCCCGGAAGCTCTCCTGCTCCGATGAGTTGAGGGTGTGATGTGCGCATTTAATGTATGTAAATGCCAGGCGCCATAGACCTGCGCATGCTGTTGCCGCACAGCACGCCGATGAATGTGATGTTAGGGCCCAGCGCTGAATTAGCAACAACGCCCGCTGCAAGCAAGCCCCTGAGCTGAACAACCTAATCGCTAGACCTCCAATACCGAACTCCACGCCGGTGCCTGGCCGTCGCGCCGCGTCGAGGCAGAGCACACGGAGGGCTGCCGCCGCAGGCGCAGCAACATGTCCGCGGGCCGGGCCGCCGCGCCTGCAGGCCGCGCACGAGGAGGACACCGCGGTCGGGGTCCGCCGCGCACACGTCGCGCAGGCACGCCGCTCGCGCCAGCCGCAGCGCGCGCCCGGGCCGGAGGCCCGGCGGCGGCGGGTCCAGCAGTGCCGCCTCCAGGCGCGCAAAGCCGCGGCCCGAGGCGCGCCAGAGTGCCAGGTGCAGGCGCAGTGCCAGCGCCTGCGCAAGCTCCGGCGCGCCTGCACGCCCGGGGCGCGGGGTGGAGCTGCGAGGCGTGTGCCCGGCAGCGCCGGCGCGGGAGCCGGTGGGGGCGGGCGCTCGTGGGGCGGGCGTCCATGACGTCTGCCCGTCATTGCAGATCGGGACAGTTCATGCGCAAGCTTGTTCAGCACACGCCGCCAGTGCTTCTGAAGCACTGTACACACCCTTTGTCTGTAGGTGATTAATATGCAGACCATGCTTGGAAGAGACCCCATATCAGGGCATACACATGGCGCTCGCGGCCACTGTTTTTGCAAACTCGCGCGCCATGACCATGGCCTGCATGATTGTCTTGACCCAGCAACAGGCGAGAATGCTCGGCTGTTAACTCAGCAGTGTGTGAGAGTGCTCGGTGCACTGCTCACGGCGGCAACAGAGCATGGCGGTGCTTGAATGTCACATTGTGCGGTGTACGCACCCGGGTGTGAGAGCGGCTCCAGGGCGCGCGCCGCGAAGGGCGCCGCTGCGGCGTGGGCGCCCATGGCGGGCACCGCGCGCAGCAGCGCCGACTGCGCATGCGCCTCTGCTGCGGCCCCCTCCGCGTCCAGCGCGCCTGCATGAGCGGCGGCGGCCGTCAGCGGCCCCGCACGAGACCCCGGCAAGACGAGAAGCTCTGGGACGCTGGTTCAGAGCCCTAGGCGGCGCGCATGCACCGCGCTCATGCTCTCGCCATGGGCTTCGCAGCACGGCGCTGCCGACCTCGCGGGACATGCTGCGTGCGGGCGAGGCAGGAGCGCCTCCCAGCACCAAGCCTCCCTGGCTCTGGCATCCAGTCAACCTTCGCAGAGCGGCTGCGCCGTGCCGCAGCAAAACAGAGAGCCGCGTGGCCCCAGGTGACAGCCGGCCGCCAGAGCCGCGTCCGCGGGCGCGCCGCACCCATTGGCCCGCCCGCAAGTCGGGCCTGCAGCTGGCAGAGCAGCACGGGCAGCAGGCCGATGCCCGCCAGCGGCGCGGCCGCCGCAGCGACCGCCGCCGCGGCGGCCGCGGCGGCCGCCACGTGCGCGTCCGCGTGGCCCAGCAGGCCCGCGAGCACCATTGCAGGCGCGTCCCCCAGCCGCGGCGGCGCGCGATTGGACGGGGCTGCCGGCGCGCCGCCGCCGGCCGGCAAGCCGGTGCGGCGCTGCGCGGCCGCGGCCGCCAGCGTGCCGCGCAGCGCCAGCCAGCGCAGCGCCGGACCGGCCGCCGCCGCGGCCGCGCAGGCGGGGCCGCCGACTGCCGACAGCGGCACAGAGGCAGCAGCCGCGTCTGGCGCCTCCAGCGCAGCATATCCGCCGCCCGGCCACAGTTCTGCGAGAAGCGCCTGCGCTGCGTGCGCCAGCGCGGCCTCGCCTGCGGGCGTTGGCGCCGGCGGCGCTGTGGGGCGGGCGCAGGCGCTCGGGGCGCTGGCGGGCGTCTCCGGCCCGGCGCCCGGCTCGCCGGGCGCGGCGGGCAGCGCCGGTCGGCGCAGCAGTGCCAGCAGGCGGCCTGCAAGCGCCTTTGGCGCGGCAGCCGGCGCCAACGCCAGCGCTTGGATCGCAGGGCCCTGCAGGAGCGCTGCGGGCGCACGCGCGCGCCAACGCGTGAGGCCGCAAAAAGTGCATGACAGCAGCATTGGCGCTGCTCTGCAAGGCAGCCGCTGTCTCCTCTACCGCTCACACACAACAGTGCCGGCCACCGCAGCAGCACTTGATTGGCCTGGATCACGGCACACAGGGCTGCAGGGGCTGTTTGCCTCGCGAGGAGTTGCAGGGCAGCTGGCGCGCCCGGATGCAGGCAACAGCACTGAAGGATCAAGCGCCAGCGACAGGCCGGCATGCGTCGCAGTGCCAGAGCACCAGAGATCCAGCCACCTTGGCCGCCCGACAAATACACTGCTATCAGAAACCTCTCTGCTCTCTCGCACCGGCCTGGGCACCCGTGAAGCCGCCGCGCGGCCGCGCCGCCTCGCGCGCCAGCAGCGCCAGCGCGCCGCCCAGCTCGTCCGGCCCCGCCGCGCGTGCCGCCAGCAGCGCCAGCGCGGGCGCGTGCGGCGCCAGCACGCCATCGAACGCGGCCGCCAGGCGCCGCAGCGAGCGCAGCGCTGGCCGCAGCGGTCCGCCGGTGGCCTGCAGCTCCAGCGCCAGGCGCGCCAGGCCGGCGGCGGCGGCCGCGGCGGCGGCCGCGCCTGCGCGGAGGGCAGTCCGCTCGCACCTCGCCAGCGCGCCTGGAGTGCATGGTGTCACGACGGCAACAACCGAGCACAATCTGAGTGTCGGGAGCCCGAGCCTGTCTTGAGCGGGACGCGCCGGCCTGCCAAAGTGCTCTTAGGACCTGCATGCAGCGCATGCTCTGCTGCAGGCCACGCAATGCACTTTGCGCAGGCGCACAGCCACACGGCCAGCGCGGCCGGCCACGCAATGAGCAGCCACAGCGCATGCCCTGGACGCCGAGTCATGGTGATTGCGCAGGGCAGCCGTGCGCGCGCCATCTGGCCCGGCCGCCTCCAGCGCGTCCACGACGTCGTCCAGCGCGGCCGCCAGCCACACGCGCCGCGCGGGCGGACCGACCGCGTGGCAGCCGAGGTGCGCCGCCAGCAGCGCAGTCACGGCCGGCGCGAGCGCCGCGCCCGCGCCGCCGCACGCCAGGCGCACAAGCGCCGCGTGCAGCGCGCCGCGGAAGGCCGCCCGCTCGCCTGCCGGCGCACCCGCGCATGCAGTCCTGACCCGAGCACGGTGCGCCCGGCGGGCGCGGACTAGGCGCCGTGATGAGGCGGCCATCAGCTGCAGGACATTGATCCCGCGGCTGTGCATGTCCTGCAGGAGCAACGCTGGCCGTCGCTGAGGGGAGGCGGGGGGCATGACAGACTCTCCCGCACGATGAACCCAGCCGCGGGTGCAACGGGCGCTGCATGTGCATGCATCAGGCTCAGCAAGGCCGCCTGTGGCTTGAGTATGTGTCTGTGTGCAGCAGGCCTGCAGTGCACGGGAACCCTGCACTCTTTAATAATCTACAGCCATGCAGCTGCAACCTCGTCGCCCAGGCAAGCAGTGTTGCATGCCATGTCGCCTTCAACCATGCACGCATGCGGCCAAGCAGCATGCCATGGCGTTGCTGCCCTGCCACCGTGTTTGCACACCGGGAAGGGTGCGCGGACAGGGGCCGCGCGCCTGCAGGGTCAGGCTCCAGAAGCGCAAAGCTCAGGAAGGGCGCCACGGCGTGCAGGCCGGCCGCCGCCTCCCCCGCACGCTCGCTGTCGAGGCCCGGCCGGCGCGGCGCGCCCGCGAGCAGCCCCGTGACGGCCTCAAGCAGCGGCGCAGCCGCCGCGGGCTGCGCCAGGAGCAGGCGGCTGAGCGGGTGCGCCTGCCAGGTCGGGGCCGCGCGGATGCTGCCGGCCCTTGCCGACGCCTGGAACAGGACGACCGCCGCGGCCACCAGCGGCGCCGCAGTGGCGCCGCCTGCACGGTCAGCGTGCAGCGTTGGCTGCTACTTGTTGGCTAACAACCACCAGTGCTGCCTGCTCGTCTCGCTGCACGCATGGCAGACTTTGGCTTGCTGCTAGGCGCCCGCACCGGTTGCAGAGACGGCTGCCAGCAGGAAGTCAAAAGCGTCGTCATAGCTCAGCCCTGGGCTTTGCAGCTCCTTGGAAACTGTCTTGCACACTGGTGCATGAGCTTGAAAGGATGGCAGAGCGTGAGTAAAAAGGGACATGCCTGGCCGCGGGACAAAGGTGCAAAGCTGCTGAGCTGCCTCGTATACAACGACCTGCGCGACCGGCCCTTGTGAGCCTTGTGTGTTGTTATATATAGCATGATGGAGCGCATTGCCTTACAAAAGCGCACGCTGCTTGCGCTTCCAAGGCACTGCTGGATGGCAGCCGCCCCGGCCTTGGTCCTGTACGCCTCATGCTGACTGAGCAGGTGGAACACTGAGCCAACGGCGATGCGCTGGATGACCGGGCTGTCCAGCGCCAGGCGGTCCAGGCTCTGCTGCATGCCCCTCCAGCCGTGGCACCCGCCAGAGACGCCTCGGCTCCTTATCTATTCCCAATACCTCATGAGCAGCTCGCTACCAACTGTCGTACAGGCTGATGAGCAGCCCTGCAGCTCACCCTACTGCTCATAATGTACCTTTGTTCAGATGCACCTTTGTTCAGAGGTGCAAGCTGCATGTCCCACTAAACCGTGCATGCCCGACCCCGCAGCTGCAACAGCGTGCAATGTCAGCGCCAGAGCGTCGGCGGCGGGATGGGCGGCGTGGCGGCCGCAAACGTCACGCGCAGCAGCGCGTGCGCGACGGCCAGCGCCGCGCGGCCCATGCAGCCGCCGGTCTGCGGCAGCATGCTGGCCACCGCACCATGCATAGCGTCATCGAGCGGCGCGCGCGCGTCGCCCACGAGCGCCGCGTTGCCGGCGGGCTGGTGCTGCTGCGCAAACGTGCGCTGCTCAGGCACTGGTCCGGGCAGTGAAGGATTGTGCAAGCATGCGCAAGGAGCTGCACAGTTGCTTGTTGTGCGGCTGCACGCACAAATGGCTCCACAGGACATGGGCGCGCTGCGGGCTGCAGGGACTGAGGACGCAGTGCATATGCCTGCCGCCACGCGCGCGGCCCTGCCGCAGACGCCTTGCGCGATCTGTCTGTTACCAGCGCCACCGCCAGGCCGTCCCTCGACGGGCCGCTTGGTGCTTGCGCGCGGCCCGCCGCCGCTGCCACGCGCCGGCCCGGCTGCCTGCCGGGCGAGCCGTGTGCCTCGCCTCTTACAGCCTAGTGAAGCCGCGAGCAGCCATGTCTCATCGCCTGTACACACACACGCCCGCACCCTGCCGGCCGAGCAGGCTGCGGGCTGCCGGGGCCGTTGTGCACGATGAACAGCACGCCGCCTGCGGCCATGAGCGCACTCAGGCAGAGGACGGTGAGCAGCACGGACGGCGCACGGCCGGCCATGCTCGACAGCCACGCAAGGCGCTGCTGCCTGATGCTGTACGGGAGCGCGTCTGGCCAGGGGCAGGGATGCATGCTGCGCGCACATGAAGCTTCTGGTCGAGGCGCACGACCTCTCTGCTTGGGTCTACTTGGGTCGTCCAACATATGTCAGCGAGCTTGACGCAGCCAAGACATTGCTCAGATTTGTTACAGTACCACAGTATGTGTCCTGCAAGCCTCATGCGCTTGGCACACGCACTCACTCAGCTGGCCCGTTGCCCTGGAGACCCCGCTCTCATGCACTGCATACAAGCTGACAGCGCAGGCAGACCAGAGTATGTGTGGCGCCAGCGCCTAGCTCCCGCCCGCCTCTTCCTGACGGAAGGTCCTCCCCCGCACTCTCACAGGTGCATGCTCACCAGCCAGCCAAAGCGTGCGGGCTCGAAGGGTCGCACGCCCCACCCATACCACGTCACTCCCATTCTGCCCAGACAAAGAGGCATGCAAGGACGCATGCCGTGAGACACAGCGCTCGGCTGCGCCGGGGGCGACTCGCCTACAGATGATGCATCCCGCGCTGCCTATCACCAAAAACGTTTCCCCCTCTACGGCCTGAAGAACGGGAAACAAGCAGCGGCTTCTAAGCCCTCAAAGCAAGATCCTCACAGCGCGCCACACGCCCGCCAAGCTATGGGTGCGCAAAACTGCTTCCGACACATGGCAGCGCTGGGCGCTGCTGAATGCGGGCGTGCCGCCTGAAGGGGCCTGGAGTCCCACAGGCGTCAGAGCGCGCGAGACAGAGATGGACCTGGGGCATTTGTACAGGCGTGCGCGCATGCACCGGCAGTCAATGCAGCAGGGGGGCACCCACTGTCTCAAGGGGGGCACCCACTGTGCGCTCGGGCTGTGTCCATGCGCTACGCGACAAAAATGGGACCCTGAAAGCACACAGCGCGCACGCTGGGGGCCCAATGCGGGCGCCCGGCGAGCGTGCGCGCGCTGCGCGCAGGGACATGCTTTCCGCTGCCAGACCTCATGCTCATGCTGAATACTCGGTGACATTTGTAGCCTCTCCAGCTGCCCGGCATTGCTCTGACGCCAGGCCAAACGCGGCGGTGCTGCGCCGTTCGCCAGCCCGCGCAGCTACTGGTCGATCTGCAGTATCACACAGTGTGGTCAGCCCTGAGGGTCTGAGCAATTACGGAATCCATGCCCTGAGCGCCCTGAGCGGACGGCACAGCACAGCAGCGCAAAGGTGACCTGGCCTGAGCGGGGCCATGCGTCAAGCAGGCTCCCAAGCAACAAGGTGTGCAAGCACTTCGCAACGGAGACCAGGCAAAGCCACACCCGAGGCGCGCAATGCTGCAGGGACGTCACAGCTTGACAGCGCATGGGCAAGCAGCTCCGCGCGCGCTCGGCGGCGGTGCGCATCCCGGCGCTCGGCACACAGCGGGCTGGCGACCGGGGCAGCGCGGGGCCGCGCACGTAGCCGGACGCCAGCCGCCAGTACAGGTAGCACAGGTGCAGGAAGTCGCACGCCTCGCCGGCCACCGCCAGCGGGTGCGCCGCGAAGCGCAGCGCCAGCCGCGGCCCCGCGGCCAGCGCGAGCCAGGCCAGGCGCGCCGCGCCCGCCGCCGCCAGCGCCGCGCCCGCCGCGCCCAGCGCCGCGAACAGCGCCAGCTCGCCGGCCAGCTCGGCGCGCGTGCGCGCGTAGCGGATGCGCGCGCGGTTGCCGCTCAGGATGTTGTACCTGGGCGCGGCGCGCGGGCGTCGCTCTGCAGCCAGCGGCGCGGCGCGGCGCCGCCCGCGCCCGCCAGCAGCGCGCAGCGCTCCCACTGGCAGCCCAGGCCCTGCAAGCCTGCTGGCACCCTGTCCTGCAGCGCCCCCTGCGCTGTCTGCACGATGCCATTCGCATGGCAGCCGCGCTGGAGGGCGCCCTTGAGGCCCGCATGCCTGAGGGGCCACGTCACAAGGCAGTCCTGCAAAGCTGGCAGTGCGGAGCCGGGCGGGGAGTGCGCACGGCCCGGAGCGGGGCGCGCCGGTAGGGCGAGGTCATCAGGAAGGTGCACACGAGGTTGATGCACCGGAACACGAAGCAGACCTGCGCGCGCGCGCGCCCGGCTGTCAGCGGGCGCCGCGCCGGTGCGTCCACCACAGAGCTCGTGCCCGCGCTGCATGCGAAGCCCAGCCAGAGCGCCGCGGCCCGCCGTCAGGGTTTGCAAACGCGCCACAAGAGCAGCCCGCGCTGCTTGCGCCGGCCCCAGCATGGTCGGCAACCTCACGCCATTGGCAGCCAGCAAAGCGTGATTCGGCGAAGCGCATGCTCGTCCTCCTCCCTGCCAGACGCGCCGCCGAGACCCGCCCGCCAGGCGCTGGGCCTCGTGACAACGTCAGAGGGATGCAGCGCGCGCGCGGGGCAGCGCGGCGCGCCTGCGGGTCGCGCCACATGGGGCTCTCCTCGCCCTCGTCGGCCAGCGAGGCCAGCTGGTGGCAGAAGCGGATGCCCGGGCGCGCGGCCAGCACGCGCGCCACGCAGCTGCCGGGCACCTGGCAGCCGTCCAGGTTGAGGAAGCGCAGGTGCCGGCACGCGCGCGCGATGCCCACGATGTCCTCGGCCGCCAGCTTCGTGCAGCTCCTGCAGCACTGCAACACCTTATCCACGCTCATGAGCGGCCGCGCCCGGTGCCGCCCTCTCGCTGGTCACATGCAGGGCATCTGCCGGCAAGCGCGGCACCCAAGGAAGCAGGCGCCGCGGCTCCGGAGCGACAGCTCTCCGCCTCCGCCGCCACAGACGAGGCTGCCGCCGGGGGCGGCCGCACCGCAGGTTGAGCACGCGCAGGAGCTCCAGGCGCGCGACCGCCGCCGCGCCGCCGGCGCCGATGCGCGTGAATGCCAGGTCCAGCGTGCGCAGCGCGCGCAGCGAGCCCAGCACGCTGCCGCGCATGCGGCGGGGCTAGGGTTAGGGTAAAGTACCTACCCTACACTGCCATACACCGCCTCGGCCGCCAGAACCAGGCGCACTGCCGCCGACCTCGCGAGGGGACGCGGCAGCGCAAGCCGGGCGCCCGTCACTTCGAGCAGGCCGTTTGGACCGCAGCAGTGCAGCAAGCGGCGCCTGCTATCGCGCCACACGCCGCGCAGGGCCTCGCCCCGTCCCATCCACGCATTGACCGCAGACAGGGCGCGGGCGCAGGGCGCGGCTGCGATGAGGATCCTGGTGCCGGTGCTCAGGATCAGGCCGCGATTGCTGAGGCAGCTACAAAGCGCCAAGCCGATGACGCCAAGGCCAAGGCTTACATGATCCTGTCTGCTGGACCCCAGCGCGTGGGGACTGTGAACCGAGCCGCGTCTTCTGCGGACGCGTGGGCCACGCTCAAGAGTGTGCATGCCGCGCAGAGCACTGCCCAGCAGGTTCAGCTCAAGCAGGAGCTGCATCTGCCGGGCAGTGCTCTGCGCGGCACGCACACTCTTCAGCGTGGCCCACGCGTCCGCAGCAGACGCGGCCCGGTTCACAGTCCCCACACGCTGGCGTCCAGCAGACAGGATCGTGAAAGCCTTGGCCTTGGCGCCATCGGCTTGGCGCTTTGCAGCTGCCTCGGCAATCGCGGCCTGGACTCTGAGCTCCGGCATCAGGATCCTCATCTGCAGGGAACAACATGTAGCGCAGAGACTTGGTCAGTACCGCATCAAAGTGCGCGCTCCACAGCACGTAATTGTCAGCACCCAGCTTAAAACTGTCAAGCTTGTCCATGGCGCAGGCAACTGACACCCCACAGGCGCTATCCCGCAATGTGACCGCTGAGCTGTCACACAGCCACATGCGCAACGCGCGCCGCCGGGGACAGACGGCGTGCAGGACACGGATGGACAGCGCATGGGGGACGCGGAGTGGGGGGCAGGGCGCCGCGCCTGCGCA
>JAABUV010004162.1_pt1 | contig 17554 bp, 14 predicted proteins | sample 5559971 | NCBI WGS metagenome assembly JAABUV01 (sample SAMN10711881, study PRJNA513362) | rock metagenome | isolation source: Antarctica rocks | place: Antarctica: Victoria Land, Knobhead nord | collected 2015-12-19
CCGCTCACGTGCAAGCGGCACCACCCACCAGGCCGACGAATCGATCCAAAGACAGCAGGTTCGCGTCAGGCTAACGGTGGGTCAGACCCAGCGGATGGCGCCAACTACATCCTCACTGGCTACCGGTGGCGTGAGCTGGACCGGCCCGCCGCCGGGGCGAACGCCTTCCTGACCACCAGGCTCGCCGACCTCGGGCTGTACGTGGCTGCGGGCGCCGCCCTGGCCGGCGGGTCGGGTTTGTCGCTGTCCGCGCTGGGTGGGCTGGGCCCCGGCTGGCGGGACGTGGCCGCCGGGGGACTGCTCGTCGCCGCCCTCGGCAAGGCGGCGCAGCTACCGTTCACGCCGTGGCTGTCGCGGGCGATGGAAGGTCCCAGCGCGGTGAGTGCCCTGCTGCACTCCGCGGCCATGGTGGCGATGGGCGGCTACCTGCTGCTGCGGGCTTCCCCGCTGCTGCTGATCACCGGCTGGGCGGCTACCACCGCAGCGTGGGTCGGGGCGTTGACGGCCCTGCTGTTGGGGGCGGTCGCGCTCGCCCAGCGTGACCTCAAGCAGGTCCTCGCCGCCTCCACCGCCGCCCAGCTGGGGTTTCGTCGTCCTCGCGGCGGGGGTGGGCTCGGTGGCCGGGGGTGCCGCGCAGCTCGTGGCCCACGCCGCAACCAAGGCGCTGCTCTTCCTCGCCGCCGGGGCGTGGCTGTCCGCGCTGGGCACGAAGCAGTTGGGTGCGCTGCGGGGTGCGGCGCGTCGGTGGCCGGTGGTGGGAGCCGCCTTCGCGGTCGGTGCGCTGTCGCTGGCCGGCATCCCGCCGCTGTCGTTGTGGGCCACCAAGGACGCGGTGCTCGCCGGTGCCCGCGAGACCTCCGCGCCGCTCTACCTCGTTGGGTTGGGGGGTGCGGTGCTCTCCGCCGCGTACGCCGCCCGGATTCTCGTCGTCGTCTGGTCACGGGAGCCGGCGGACGCCGAGGCCGGCTACGACGACGACCACCCGGGCACCCGTCGGGTGGGTGCGCCGCAACAAGGTGTGCTCGTCGCGCTCGCGGTGGGTGCGGCGGTGCTCGGCGCGCTGGCGCTACCTCCGGCGGGCGCGGGTCTGCGAGCCGCGGTGGGTGCGGCGGGGCAGGTCGCGGCCGGGGTGGGTGAGCTGGCGCTCTCGGCGAGCCTGGCCCTCGTGGTCGGCGCGCTGGTGGTGTGGCGGGGCGGTCCTGAACTCGGCGGCCGTCGGTGGCGGTGGGCGCAGCGCTGGTTGGGTCTCGACGTCGTCGGCCGCGTCCTGCTCGTCACCCCGGTCAGGCACCTGAGCCACGGTGCGGTCCTGCTCGACGACCGGATCGACCGTGCCGTGACGACCATCGCCACCACCGTGCTGGGGTCAGCTCGGGGCGCGCGTCGGGTGGACACCAGCGTGGTCGACGCGGGTGCCGAGGGGGTGGCGGCCGGGCCGCTCGCGTCGGGGCGCTCGCCCGCCGGACGCAAACCGGTCAGTTGCACCAGTACTACGCCCAGGTGGTCGCGGTCCTCGCGGTCGCGACCGCACTCCTGCTCCTGGTGAGGTGACCGCTGTGCTCAGCCTGGTGATCTTCCTGCCGCTCGCGGCCGCCGCCGTGCTCGTCGCCGCACCTCGGGTGCCGGAGCGCGCCGCGCGGTGGACGTGGGTGGCGGTGACCACGCTCGACCTGCTGCTCGTGGTCGGCGTCTGGGCACGCTCGGGGTTGTCCGGCGGTAGCGGCGCGCGCGGCGTCACCGGCGGGCTGGTGTTCACCGAGCAGGTGCGCTGGATCCCCAACGTGGGCAGCAGCTACCACGTCGGCCTGGACGGGTTGTCGCTGCCGCTCGTGGCGCTCACTGCGGTCGTGTTCCTCGCGTGCGCGGTGTACTCGCTGCGCACGCGGCACCGACCCCGAGCCAACGCCGCGCTGTTCCTGTTCCTGCAGACCAGCTGTCTGGGGGTCTTCGCCGCGCAGGACCTCATCCTGTTCTTCGTCTTCTTCGACCTGTCCATCGTGGGCATGTACTTCGTCATCGCCGGATGGGGCCACGGCGACGCCGCCCGCTCGGCGTTGAAGTTCTTCCTCTACACCTTCTTCGGGTCCCTCGCCCTGCTGCTGGGGTTCATCGGGCTGTACCTGGCCTCGGCCCCGCACACCTTCGACATGGTGTCCCTCGCCGCGAACCCGCCGCTGCAGGGCCGCCCCGTGGCCGGGGGGTTCGTCATGGCCGCCCTGCTGATCGGCCTCGCCGTGAAGACGCCGACGTTCCCCTTCCATACCTGGCTCCCACCCGCCCACACCGATGCACCGGCAACCGGGTCGGCGGTCCTCGCCGGGGTGCTGCTCAAACTCGGGACCTACGGCTTCGTCCGCATCGCCATGCCGCAGCTCCCCGAGGCGTGGCGGGCGTTCGCGTGGGTCATCGTCGCCGTCGGGGTTGTCTCGGTGCTGTACGGCGCGCTGGTCGCCCTCGCCCAGACCGACCTCAAACGTATGATCGCCTACACCTCCGTCAACCACATGGGTTACGTGGTCCTCGCCGTCGGCGCCGCCGGTGTCGTCGGCGGACCTGGCGGCGATGGCGGGGCGGGGAGCACGGTGGCGGTCACCGGTGCCGTCACCCAGATGGTCAGCCACGGCCTCATCACCGGTGCCCTGTTCCTGCTCGCCGGAGTGATGTACGAGCGGACGGGGACCTACGACATGGGCTCCTTCGGGGGCCTCGCGGGGCCGGCCCCACGTTTCGCGGTGCTGTTGGCCCTCGGCGCGTTCGCCTCCCTCGGCCTGCCGGGGTTCAGCGGGTTCATCGCGGAGTTCCAGGTGTTCGCGGGCAGCCTCGGTCCGGTGCCGATCGCCACCGCGCTCGCCCTGCCGGGCATCCTCATCACCGCTGCCCTCTTCCTACGTGCGCTGCAGACGGTGCTCATGGGTCCCACCACCGCCCGCTCCACCGGGTTCGGTGACCTCCGGCCCGCCGAGGTGTGGTCGATCGCCCCGCTGCTGGCGCTGACGGTGGTCCTCGGGGTGTTCCCGCGCCCGGTGCTGGCCGTCATCGAGCCGGCCAGTCGTGCGGTCGTCGACCTCGTGACCAGGTGAGGGCGGCGTTGTGATGACCAGCGATAATCCGCTGCCGCTCCTCCCGGAGGTGCTGGTGCTGCTCGGCGCGGTGACCGTGCTGTTGTCGGGGTCGTTCCTCCCACGGCAGCGACAGTGGGTGGCCCGGCTCATCGCCGCTGCCGCCCTCACCGGGGCCGGCGTGACCGCGGCCGTGGCGTCGGTCCAACCGGCGCAGGCGGTGTTCGCCGACACCTTCACCGTGGACACTTCCACTGCCGTAGCCCGGCTCGTCATCGCCGGCTCCGCGCTGCTCGTGCTGGGCCTCGGCGCGGGTGAGCTCGGCGGTGATCGGCGGGAGAGCGAGCACTACACGCTCATCCTGCTGTCCAGCCTGGGGGCGATGGTCCTCGCTGCGGCCACCGACCTGCTGCTGCTCGCCGTCGGGTACCTGCTGGCCAGCCTGCCCCTCTACGCATTGATCGGGTTGCGCCGCACCGCTGCCTCCGCCGAAGCCGCGATGAAGACCTACCTCCTGGGTGCCTTGCTGGGCATCGCGATGCTGCTCGGCGTCACGCTGCTCTCCGCGCTCGCCGGAGCCACCTCCTACACCGCGCTTGCCACGCAGCTCGCCGCCGCTCCGTCAGCCGCGGTCACCGTCGGTCTGCTCGGTCTGCTCGGTGGCCTCATGTTCAAGGCCGGGGCGGTGCCTGGCCACTTCTGGGTGCCCGACGCCGCCCAGGGGGCCGGCACCACCGCGGCGGCCTTCCTAACCACCGTGCCCAAGATCGGCGCCCTGGTCGGCACGGCAAGGCTGCTCGACGTCATGCCGGTGACCGTGGACTGGCGCCTGCTCATCGCGGTGCTCGCCGCCGCCAGCATGACGGTCGGCAACTTCGCTGCGTTCACCCAGACCGACCCGCGGCGGTTGTTGGGCTGGTCGACCGTGAGCCAGGCGGGCTACCTCCTGGTCCCGGTGGTCGTCATCGGCGACACCGATCTCGCGCTGCGCTCGCTGCTGTTCTACCTCGCGGCCTACGCGGTCACGAACCTCGCTGCCTTCGCCGTCGTGGCCGCTGTTCCACAGCACAAGGACCTGGCGTCCTACCGGGGGCTGGGATCGACCCGTCCCTGGTTGGCCGGCGCCTTGGTCGTGAGCCTGCTCGGGCTCGTCGGCACACCGCCCACCGCGGTGTTCGTCGGTAAGCTCGTCACGTTCTCCGCGGCGTGGGACGGCGGTTACGCCTGGCTCGCCGGGGTCGCGGCCGTCAATACCGTGGCCAGCCTCTTCTACTATCTGCGCTGGATCGCACCGGTCTACGCCACCGACGGCGCCGGTGACCGGGGTGCGGGCGTGCCCCGCGCCGCCGCCCCCGGCACCGCGGTGCTTGCCGCGGCCGTCTCGCTGGCGCTGGGCATCGGGGCGGGGGTGGTGTTGCCCCTGCTGGGTGCCCCGCTGCTCAGGTAGCCGCAGCAGCCTCGTCGTCGCCGACGTTGTCGCGATGGTGGGCGATGAGCGAGTGGTGGTCGCGTCCGTGATCACTGCTGGGGCTCACGTGCACCGTGGCTGCGTCGAGCTTTCCCACGTCGTGCAGCAGGCGATGGTGGGCCTGGTGGGCGATGTCGTGGGCGTCGACGAGGCCGAGGCGGGCATCGACGACGATGCCGGTCTCCGCGCGCACCCGGTGCCCGATCCAGCGCAGCCGCAGCTCCTCCACATCCTGCACCCCGGGGGTGGAGCGGAGGCTGGCCTCGGCTGCGTCGACGAGCTCGGGATCGACGGCGTCCATCAGGCGCCGGTAGATGTCGCGGGCGGCGCCCCGCAGCACGAACAGGATGGCCACGGTGATGCCCAGGCCGACGATCGGGTCGGCCAGCGGGAACCCGGCGAGGACGCCGAGCGCTCCGACGACCACCGCCAAGGAGGTGAACCCGTCGGTGCGGGCGTGGAGCCCATCGGCGATCAGGGCGGCGGAACCGATTCGGCGTCCGATGCGGATGCGGTACAGCGCGACGAGCTCGTTACCGGCTGCACCGATCAGCCCGGCGGCGATGACCACGCCGACGTTCGTGATCGGCTGCGGATCGATGAGGCGGCGGGCCGACTCGTAGCCGGCGACGACCGAGGACAGCCCGATCATGAAGACGATGAACACCCCGGCGAGGTCTTCGGACCGGCCGTAGCCGTAGGTGTAGCGGCGGGTCGCGGCGCGGCGGCCGAGCACGAACGCGACCCAGAGCGGGATGGCGGTGAGGGCATCGGAGAAGTTGTGGATGGTGTCGGCCAGCAGCGCCACCGAACCGGTGAAGTACACGACGACGGCCTGCGCCAGGGCGGTGAACCCGAGCGCGAGGAGGCTGATCTTCAGGGCGCGGATGCCGTCGGTGCTGGACTCCAGGGCGGAGTCGATCGAGTCGGCCGCGTCGTGGCTGTGTGGACGGAGCAGGGAGGTGATCCACCCGCGCAGCCCGCGCCCGCGCCCGTGGCCGTCGTCGTGGCCGGCGCCGTGGTCGTGGCCGTGGCCGGCGCCGTGGTCGTGACCGTGGCCGTCGATGTGGCCGGGCGGGTCGGGCGCAGGGGAGGTCATGGGGTCGGTGCTCCGGTGCTCGTGGCGGACGAAGGCAGGGCGGTGACGCCGGGGTCGGTGCGGTGGTGCTCGGGTACCCCGTTGGTGGCGTGGTCGACGTGGAAGACCACGTCTTCGATGAGCTGGCGAACGTGGGTGTTCTCGATGCGGTAGAAGACCTGCGTACCCTGCCGTCGGGTGCGAACCAGGCGCGCCATCCGCAGCTTCGCCAGGTGCTGGGACACCCCGGCTGGCGGCTTACCGATGGCCCCGGCCAGCTCGTTCACCGACAGCTCGTCGTCGAGCAGCGCCCACAGCACCCGCACCCGGGTGGCGTCGGCCAACATCCGGAACACCTCCACGGCCAGGTCGACCTGTTCCCCGTCCGGCTGGCGCCGTGGACGGGCCGGGCTTGGACGGGCCGGGCTTGGATGGGCCGGGCTTGGATGGGCCGGGCTCGGTGGGGCCGGGCTTGGTTGGGCGGGGTGACCCCGCGAACCTGCGTTCATGCGTAGATGATGACATATGAAGGCGGCCGGAGTCCACGACAGCCAACGAGGTGCGGGTGCGGCCCCACCACGGTTCCGGGACGATCTGTGGGTGCTGCCCGCTATGGTCTGCCCGTGCCACCACGTCGCGGGCCGACTACCAGCTCGCTGGGTACCGATGAACTCACCGCCCTCGCCGAGGCCCTCGCTGCCGGCCGGCGCCCCACCGTCTATCTCCGGGACGGTGTGCCCAGCCTCGGGATCACAGCGGCCAGCGCTGCCCGGGTGGTCTCGGTCGCGGGCAGCACGGTGGTCGTGCGTCCACGGGGGGTGGGTGACGACGTGCCCTTCGAGGCCGGTGAGCTGGCGGCCACGGCTGCGGGCGCGCGGCTGGCCGCGCCGGCTCGCTCCCGGGTCACCCGCGCACCGAGATCGCCCGCCGCACCCGCGCCGGCCACCCAGCAGCTCGCTGCACCAGCCGCCGCAGCGGCGTCGGGCCGGCAGGGGTCCGGACGGGTCGTCGTCACCCTGCACGGTTGCGCGTCGGAAGGCTGGACCGTCGAGGTCCGCCGGGGTAGCCGCCGGGCGACGCGGCCGACCCGGGTAGCAGCGGAGGCAGTGGCGCGCGCGGTGCACGCGCTGGGCGACCCGGCCACCAGCGAGGCCGTCAGCGGGGTCGTCGAACAAGCGCGGCGCGTCGCGCAGGCTCGTGTCGCCCAGCTGTCGACCGAGTTGGAGGAGGCCAGGGCGAGCCTCGACGCCCTCGGTTGAGCGCTGCCGGCCACGGCGGGGATCGGCTGGGCTCACCAGCGTGGCCGCTTCCGGGTGCTCGGGCGGTGCCCGCGCTGGTTGACGGCGGTGCCCGCGCCACCGCGCGGCGGTGCCCGCGCTGGCGCGCGGTGTCGGAGCCTGGTCAGATCGTTGTGCCGCAGCACCACCTAAATCGGGAGGACACCCGTGCCGAAGGTCGAGATCGATCCCGCCGAGGTGGGGGTCGACCCCCATCGCCTGGCCCGCATCGACAGCCACTTCGCCCGCTACGTCGATGACGGGCGGCTGGCCGGCTGGCAGGTGGTGCTGGCCAGGCACGGCCACGTGGTGCACTCGTCGGTCTACGGCCAGCGCGACCTCGATGCGGGATTGCCCGTCGAGCAGGACACCTTGTGGCGCATCTACTCGATGACCAAGCCGATCACGTCGGTGGCCGCGCTGTCCCTGCTGGAAGAAGGCGCGTTCGAGCTGAACGATCCGGTGAGCCGCTGGATCCCGGCGTTCGCCGACATGCGAGTGTGGGCGGGAGGCACCCCGCAGAAGCCGCGCACCGTGCCGGCGACGGAGCCGGTGCGGATGTGGCACCTGCTCAGCCACACCTCGGGCCTGACCTACGGCTTCATGAACGCTCATCCGGTGGATGCGCTGTACCGGGAGCGCGGCTTCGACTTCGGCACCGCGCACGGGTTGGATCTTGCGGCGTGCTCCGACGCATGGGCCGGGCTGCCGCTGCTGTTCCAGCCGGGTGCGCAGTGGAGCTACTCGGTGGCGACCGACGTGCTCGGGAGGGTGCTCGAGGTCGTGACAGGCCGGCCACTGGACGCGGTGCTCAGCGAGCGCGTGCTCGACCCACTGGCTATGAGCGACACCCGCTGGTGGGTCGAGCACGCGGACGCCAAACGGCTCGCCGCCCTGTACACCCCGCACCCGCAGACCGGGGTCGCCGTCCGGCTGGACTCCGTGGGACAGGCTGCACTACGGCCGCCGGCGATGCTGTCCGGCGGCGGCGGCCTGGTGTCGACCGCAGCCGACTACCTGCGCTTCACCGAACTGCTTCGGCGCGGCGGCGAGCTCGACGGCGTGCGGGTGCTTGGCCCACGCACCCTCGCCTACGCCACCCGCAACCACCTACCCGGAAACACCGACCTCGCGGCCTACGGCAGCGGGCAGTTCTCCGAGGTGGCCTACGCCGGGGTGGGTTTCGGGCTGGGCTTCGCGGTGACGACCGACCCGGTGCGGAGCAAGACGGTCAGCTCGGTGGGGGAGTTCACCTGGGGTGGAGCGGCCTCCACCGCGTTCCTCGTCGACCCGGTAGAGGACATGGTGGCGTTGCTCTTCACCCAGCTGCTGCCGAGCTCCACCCACCCAGTACGCACCCAGCTCCGCACCCTGGTGCACCAGGCGTTGGTGGACTGACGTCGACCTGGGCACGATGGGCCGGTGACGAGTACACCAGCGGGCAACGACGAGACGCGGCTCTGGGTGGAGCGCACCGGGACCCGGAGGTGCATCGGCCACAGCTCCCGCGGTGCGCAGGTGCTGGTCGGCCCGGTGGAACAGGACGGGGTGTTTACCCCCGGTGAGCTGATGAAGGTGGCGCTGGCAGCATGCTCCTGCCTGTCCACCGACGCGGTGCTCGCCCGCCGCCTCGGCGCGGACTACCAGGCCACCGTGCACGTCTCGGGCCGGGCCGACCGCGAGCGGGAGGTGTACCCGGAGCTCGGCGAGCAGCTGGTGGTCGACCTGTCCGGGCTGAGCGAGCAGGAGCGGGCCCGGGTGGAGACCATGGTGCTCCGGGCAGTGGCGGCGACCTGCACGGTCGGCCGCACCCTTCAGCAGGGCACCCAGGTCACCCTCGAGGTGGACGGCGCCCCGCGCTGATCGCTGCGCTGCTGCCGCCCCAGGAGGCGCCGGGCCGCACTGGCGCCCGCCCGGATGCGAAGTGGCGTCATATCTCAGTCGGTTCGCGGGCGCACGTAGATGCCGACGAACTCGCGGACGTCAGCGCCGTCATCGCACCGTCGGGGCGACGAAGAGGCAGAAGGGATGCCCGGCGGGGTCGGCGTAGACCCGAAGTGGCTCCGCGGGATCGTCGGAGCGGTTGGCGCGCAGTCGGGCACCGAGGGCAGTGGCCCGGGCATGCTGAGCATCGAGGTCCGCGACCGTCGGCACCGTCAGGTCCAGGTGCAGCATCTGCGGGTGCGGGCCCTGCGGCCACGTCGCCTCCGGCAGCTCCGCCACCTGCTGAAAGGCCACCTGGACGGCGCCGACTGTGCCTCGCAACACCAGCCAGTCCTGCCCGACCGGGTCCGGTTCACCGTCGGCCGGGGGCTCATCGCCGGGGCGGTAGCGCAGGCCAAGCAGCTGGCGGTAGAACTCCGCCAGCGCCCGCGCGTCGGTGCAGTCCAGGACGACCTGCCGGAGCTCAGGGAACCGCTGTTCCTCGTCCAACGCCGACCACCTCCGCAGGCCATCATGGCACCGACCACCCAGCGGCACCGACCACCCAGCGGGACCCACCACCCAGCGGCACCGACCACCCAGCGGGACCCACCACCCAGCGGCGGACCGGCGGACCCGGCCGACCAGCGGCGGGCCCGGTGGTCACTGCGGTCGCGGCAGCATCCGGTCAGAGATGATCTTGCGCTGGATCTCGCTGGTGCCCTCGAAGATGGTTGTCAGCCGCGCGTCGCGCCAATGCCGCTCGACGGCGCGCTCGGTGGTGTAACCGTTGCCACCGTGCAGCTGCATGGCCTGGCCGGTAACAGCCACAGCCATCTCGCTCGCGCGGAGTTTCGCCATCGCCGCCTGCTGGGTACACGCGACGCCGCAGTCGAGCAGGTGCGCGACCTGGCGGTACAGTGCCCGCGACTGCTCCACCTCGCTCGCCATGTCCGCCAGGGCGAACCGCAGGGCCTGGAAGTCGCCGATGGGGTGGCCGAACTGTGCCCGCTCCTGCAGGTATCCGGTGCAGTCCTCCACGGCCGCCTGGGCCAGGCCCACCGCTCGGGCCGCGGTGTGCACCCGGGCCACGTCGAGCCACGCGCCTACGCCGGAGAAGCCCCCGTCCTCGCCGTCGGCGCTCACCACGTTGCCCGCCGGCAGCCGGACCCCGGCGAAGTCCAGGTCCCAGGTGGAGAACCCGTGGTAGCCGATCTTGTCGATGGGGGTGCCGGTCAGCCCCGCCACGAACTCCCCGCGTGGCTTGGCCAGCAGCAGGGTCTCCAACCCGGCGGAGCGTGACTCACCCTCGTCGGGGTCACGGGTGCGTACCAGTACCTGGATGAAATCAGCGGCTTTGGCGTTGCCGCACCAACGCTTGTGTCCAGTGACCACCCACTCGTCGCCGTCGCGGACGGCCCGGGTCCGCACGCTGGCCAGGTCGGAACCGGCCTGCGGCTCGGAGAGGGCAAGCGCCCCGATCCAGCCGCCGGCCGCACTTCGGCGCAACAGCCGCTCCCGTGCTGCGGAGTCGGCGAGTTCGGTGCCCAGGCCCTGCGCGCGGGCGATGATGCTGGCCACGCTCATCCAGGCCCTGGCGAGTTCCTCGGCCACCAGGCAGTACTCGAACGCGCCAAGGCCCAGCCCGCCGTACTGGGTCGGGATGGTGATGCCGAAGTAGCCCAGCTCGGCGAGGCGGCCCACGAGCCTGTCGGGGATGGTGCCGCGCTGCGGGTCGAGTTCGTCGGCCACCGGCAGGACCTCGTCCCTGGCGAACGCACGAGCCTGCAGCGCAAGAGCTTCCCGGGCCGGGGTGTGCCACGGCGGCGGAAGGGCGGGTGGAACGGGCGGCTGGGTCGGCACGGGTCTCCGGGTGATCGAGGCGCGGATACGAGACGTCTACGGGCGCAAGAGGTGCGGGCTCAGCGGACCCGCGTGACCTTCTCCGTCTCCACGCGGTGGGTCAACCTCGAGGAGTCGGCGTGAGCCACCTGAACCAGTGAGGCACCCGCCGCGAGCACCGCCAGCAACCCGTCCACCAGCTGCGCCTGCGTGTCCCATTCGCAGGTAGAGAGTACCCGGTCCTGCGGGGTGAACCCCTGAGCTGCTGCGGAATCCTGCGCCGCGGCGAGTACCTCGGCCACGGTGCGTTCCGCCAGCGCGGGGGCGGTTCCGGGCAGCGCGACGGGGGCGAACGCGTCGCCGTGCACGCGTACCGCGGTGGCGTAGTCGGTGACCCCTACGGGCAGGTCGTCCACCCCGCGGCCGAAGGCGTCCATCGACAACACGGCCACCTCGGGAGCGGCCTCGGCCTGCCCCAGTCGGTCCGGGGTGCACAACGCCACCGCGGCGTCGTGCACACCGGACCGAGGGGCGTCGACCACCACGACGGCCCCGCACCACCACACCGCCAGGTGTACGGCCACCGACTGCCAGTGCGCCGGCAGCAGCACGGCCACCCGGTCGCCCGGGCTCACGCCGAGCTCGTCACGCAGCAGGTTCGCGGTCTTGGCCGCCCAGTTCGCCAGGGTCGTTCCCGAGACCTCGACGCGCTCACCCGTGGCGTCGTCGTAGTAGGTCACCAGTGGGCGGGCGGCGTCGACCTGCAACACCGGCCGCAGCAGCGCGTCGGTGAGCGTGGCGTGGTCTGCTGTCATGGCCCCAGCGTGTCAGCCGTCGACGAGCTCAGTTGACGCAGGGCGGCCCGCCGGTGGCCGCGATCGGGGTGGAACCGCCGCCCGGTGCCGGAGTGGCGGTTGCGGCGGCCGAACTGGGTGGGGCAGTAGTCGACCCCGGGGCGCCGCTCGCCCCGGAACCGGGGCCCGCGTAGTCGGATCCCAGGACCACCCGCACGGAGCCGCGCGCCACCGAGCTGTCGGCGCGGACCGCCAGGCGACCGAGCGCCCCGGCCACGGCGGCGGCACCGGCGTCGTCTGCGCTGGCGGCGAGGACCACCGAGGTGGTGCTCGCGCCGGTGTTGCCCACCGTGCCCGCGCGGTACCCGGCGCTGACCAGCGCGGCCTGGACCCGTACGGCCAGTCCGGTGGTGCCGCTGGCGTTGGCCACGTCCACGGTCACCGCTGATGGGTCGGTGGTGGGAGCGCTGGCCCGGCTCGACCTCGCAGAAGCCCCCGCCGGGTCGGCGAGGGAGCGGACGACGGCGCGCACCGCATCCGGGTCGACGTTGACCACGCTCACGCCCAGGTCGGTGGTGGCGTCGGGGTTCACCACCGGAATGGTCCGGAACCGGACGGCTCCACCCGCCAGACCCGACAGCTGGACGGCGAAACCCACCACGTTCCACCCGGAGTCGATCACCACCGAACGCTGCACCGCCGCCGACAGCTGGCCCAGTGCAGCCGGGTTGGTGAGCGTTCCGGCCGAGAGCACCTTGCGGGCCAGCGATGCCATGAAGACCTGCTGACGGGTGATCCGGTCGAGATCGCCGCGCGGCAGGTTCTTGCGCTGGCGGACGAAGCTCAGAGCGTCGGGTCCGGTGAGGGTCTGCACCCCGGCAGGGAAGTCGGCGCCCGAGAATGGGTCGGCGGTGGCGGCGTTGAGGCACACCTGCACGCCCTGCACGGCGTCGGTGAGCAGGATGAACCCGAGCAGACCGATCTCGGCGTAGTGGTCGATCGTGGCCCCGGTGAGCTTCTGCACCGTGTCGATCAGGGCCTTCCGTCCGAGTTCGGTGGAGCGGGTCTCCGCGTCGGCCGCGTTGGTCCCCGACCCGACCAGTCGCGCCCGCTCGTTCTCCTTGCTCGTGCCGTAGGCGCCATTGATCTTGCCCATACCCAGCCCGGCAACGTCCACATAGGAGTCACGGGGGATCGACAGCGCGGTGGCGGAGCTGCCGTCGTTGGGGATGCGCACCAGGATGATCGTGTCGGTGTTGGTGGTGGCCACGTCGCCGGCCCGCAGCAGGGCGAGTTCGGTGGGCGTCAGTGGCTTGCCCTGGGCGTCGGCGCGACTGTCGGTGCCCACCAGCAGAATGTCGGTTGCGCCGTCCGCGGGAGCGCCGGAGTCCCCGGACAGGGACGGGCCGAAGTCCAGCACCCCGGTGGTCGCGAGGTTGGACGTCAGCGAGTCGAGCGTGCGCCACGCCGTCCCGGTGGTGACCAGGACGAGGATCGACATCATGGCGACGAGGACGCGACCGACTGTGCGGCCTCCCGGTTGCGGCCGAGGGGCGCCCGGCGTGCGGTGCGGCTGGGGGGCGGCAGGCAGGCGGGGCGGCTGGGGGCCGGGTGACGGGCGGGGACGCTGCGCGTGGGGCGGCAGCGGCGGCGGCGTTGGTGGGATGACCGACGATCCGGGGGCGTACTGGCGTGGACGGCTGCGGCGAACAGCGCCCGCCCCACGCCCTGCTGGGCCGTACGCCACACGCCCTGCTGGGCCGTACGCCCCACGCCCCGCTGGGCCGTCCTGCACTGCGGTCCTCCGAGTTCGCTCGCCACACCTGGTTCCTATCCCACCGGCGATCCAGGCTAACGGCGCGGCCCGGCTGCGCCCGGGACCCTGGGCGGGCGTGCCACACTCCCGGCTGATGAGTCGTCGGCTGTTGGAGTACCCATGAGGTTGTTGGTCACCGGCGGCGCCGGCTTCATCGGGGCGAACTTCGTCCACCAGAGCGTGGCGGAGCGCCCCGAACACCGGGTGACGGTGCTCGACACGCTGACCTACGCGGGCAACCGCGCGAGCCTCGAACAGGTAGCCGACTCGGTGCAGCTGGTCCAGGGCTCAATCGCCGACGGCGAGCTGGTGGACCGGTTGGTCGCCGAGCACGACGTGGTGGTGAACTTCGCAGCCGAGAGCCACAACGACAACTCCCTGTCCGACCCCGAACCGTTCCTGCAGACCAACATCGTCGGTACCTACCGGCTGCTGGAGGCCGTCCGCACGCACGGGCGGCGGCTGCACCACGTGTCCACCGACGAGGTGTTCGGCGACCTGGAACTCGACGATCCGAAGCGGTTCACCGAGGACACCCCCTACCGCCCGTCCAGCCCGTACTCCGCCACCAAGGCCGGGGCCGACCTGCTGGTCCGGGCCTGGGTGCGCAGCTTCGGCATCGCCGCCACGATCTCCAACTGCTCCAACAACTACGGCCCGTACCAGCACGTGGAGAAGTTCATCCCGCGTCAGATCACCAACGTCCTCTCCGGCCGCAAGCCCAAGGTGTACGGGGCCGGGGCCAACGTGCGCGACTGGATCCACGTCGACGACCACAACCGTGCGCTGCAGGCCGTGCTCGACCGTGGCCGCCTCGGCGAGACCTACCTCATCGGAGCCGACGGTGAAGCCGACAACCTCACCGTGGTGCGGACCCTGCTCCGGGTGCTGGGCAAGGACGAGGACTGGTTCGACTTCGTCGGCGACCGGCCCGGGCACGACCTGCGCTACGCCATCGACGCCGGCAAGCTGCGCTCGGAGTTGGGCTGGACCCCGCAGTACGCCGACCTGGAGGCCGGGCTGAGGGCCACGGTGGCGTGGTACTCCGCGAACCGCGCGTGGTGGGAGCCGGCCAAGGCGGCCACCGAGGCCGGGTACGCCGAGCTGGGTCGATGAGGCTGCTCGTCCCGGGTGGCCGCGGGCTGCTGGGCAGCGACGTCGCGGCCCAGGCACGCGCGGCGGGCCATCAGGTGAGCGCCCCTGGCTCGGCGGAGCTGGACATCACCGATGCCACCGCCGTGAACGCCGCCGTCGCCACGCTGGACGTCGGCGGGGTGGTGCTCAACTGCGCCGCATACACCGCCGTCGACGCCGCCGAGGGTGAGCCCGACGCGGCGGCCGCGGTGAACGAGACGGGCCCGGGGCTGCTCGCGCAGGCGTGTACCCGCCACGGCGTGCGCCTCGTGCACGTGTCGACCGACTACGTCTTCCCCGGTGACGCCGACATCCCGTACGAGCCCGGTGACCCGACGGGTCCGCGTTCGGTGTACGGCCGCACCAAGCTCGCAGGGGAGCAGGCGGTGCTCGCCACGCTGCCCGACGCCCACGTGGTGCGCACCGCCTGGGTGTACGGCGCGCATGGGGCGAACTTCGTGGCCACCATGGTGCGACTGGAGCGCGAGCGGGAGACGCTGAGCGTGGTCGACGACCAGCGGGGTTCACCCACCTTCGCGGCCGACCTCGCCGCCGGGCTGCTGGAGCTCGCGGCCCGCGCCGACGTGCCCGGTGGGGTGCTGCACGCCACGAACGGGGGGTCGACGACGTGGTGCGGCTTCGCCCGCGCGATCTTCCTCGAGCTGGGTGCTGACCCGTGCCGGGTGCAGCCCTGCAGCACGGCGGACTTCCCGCGGCCCGCGCCGCGCCCGGCGTACTCGGTGCTGTCGGACCGGGCGTGGCGCGCGACCGGCCTCACCCCGCTGCCGCCCTGGCGCGACGCCCTGCACCGGGCCCGACAGCTCGGCGGTGTGGCACTCGGTCGGAGCACGTGACGGCCGGGTGGCTCCCGCGGGCGGGGTGCGGCGAACTTTGGAGCGCGCTCCTGGGCCAATGCTGCACGACTGCCCGAGCCGGCAACCGGCCCGGGCACACCACCCCGCCGACCCACACAGCGCTGGGCGCAGCTCACCGCCGACCTGGACCCCGGCCCGCAGGACCACACACCACACGACCCGAAGACGGACGGTTGGACCCATGATCGCCGAGGACGCGACCCGCAACTTCGGCGCCAAACCCGGATACGCCCTGCACGACTCCATCGACCTCGACGGCTGGGACGAGCGCAGCATCTGGGGTTACGACGACGGAGTCGGCAGCTTCTACGCACAACTGTGGCGCAACCCCGGCGACCGCGAGGCGCCTGACGTCTGGCTCAGCGGCGCCGCCCCCCGCTACCCTTGGCCCGGCAGCCTCGCCTTGGCGGTCGTCGAGGCAACCAGGCGCGACCCGGTCAGCGTCGTCCGCGCCCTCGGACTCGGACTCGAACGCTTCTCTCCGCGCGGCCGGCGAGCTCACGGGCGCCATCGATCGCCTACCCAATCAGGGTCGCGACCCCTACGAGGCGGGTCAACTCGCCGTCTACCAATGGGCGATCTCCGGCGCCGGACCAGCGCCCGGCTCGTGGCTGCCGTGGACCGGCCAGCAGCCCACCGCGGAGCACGCGACAGCCGAGCAGTACATGATCACCGCCCGGGTCGACCAACCGCACGACGCCACCACCCAGGCATGGGTGGCGGCGCCGACGAAGCGCTGGTCTGGGCACTGAGCCGCGAATGACACGACAATGAGGTGGCGACGATCTGGTGAGCACGGATGAAGGTGCCCGGCCGGTGTTTCGGTGGGGTGGCGGGATCGGAGTGGGTGGTCAGGTGGTGGCAGCGGGACGCGGCCAGGGCCGATCAGTGAGCGGCGGTAGGGTCACCCAAGTGAGCCGCCCGCCAGCGGTCTGCGGCCGGTCGATCCGTAGTGATCCGTACCGCGGACGGAGGAGCGGTTGATCGTCGTTCACGGCTGGTGGTCGGCAGCCAGCGCGGCGCACCCCGGGCCGGGCGCGCTGGTGCTGTGGGCCGAGGATTCGCGTGGCCCGCGGGTACCACCCCGCCGGCCTGGCCGGCGCCCGCGGGTCATGGACCACCCGTTCGCCGTACCAGCCGAGCGGCTGCTGGAGCTGCTGCCCGAGACGGGTGACCGTGCCGAGCAGGGTGCCACCGACACGGCGGTGCTGGCCATGCCGGGCGACGGAGCCGGCCCGCTCGCCTCCCCCGAGTTGGCCGACGAACTCGCCGAGCCGCAGCCCCCCACCCGGCTCGCCGTCAGCGGTGCACCCCGGGTGCCGACACAGTGGCGCGTGCCCACCGTGCGGGTGGAGGCCCGCTGGGCACCCGCCGCGTTGATGGCCTTCACGACGCGGGCGGTGGAAACGGCCGAGGGGTCCGGCGATGCGACGATGGCCCTGCCCGGCGGGGGCGTGCGCTACCTGGCGGGGCTGGCCGCGCAGGCGGACGACTTGGTGGAGCGGGGGCGGGTGCTGCCGTCAGTCCGCCCGGGCGGACCGGGCAGCGCGGCGGCGATCTGGCAGCCCGTGGTGACCGGAGCGGACGCCGCTTGGCTGCACGCGGCCGCTGCGTCCCTCCCGGCGGCGTGCCGTGCCGGTGCTGGGGCCGGTCGGGCCCAGGTGGCCGCCGCGCTGGACGCCCTGGTGGACGCCACGGTCCGCTCGCGGGCCGCCACGTCCGGCCGGGCGCCGACCGCCGCCGGGCGGACCCGCGGTACCACCCGCACCGTGCACGGGCGCTGGCTGCTCGCCTTGACTGCGCCCCAACCAGACTTCCCGGCGACCGACGTGGAGCTGGCCGCCCTTGAGGCGGCGTTGGCCGAGTGGCAGCAGGATGCCACCGCCACCGGGGCGGCGCGGGCGTGCTTCCGGCTGGTCGAGCCGCCGGAGCAGGCCCTGGTCGAACCGCCGGAGCAGGCGCCGGGTGAGCCGCATGAGCAGACCCCGGTCGAGCCAGCGGCGAGCGAAGCGCTACCCCACAAACCGGTGGACGCCGAATGGCGGCTCGAGCTCGCCCTGCAGGCGAGTGATGAACCGAGCCTCGTGGTGGGCGCCGACCGCATCTGGGCGGCTCGTGGCGACCTGCGCGCGCTGGCGCGCCACGTCACCGATCCCCAGGAGCGCCTGCTGGCCGAACTCGGACGCGCCGTCCGCCTCTACCCGCGCCTGGAGCAGTCGCTGCGCCATGCGCGGCCCTCGGTCCTGCCCCTGGACACCGCCGGTGCGCACGAGTTCCTGGCCGACACG
>JAABUV010004164.1_pt1 | contig 17553 bp, 20 predicted proteins | sample 5559971 | NCBI WGS metagenome assembly JAABUV01 (sample SAMN10711881, study PRJNA513362) | rock metagenome | isolation source: Antarctica rocks | place: Antarctica: Victoria Land, Knobhead nord | collected 2015-12-19
AGGAGGGTCATCATGCGATAGACTGCGGGTGGCATCGGGAGGCTCCTTCCGGACGATATGGTGTCAGCACCCCTATCCTACCAAAGCCCTCCCGATTGCCCCCTTGTTAGCGAAAACTAGAGGACATAGAAGGTCTCTCTTACTCGTGCCCGGCTCCGGCGGCGGCCGCCCCCGTCGCGTCCGTGGCCGCGCGGGCTTGCTGACGCCTCCAATTGGCGTAGCGCGTGTTCCTCTCCCGGATCTGATCCCTGACGCGATCCAGTGCCCCCATGTCGCGCACAAAGGCGTCGTCGTCCATCAACTCGATGACGACCTCATCGCGCCGCTGGCGGTGGCCCAGCCGATAGCTGCCCATGAGGGCCAGCGTCAGCAGAGGCAGCGCCCCCAGCACCAGCGCCATGATCCATAGCGTTCCCATCTCCATCTGCCTTCTCCCTTGCCTCTGCGTTTCTGTGCTCTCGGGATCATTCCGCGCGGACTAACGCGCGCCGGCTAGCGGTCGCCGCGCCCGTCGCGCGCGTCGTCCGCGCGCCCGGTCTCCGGTCGGCGGCGCCGGCGTTGCCACGGGTCCGCCGTCCCGGCCGCCTCGTCGTCGCGCCCCAGCTCGACGGCGAACGCCTCGACGAGGCGGCCGCCCCAGCGCGCGATCCCGTCGCCGCCCTGCTCCTGTTGGTGGGCTGCGGCTTCCCGCTGCGCGGCGATGCGCTCCTCGGCCTCGGCCAGCGCCCGCGTCGCCGCCGGCGTCACCCGTCCCGACTCGTCGCCCGCACCCTGCATCGTCACCGGCTCGACGGACACGCGCGTTTCCGCAGTGGTCACGTCGGACCCGTTTTCCCCGCGCGCCCCGCGCGCGCCTGTGTGGCCCCCCTGCTCCCCGCGCGCGCCGTGCTCGACGAAGCCGGCGAGCGGCCCGACGTGCGCCAGCACGCGGTCTTCGCCAGGGCCATAGCGCCGCTGTAGGTCGTGCGCCACCCGCGCCGCCACCTGGGGGTCCAGTTCGTCGGTCGAGAGCCGAAGCCACGCCTGATAGCGCCCGTCCGTCACCCCGGTCGTCCCGGTCGTCCCGGTCACGATGGCGGGCGTGTGGCCGTCGTCGCGCAGCCGGCGCAGGTCGCCCGCGCTCAGGTCGTCGAGCACGACCAGGCCGCTCGCCAGTCCGCTGGCCGGCCGCACCGTGATCTCCTGGCCCTCGCCGTTGAGCGCGACCAGGCGCGTGATCTGCAACATGGTCTCGTCGGCGGTCAGCACCGCCCGGCGCACCCGCCCCGTGTCGCCATCGCGCACCGCGATCTCGTAGCGGTCGCAGCCCAGCGCCGCCAGGTGCGCCCGCGCCTCCTCGGCCGCTAGAGCGGCTGATGGAGCCCATGCAGCGCCAGCGCCGCGACCAGGGCCACCGCCAGCAGGCTCACCAGTGCGACCAGGACGACGGCCCCCAGCGCCGCCGTCCGCACCCGGCGCAGCGTCCGCGCGATCTCGCGCCCCTGCATCGTGATCGTCGCCCGCGTCTCCTCGTCCGCCGTCCGGCGCACCTCCGCCAGGTCCGCCGCCAGGCGTTCTAGCTCGCCCCGGATCGCCGGCAACCCCTCGGCGATCTGGTACCACTCCGTCGCCATGGTATTGTGCGCCCGCTGCACTTCGCGCAGATAGTCCTCCTGGCGCCGCGCCACGCTCGCCGCCCCCTGCACCTCCGCTTTCACCGCCCGCAACTCGACCTGCACCCCCTGGTGCAGCCGCTCCACCGCGCGGATTAGCGGCGTCGGCTCCACGACCTTGAGCACCGGCGGCTCCGGCTCCCGTGGCTCCGCTGGCTCCGGCGGCTCCGCTACCGCCGGTGTGTCCATCTCGGGGTCCCGCTCGGCCCTGCTCGCCGCTTCCCTCGCGTCGTTGAGCGCCGGCGTCGCTTGCGTGGGCGGCGGCTCCTCCGCCGGTGTGTCGTGTCCCCACGCCTCGGGGGGCGGCGTCGCCGGCGGGATCGCGGCGGTCGCCTGCGTCAGCAGCGCGTTCATCTTGCCCATGTGCCCTCTCTTCCAAGCGGCCGTGCAGCCGCATCCAGCTATAGTCCTTGCCGATCTGCGAGCCCTTCAAGATCGGCTGCATCGCGCCCTGATAGTCGGCCAACTCGAAGCTTGCCCCGCTCACCCGGCCGGTCGAGGCGACGTTCCAGTGGGCCACGACGCCGACCCCGGCCAGCGCCCGATCGAAGCCCGCGCGCGTCCCATCGCTCCTGTTAATCGCCTCATCAATCCGAGCCGCGAGCAGCAGCTTGGGCGGGACCTCGCCCGTGCGCTCGGCCACCCCGATCTCATCGCGCGTCACGCGCGGACGGCCCGCGCCGTCGGCGCGCTCCTGGCGCATCCGCTCAGGGTCGATGGCGTGCGACAGGCCGTACGCCCGCTCCAACTCATGCACTACTTGGTTGCTGCGTGGACGGTCCTGCCACAGGTCCACGCGGCGGCCGTCGAAGCCCACCCGCGAGGCCACGATATGGACGTGGTGCTCAGCGTGCGCGACGACGACATAGGGCGCGTCGCCGAAGCCCATGCGCCCCAGGTACGCGGCGGCGACGGCGCCCCACCGCTCGTCGGTTAGCCGCTCCCCCTCGGGCAGGCGCAGCGAGCAGTGATAGACCGGCCGGCCGACAGCGGTGTTCAGCACACGCGCCAGGCCGAACTCGGCGGCGAGCGCGCGCGGCGTCTCCCCGACCATGTTCGTGCCGACGATGCGCGGGGCCGCGTGCCCCAACTCCGCGCTCTCCTTGAACACGTAGTTGAGCACGCCCCGGAAGCCGCCTCCGATCTGCACCTTCTGGATCACGCCTCGGCCCCCACGAGCGCGCGCCGGAGCACGCGGACCTCCTGGTAGAGATCGTCGACCACGCGCGCCAGCTCCTCCGTCCCCGTCGCGCCCAGGATATGGCCCTCGTTCAGGTGATGCGCGATCTGATTGAGATTCGCCGCCGTCCGCGCCAACTCGCCGTACATGCGCGCGTGCAGCGCGCGCAGCCCCGCGCGCGCGGGCTCCGCGTGCCCGGTCCCCAGGGCCGCGCAACGGATGTACGTTGCCAGCCGGCGCCGCCCGCTCACCGCCAGCCGGCGCGTCAACTCGGCGTGTTCGGCGGCGTTGACACGCACGACGATCTGGCGCGTCCGCCGTCGCTCGGGTGGAAGCGCCGTCCCCCTCTTTATCCGCGTCATCGTGTCCTCCCGTCATCCGCTCCCCGGCGCGCCCGCGCCGCCCTGTGTGGCGTCGTCGCGCGCGCCGGCGTCGGCCCCGCCGCCGTCGGTGAGACCGCTAGCCTGGATTATTCATGAAAACATTCATCGAATTGGATTGGCTGCCAATCGGGGACTTCGGAGGGCCTACAGCCCGCTTTGGGTGCCGGAATCGGCTGTACGGGCCATTCAGGCGACCCATATTGGTCAGCGCCCAGCCAAATGTGGCTAATCTGATCCGGAAGAAATGTTCATGAATAATCCAGGCTAGTGTGATCCGTGCCGCCGCCACATAGGAGGCCCGCGAGGCGTCGGGGGTGGACCAAGCGGAGCGCCGGTCGCCCCTGTCAAGCGCTAGCGCAGACACTGCCTTGCTCCCCGCCCCATCGCCGCGCGCACCCCCGTCATGGCGCGGTGTCATCACCCCACACAGGGCGGCGCGGGCGCGCCGGGAAAAGCGGCCCGCGCCCGCGGGACCCACGTCGCCGTCGCGGTCGCCCGCACCGCCCTCGGTCGACCCCGGCGCCACCGCCACCACCCTCATTGGCCCGTGCCCGTCGCGGCGCTCACCAGCGCGCGCACGACGACGGTGACGCTGCTGCCCGCCAGCACCATCCCCGCGGCCCACCACAAGAGCCGCATAAGCCGGCGATAGCCGTCCAGGCCCATGCTGGGCTCGGCCCCCCGCTCCAACGCCCCCTGATCGGTCCACATCATGAGGAGCACCGCCGCGAGCGCCGCGACGCCCACGGCGAAGCCCCACCAGACGCGCGCTTGCAGTCCCGCGCCGGTCGCCCCGCAGGCCAGAAAGAGGGGGGCCTCGATCTGGTCGATCAGCTGAGTCAGGTCGCCCCTCTCCATCAGTCCTCCTCCTCGGCGTCGGCCAGCAGCTGGTCGTAGGCGGCGTCGGATATCAGGCCCCGGAGCGCGGGGAGCGCATCCGGGGGCAGCGCGAAGTAGTGCCGCCCGTTGTCGGCCTCGACCGCGACGACGCGCCCGCCGTCCGCCGGCCCCCCCGCGATCCCGCCCTGGTAGGGCAGGGTCACAACCTCCATGCCCCACTCGCGCAGGATCGCCAGCCACTGCCGCAGCGGGACGCCGCGCACCACCTCCACGGCCAGCGCGTCCTCCCACGCGCGCGGCACGATCCAGTACACCTCCGGCTCTGTTCCGTCGGACGTCGGCTCCATCGGGGGTTCCTCCTCGCTCTCGGTCAACACAGGGATAGGTCTTTCGGCCACCATCATTAGCTCGGCTCCTCTCTATCCAGGAACGCTCGGATTACAGCAATCGTGCCGGGCAGGTTCTCCCGGCGCAGGTCCTCGTCGGTCACGACCAGCACCTCCCAGCCCTGTGCCTCAATGCGCTCCTTGCGCTCTCGGTCGTGCGCGGCGATCGTGCCGTCCGGGTCGAACAAGGGGCCGACGTGCACACCACCATAGACCTCGATGATCTGCCTGCGCTCCGGCCAGGCGACGTCGGCCCACACGCGCAAGGGTGCGACGCGGTACTCCTTTTCGTAGGGATCAACGCCGAGGTACGTGAGCACGGTGTGCAGGCGCTCCTCCTCCCGCGAGGGGTTGGCGCGTCGCCAGTCCGCCACGCGGTCCAGCACAAAGTCGGGGCCGTAGCGCGCGAGCGTGACATCGTAGCCCTTTCGGCCGGCCTCAGACAGGCTCCGATGGGTGCGGAAGGATTGGGCATAGCGCTGATAGGTGGGGTCCGTGAAGCGCGCCGACCCCAGCGCCTTGAACCGCGCGCGCTCCTCGGTGGTGAGCCACGTCGGGTGCGGCCCGGTGGCGCGATCGGGCGGTCTGCGGTCGTCCGCGCGCCCGCCCCCGCGGCTCATGGGACGCTCCTATCCGCCGTCGCCGTCGGCGGCGCATGGTGATCGTCGTCACGCGCGCCCGCGCCGTCTCCCCCCGTGAGGAGCACCGCGCGCGCGTGTCCGACGAGCCGCGTGAGCCGCCGCGTCTCGGCCTGGGCCACGGCACGGCCCGGGGGCGTGAGGCGGTCATAGCGCCGCCGCTCATCGTCGCTCGTCGAGGTAGGCCGCGCGGCCGGCGTGACGAGGCCGGCCGCGACGAGGTGCTTGATCATCCGGTAGACCGTGCCCGCGCTGAGTGCGGTCGCGGCCATGATGGCGTACCCATGGCGTTCCCCCGTGGCGAGCGCGAGCAGGATGTGGAACGCGACCGGCGTGACCGGCGTGACCGGCGCGAGCGCGTCGAGGTCGTGCGTCATCGCGCACCTCCCCGCGCGGCCTGTCCGGGCGGCGTCGCCGGCGCAGGCGGCCCGCCCCATAGGCGCGGGGTGCGCTGGGCCAGGGCGACGAGCTGGACCAGCCGCTCCGTCTCCGCGCGCGCGATCCGCTCGCCCAGGTCGGTGAGCCGGAAGATGCGCCGAAGCGCGGGTATGTCGTCGAGCGTGCCCCGCGTCTCGTCGATGAAGCCGGCCGTCAGCAGCACGTCGAGGGAGCGGTACAGCGATCCGTTGCCCACGCGCATACGCCCCTCGGTGGATGTGACGATCTCGCGCCGGAGGCCATAGCCGTGCCGCTCGCCGGCGGCCAGCACCAGCAGGATGTGGTAGATCGGGTGCGTCAGCGGGAGCGGCACGGGGATGTCATGTGTGCCCTGATTCATCGCATGCCCCCCTCTCCCACGGATGGGGCGACGAGGCGTGCGGCCGGGCGATCTTTCTTATGCCCCTGGGGTGTCCCTCTGTGAGTCAGGGACGCGGCCACCCAGGGGGCCGCTGCGCGGCGGGGAAAGAGGGGTGGCGTCGTCGCGCGGAAACGCGCGTTCGCGGGAAACGGTCGGCGTGCGAGGGAAGGAGCACGCCGGATGCAGGTCGATAGCGCGCGCTCGGCGCGGCCGATGCCTACTGAGCGCGCGTTACTAGATGGAGAGTATTGTGAGGCTAGCCGGTCAGCGGTTTCTTGAAGAAGAAGCAGACATAGCCCACGCCCAAGTTGCCGGGAGTAGTGCTGACCAGCTCCCACCCCTGTCGCCCGAGGTCGTTGAGCGGTTGGGTGAACTTGGGATCGTTCATCCCCTTGGCTTTGAGGACAACGGTTTTGTATTCCCACTGCTGAACGTCTTGGGCGCTCGCATAAGGCGCGAAGGGTCCAGGACCGGATGCTTGATTGCGCATACTTAACCATCCTTCCTACGTACTCCTAACACTATACACCCGACCCGGAGCGCCGCACGCTGCCATTGCGGCGCGTTTGGCCATAGACGCTTAACGGAAAGGAGCGCACGGAACTGGCGTAGGTCGCCACGTACCCCCTTGCCCTGCCCACTAAGCAGAACAAGGAGGGAGGCGAAAGCGAGCACGAGCACGACATGGATAGGGCCAGCCAGCAAATGATGCCGTGCCAACCGTAAGGACACGAGCCAGAGAACAACGCCGGCGGCGAGAAACACGCCGGCAAGCTTGGCGCAGGGGACGAGGGAGGTCGCGTCGTCCTGCCAACGACGGCCGCCGCGAAACAATAGTAATAGACGTGTCATTGTGATGCTCCTGTCGTTCCGTTACGGAGATCCGCTACCAGGGTTGCCTAAGCGAGTCCCGATCGCGCCTGCCCATCCGCCGACGCCCGCCGTCACCGCAGTCCTGGCTGCGCCGGTGATCGCGCCCGCCGGCGCGTGCGCCCCGGCCGCGTTCGCGACGGCCCCGCCTGGGTTGAGCGAGGCGATGATCTTGGGCACGCGGTAGAGCACGATGAGCCCGGCCAGGCCCAGCAGCGGTTGTAAGAAACCATCCATGTGCAGCCCGAACTCCATCACCACGATCATCTTGAGCACGATGGCGTAGCCCACGCCCCACAGGCTCGTGTTGACGAACGCGCCGGCCCAGCCGCGCGCGAAGCCTGACGCCTCGGGCAGCACCCAGCACGCGACCATCAGCGGCGAGATGCCGTAGAGCGTCGCCAGCAGGAACAACCCGACGAGCTTGGTCAGCGCTGTGAGCAGCAGGATGATGACGCCGACGACGGTGAAGATGATCCCGAAGAGGGTCATCAGCGTGAGCGCCCACACCGCGCCGGCGGCCGACCCGAAGATCGTCCCGGCCGTCTTGGTGTCGATGCTGATGCGCGCGAGCGCGCCGGCGTCGGTCCCGCCCGTGTACGAGAGCACGGTGCTCGTCAAGTCGCCCAAGCCGACGAACCACAGGTGCAGCACGTCGGGCAGGATCATGACGGCCACGAGGCCCAGCACGCCGCGCCAGAGCACGTCCACCGCCTCGACGACGTTGGCGCGCCCCACATGCGCCAGGCCGAACTTGCACAGCCCGATCAACGAGAGCACGCCGTAGAGCCCGTAGGCGAGGTCCTGCATGTTGCCGAAGAACTTGTTGAGTTCAGACCAGTCCCCGCTCCGCGTGTCGGAGAAGTCGGGCGTCTGGGTCAGCACCGTGATGAAGGGCGCGGCGATCCCGGCCGTCACCTTGTCCATCCCCCACTTGATGCCGCCCCCGATCCCCTCGACTGCGCCGAGGAACAGGCCTGTGAGCGCGCCGATGGTGTCGATGCAGATGGACGAACCGAAGGGCACGGGGATGTGGAAGGCGAGCGGCCCGTCGCACCCGCCGGGGCCGGCCACACCGCCCGTCGCCGGGTCGATGCCGGGGATGCTCCCGCCGACCACGACGGGGCCGGTCACGTTGTAGGGCGCGCCAGCGCTGGTGTGGTGCGCGCCCACAGCCCGCACCTCGTGCGGCCCCACCGGGGCGTCGGGGATCGTCACGTCGAAACGGGTGTAGCCGGAGTCGTCCACGTCCGTGCGCCCCAGGATGCGCGTGGTCTCGTCCCAGTACAGCGTGACCGTCGTGAGCGGCGGGAAGTCGTCGACGATAGCGATGATGTGCGTGGCGCTGATCCCCGACGACGAGGACAGCACGATGGATGGGTGATGCGCCGGCGTCGCCGACGGGTAGGGGGTGTACGTGGGCGCCGGCGTCCCCGTGGCATAGGGCGTGTTGGCCGGATAGGGGGTCTGCGTCGCCGGCGTGGCGGTCGGCGGCGGACTGCTCGCCGCGTGGACCGTCTGCCTGTGCCGCGCCAGCGGCCCGCCCATCGCCGCCAGGAGGGCGATGAGCCCCATGATACTCCTTATCGTGCGGCGCATCCCTGCACTCCTCCCTGCGCCCTCCCGAGCGCCGCTATGCTCATCTGCTCGGGCGTCTTGCCCTGAGCGAGCGCGTCCACCGCCGCCCACACCTCCTTCTGGGTGGGGTTGGCCCGATCGCGCGCCACGGCGGCGATCATACGGTCGCGCTTGAGGCGCTCGGACTTGTACGAGGCGGTCATCCAGTAGTGGTGGCGCGTGGTCGGGAAGCGCACCGCCCCGTGCACCGCCTGTCCCGCCTTGGTCTCGCGGATCAGGAACAGGTCGCTGAACGCGCCCCGCTCCGATTTGAGGTTCTTGAGCTTGGCGACTTCGTGCCCGGTCAGGTCGAGCGTGCCGGCGAGCCAGTCGAGCGCGGCCTGCGCCCCGCCCTTGCGGCCCCGGTCCTTCTGCCGGAACAGGATCTGGATGCTCGCCTGGTTGAACAACGCCGCCGCGGCCGGGTCCTCCGTCAGGTCCGAGACCTGCTGCGTGATGAAGGCGAGGACCAAGCCCCAGTGCCGGCCCTTCCGCGCCAACGTCTCGATCCACTCGCCCGCGCCCTGGTACTTCACGACGTGCCAGCCCTCGTCGATAATGAGCAGTTCGCTCATGCGCTCGGCGTCGTCCTCGGCGTCCACGGCGCGCCCCTGCGCCTCCACCTCGCGCAACGCGCGCCGCTTGACGGTCTCCGCGACGGCGAACATGGCGAAGGCGTGCGCCGGCGTCCGGGGCCGCAGGTCGCGCAGGTCAAATTGCAGGAAGGGCGCGTCGAGGTCCAGTTCCGGGCTCGTGGGCCGGTCCACCAACCCCCCGTAGCGGTTGTGATGGGTGTAGGGCCGGAGGTGGTAGGCCATGTCGGAGAGCGCGACGCGCTGATGCTCCTTCCAGCGCGCGGTGTCCTCGGCCTGCGTCGCCAGCCAGTCCACCAACTCATGCTCTAAGGGGCTCGACCCATCCGCGTGGGCGGCGTAGACCGCGCGCACGCCCTCGTCGATGGCCGCGCTGGGGAAGCCCTCGTAGCCGCCAGGGATGCTCGCCAGCAGGACCTCGTGCGCGTCGCACACGAAGGCGATCTTCTCCTCCAGCAGGTCCGCGTCGTCGGGGTCGATCCCCGCGCGATCCCAGATGTTGAGCGCCACGGGCGAGCGCGGCCCCAGGCGGGCGCGCACACCGCCGACGACGCGCCGCGTGGTGTCGTAGTGGTCGGTGCTGTCGATCACCGTGACGCGGCCGCCGGTCTGGAGCATGTGCGTCGCCAGGAATTGGGCCAGGACCGTCTTGCCCGAGCCGGAGCCGCCGGTGATGCACATGAGCGCGTTGCGCAGCGAGGGGTCGGCCCAGTCGAGCAGCACCGTCTCGCGGCCCTCGGGCGTGTAGCCGACGAGCATCCCCCGCGCGGTGCCGGGACTGCGCAGGTGGTAGGGCATTCCGTTGCCCACGGTCTCGGCGTACATGCGGTACACGCTGTGCGCCTTGTCCCAGCCAATCGGCCGCGTCGCCATGTATAACGGCTCCTGGTGCCCCTGCGCCAGCGCCACGCTCGACGACACCGCAAGGATCGACGCGACGGTCTCGGCGCGCTCGTCGAGCGTGGGCAGGTCGGGGGCCGTCACCGTGACGTAGACTCCGACGTGGGCCAGCGTATGCCGCCGCTCACGCAGCATCCGCGCCTCCTCGCGCGCCTCGCGCTGCGCCTCCTCCACGTCGGTCGTGACGTGCCGGCTGACCGCGACCTGATCTTGCAGGTAACGGTCGCGCCGGGCCGCGCCCTTGCGCTCGCGCTCCTGATCGAGCCCGCGCAGCGTCACCGCCAGCGTGTAGGGCACCTCCGCCCCGACGAGGGCCTGCGTCCAGCCGGGGTCCGTCTCCGGCGGCGGGGCCAGCAGGTAGAGCGTGCGCGCCAGCGTGCCGTCCGGCAGCACAACATGGTCGCGCTCCTCGGCGTCGGTCAGGTCGGGGACATCGAAGGTGACGACGCCGCCGGGGTCATGACCCGGCATGGCGGGTAGGGTGCGCGCCAGCAGCGCGGCCACCGCCGAGCCGTCGAGGCGGGCGGTGTCCACGCCCATGGTCGTCAGGTGGCGCACGACGCCGCGCACGGCCGCGTCGAGGGCGGCGCGCTCGCCGGGGCTGCCCGGCGCGTGCCGGCCCGGCAGCGGCGAGATGACGGCGTAGAAGTCGCGCCGGGCCTGGTGACGGTCGCGCAGCTCGTCGGTCCACCAGTCCCGGTTGCCGGCGCGGTACGGGTGCAGCGCGGGGGGGCAGGCTGCGGTCTCGGCCGCGACCTGCGCGAGGAGGTGGTCCCGGTCGAGCGGGTTGCTGCGCACCAGCAACTGGACCTCCTGCGTCGGCAGCAGACTGGCGACGAGCGCGGCGGCGGCGGCGGCCGTCTGGTCGCGCTCGTCGTCGGATTGGGTGTCGTGGTAGACGCCGCCCACCGTGAGCACGGCGCGCTGGCCGCCGTCCACCCCGACCTGGATGCCGTCCGGGTGGACCACGATGCGCCGCCGACGGCGTTTTAGGCGATTGGCGACACTCATCACGCCTCCTCCACGGCCGGGCGGGGCCGGCGCAGGCGCGCGATGAGGCGGCCCGTCAGGTCGGTCGCCTCGGCGGCCCGTGCGCGGGTCGTTGGACTAGCGGGGCCGGCCGGCGTCGGCGCGCCGTGGGCGCGCGCACGCACCGTGCGCGGGGCGCGGCTTGCCATCGCCACGGTGTGCCGGCGCAGATAGCCGACAACCTGGCGCGGGTAGGGCTCGGCCCCGTCCATGAAGAAGACGAAGCCGATCACGATGGGCAGCGCCACCGCCGCGAAGATGAGCAGCAGGTGCATCTTGCCAGCCTGGCCGGCGTAGGTCATGCCCTTGGTGAGCTGGAACGCGATGTAGCCCAGCGCGGCGGCGGCGGCGATCCCGGCCGCCTCGGGGATGGTGCGCCCCAAAAAATAGCGCGGGCGCATGTTGCTGTACTGCGAACTCTTGCATTTGTGGGCCACGGCAATCCTCCCCTGGCGAGACACAGCGCCCCCGGCTTCCACCGTCGGGAGGCCGGAGGCGCGTCGAGCGGCGTCGGATAGAAGACGCTTATTTCAAGCCCTGGATGGCCGTGGCCAGCGGGCTGGCGCCGAACAGGATCACGGAGCCCACGATCGTCCCCACGAGCATGTCGCGGGCGGCGCGGTGGTGCAGGACCATGAAGATGCCGCTAATGGCCAGGCCGATGACCGTCACCGGCAGGGCTAGCTGGCTCATCCAGTCCGCGATCTGCGTGAAGACGTTGCTAAACGGGTTGGCCGCGCCGGCGGCGATGAGCGGGGCGATGGCGGCGAAGGTGACAACCTTGCCGACGACGAGGCTTTGCGCGGTGGCAAAGCTCAGGGTGTGGGCGTGCGCGATGTGCGCGAGGACCAGGCTCTGGTGCATGCTGTGGGTCTCTCTTCTTTTCTTTTCTCCCGCCCCTGGGGCGGCGCTGTGTGGGGCGGCGCTAAACCGCGCCGCGGTCATGGACACGAACAGAGCTGCGTTCGCGTCGGCTGCGTGGGCTACGTCGTCGTGGTGGCCCGCCTCATGTTCACCTCCTATTGGCGGGCCGCGTCGTGGGCCGGGCGCTTGTCAGAGCGCCGGGCCAAGTCCGATCCTGACTTTAGTGTCAGGTCCACGGCTGGCTTGCACCAGAGACAACGCCTAGACAATGCCTAGACAAACCTAGACATGTAGCATCACTACTTTTCCATCAAGCCTATCGCGCACACAGGAGCCGGCCCGGCGGCCGGGAGAAACGTGGAGACCCTGCCCGTCGTCCGCTACTCCGTGCGCGGACGCACGAAGCGGCGGGTGCCATCGTGACACCCGCCGCTTCGTGTGTGTCGGTCAGGGGAGAGTAGTCCTGCTACAGGATGGGCTGATGAGGCAGGCCGGCCTCTCGACCGGGATCGCCGGTGACGTCCGCGGCCACGAAGGCGTCGATGAGGGCCGCCTGGCGCGCGTGTATCTCCGTGAGGCAGTGGAGGAGCGCACCGATGGGGGGCGACGCGGCGGCCGCTGACCCGCGCGCTCGTGGGTGAGGACGCGCGGCGTCCTCCAGGGCTTGCCACTCCTGGTTTGTCAGGTGGAGCGCGCCGGCCAGAATCCGCACGGTCTCGCACCGCGGCGCCTGTCGCTTGCCGCCCTCAAGTTTGATGATCGCGTCGACACTCAGGCCGGCGCGCTCCGCCAGCCGTGCTTGCGTGAGGGAGGCGCGCCCACGAAAGTGTCTGAGCAACGCGCCAAAGACGGTCGGTTGGATCACCATGTCGTCCTCCCCCGGACAGACTGGATAGGTCACGCCCGCGCGCGTGGCTTGCGGACCCTGGCCCTAACCTGCTACGGTTATGAACAGCGGATAGGCCTGCGCTCACGCGGTACCAGATGTGCAATATAGATCACTTAATATATATTGTACACTTTAACCTAGTGTATACCCGGTTGTGGAGGGTGTCAAGCGCATGCCGTCGATCAGCCGTACACCCTTGTTTCTGGTGACAGCACCTATGCCGAAGACGCCGCGCGAGCCGCGCGAGAACGATCAACTCTTTGCCCTCCGGCTCGATCAGTTGTTCGCGACACACCTGGACCCTGCGGGGAAGCCGTACTCCGTGCGCCAGGTGGCCACGCGGACCGGCATGTCCGCCTCGTACCTCAGCGGCCTGCGGCGTGGGAAGGTCACGGGGCCGGGGGCGGACAAGGTCGAGGCGCTGGCGCGCTTCTTCGGCGTCGAGATGGCGTACTTCATGGGCAGCGAACGGGTGGACCTGCCCGCGGCGACGGCGGGCGACGAGCGCCTGCGCAAGGCGCTAGAAAACCCCCTGGTGCGCGAGATCGCCGTCACCACCGGCGACTTTAACCGCGCGCAGTGGGACCACATGCTCGCGATCCTGGAGCATCAGGTCGAAATCCAGCGCATCGCCGACGAGCGGGCGCGCAAGAAATACGAGCGCCAGGCGGCCGCGGAGCGCCCGCCCCGTGATATCGCCAGCGGGCGGCGGCGTCCGAGACAGGGGCAGGCGCGGGCGGGCGACACCGCACCGAACGACGGAGACGACACCGAGCGAGGGTAAGCACGAGAGGACCACGCGCTACACGGCCCTCACGTAGCGAAGGTCCAAATGTCGGCAAAGTAACGGCCATTGCGGCCAAGTCGTGCTCTCGCCCTTTAACCTCCCCGGCTGGGTTCCGGTCGTCGGGCAAGCTACCGACCTGTTGGTAATCGCCACGGTCCTCGACGTCTTCATCCGGTCAGCCCCGCGCGCTGTGGTGCAGGAGCACATTGCCGCACTCGGGCTGCGGAACCGGTTCACGGTCTGATCCGTTGCCTTGTTCCTGGTTCCTGACGCCGTGCGTCAGTGCGCGCGCTAGCCCTCTGGCGGGGTTCATCGTCACGGCGTACCGCCCCGTCCACGACCGGGATGGCCACAGGGCCATCCCGGTCGTGGACGGGGCGCTGGATGACCGCACGGTTCACCGGGTCCGGTGTCGTACAGGGTGCGACGTTCCCTGATCGGGATAGGGAGGAAGATCTCTGTCGCCGCGCGACCACTGCGGCACAGGCGCACCGGCCGCGTCGGTTATCTGTCAGGGCGTGTGACGTGTCGTCGCCCGGCATGGGGAGGCACGGTCGCTTGTCGATACAAGGCTCAGGCATAGGGGGTGAGCTGTCAGGGGTAACTCGTTGCGCGCGCGGTCGTCGGCCTGCTAGCCTGGACGATGCACCTGGTCGTCGGCTTGCGCGGCTGTCGGCGTGGGCGTGCGCTAGACCAGGTAAAGTGAGGGGACGATGACGCGCGCAACCGACGCACAGATCTGGGGAGCGACCCTCGGCGAGTTGCAGTCCGACATGACACGGGAGAATTACGACACATGGCTGCGAGATGCGCACGTCGTCGCGGGAGACGCGGATGACGGGGCCGGTGAGACGGAGGCGCTCCATGAGGGGCCGTTGACGGTCGGGGGGCCCACCGCGTTCCAGAAAGACTGGCTGGAGCATAAACTGACGGGGCGCATCGCGGGCGCGCTCGAGCGCGTTGGCCAGGGACACCGCGCTATACGCTATATCGTTGCCCCGTCCACCAACGGCCACGGCGACGGTCCCGCGACAGCGAGCCACAACGCGGTGTCCATGCCGACACGCCCGCAGCAAGAGAAACCGGCCATGACTCTTTTCCCGCACACCCCGTCCGCGCTCCTGCCCGACTATGTATTCGAGACGTTCATCGTCGGCGCGAGCAACCGCCTGACCTACGCCGCGGCGACGGCCGTCGCCGACAACCCCGGCCAGCAGTGGAACCCGCTCTTCATTTGGGGCCATGTCGGGCTTGGCAAGACGCACCTGCTGCATGCCATCGGCCACAAAGTACGCCAAAACTTCCCCGACAAGCAGGTCGTCTACACCACGAGCGAGAAGTTCACCAACGAGTTGATCCAGTCGTTCGTGAAGAAAGACCAGTCGTCCATCGACGACTTCCGTGAGCGCTACCGCAGCGTCGACGTGCTGCTCATCGACGACATCCAGTTTCTGGCCAACAAAGAGAGCACGCAGGAGGAGTTTTTCCACACGTTCAACGAACTGCACCAGAATCAGAAACAAATCGTCATGACGAGCGACCGCAAGCCCAACGCGATGAGCACGCTGACCGAACGCCTGCGCTCGCGCTTCGAGTGGGGCCTCATCACCGAGGTCGACCTACCCGACTTCGAGACGCGCGTGGCGATCCTACGCACGAAAGCCGAGCGCCAGAACGTGCCGGTGCAGCCGGCCGCGATCGAGTACATCGCCCGCCGCGCGGGGCAGAGTAATATCCGCGAGCTCGAGGGCACGCTCAAGAAGGTCATCCACACGGCGCTCACCATGGGCGTCCCCGTGACCGATAAGCTTGCCGCCGAGGCGCTCGACACGCTCTCGCCCGCGCACACGCGCAAAGTGACGGCCCCGGAGGTGCTCAAGGCCGTGGCGCAGTACTACCAGACCGAGATCGCGGTGCTGGAGAGCCCCGCGCGCGACAAGGCGGTATCCCTGCCGCGCCACGTGTCTATGTACCTGATGCGCGAAGAGACGGACGCCTCGTTGCCAGGCATCGGCCAGTTGCTCGGGGGACGCGATCACAGCACGATCATGCATGGCTGCGCCAAGATCGCCCGGGAACTCAAAGACGAGAACGCGCGGTTGCGCAGTGACATCCAAGCCATCCGCGCCCTGCTGTACGCCAGCGGCTAGCGCGGCCTCGTCTTGACGGGGTGGCTCCGTCGCGCCTGGAGCGGTCCACAACCCGTCGCCTATGCGCATCCCGCGGACCCGCGATGCGGATCTTGGGCGCAAGGGTACAGGTCATCCCCTGTAGGCAGTCCCGGCCGTTATAGACCCGTCTGCCGCCGTACCCTGGCGGGGGGACACGTCCACCGACACGTTGCCGGAGGGCGCGCTGCGCGACGTGTGCCTGATCCCGGCCACGTTGGCCCACGTCACGCGCCACGTCCAAGCCCAGGGGCCGGGCGCCCGTAGCCGTCAAGCCGTGCGCGACCTGGTAGGGGAGGCGACATAGGCGGACGCACAGCGGGATACGCGCCGACCACGCGGACGCGTTGGCCCACGGCCCCGCGCGTGCGTCGCCGGCTCTCAGTACTTTCGGGCTATGGGTGTCCCCCCGTCCGCGGCCTATCCGCGTGGTGACCGCCCCGACACGGGTGCCCGTCTGGGACACCCACGATCCCGCTTATCTGGAGAAGGCCACGATGACGTCCCACGATCCCCGACGCCTGTGCGCGTCCACCCCCGCTGCCATCGACCGTCTCGCTGTCCGGGGGTGTACGCCCAAACCCCAGAAATTTCTGTCCGTGAGAAATCATGTGCAGTAGTGGGCAAGCGAAGAGCCCAGCTGCCCATAGGCAGGTCGGCATCAGCGTACCCGAGGCACGGTACCCCACGCAGTCCCTGTACGCTGGCTCACCATGGTGGGTGCTACGGCAAGCGCACTCTTCCACACGGGAACAGTCCCGTTTTTGATAGGTGACACGAGGGCCTCTGCAGACTTCGTCTCTGGCTATCTGCCCAGAGAGACCCCCGAACTTTCCGCATATCGGTTCTTTTCCGGAAAGTTCACACGGCGGGAAAGCCTGACGGAAATTTCTGGGGTTTGGGCGTACACCCCCAATATCTCAATGCCGGCCTCATCCCGGCCCTTTGCCGCAAGGGCGGCGTGCCGCTCGAGGATGCGCGCAGCCGCATCACCAGCCACCGCGCCCGCGCGACCATCGCCAGCCAACTCTACAACGCCAAGGAGCCGATGACCCTATTCGAGTTGCAAGCCTGGTTGGGCCATCGATCCGTGGAGACGACGCAGCACTACGCGCACATCGCGCCGACGACGCTGGCCAAGGCCTACAGCGACGCGGGCTACTTCGCGCGCAACATGCGCACCATCGAGGTGCTGATCGACCGCGACAGCATCGAAACGGGCGCCGCAGCGGCCGGGACGCCGTGGCAGTACTTCGACCTGGGCCACGGCTACTGCACCTACAGCTTCTTCGAGCAGTGCCCGCACCGCATGGCCTGCGCCCGCTGCGACTTCTATGTGCCCAAAGGCTCGACCAAGGTACAACTGCTCGAAGCCAAGGGAAACCTGCAGCGCATGCTGGCCGGCATCCCGCTGATGGATGACGAGCGCGCGGCAGTGGAGGAGGGGGCCGAGGCGCTTGATCGGCTACTGGCGCGGCTCGCCGACGTGCCGACGCCGGCGGGACCCACCCCCCGTCAGTTAGCCGGCACACCGTTACCGGTTGTGCAGTCAGCGCGCGAGTGATATGGACAGTGGCTTCGTCGTGACGTCGCCCGGACGCGCCGCGAATCGCGCGAGCGCGGCTAGCGAGCGCGACCGAGCGGTGCGGGCCGGGCGAAATCGCGCGTAGCGCGAAATGGATCCTGCGCTCAAAGGTCTTGCTTTTCAGGGATACGCGCCACGTTTCCGCAGGGAGGTGGCGGCTACACCTCTGGGTGCCGTGGCGCCGCGCACGACCTTAAAGTGAGCCAGGTCAGCTTGTTCTACGTCGCGGGATACCAGCATCCTGCCGCGGCGGGGTGCGCCTCGAAATAGTGGACGCAGCCTGCGACTTCAGTCGCAGGTCAGGTCCGTGGCGCTCACCATCACAATGGCGTGGCCCCATTCATGCCACGTTATTCCCCCTGGTAGCCGCGCT